>VFQP010004327.1_pt1 | contig 13322 bp, 14 predicted proteins | sample 3512351 | NCBI WGS metagenome assembly VFQP01 (sample SAMN10412372, study PRJNA504923) | tailings metagenome | isolation source: Relicate 1 Philex TSF1 revegetated site | place: Philippines: Tuba, Benguet | collected 2017-08-29 | reverse complement strand
GAATTCGTCGCCCGGCTCTACGCGCTGACGCCGATGAAGGACTATGTCGAGCGCACACTGGAGCGGCTCGGCCTCACCAGCCGGCAGAAGCAGCTCGCCGGGCAGCTTTCGGGCGGCTGGAAGCAGCGGCTGGCACTGGCCGCCTGCGTGATGCACGAGCCCCGGCTGCTGATGCTCGACGAGCCCACCGCCGGCGTCGATCCGCAGGCGCGCCGGGAATTCTGGGACCAGATTCACCAGCTCGCCGACGAGGGCATGACCGTGCTGGTGTCGACTCACTACATGGACGAGGCCGAACGTTGCCACCGCATCGTCTACATCTCCTATGGCAAGGTCGTGGCGCGCGGCACGGTCGAGGAGGTCATCGCCGCATCGGGACTGACCACCTTCGTCATCCGCGGGGTCGCCAATAGCGCGCTCGCCGACGCGCTCCGCCGCGAACCCGGCGTCGAGCAGGTCGCGCAGTTCGGCACCACGCTGCATGTGGTCGGCTCCGATCCCGAAGCGTTGCGGGCCGCCCTCGATCGCCGCGCCGCCCGTCCTGGCATCGAGATCGCGCCGGGCGAGACCAGCCTCGAGGACGTGTTCATCCGGCTGATGAGCCAGCGTGGGGAAGCGCGGCAATGAACGGCGCCTGTCAATGAACGGCTCCGGTCGATGAACGCTGGCAGCCGCATCAAGGCGGTCCTGGTCAAGGAGTTCATCCAGCTCCGCCGCGACCGGCTGACGTTCGGCATGATGATCGGCATTCCGATCATGCAGCTGATCCTGTTCGGCTTCGCCATCAACACCGATCCCAAGCACCTGCCCACCGCGATCATCGCGCCCAATCCCAGCGCCTATACGAGGAATATCCTGTCGGGCATGCGCAACTCGGAATATTTCCGCTTCGAGCGCGAGACGGTCACCGAGAAGGAGGCCGAGGAAGGGCTGCGGCGCGGTACCCTGTCCTTCGTCGTCACCTTCCCGGCGGACTTCACCCGCGACCTGATGCGCGGCCAGCGGCCGCAGCTGCTGATCGAGGCCGACGCCACCGATCCGTCGGCCGCGAGCAATGCGGTCGGCGCGTTCAACCAGATCGTCGACAACGCCTTGCGTGACGACCTTGTCGGTCCCCTGGCCCAGGAGAAACACGGGAAGCCCGCGGTCGACGTGGTGGTCCACCGGCTCTACAACCCGGAAGGCATCACCCGCTACAACATCGTGCCGGGCCTGCTGGGCGTGATCCTGACCATGACCATGACGCTGATGACGGCGATCTCGCTGACCCGCGAGGCCGAGCGCGGGACCATGGAAAACCTGCTCGCCATGCCGGTGAAGCCTGTCGAGGTGATGATTGGCAAGATCACGCCCTATATCGGCATCGGCTTCGTGCAGGTCACCATCATCCTGCTGGCCGCCCATTTCGTCTTCGGAGTGCCGATGATGGGGTCGTTCGCCGCGCTGTTCGTCGGGCTGACCGCTTTCATCGCCACGAACCTGGCGCTGGGCTACACCTTCTCGACCATCGCCCGCAGCCAGATGCAGGCGATGCAGATGACGTTCTTCTTCTTCCTGCCCTCGATCCTGCTGTCGGGTTTCATGTTCCCGTTCCTCGGCATGCCGAACTGGGCGCAGTGGCTGGGCTCGGTCCTGCCGCTGACTCATTTCCTCCGCATCGTCCGTGGCACGCTGCTGAAGGGATCGGGCATGTGGGACATCCTGCCGAACCTCTGGCCCATCCTGCTGATCTTTACCGTCGTCTCGACAATCGCCCTGCTGCGCTACCGCAAGACGCTGGACTAGCTGGCCTTTCTGGCCACCAATGGGCGCATGGACAATCTCGCGCACACCCTTGCCGGCGCCGCCCTGGGAGAGGCAGGGCTGAAGAAGAAAACCGGGCTCGGCATGGCGACGCTGATGATCGCCGCCAACCTGCCCGATCTCGATGTCATCGGCCTGTTCTTCGGCGAGAATCTGGCGTGGCGGCGCGGCTGGACCCACGGGCCCATCGCACTGGTCCTGCTGCCGCTGCTGCTGGCGCCGCTGGTCGTCGCGTTCGATCGTTGGCAGGCGCGGCGCGGCAAACGGCCGGCCGACCGGCTGCCGGTGCGCTTCGGCTGGGTGCTGGCGCTGGCCTATATCGGCATCCTGTCGCACCCGCTGCTCGATTTCCTCAATACCTACGGCATCCGCTGCCTGATGCCGTTCTCCGACCGCTGGTTCTATGGCGACGCGCTGTTCATCATCGATCTGCTGGTCTGGGCGTCGCTGGGAGCAGGGGTGTGGTTGTCGCGCCGCCGAGCAAGGCTGGGCTGGGATAGCGCCTGGCGTCCGGCAGCGGCCGCCCTGCTGTTCGTCGCGGCGTATTCGACCGCCATGGGGGCCGGAAGCGCCGCCGCCGAGCGCTATGTCGCGCGTGAGGTCGAGGCGCGCGGCATGACTGTCGAGAAGGTCGTCGCCAGCCCGGTGCCGGTCGATCCCTTCCGCCGCTCCATCGTGTTCAGCACCGGCCCATCCTACGGCTTCGGCGAGCTGCGCTGGCGGCCAGGCATGGTGCTCACGCTGGAGCCCGGACTCGTGCCTACCAACATGGATGATCCCGCCATCGCGCAGGCGCGGCGTCACGACAAGAAGGTGGCCGATTTCCTCTATTGGTCGCGGCTGCCCTTCGCCGATATCGAGAGGCATCAGGGCGAGGCCAGCGTCGTCATCGGCGATGCCCGCTACCAGCGACACCCCGGCGACGGCCGCTTCACCGTCCGGGCGACGGTTCCCGAGTGAGCCTCAGGGCCGCCAGCAGCGCGCCCATGCCCGCCGTCAGCATCGCCGCGAGCACCACCGTGTAGAAGCCGGCGCTGTCCTTCGGCGGTCCGTACAGCAGATGGTCGATGGTCGGCACCAGCAGCGACAGGGTGAAGCCGCAGAAGGCGCCCCACGCGGTCGTCAGCCCAATGCGGCTGCCCGTCTTGGCCGCCCACAACAGGGCGCCCGACACCAGCAGCTCGTCGAACGCCAGCGGCAGGAATCGGTCCTGTCCCCACCAGCGCGCGATCTCGCCGGCGCCCACCAGCAGGGCGATGACGGCGGTGAAGAGGCGAAGGAACAGCATGCCGATCTCCCGTGTTGTCTTGCGCGCGCGGCGCGCTGATAGTTCTTAGGGGACTGGGACGGAGGATGCCATGAAACTCTATGAATTCGGGCCGACCCGATCGCTCCGCGTGCGCTGGACGCTTCAGGAGCTGAACGTTCCGTTCGAGGCGATCACCGTGAACATGATGAAGGGCGAACACCGGCAGCCGGCATTTCTCGCGGTCAACCCGGCGGGCAAACTGCCGGTGCTGGTCGACGGCGATCTGGTGCTGACCGAATCCATGGCCATCTGCACCTATCTGGCCGAGAAATACCCGGAGAAGGGCCTGATCCCGTCCGATATCTCCCGGCGCGCCGAGTTCCACAAGTGGATCATGTTCACGGCCACCGAGCTGGAGCAGCCGCTTTGGCGCATCGCCCGCAACACCAACCTCTATCCCGAGGAGAAGCGGCAGCCCAGCGACGTCGACCGTGCCGGCGATGACTTCAAGCCCATGGCCGAGGTGCTGGATGGGCACCTCGCCGACCGCGAGTTCGTGGTCGGCGACAGCGCCACGGTGGCCGATTTCGCGCTCGCATACACGCTGGACTGGGCGAACGAGGCCACCTTGCTGGGCGACTTTCCCCGGCTGCAAAGCTACATGACCCGCATGTACGAGCGCCCCGCCGCGCCCATGCGCATCGCCACGGCGCTGTCGCGGGTCAGGCGGTAGCGCTCCCTATCTCCGTCGTTGCGAGGAGCGTAGCGACGCGGCAACCCAGTCTCTCCACCACGCGACCGTGACGCGGAGAGACTGGGTTGGCGCGCTTCGCTCGCACTGGCGGCTGCGGGTATGGGAGCCCGCACCCCCATAAAGAAAAACCCCGCTCTCTCGAGCGGGGTTTTCGTATTCGATATGCGGCGTCGCTCAGTGCAGATGCTTGGGCAACTCGCGGATCGCTTCTTCCACAAGGGCGTTCGATTTGCCCGCGTCCATGTTGGCGGCGATCACCTTGCGGGCCGCCTCGGTGGCGACCTCGACGGCGACGGTGCGGACTTCCTTGATGGCCGCGGCCTCGGCCTGGGCGATCTTCTCGACGGCCAGCTGCTCGCGGCGGGCAATGCTCGCCTCCAGCGCCTTCTGGGCATCGGCCGCCACGCGCTTGGCCTCGGTCTCGGCGTGGGCGACGATCTCCTGCGCCTCCGCCTGAGCCTCGCGCTCCTTGCGCTGGTACTGGGCGAGCAGGGCTTCCGCCTCCTCGCGCAGACGGCGGGCCTCGTCGATCTGAGCCGCGATGGCCGCCGAGCGCTTGTCTAGCGCGCCGGCGATCAGCTTCGGAACCTTCACATAGAGCAGGACCGCGACGAACAGCAGGAACGCGACGGCGACCCACAGCTCGGGCGACTGGTAGAACGGCTCGGCGCCGTGGGCTGCGCCCTCGTGGCCGATTTCGGTGCCGGTTTCTTCCATGTTACTTCACTCCCCGGCGCGAGAGTTCCTCGCCAACCGCCTGGTCGACGCTGGCGCCGTCCGGCTGGGTGCCCAGCAGGTGGGCGACCAGGGCCGTCGCGGTGTCGTTGGCGATCTCCCGCACCTGGCCCAGGGCCTGGTCGCGGGTGGCACGGATGCTGGCTTCGGCAGCCGCCGCCTGGGCGGCCAGACGGGCTTCCGCTTCCGCCTGGCGGGCGTCGGCTTCGGCCTGGATGGCGGCGCGGGTCTGGGCAGCGATCTCGGTCGCCTTGGCGCGGGCCTCGGCCAGTGCCTGCTCGTAACCCTTCAGGGCGGCGTCGGCATCCCGGTTCAGCTGCTCGGCCCGGTTCAGGTCACCGGCGATCTTTTCCTCGCGGGTGCGCAGGATGTCGCCGACGCGCGGCAGCGCGAGCTTCGACATCAGCAGGTAGAGCAGGATGAACGTGACCGCCAGCCAGAACAGCTGCGGCGGGAACCGCGTCAGGTCGAGCTGGGGCAAGCCGGTTTCGGCGTGGGCGGCCTGACCGGCCGCCACGGCGAACGATCCGGCGAGGACCAGGGCCGCTGTTGAGAACTGGCGCATCGCGGGTTGTCCCCGATCTCGTTCGATTAGCCGAACAGGATCATCATGGAGACGAGCAGACCGAACAGGCCGGTCGCCTCGCAGAGCGCGAAGCCCAGGAACATGTTGGTGGTCTGGGTCGAGGCGGCGGCCGGGTTGCGCAGCGCACCCTGCAGATAGCTGCCGAACACGATACCCACGCCGATACCGGCGCCGATGAGAGCGGTGGCGGCGATACCGGCGCCAATGAGCTTTGCGGCTTCAGCTTCCATGGATCAATTCCTTAGCTGTGTGTTGTTGTTGGTTTCTTAGTGCAGGTGGATTGCATCGTTGAGGTAGATGCAGGTCAGGATCGAGAAGATGTACGCCTGCAGGACGGCGACCAGGACCTCGAGGCCGGTCAGCGCGACCATGAAGCTCAGCGGGAAGATGCCCAGCGGGATGAAGATGGCGCCCAGCGAGATCACGAAGCCGGCGAACACCTTCAGCATGACGTGGCCGGCCATCATGTTGGCGAACAGTCGGACCGAGAGGCTGATCGGGCGCATGAAGTACGAGATGATCTCGATCGGCACCAGCAGGAACAGCACCGGCAGCGGCACGCCCGACGGCGCGAACAGCTTGAAGTAGTGGAAACCGTGCTTGGCGAAGCCGATCAGGGTGACGCCGATGAACACCACCGCGGCGAGCGCGAAGGTGACGGCGATATGGCTCGTCACGGTGAAGGTGTAGGGGATCATGCCGGTCAGGTTGGCGACCAGCACGAACATGAACAGGCTGAAGATGAAGGGGAAGTACTTCTTCCCGCCCGAGCCGACGGTGTCGCGGATCATGCCCGCGATCGCCTCGTAGCTCATTTCCACCATCGACTGCCAGCGGCCCGGAACCAGGGCCTTCTTGCTGGAGCCGATCAGCATGAACAGGGTGATGACGGCCACCGTGGTGACCATGAACACCGAAGAATTGGTGAAGGAGATATCGTAGCCGCCCGCTTCCAGGGGCACCAGGGTCTTGATCTGGAACTGTTCGAGCGGATTATGACCAGCAGCCACGGGCGATCCCTCTTCAGGGCCCGGTGCTTGAATCCCGCCGGGCCTTTCTTGTTTCCTCTTGGGCGGCTCGAATGGTGTTCCGCAGTCCGGCCGCGATGCCCAGTACCATGAGCATCACCATCAACCAGGGCGCAGTGCCCAGCCAACGGTCCAGCATGATCCCAACGATGAGGCCGGCAGCCACGCCCGCGAACAACTCTACCCCGGCCCTCATGCCGATCGCCTTGGGGCTGCTCGGCTTGGGAGGCGGTGGCGCGGCCTTGCGGCGCGCCTCGTCGATGCGGGCCTGGAGGTCCGACGCCGCGCTGGGCGGATCACGATCGTCCAAACAAGCCTCCTTTCGGGCGCCGACTCGGCTCCCTCAAGGCGCTGGCACCATAGGCGGGCCATAGGGTGGTGTCAAGCATGCGGCGGGAGCCCATAAGTTATTGACTGCTATGCAGAAAATGGCGGTGCGGCGTTAGTGCAACGATGTCCTGCGCTTACTCGGCGGCAACCAACTGTTCGGCTTCTCCCAAGTCGACCGAAACCAGCTGCGAGATGCCGCGCTCGGTCATCGTAACGCCGTACAGGCGGTGCAGGTTCGCCATCGTCAGCGCATGGTGGGTCACCACCAGGAAGCGGGTGCCGGTTTCGCCCGAGATGTCGTGCAGCAGGTTGCAGAAGCGCTCGACATTGGCGTCATCGAGCGGTGCGTCGACCTCGTCGAGGATGCAGATCGGCGCCGGGTTGGTCTTGAACACGGCGAAGATCAGCGCCAGCGCCGTCAGCGCCTGCTCGCCGCCCGAGAGCAGGTTGAGGTTCTGCAGCCGCTTGCCCGGAGGGCTGGCGTAGATCTCGAGGCCGGCCTCCAGCGGATCGTCGGATTCCGACAGCTCCAGATGGGCGGCGCCGCCACCGAACAGGTGGGTGAACAGCTTCTCGAAATGGTCGTTCACCGTGCCGAACGCGGCCTGGAGTCGTTCCCGGCCTTCCTTGTTGAGGGCCGCGATGGCGTGCCGCAGCTTGCCGATAGCCGCTTCCAGATCGTCGCGCTCGCGGATCATGTTGCCCAGCTGGGCCTCGACCTCGACGGCTTCCTCGTCGGCGCGCAGATTGACCGGTCCCATGGTGTCGCGTTCGCGCTTCAGGCGGTCGAGATTCTGGGCAACGCTTTCCATGTCGGGCAGCGGCTTGCCATCCTCGTGCTCGGCCAGCGCCAGGGTTTCCGTTGGCCGGCAGTCGAGATCCTCGGCGATCTGGGCGACGACGGTGTCGAAGCGCTCCTGGGCGTGTTCGGAATCGGCCTCGGCGCGCACCCGCAGCTCACGGGCGCGGGACAACTCGCTCTCGGCGGCGCGCAGGGCGGCGTCCTTCTGCGACAGGTCGGATTCGGCCTCAGCCAGCGCGGCGGCGGCGGCGGCCCGCTTTTGCTCGGCATCGGCGATCAGCCCGGCGAGGCGGACACGCTTTTCCTCGAGACCGGCCGGCTGGTCCTTCAGCTCGTCCAGCGACGTCTGGGCCTCTGCCCGGCGCGCGCCCAGCTGGGCAATCTGCGCGCTGGCGCCGTTCGCGCGGTTCTTCCACGACAGTTCGTCGCGGCCGATGGCGGCGATGCGGTTGGCCCGGAAGCCGGATTCCCGGCTCAATCCGTCACGGGCGGCTTTCGCCTCGGACAGGGCGTTGCGCGCCGCGTCGACGCCTCGGCGAAGGTCCGCGAGCGGCGCGGCGAAGCTGTCGGCCGGCGGCAGCGCCTCGACGGCGCGCAGCAATTCCTTCAGCCGGCCGTCATTGCCGCCCAACTCCTCGCGCAGCCGCGCCTCGGTATCCTCCAGCGCGGCGATGCGGCTGTTCTGCTCGGCCAGTAGCCGGGCCACCTTGGCCTCGGCGTTACGGGCTGCGATCAGGCCATCCTCGGTTTCGCGCACCGCCCGCTGGGCGGCCTTGTCTCCCGTGGCCGCCTTGTCGAGCGCGTCGACCAGGGCGGAGAGGCCTTGCTGGGCGGTCGCCAGCTCGGCCTCGGCGCCGGCCAGTTCCTTGCGAACGGCCTCCAGACGGTTGCGCTGTTCCAGCCGGATGGCGGCGGCGCTGGGCGCTCCCGCCCGGGCCACCTTGCCGTCCCAGCGCCAGGCATCGCCCGAGCGGCTCACCAGGATCTGACCGGGGACGAGCGCCGGCTGCAGGCGGTCGCCCTCGGCTGCATCGACGACGCCGATCTGCGCCAGTGCCCGCGCGAGCGCGGCAGGTCCGGTCACGAAACCGGCCAGCGCCTTCGCGCCGTCGGGCAGCGCGGATGCGCCGTCCAGCGGCGGCAGGGTTTGCCAGAACGCGGCGGCCTCGCTGCTTTCCGACAGGTCGAGGTCGTCGCCGAACGCCGCGGCGAGCGCCGCCTCGTAGCCCGACTTCACCTTGATCGCGTCGAGGATCGGGGTGAACCCGCCGCGCGCCGTTTGCGTCAGCGCCGCAAGGCCCCGTTCCTCGGCCTGCAATTCGCGGACACGGCCGCGGATCTCGTCGAAGGCGGCGCGGGCCTGGGTTTCCTCCGCCTGCGCGGCGGCGCGCGCGGCGGCCGCCCGCTCGGCTTCGGCCCGGGCGTCCTCGACCTTCTGGCGACACAGTTCGACGAGGCGAGCGGCTTCTTCCTCGGCATTGTCGGCGGCCTTGCCGGCGACCAGCCTGGCCTTCTCTGCCTCCGTCGCCTGCAGCCGCTCGCGCAGCCGGGCAACCTGCTGGGACAGCTGATTGGCCTGCTCGGTCAGTCCGCGGCGGCGGGCGGCGGCTTCCTGCGCCTTGCCGTTCATGGAATCGAGCGCGCTCTCGGCGGCGGCGGTCTCGGCGGCGACACGGTCGACGGCCTTCGCCGCCGCCTCCATACGCGCGGGATGGCCTTCTTCTTCCGCGATCAGCCCAGCTCTTTCAGTGGCGAGTTGCTCGAGATGGCCGGCGGCGTCCGTCGCCTGTGCCTCTTCGCGGCCGATGTCGCCGGCGATCTGCGCCAGCCGCGATTGCAGCCCGGCGATGGTATCGCGCAGCCGCCGCGCCTCGGCGTCGAGATTTTCCTGCTCCACCTTCAGCCGGTGGGTGGCGGCGGCGGCCTCGGCGGCTGTCTCGCGCAGCGGCGGCAGCCGGGCCGCGGCCTCGGCCTGGGCGGTGCTGGCCACGGCGGCGGCGCGGGTGCACTCGGCGACCACGGCCTCGGTCTTGCGCAAGTGCTCCTTCGCCACCGACAGCGCCTCGATGGCGTGCTTCCAGCGCAGATGGAGCATCATCGCCTCGGCGGCGCGCAGCCTGCCGCTCAGGGTCTTGTAGCGGGCCGCCTGCCGCGCCTGCCGTTTCAGGCTGGCGAGCTGGGCCTCGATCTGAACCATGATGTCGGCAAGGCGCTCCAGATTGGTCGTCGCCGCCTTCAATCTGAGTTCCGCCTCGTGGCGGCGGGAATGCAGGCCGGACGTGCCCGCCGCTTCCTCCAGGATCGCACGGCGATCCTTGGGCTTGGCGGCGATCAGCGCGCTGATCCGGCCCTGCGACACCAGTGCCGGCGAATGGGCGCCGGTCGCCAGGTCGGCGAACAGCAGCTGCACGTCGCGGGCGCGCACTTCCTTGCCGTTGAGCCGGTAGACCGAGCCGCTCTCGCGCTCGATCCGGCGCGAGATCTCGATCTCCTCATGCTCGTTGAATGTCACGGGCGCGGTGCGGTCCGCGTTGTCCATCTTCAGCGTGACTTCGGCGAGGTTGCGCGGCGGGCGCAGCGCGGTGCCGGCGAAGATCACATCCTCCATGCCTTCGCCGCGCATGTTGGTGGGTTTGGTCTCGCCCATCACCCAGCGCAGCGCCTCCAGCAGGTTGGACTTGCCGCAGCCGTTCGGTCCGACGATCCCCGTCAGACCGGGCTCGATGTAAAGCTCCGTCGGATCGACGAAGGATTTGAACCCGGTCAGTCTGAGGCGCTGGAACTGCAAACGGTCCCTCCGTGGTCCTTACTTGGGGGCGGCCTCGGCGATGGCCTTGGCGACGTCGGCATAGGCGGGCGAGCTGGTCAGCTTGCCGTTGACCACGATCGCCGGGGTACCGTTCACCTGATAGCGGCCACGGGCCTCTTCCATGCGGTTGGCGAGGTGGTCCTTCAGCGGCTTGTTGGCCAGGCACGCCTCGTACTTGGCCTCGTCGACGCCGTACTCCTCGCCATATTTCACCAGGCGCGACTGGGTCGCCTTGCGCGAGGTATCGCTGACCGGACCGGGCGCGGGCATCCACTGCGGCTGTTCGGCGAACAGCTTGGTCAACACCTTGAAGTAGTTTTCCGCGCCGGTGCAGCGGGCCAGGATCGAGGCGTCGACCGCGTAGGTGTCGAGCGGGAACTCGCGGAAGATGAAGCGGATCTTGCCGGTGTCGATGAAGTCGCGCTTCAGCAGCGGGAACGTGTCCTTCTGGAAGTGCGCGCAGTGCGGGCAGGTCATCGAGGCGAACTCGATCACCGTGACCGGCGCATCGACGGATCCCTCGGCCATGTCATCGAGCGGCACGCCGGGAATCGGCTTTTCCGCATCGGCGGCCGCCGGTGCCGGTGTGGCTGGTGCGGCGGTCTCGGCCTTCTTCTCGGGCTCGGGCGCCTTGGCGCCGCCATCGCCGCAAGCTGCCACGGATAGGCCCAGCGCCAGCAACAAAGCGGCGGGGAGACGGTACACCTTGGACATGAGATTTTGATGGTCAGTCATGGGTGATCCACAAGATGTTGTGAGTATAGAGGGTTCAGGAAGGCGCCACAATAGCTCGGGACGCCGGTATCTCAGCCTTTGCCGTCCGCGAGCAGGCGCCGCCCAAGGCGGGCAAGCGCGTCCTTCACCGGGCCGGATTTCAGGCCTTCGAGGCTGTGGTCCAGCTCGGCCTGCGTCGCGGCGGCGATCGGGGCCTCGGCCTTTTTCGCGCGCGCCGGCGGGCGCGGGACTGGCCCCTGCTTCATCACCAGCTTGGCCACGGCACGGTAGCCGTAGAACGTGTTCACCCGATCGAGGATCTGGGGTGTCAGGTGCTGGAACTCCAGCGCGAAGCTGCCCTCGACGCGAATGACCAGCGTGCCGTCGGCGCGCTCGCCCTGCGGAAAACGTAGCCGCTCGGGCATGGAACGGGCGGCGAGCGTCGGACCGACTACGTCCTGCCAGCGGGTGACGATCTCGTTCTGGGCGAATCCCAGCTTGCGCAAGGCAGGGCTCAGCAGCGGCCGGGCCAGCTCGGCGAATCGGCGCGTTCCGCCACCTGCGCGGTAATTGCTCATGGCCCCGAGTTTTGACAGCGCGCCGGTTGACTGGCAACGAATTTCGGGGACAGATCGGAAACCATGACCTTGCCGAAAACCCGCCGTCTACAGGCCGATCTGCTCGACTGGTACGACCGTCACCGCCGCACGCTGCCCTGGCGCGCGCCGCCCGGCGGGACTGCGGATCCCTATGCCGTATGGCTCAGCGAGATCATGCTGCAGCAAACCACTGTGGCGACGGTGAAAGGCTATTTCGAGCGCTTCCTGACGCGCTGGCCTACCGTGGCCGACCTAGCGGCGGCGCCGCTCGACGACGTGCTGACCGAATGGGCCGGGCTCGGCTACTACGCCCGGGCCCGCAACCTGCACAAATGCGCCGGCGCGGTGGTGGAGCGCCACGGCGGAGCATTTCCCGCCGACGAGGCCGCGCTGCTGGAGCTGCCGGGGATCGGCCGCTACACGGCAGCGGCCATCGCGGCCATCGCGTTCGGCATTCCGGCGACGGTCGTCGACGGCAATGTGGAGCGGGTGGTCAGCCGGCTCCGTGCCATCGAGACGCCGTTGCCGGACTCGAAGCCGGAAATCTGGCGCCGCGCCGGGGAACTGACACCGGAAAGCCGGGCCGGCGACTTCGCCCAGGCGATGATGGATCTGGGCGCGACCGTCTGCACCCCGCGCAATCCGCTGTGCATGGTGTGCCCATGGTCGTGGGCCTGCGAGGCGCGCGCCGCCGGGATCGCCGCCGAACTGCCCCGCAAGAAGGACAAGAAGCCGCGCCCGACCCGCTACGGCATGGCGTTCTGGCTGGAGCGCCAGGGCAAGTCGGGCAGGGAAGTGCTGCTGCGCCGCCGGCCCGAAGAGGGTCTGCTCGGCGGCATGATGGAGGTGCCGTCGAGCCCATGGGTGGAGGACGACACGGCCGACGGCTGGAGCCATGCGCCCGCTCAGGCCGACTGGAGCGCCGTGGCGGAGCCGGTGGTGCATGTGTTCACCCATTTCCGGCTGGAACTGGACGTGGTGAAGGCCGAGGTTTCGAGCCATGCGAAGGCGGATGGGATTTGGGTGCCGGTAGATCGGCTAAGTCAGTATGCGCTGCCTACGGTGATGACGAAAGTGGTGGCCGCTGCGTCCCGATGAACAAGCGGCTACTTCCGGATGCAGGCCCCCTGATAGACATCTTCATATTCCGACAAAGCGTTGTAGCCCACTACGCGCAGCGCCCCGCTTTTCTTGTTCAGAAGGATCAGCGTTACGCCCATGACCGGATCCTTTTCACGCGAATAGTGAGACATGGCAACCAGTCCCCGTGACGATGTTTCGATGATTTCGTGCTGGCCCGTCTTGCCTGAATAATCGTCGAAAAGTGCGTGGAAGACCTTGCCGTCTTCGACGAAATCCTCGGTTTCGGTAACCCCAGTTTGATCACGGGGAGCAAATGAGCAGGACCAGGCTTCCTTGCCGTGAGCCTGTCCGATTAGACTCAAGAACAATGCGGCAGACACGGCCAGCTTTCCGGGAGTGGTCAAGGACTGCGTCTCCTCAGGCCACAGCCACCCCTTCCTCAGGCCACCGCCATCCCTGACCGCAGCTTCTGCCGCAACAGGTCGATCGGAATAAGGCTGCCCTTGTCCTCGAAGTGCCAAAAGGTCCAGCCGTTACAGGCCGGGGCGCCTTGTACACGGGCGCCCACCTGGTGGATCGAGCCGGTGGTGTCCATGGCCGACAGCGAGCCGTCGGCGCGGACCTTGGCGCGGTGGCGCCGGGTCGGATCCCACAGCACGGTGCCCGGCTGCAGCAGGCCCTGCTCGACCACCTGGCCGAACGGGATGCGTGGCTGCGCGCGCTTGGATTCGATGGTTTCGACGGCATCCTCGGGCAGTGTGCGCACCTTCCCGAGGCGGTCCAGCGCCACCTCGATATAGCGACGCTCGCGCTCGATGCCGATGTAGTGG
>VFQP010004325.1_pt1 | contig 13334 bp, 13 predicted proteins | sample 3512351 | NCBI WGS metagenome assembly VFQP01 (sample SAMN10412372, study PRJNA504923) | tailings metagenome | isolation source: Relicate 1 Philex TSF1 revegetated site | place: Philippines: Tuba, Benguet | collected 2017-08-29 | reverse complement strand
TGAGGTGGAAGGCCTGCTGGAACACGCGCGGCACCAGCGCGGGTTCGCGCACCGTCACGGCCCATTTGGTCACCGGCTTGGCGATGCTCTCGATGTCCACCGCCTGGAAGTCTTCCTTGTACAGCCGCGCGCGCGGCGCCTGGCCGGTGACGCAGAGGATGGGAATGCTGTCGGCCTGCGCGGAATACAGGCCGGTGATCATGTCGGTGCCGGCCGGGCCGCTGGTGCCAATGCACAGGCCGATGTTGCCGGCGCGCGCCCGGGTGTAGCCCTCGGCCATGTGCGAGGCGGCTTCCACGTGCCGCGCCAGGATGTGGCTGATGCTGCCGCGCTGGCGCATGGCGGCGTAGAACGGGTTGATGGCGGCACCGGGCACGCCGAAGGCCTGCGAGATGCCTTCCTTCTCCAGCACACAGATGGCGGCTTGCGCCGCGGTCATTCGGGCCATGATGTGATTCCTTACCTGGGTTGGTGGACTGGTTCCGATGCTAGGCAGAAGCCTTATCCTTGGGAATGACAGCGCAGGTACTTTGATTCGGTACTCCAGGTATGCAATCGACGCACGCCGGCGTTAACATGCGGCCCATGGACCGTTTCAAGGAAATCGAAGCCTTCGTGCTGGTGATGGAGCACGGCAGCCTGGCCGCTGCCGCGCCGCACGCAGGCATCACCCCGGTGATGATGGGCCGGCGCATCGACGGGCTGGAACGCCGGCTGGGCACGCAGCTCATCCACCGCTCCACGCGTCGGCTGGCGCTCACCGAACAGGGCGCGCGCTTCCTCGACGAATGCCGATCGCTGCTGGCGCAGTGGTCGGCGGCCGAGGCCACGGTGTCGGCGCAGAAGCACCGCGCCAGCGGCCACCTGGTGGTGTCGGCCCCGGCGGCGTTCGGCCGGCTGCACGTGGCGCCACACGCCAGCGCCTTCCTGAAGGCCAACCCGGAGGTGAAGATCTCCTTCAACCTCACCGACCGCGTGGTGGACCTGGTGCGTGAAGGCTACGACGTGGGCCTGCGCATCGGCGGCGCCATCGACCCCAATTTCGTGGCCGTGCACCTGGCCACCAACCAACGCGTGGTGTGCGGCACGCCGGCCTATTTCCGCAAGCACGGCAAGCCGAAGACGCTGGACGACCTCAAGCGCCACAACTGCCTGGCCTTCAACCTGCAGGGCGGCCAGCAGCGCGGCTGGTATTTCCAGCAGGACGGCAAGACCGTGACGGTGCGCGCCGAAGGCAACCTGGACTGCAACGACGGCGAGCTGCTGCACCGCTGGGTGAGCGAAGGCCTGGGCCTGGGCTGGCGCTCCACCTGGGAAATCCAGGCGCAACTGCAGCGCGGCGAACTGGTCACCGTGCTCGACGACTACGCCCTGCCCGCCTACGACATCCTGGCCGTGTACCCCCAGCAGCGCCACCTGCCGGCCAAGGTGCGGTTTTTCATCGACCACCTCAAGAAGGTCTATTCGCAGCCCGGCTACTGGCTGCGCGACATGCCATGAACGAATCCAGCCTGTTGATCCGCAACGCCGCCTGCATCGCCACCTTTGACCACGCGGACCCTGCGCAGGGTCGCGAGCTCAAGGACGCTTCGCTGGTCGTGCGCGGCCACACCATCGAATGGATCGGCCCGGACGCCGAGCTGCCAGCAGCGCTGCGCGACGGCGCCAGCGAGGTGATCGATGCGCGCGGCCACCTGGTGACGCCGGGTCTGGTGAACACACACCACCACATGTACCAGAGCCTCACGCGCGCCATCCCCGGCGTGCAGGACGCCGAACTCTTCAGCTGGCTGCGCGGGCTCTACCCGATCTGGGCCGGCCTCACGCCCGAGATGGTTCGTGTGTCGACGCAGATCGCCATGGCCGAGCTGCTCATGAGCGGCTGCACCACCAGCAGCGACCACCTCTACATCTACCCCAACGGTGTGCGGCTGGAAGACAGCATCGAAGCGGCCCAGGCCATCGGCATGCGCTTCCTTGCCACGCGCGGCAGCATGAGCGTGGGCGCCAGCGCCGGCGGCTTGCCACCGGACTCGGTGGTGGAAAAGGAAGACGCCATCCTGAAGGACAGCCAGCGCCTCATCGAGACCTGGCACGACGCACGACACGGCGCCATGCTGCAGGTGGCGCTGGCGCCCTGCTCGCCGTTCTCCGTGAGCCCGGCTTTGATGCGTGAAAGCGCGGCGCTGGCTCGTTCGTTCAAGGGCCAGGGCGTGCGACTGCACACCCATCTGGCCGAGAACGACCACGACATCGCCTACAGCCGCGAGAAGTTCAACAAGACGCCCGCGCAGTACGCGCAGGAACTCGGCTGGCTGGGCGACGACGTGTGGCATGCGCACTGCGTCAAGCTCGACGACGAAGGCCTCTCGCTGTTCGCCGCCAGCCGCACCGGCGTGGCGCACTGCCCCTGCAGCAACATGCGCCTGGCCTCGGGCATTGCGCCCGTGCGCCGCATGCTGGACGCCGGGGTGCCGGTGGGCCTGGGCGTGGACGGCAGCGCCAGCAACGACGGCGCGCACATGGTCAACGAGGCGCGCCAGGCCTTGCTGCTGGCGCGCGTGGGGCGTGCCCTGCAAGCGCCCGAAACCCGGGGCGGCAAGACCTTCTTCGGCTGCGACCTCGGCCCGGCCGAGATGACGGCGCGCGACGCCCTGCACCTGGCCACGCGCGGCGGCGCGCAGGTGCTGGGCCGGTCGGATGTGGGCCACCTCGCGCCCGGCATGTGCGCCGACCTCGCGCTGTTCGACCTGCGCACCCTGGGCTTTGCCGGCGGCGCGGTGCACGACCCGGTGGCCAGCCTGCTGCTGTGCGCCAGCCCCATGGCGGCGCACACGGTGGTCAACGGCCGGGTGGTGGTGCGCGACGGCCAGCTCACCACGCTGGAGCTCGGCCCGCTGGTGGAGCGACACAACGCGCTGGCGACGCAGCTCGCGCAGACCGCGCGCAGCGCCTGAACATTCAGCCCTCCTGCGCGCCTGGCAACTGCAGTGGTCGGTCTTCGAATTCGGTGTTGAGCACGACCGTGCTGGTGGTGCGCGCCACGCCGGGAATGGCCTTGATCTTGTAGAGCACATCCTCCAGCGCCCGCGCATGGGTGGTGCGGATCTTGGCCAGAAAGTCGTGTTCACCGGCCACGCTGTGCAACTCCAGCACCTCGGGCAGTTCCTGCAGGCGCGGCGCGATGTCGCGGCAATGCGCGCCGCCGTCGTTGCGGATGGCCACGAAGGCGGTGAACTGCAGGCCCACGCGGTCGGGGTCCACGCGCAAGGAAAAGCGCTCGATCACGCCTCGCTCCACCATCTTCTTCACGCGCTCGTGCACCGCTGCGGTCGACAGACCCACTTCGGACGCCACGTCGGCGTACGAACGGCGGCTGTCGCTGCTGAGCGCCGTAAGAATTCTGGCATCGGTATCGTCGAGCTGAATATTTGCTTGCATGGAGGCTGAAATCTGTTCAAAATACGGGCGTCCGGCGATTTGCCGGAAATTATCCTACGCAGAGCCGGATATGCCGACCATTTTCAACCCCAAAGCCCTGGATCGCCAAACCCTGAAGCTCAGCGGGGCCTTGCTGATCGTCTACCTGGTGTGGGGCACCACCTACTTCGCGCTCGACATCGCCATGCAGACGCTGCCACCGCTGCTCATGAACGGCGGGCGCTTCCTGCTCGCGGGCGTGCTCATGCTCGCGATCGCGCGCTGGCAGGGCCTGGCCTGGCCCACGGCCACCCAGTGGCGCGCCAGCGCGCTCATCGGCGGCCTCATGGCCTTCGCGGCCATGGGGCTGGTGGTGCTGGCGCAGCGGCTGGGCATCGGCTCCGGGCTCATGGCCACGGTGGTGACCACCATGCCCATGTGGCTGGCGCTGTGGACCCGCTGGGGCGGCGAGCGCGTGCCGGTGACGAGCTGGATCGGCCTGGTGCTGGGCGCCACCGGCGCGGCGCTGCTGGCGCTGGAAGGCGATTTCTCCACCACGCTCATCGGCACGCTGTGCGCCTTCGGCGCGCCGCTGGCCTGGAGCCTGGGCTCCTACGCCTCGCGCCGGCTCGACCTGCCGCCGCCGGCCATGGCCTCGGCCGCGCAGTGGCTGCTGGGCGGCCTGCTCGGGCTGGTGGTGGCGTGGCTGTGGGAACCCGGCTCGCGCCACGTGGCCTGGAGCCAGGTCTCGCTGGCTTCGGCGCTGGCCTGGCTCTACCTGGTGGTCATGGGCACCATGGTCACGCTCAACGCCTACCTGTGGCTGCTCAAGAACACCTCGGCCGCGCTGGCCGGCAGCTATTCCTTCGTCAACCCGGTGGTGGCGCTGTGCGTGGGCGTGATGCTGGGCGGCGAACGCCTGACCGGCTGGGTGTTCGTGGCGATGCCGCTGATCCTGCTCGCGCTGGCGCTGATCCTCTATGGCCGCGAAGCCATGAAACTGGGCCGGGCCTGGTGGCTTCGCAAGCCCGGGCGCGTCGCCCGGGCACGGTGAGCAGCGACCCTGCGTCAGTGGCTCCAGGCCTGCTGGCCCACGTGCTGCATCAGGCGCATGCATTGCTGCAGCTGGACCTTGTCGATCCATTCATCGGGACGGTGAGCCTGTGCGATCGAGCCTGGACCACACACCAGCGCAGGCAACCCCTGCCGCGCGAAGAACCCCGCCTCGGTGCCGAAGGGCACGGAGATCGTCTCGTCGGTCTGCAGGAAACGCTTGAGCCACTCCACGGCGGCCTGCTTCGGATCGGTCATCAGGGGCGGCACCTCCAGCAGCTCCTGGTGCGTCACCTTGCCTTCGTTCGCCGGCCCGCTGCGCAGGTAGTTGGCGATGCGGCCCTTGATGGCGGCCACGTCCTCGTCGGGCACGGCGCGGAACTCCCACGTCACCCGGCACCGGCCGGCAATGATGTTGATGGCCGTGCCCCCCTCCAGTTGTCCGATGTTGAAGGTGGTGTGGTTGGGCACCATGCCGGGTACGGCCGTGGTGCGGTAGGCCAGCAATGAGCCGGTCTCCAGCAGGAAGTTGGCGAAGCGCACCGCAGGCGCGATGGCGCTGCGCCCCAGGTGGGACAGACTCGAATGCGCCTCCTCGCCATCGAAGATGGTCGAGTACAGGCAGAACCCCTTGTGCGCCGTGGCCAACTTCATGCCGGTGGGTTCGCCCACGATGATGAACTCCGGCCGGGCAACATGGTCCAGCATGTCGGCGATGAGGCGGGGCACGCCCAGGCAACCGACTTCCTCGTCGTACGACAGGGCCAGGTGGATCGGCCGGGCCAGTGGCTGCGCGGACCACAGCGGCAGCGCCGCCACGCAGCAGGCGATGAACCCTTTCATGTCGGAGGTGCCGCGGCCATACAGACGATCGCCATCGTCGCGCAGCGTAAACGGGTCCGAGTTCCACGCCTGCCCGTCGACCGGCACCACATCGGTGTGCCCCGAGAGCACGATGCCGGGCACGTCCACCGGGCCCATCGAGATCAGCGCGTTGGCCTTGCACCCGTCGTCGCTGCGCGTGTAGCGCACCACCGCACCGGCGTCCTGCGCGCGCTCTGCGATCCACGCCAGCAGCGCCAGGTTGGAGTTGCGCGACGTGGTGTCGAACGCCACGAGCTCGCGCAGGATCTCGACCGGGTCGGTCGGGGTCATGTCAGTCCGATCCGCACCCGCCGGTTGTGGCGGCCCTTGTTCTCGATCTTGAGGATGCGGATTGGGGGCGAGTCGCTGGTCATTGCCAGGTGCGTGCCGCCGCAGGCCTGCCGGTCCAGTCCCTCGATCTCGATGATGCGGACCGTGCCGTCTGCCTGGGGCGGCGGCGCCACCGATCGGCTGCGCAAGAGCCCGGGTTCGCTGGCCGTGGCGCTCATCGGAACGAAGGTCTCTCGCACCGTCAGGCCGGCCCGGATGGCGTCGTTGATCAAGGGCTCCAGCGCGCGAAGGCGGTCGTTGTCGGCGTCGGGCAGGTCGAAGTCGATGCGTGCGGTCCGATCCGCACCCATCTGCACGCCGGTGACCAGCGCGCCCTCGAACGCCTTGAACACGAAGGCGTTGACCAGGTGCAGCGCCGTGTGCAGTTGCGCCATCGATGCACGGAAGCCGGCGTCGATCCGCACCGTGACTTCGCCCGCCAGGTGATCGGGTCCATCGTGCAGATGCCACCAGACGCTGCCGCTTTCTTCCACGCCGCTGATGGTGTGCGTCGCGCCGTCGATGGTGAAGTGCCCGCGATCGGGCAACTGGCCCCCGCCACCGGGGTAGAAATAGCTGCGCGACAGCAGCACGCCACCGGGACGGGAGCGCAGTACGGTGGCGGTGAACTCGAACACCTCGGGGTGGTCGTGGCACAGGTAGCGGCTCATGGGTTGACTCTCCTGGCGCGTGCGCCTTCGATGCGGAGGGCGTTCTCGATGCGCTCGGCCCCGAACGGGCTCAGCGTGCCGCGTTCCAGGCCCAGGGGGATGGTGCGCAGCGCCAGTTCGCGGTAGAGCGCGCCGATTTCCGGCCGCAGTCCGTCCAGCGCCTGCAGGTGTTTCTCGACCGTGCCGACGTCGCCGCGCGCCACGCAACCGCCCATGCCCCGGGCCAGCCCCGAGTCGCGCGCGGCGGCCACCGTGCCGGCCAGCAGCGGCAGCAACGCCTCCAGCGCCTGCTGCTCGCTGGCACCGAAACTTCGCCACAGGGCCGTGGCTTCGGCCAGCAGCGCGATGAGGAAGGGCCCGACGTAGTAGGCCGACGCGTGGTAGGCCACGCGTCCATCGCGAGGCACCCGGATGGACACACAGCCCAGGTCGCGCGCCAGTTGCTCCAGCTCGTGCCCGAAAGATCCTTCGGCCTCGATGCCCACGGTGCAGCCGGGCAGTCCGCGCAACGCCACCGCAGGACTGGCGAACATCTGCAGCGGGTGAAAGCCCCCAAACACACCGCCACGCTCACCCACCGGTGCGAGTGCCGCCGCCTCGGTGGCGCCACTGCAATGCACGACGCGATGCGTCGACCGCCACCGGATGGCACCGGCCACCGAGGGGATGGCGTCGTCTGACACGGTGAGCCAGACGAAATCGCAGGCATCGGCCACCTGCTGGGCACTGGCCATCGCGGCGGCTTCGGGCACTTCCCGTCTGAACGCGGCCAGGGCCTCCTCCGATCGGCTCCAGGCACCGGCGACGTGGTAACCGGCGCCAGCCAGCGCCTGACCCAGCGTGCGACCGACACGGCCACAGCCGATGAAGCCCACCCTCCTGCCTTTCAGCGTCATGGCGTCGTCCTCAGGACTGGTAGGAAGGATCGAGCGCATCGAGCTTGCGCCGCAACGCGGCCCATTCCAGCGAGCCATAGCCCACGTGGCGCGTTCGGGCACCTTCATTGAGCACGGGGTTGGTCTGCGCCTGGTTGGCCAGCGTGATCTCCTGCCCGGAAAAACAGGTCACCGTGTTGTCGATGGCCAGCGCCGAGGGCTGGCGCACCGGCCGGTTGCAGCCGAGCACATCGATCTGGATGCGGCAGGCGTTCTCCAGCCAGTACATCGCGTTGAAGGTCTGCGGCACGCTCGGACCACAGACGAGCAGGCCGTGGTTTCGCAGGATCAGCACGTCGCGCAGGCCCAGGTCGCGCACCACACGCTCGCATTCGAGGCCGTTGATCGCGGGACCCTCGAACTCGTGGTAGCCCACCTGCCCATGAAAGCGCATGGCCGTCTGCGACAGTGGCAGCAGCCCTTCATCGAGCGCGCTCACGGCCGTGCCCGCCCGCGTGTGCGTGTGGATGATGCATTGCACGTCGGCCCGGGCCCGGTGGATCGGCGCGTGCAGGTAGAAGCCGGCGACGTTGACGCTGTAGCCATGATCGGGCTGCACCAGCGTGTGGCCGTCGATGTCGATCTTCAGCAGACTCGAGGCCGTGATCTCCTCGTACAGCATGCCGTACGGATTGATCAGGTAGTGCTCATCGCCGCCCGGCAGCCGAGCGCTGATGTGGTTGTAGATGAGGTCGGTCATGCCGTACACCGCCATCAGCCGGTAGCAGGCCGCCAGATCCACGCGCAGTTGCCATTCCTCGGCCGTCACGGTCGATCGCACGTCGGCCATCGGCAGCACTTCCATCACGCCCATAGAGCCTCCCCGGGCCTGGCGACCGAAGCGCGATCCACGATGCGGCCCAGGTCTGCACCGGAACGCAGGGTGCCCAGGACACCACAGGACGCGCCACCCAGGCGGGAGTCGATGAAGCGCTGCGCCACGCCGGGGTCGCTGTGCCGCAGCATCTCGCTGGCCTGGAGGGCCAGCGCCATGCGCGAGGTGACGGCCCGCGCTTGCGCTTCGTCGATCTGCGCCGCGCCCAGGTCGCTGGCCAGTTGCGCCACGAAACGGCGGTGCGCATCGCCCGCGTACCCGGCACCGCCGACCTCGTCGATGAAGACTTCGCGCGCACCGGCCTCGCGCTGCAGGGCGCGAAGGACGTCCATGCACATCATGTTGGAGGTGCCTTCCCAGATGGAGTTGAGCGGCGCTTCGCGGTACAGCCGGGCCACCGGGTTCTCCAGGATGAAGCCGTTGCCGCCATGCACCTGCAGCGCCTCGTACACCACGGCAGAAGCGCGCTGGCAGTTCCAGTACTTGGTGACCGGCGTGGCCACGCGGGCCAGCAGGCGCTCGTGTTCGCTGGCCTCCATGCCGTCGGTGGCGCGCGCCGCGCGCATGGCCGAGAGCATGGCCGCCTCGCTTTCCAGCGCGAGGTCGGCCAGCACGTTGGCCTGCATCGGCAGGGCCGCCATCGAACGCCCGAAGCCGCTGCGCGATTGCGCGTGGTGGATCGCCAGCGTGACCGCCTGGCGCATGAGGCCGGCAGAGCCGACGGCGAAATCCAGCCGGGTGAGGTGCGCGTGCGACAGGATCTCGCGAATGCCACGTCCCTCCTCGCCCACCAGGAGCGACCAGGTCTGGTGGAACTCGATCTCGCTGGAGGCGTTCGAGCGGTTGCCGCACTTGTCCTTGAGCCGCTGCAATGCGATGCGATTCGCCTCCCCCGTCGGCAGGAAGCGGGGCACGAAGAGGCAGCTCACACCCGAAGCCGTCCGGGCCAGCGTGAAGAAGCCGTCGGCCACCGGCACCGAATAGAACCACTTGTGCCCGGTGATCAGATAGACCGGTGTGTCGCCGTGGCGGCCGGCAGGGGTGGCGGTGGTCTGCGTCTGACGCAGGTCCGAACCGCCCTGCTTCTCCGTCATCGCATAGCCGATGACGACACCCTGCTTCTGCGCGATGGGCACGCGGCGGCCGTCATAGCGGCGGGACAGGACCTTCTCTCGCCACTCGACGAAATCCGGCTTGCCGTGAAAGCCGGCCGCGGCCGCGTAGGCCATGCCCGTGGGACAGGCCACACCGTTCTCGACCTGGTTCCACAGATAGCTGAGCACGGCGCGCCCGAAGTGACCCGACTTGTGCCCGGTGGTCCAGGCCAGGCTGGGAACCTGGTGGTCCCAGGCCAGGGCCATGAGCTGGTGCCAGGCCGGGTGAAACTCGACCCAGTCGATGCGGTGGCCGAAGCGGTCATGGGTCTTGAGCAGCGGCGTGTGTTCGTTGGCCAGGCGGGCGAGCTCCTGCGTGCCGGCATCGCCAGCCAGGCGACCCAGCGCGGCCGCCTCCGGCGCAAACCAGGGTGCCAGGCGCGCAACCAGCCCACTCAGGGCGACGTCGTCTTCGAAGGCGTTGTGGCCTTCACAAGGCCCCGCCTGGTTGAGCACCTGGTGGGTCCAGCCAGCGTCCGTGTGACCCACGGCGGCCAGGTATTCCCCTTCTGTCGGCATGTTCATGCGCGCCCCTTTCTTCCGTTGACGACCGCCAGCGCGGGTGGGCCGGCACGCACCATGCGCACGCACAGGTTGGCGACCTGCTGGGCAAGCGCGTCGATCTCTTGCCGGTCCGGATGGGCTTCGCGCGCCAGCGGTCCGACCAGCGATTCCATGAAGGCACCGGTGACACAGGTGGACAGCAGGTCGCTGGGCTGGTCGACGAATTCGCCCCGCGCGATGCCTTCGGCGATCAGCCGCGAGAACTGCTTCGCCAGCGCGGCCCGGTAGGCCAGGCGCGCCTCGTCCAGCTCACGCTCGCAAGGCTCGGCGATCAGCGCATAGGCCAGCCGGGGGCTGCGCGAGGCCCGGCGCACGAAAGCCACCACCGCATCGTGCAGGCGGACCGTGGCATCGCCTTCGGTGTCGACGATCGCCGCGACGACGTCGATCTCGCGCTGGGACACCGCCGCCAGCACCTGCACGCACAGATCGACCTTGGAGTCGAAGTAGCGGTAGACAGAACCCGTGGCCACGCCGGCGCGGTGTGCGATGAGGGCGATCTGGGCGGCGCCCCATCCACCCTCGGCCACCATTTCCCGGGTGATGGCCAGCACGCGTTGCTCGGTGTCGGCGATCAGTTGCTGACGAATTCGGGCTTTTGCCATGAATGAACTCCAATTCACGAATAGTGAATCATGGTTCATTCCAGGGACCAAGTCAAGCCATCCCGTGATCGAGGCCCGGGCTTCGTGTTGTTTTTCTAAGGCGTCAGGCTGGGCGGCCCAGCACGCGCAGCAACCAGCCGTTGAGGTCTTCCACCTCTTCGGCGCACACCGAATGTTCCATGGGGTAGGCGTGCCAGTCCACGTCGTACCCGAGCGACTGCAGCACGTCGCGCGTGGCCACGCCGCGATCGAGCACCACCATGGGGTCGTGCTCGCCGTGCGCCAGGAAGATGGGCACGTCGCGGTTGGCGGCGCTGCGCTCGGCCGCGGTGGTGTCGGCCAGGGGCAGGTAGCCGGAAAGTCCCACCAGGCCGGCCAGGCGCTGCGGCGCCCGCAGGCCGGCCATGAGCGTCATGGCACAACCTTGCGAGAACCCCATGAGCACCGTCCGGCTGGCCGGGACGCCACGCGCCGCTTCGCGATCGAGCAGACCCTGCACCAGCACGCAGGCCCCGCGCAAGCCCGGCTCGTCCTCGGGCCGCTGTGCGCCTGGCCGGCTCGGCGGCGGAAAGATGTCGTACCAGGCGCGCATGCGGTAGCCACCGTTGAGCGTGACCGGCCTCACCGGCGCGCTCGGGAACACGAAGCGGACCGGACCGATGGCCCGCAGGTCGAGCTCCTGCGCAATCGGCACGAAGTCGTTGCCGTCGGCCCCCAGGCCGTGCAGCACGATGATGGAGGCGACCGGCGCGGCGGCCGGGTCGCCGCCGCTCACGAGTTCGAGGAGTTCGAGCGAGGTGGTGTTCATGAGCGGCAGCATAACGCCGCTACTCGACAAACCCCGGCAACCACAGGGAAAGCGCCGGGAACGCACACAGGATCAGGAGCCGCAGCACGTCAACCGCGATGAAGGGCATGGTGCCTTTGTAGATGGCGCCCAGCGGCAGGTCGCGCGCAATCGAGTTGATGACGAACACGTTCATGCCCACGGGCGGGCAGATCATGCCGAAGGTCACCGCCATCACCACGATCACACCGAACCAGATCGGGTCGAAGCCGAGTTGCATCATGGCCGGGAACACGATGGGCACCGTGAGCAGGATCATGGCGAGTTCGTCCATCACCGCGCCGAGGATCAGGTAGCCCACCATGATGAGCGCGAGCACGCCGTAGGGTCCGACCGGCAGGTGCACCAGGAACTCCACCGCGTTCTGCGTGAACTGGGTGATGGTGAGGAAGTAGCCGAACAGGTAGGCGCCCACCACGATCATCATGATGGCCGAGGACACGCGCAACGCGCCGATGAGCGCGGCCTTGATCTGCCTCCAGCCCAGCCGGCGGCGCAGCATGCCGATGAGCAGCGTGCCGATCGCCCCCACGCCGGCGGCCTCCTGCACCGTGAAGATGCCGCCGTAGATGCCCCCCAGCACGAAGACGAACAGCACCACCACCGCCCACAGGGAGCGCAGCGAGGCGAAGCGTTCGCCCCAGCTGTGCAGCTCGCCGCGCGGCATCGCATCGGGCCGCAGCCGCGCCACCACCGCCACCACCGCGCTGTAGAAACCGATCGCCATCAGCCCGGGGATGATGCCGGCGGCGAAGAGCTTGGTGATGTCGGTCTCGGTCATGATCCCGTACAGCACCATGATCACCGAGGGCGGGATCATGATGCCCAGCGTGCCACCGGCGGCGATGAGGCCGGCCGAGAAGCCGGGGTTGTAGCCGGCGCGGCGCATCTCGGGCAGGGCCACCTGCGTCATGGTGGCGGCCGTGGCCACCGAGGAACCGTTGATGGCCGAGAAGCCGCCGCAGGCCGCGATGGAGGCCAGCGCCAGGCCACCGCGACGGTGCCCCAGCCAGGCCCGGCCTGCCTTGAACAGCTCGGTGCTCATGCCCGAATGCGAGGCGAAGGCCCCCATCAGGATGAACATCGGGATCACGCTGAGGTTGTAGTCGGTGAGCACCGACAGCGGCACGTTGGCCAGCAGGTTCAGCGCCGGCTTGGTGCCCGAGAGCACGGCGAAGCCCCCCACGCCCGCGATGCCCATGGCAATGCCGATGGGCACCCGCAGCGCCATGAGCCCGAACATGGCAAGAAAGCCCAGCAGGGCCACCAGATCACGCTCCATGCGCGCCTCCCGGGGCTTCTTCTTCCAGCGGCTCGGGCGCGGCCGCACGGCCTTGCCACAAGTGCAGCAGGCGCACCAGCGCCAGCACCGCCGCCACGGTGGCACCGACGGCGGCCACGCTGTAGAACCACTGCAGCGGCAGGCGCAGGTCCATGGTGCCCTGGCTGCCCGTGCCCGCCACCTTGACCCACACCATCCAGGCCAGCGGAATCATGAAGGCCGCCGTGACGGTGGTGGCCACCAGGTCCACGCGGCGCTGGTTGGCGGGCTTGAGGTGCTCCCAGACGATGTCCACGCCGATGTGTGTGCCGTAATAGGTGGCCAGCGCGATGCCCCAGAACATCGCAATGCCCTGGAGCATCTGCGAGCCGTCGAACCAGTCGGGGATCTGCGTGCTGAACGAATAGCGCACCAGCACGTTGCCCGCCGTCAGCACCGCGACCAGCAGCAGGGTGAGCGCGGCCATCGTCTCGATGGCCGAGAACAGCCGTTTCATCAGTTCGAGGCCTTGCGCGCCGCCAGTTCCTTGCGCAGCTCATCCAGCGCGGTCTGGCCGGGCACACCTGCGCCATCGGCGGACTTCACCCACTGCGTGTAGACCGGTTCCACCGCCTTCTTCCAGACGTCGAGCTGCGCGGCCGAGATCGGCACGATCGTGTGGCCCGCGGTCTTCTCCAGTTTGGCCTGGCCCGAGTCTTCCTCGTCGCCCCAGGCGCCACCCACCTTGCCGGCCCACTCGTTGTTGCAGTGGTCGTCGATGACCTTCTTCTGCGC
>VFQP010004324.1_pt1 | contig 13335 bp, 13 predicted proteins | sample 3512351 | NCBI WGS metagenome assembly VFQP01 (sample SAMN10412372, study PRJNA504923) | tailings metagenome | isolation source: Relicate 1 Philex TSF1 revegetated site | place: Philippines: Tuba, Benguet | collected 2017-08-29 | reverse complement strand
CGTGTGAGTGTGTGCGTGCTGCTGCTGCTGCTGCGGTGCGCAGGTGTTCAAGCTGTTTCGCGGGCGCGAGCCGTCGACGCAGGCGTTGCTGCGGCACAGCGGGCTGGTGCCGGCCGCGGCGTAGCTCCCGTGTACATCAACCTGAGCGCACGTGCATGCCTTTATCATGCTGGAGCTTCTCTTCCGCGTTGCTGCAGTCCGCAGCAATCCCCAGTTGGCTCGCAGCGCAGCTCCTCGCACACAAGCTCTCTCGAGGCGATGCGAAGCGCGCGAAGGACTCTACTGCAGCTGCGTGACGCTTTGGGCTCCAAAAGGAGCACGCCGCTGCAGAGCTTTCCTGTCGGTGTCGTGCGATGGCACGGCACCTCGCAACCAGAGGATGAGGTGGAGTGCGCCGTCATTGGCGCGGGTGGGTGACGCGCCTTCAGTGGCGAGCGCTGCGCCAGATCAACCACATGAGCCGCGCTGGGGGCGGGGGGGCAGGTGCGCCCGCCGCGCCACCGCCGTACCTGACGCTGCCTGCACCGCACACGCCGTGCAGGCGTGGTGGGCCTGGCGTGTGCCAGGGCGCTGGCGCTGGCGGGCAAGGAAGTCGTGATCCTGGAGGCAGCAAACAGCTGGGGCACGGAGACCTCGTCGCGGCACTCGGAAGGCGCGCCCCGGGAGAGTTCTCCCAGCAGCAGGTAACGCTTGAAGCAGGAAACGCATGAAGCCCCAGCACAGCAGGAGCCCCTGCCCGCCGCTCCCGCAGTGATCCATGCGGGCCTCTACTACCCGAGGGGCAGCCTCAAGGCCGAGCTCTGCGTCAAGGTCCGCACACACTTTGCGTTCCAGTTGATCCTCCTCGTTGATGGCACGCCAAAGGTCGCAGCACCGCGGGCCACGCGCCCGCAGGGCAAGCACCTGCTGTACCAGTACTGCAAGGACCGGGGCGTGCCGCACCGCCGCGTGACCAAGCTCGTCGTGGCCACCACGCCCAGGTGTGCGCACACGGGACGACATCATGCGGCACGGGAGGGAGCCGCCTGCGCCGGCAGGGCCACTGGAACGCGTGTGCCCCGACCTGGTGCCGACGCTGTCACGCCTCCAAAGCGCGACGGGGCCCCGCGGCGAAGGGTTGTCGCCCACGCGCCCCGCCCTGCCCTTGCGCAGCCAGGTGCCGGACCTGCAGGCGCTGTACGCCAAGGCCCGGGTCAACGGCGTGACGGACCTGGTGTGGCTCTCGGGCGAGCAGGCGCGCCACATGGAACCAAACCTCCGCGCCGCCGCCGCCTTCCTCTCGCCCTCCACAGGTACCGGTGCGCGCGCGCACGCACCGCCTCGCCCACGCCGCCTTGCACGCGCTTTGGCTGGGCCATGCCCACCCGCCACGTCGCACTCGACCGAGACGGCCACCGGTGGACGTGGCATGGGGCGCCGAATTTCGTCCCCCGGTGCCGCGGCCCGTGCAGGCATCCTGGACAGCCACACCTACATGTCTGCGCTCCTGGCGGACGCCGAGGCGGCGGGCGCGTCGCTAGCCGTGGCGTCGCGCGTGGTCGGGGGCCAGGTCCCCCCGCCGCGCCTGCCTTCCCCCGGCGCCGCTTCAGCAGGTCTGGAAGGCGGGTCGGGGGCGGCGGGGCCGCTGGTCCAAGCACCGGGGCAGCGGCCGGGCGTCCTGCTGGAGGTGTGTTGAGCTTTACATCTGGTGGAGCCATCTCTGGCAAGCAGATGATCATATCACAATCCGCATTTCTGCGCACGCGGCACGGGTGCGGTGCCTCACACGGCTTAACCGGCAGGTGAAGGACACACAGGCGGATACCGTGACGCGGCTGCGGGCGCGGCACGTCGTCAACTCCGCAGGTGCGCCCTCGCACGTGTCACGTCAACGCGGGGCCTCGAGGACGGCGGGACTGGGGCGCGTCGGATTGACTCGCCCCGTGTGCCTGCGTGGCTCGGCGGGCCTCCTTGCGCGCAGGACTGTGGGCGCAGGACGTGTCGCGGCGCATCGGCGTGCCCGACGACCGCATCCCGCCGCTGCACCTCGCCCGGGGGGTCTACTTCACGCTGCAGGCGCCCGGCCAGCCCAGCCGCAGCGCAGCAGCACCAACGCGTCAGGGCGGGCCTTTGTCGCCTGCGGCTGGGGACCCGCTGCCGCCAGAGCCGCCGGGGACGGAGCCCTTTGCTCCGTCGGCCTCGCGCCCCTTCTCGCGCCTCATCTACCCGCTGCCGCAGGTGGGTGAGGTCACATCGATCGAGGTAGCGGGGTGGCGTGGCTTCCAGTTGTGCGAGAGTGCAGGCGCTTGGAGCCGTTGGAAGGAGCGGTGTGGCGTCTGCGTGGGTGTGCGCAGGACGGCGGCCTGGGTATGCACCTGACGCTGGACCTTGGCGGCGGCGTGCGCTTTGGGCCGGACGTCGAGTGGGTGGACCGCGTTGAGTACAAGGTGCGCGTGCGCTGTTGCTGCGAGTGCTGCACGTGTGCGGTGCGGCCACGTTTGGCAAAAGCAGATGGGGGGCGCTCTGTGGTGTCGTCGATGAGTGAGGGGGACGGCAGCCCTGTGGACGGCGATTGGTGCCCTCTGCCCCCAAGCGTGCATCGTGTTGCCCCACCCGAGGATCAACGGCCAAAGGTTCCATTCCCCGCACGTGCAGGTGGATGCGAAGCGGGGCGACGCCTTTTACGCCGCCATCCGCACCTACTGGCCCGGGCTGCCCGACCACGCCCTGCTTCCAGGTGAGAATCTCGCGGCAGCAGGACTCAACTTGCCGCGAATGCAGGACACTCTCACGCGCTTTCCTGCTCGCTCCCCTTGGGTGGGACAGGGTATGCGGGCGTGCGGCCCAAGCTGTCGGGGCCCGGCCAGCCGACGGCCGACTTCATGCTGCAGGGGCGCGCGGGCCAGGCGTTTGCGGGCGACGCGGCGGGGGAGCCAGTGGACAACGCGGGGGGGCACGGCGTGCCTGGCCTGGTGTGCCTGTATGGCATCGAGAGCCCGGGCCTCACGTCTTCGCTGGCCATTGCCGAGCGCGTGGCCGACCTGGTGTGCAGCGACGCGTGATGCCCTTGCGTGCGCGTGCTGTGTGCCCCTTCTTTAACAAAACGTGGTGTTGAGGCTCACCTCTTTGCCGGCCAGTTTCCCACCCCTGCGGCGTTTCGGGCCAAGCCGCGGGCCGTCCGCGTCATCTGCTCCACATCCGTTCTCAGCCGAGGCCACATAACCGCGGCTCCGCGAGTTAGCTGATTGATTTAGCGGGTCCCGTAGTTCAGTAGCAGGTCCTGTGTGCTCCTGAGTTCTCTTCGGCGCGCCGTCCCAAGCGGATACGGCTCGCTGGGCCAGCGAGCGAGAGTGCACCTGGAAGGCCAGCAGCAGCGCGAAGAGGAGCGCGACTGCAAGAGCAGGCTGGTGAGCACCAATTGGCAGTCCTTGTGCTGGTCCGCATGCGCCGCCTCTCCACGCACTGAGGAGGTGGGGCGCGCCGGCAGTCAACATGCTGATTTTGACCACGGCCCGGCGCGCGCAGACGAGCGTTCCGACAAGAAGAAAAGATGCGGCGAGCACGTTCCCCGTCTCCGCTTTGCTTCGCGGCGCTCTTCGTGTCGTCGGCAGGTAGGCTGCCTGGCTCTGAGCTTGAGTCAGCGCGCAGTGAACAGCACCAAAGCGCTGCACCGCCAGAGGGAAGGAGCTCACCGGGATCCATTCCAAACGCACATGCGATCGCGCTGCGCGCAGTCATGTCAGCAATCCTGGTGCGGCAGGCGCACGCCTCTGCCGACGTCGGGGACCCCGCCCCGCCGCAGTGGGCGCCGTCCTACCCCGTGATCCCTCCTGCGCCCTACACCACATCAGCCTCCTACCCTCCTCCATACCCACCTCCATACCCACCTCCATACCCACCTCCATACCCTCCTCCCGCGCCACTGCCGCCCGCGCCACCCCCACCGCCCCCGTCCCCGCCCCATCCCCCCCGGCGCAGCCCGCCGCCCTCGCCCCGGCCGCCCCAGCCGCCCGCCACCTTCAACACGCTGCCCCCCGCCACGTTCCTGGCCTGCCAGCGGGACGCCAGCTGCAGCCAGTGCTTTGCGGGCGCCTCGCGCTTTGGCACGCCGCTCAGCGTCTACCAGAGCACCTGCGCCGGCTGCATGGCCATCGGCGACGCCTACCTGCGGGAGCAGTGCTACGAGTGCCTGACGGGCAGCATGCAGCCCTTTGACAAGTCGCAGTGCGCCGCCTGCCTGGACCCCCAGTACTCTGACCCCGCCAAGGCCGTGTGCTTTGACTGCCTGGCGACCAACGTGGTGATGGACAAGAGCTACTGCACGCGCTGCCTGGCGGCCTACAAGGACAAGGACGACGGCGCCACCGACCTGGTGGACGTGCAGCGCAAGTGCATGGAGTGCGCCACGGCGGGCGTGCCCGGCGACGCCAACCGGGAAAAGTGCCTGCAGTGCCCGTACCAGCGCATGACCAGCACCCGGCTCAACAAGACGGCCGAGATCAGCACGCAGGCCACCCTCGGCTGCATGCAGGTGAGAGGCACAGGGAGTCGGGGTGCTGTGCCAGTGGTGGCGCGCCAGTGGTGGGGCGCTGATCAGCCTGACTCACTCGCCAACGACCCATATGCGTGTCCAAACGCAGTGCTTGATGCTGGGCAACCCCTCGGAGACGGACCCGCAAGGCAAGGAGCGCTGCATGCGCTGCATTCCCACCTACGTCAGCCTCGAGTCGCTGGCGGACCGGAACGCCCTGCAGGCCTCGTGCTTCAGCTGCCTGGAGAGCGGCAACGTGGACAACGGCGTCGCCAAGGAGTCGTGCCTGCAGTGCCCCGCCCACGACCTGGGCGCCGCGCTCTGGTGCTTTGACGACGTCACCAACCCGGCGTCCGACAAGTACGGGCGCAGGCGGCGGCGGGGGGCCTCTCGCCGGGCGCTGCTGCGCTCGGGGCGGCCTTGACGTCTCTCAGGCGTCAGGTGCCGCGTCTTGTGGTGATGGTAGTTGGCCTTGTGGTGTGGTAGCCCTTGTAGGTTTAGGTGGGTGGGACATGCCGCCGCCCTCGGCCTTGCGGTTGGCCTTGGCCCGTTGATTCCCGCGGACTTGGCCCCTCCCTTACACAGACTGTGAGCTGCGATGATGGCTGGCGTGCGGGCGTGCCCTCAAACACCAACCCACTGTGGCTGAATCGGACATTGATCGGCTTGATCTGTCTGGGACTGCATTGCGGCGTGCGCGCGCCTCGCGAATCCAACGACGAAACTGCGACCACACTGCGACACTGCTGCCATGCTTGCGTTGGGGCTGATCTCTCCTCGGCCCTTGGCCAAGCTTTTCCTCTCTCTTCCCTGCGCCTGCTCCCTGGTCCTCTCCCTGCTCATCGTCACTGCGGCCACGCCGCTCCGCCTGTGACGGCCTGGCCGTTGCCGCACGATCGCTGTTCCGTCCACAAGTGCATCATGATTCCAAGCACATGCAACTCTTCTGCGAGCCTTTCTGGCCGCAGAGCTGTCGACAGATACGGCAGGTCAAAGTCAAAGTCGAGAGAGGGAGAAGCGCGGGACGCGCTCTCGCGGAACACGCGTCGAAACGAAGACACAGCACCAAAATGCCAAAGTCGCCAAAATCCCCGAAGAAGGCGGCACCGCCCATGCCGCCCTTCGAGTTCTCTCCGGCCATCGCAGCCACGCACACAGCCGCGGCCAGGACGACGCCCTACGTACGGTGCAGGTGTGCACGCTTCATGGCGTGTGCAAGCATGCCGCCCGGGCCGTGAGGGGGGGGGGGGGCGTTGGCATCACCGCCATTGCCCGCTCCCCCTGCCATGCGCAGGATCTGCTGCGTGTCGCTGCCGCACCTGAACTTTGAGTGGCCGGCCGTGCCCACGAGCACCGTGACGCTCAGCGCCGTGCGGCAGGCCATCGTCAAACGGCATGGCGGCGCAGTCTACGACCTGACGCTGTGGCGGGACGTGGTGCGGGGCGACATGTGCTTCTCCGCCGAGGACGAGGGCAAGACGCTGCGGGCGCTGGGCGTCAAGGGCGCCGTGGGCGTGGCCGACCCCGCGCAGCTCCCACTGCTCACCATCCACTACGACTTTGTGCCGGCGCTCCAGGACGACCCCATCTGCTCGGCCATGGTGCTGCTGGACGCGCCGCTGGACCCCACGCGCCCGCACGTGGCCGACGTGCAGGCGCTCAAAGCGTACCGGGCGCTCGTGCGGCCCTGAGGCTCAGCAGCAGGAGCGTGACACACCAGCAGGATGGCTGCCACCAGTGTGTGGCTGCAGTTGTAGCAGTGCTTGTAGGCTGTAGGACCGTAGTGATTACTTGCAGGTGTTAGGGGGCCCAGGGCTCGCGTGCGTCAGCGTCAGCGCTGCGTGTTGCGCTGGCGTGGCATCGTCTGTGCAAATGAGACCGCCCGAAGCCCTTGCGCGCGTCAAGACACCCTCCAACAGACAAAAGCTTGCTGCTGCGGCCACACCAGCCGCCAGTCCAGTCCAGTCCTCTGGTGGTGGTGCGGTGAGCCGCCGCCGAGGCGCCCGCGCCCCCCGTCAGCAGCCCGGCTGCCCCTGGGCTGCGTTGCTGCTCGCTCACCCCCTGTGGTACCACCACTCGGAGGCCTCGGCCAGCAGCACGTTGAGGCCAAAGAGCAGCGAGCCCGACGCCGCCACAATGCCCAGCACCAGCAGCGTGTCAAAGAACGCCTGCGTATGGCCCCACATAGCAGGTTAGGCGCTCAACCTCACAGCTGTGTGGAAGTTGCCCTGCAGAGAAGCAGCTTGCGATTGCGTGCCCCCACACAGCGCACCTTGCTGGGCGACGGCCACGTGATGAGCTGCGCCTCCTCGATGGCTCCCTGCACGATGTTGGTCTGCGTCTGCGCCCGCTGCTGCTCGCGCCTCAGCTCCGAGAGCTTCTGCACCTCGCTCCGCGACACCACGTCATCGTCCTGCGCCGGCGCGTGGGCAGGAGCAGGTGCGCCGCAGGGGCTGCTCAGGCGCCTGGCGCGCTGTGGCGCACCCTGAATTGAGCACAGCTGCACCGAGCAATGCTGCTGCTCCTCTCACCGAGGACGTGGGCGAGGTGGGGGCTCCCCCGAGTTGCTTCTCCGTGTCCGTGGCTGGCGTCTCCTTTTCCGCCCTGAACGCCATGCGTCTCCGTTGATGCCGCTGCCGCTGTTGCTGCGACACGTGTGGCTGCAGAATCGCCCCGCTCTGGGGCAGCCGCTGCTGGGGAAAGCAAAGGTGCGGCTGCTGCGCGCGAGCGCCCGCGCAAGGCGCCGAGGCGCGTGCTGCCCCGAGGGGCGCTCGTGAGCATGTCGCAGCCATGGTGTGCAGCCGCAGCCAGGCGTGCGCCCGCAGGCACACAGCACATGCGCAAGCCCGGGAGGGTGAACAGATCCGCCAGGGCGTGTGTGGCAGCAGTTGTGCGTGCCTGCAGCAGTGCGTGTGCGTCCCAGAGCCCTTGGGCGTCCCAGCCATGGCGTCCGAGCTCTCCCGCCTGATTGAGACGGAGCTGGCGACGCGCGGGTTCTACTCTGATGACCAGCAGCGCCAGCAGGAGGAGGAAGACGAGGAGGCGCCACATGCGCTGGACGAGCACTCCACGCTGATGGGCGCCCTGCGCGTGGAGGCCCGCGTCAAGGAGCAGAACGCGCAGCGGCACGTGCTGGGCGTCAAGCGCGCCATCTGCATAGGCGGCGGCCTGGCCATCGTGTGCGCCGTGTGGATCGTGCTCGTCGTCAAGTCCTCGTCAGGAGCGGGTGCGTGTGTGCTGCGAGCACGCGTGCACAACGACCGCAGTGCCCCTCCCCCACCGCACTGACAGACGCGCGCTGCTGCCTCCCTTGGTTTCCAACAGCAGGTGCGGCGCCAAGCCCAGTCCTGCCGAGCGCCTACCCTCCACCCACACCGCAGCCGCAGCCGCCCCCGGCTCCTCTGTCGCAGCCACCGCCCGCGAGCAGCCCGCCAGCGGGCGCCCCGCCATCATCACCAGCGGGGGACCCCGGCGCGTCGCCCCCAGCAGAACCCATCACGTCCCCTGCGCCGGCCCCACCCCCGCAGCCCAGTGTCGCGCCGCCGCCCTACCCGCCCACGGCGGCGCAGCCTCCGCCCTCCCCCAGCGATGGTGGCGGCGGCGGCGGGGAAGGGGACCCGGACGACGACGGCGGCGGCAGCGGCAAGGTAACGGACGACGGCACCGCGCCGCCTCCGCCCTCGTTCCTCCACCCAGGGGGCGCGCAGAATGACACGCTCACCAAGTACGAAGACTACCAAGCGCTGGCGCCAGATCCAGACGTGGAAGGGCCACCCCCGGACGACCAACCGTAGCGCAGCAACCCAGTGATCTGTATGTTTGCGCCATTCTTTCGTCATTCTTTCGTGCAAACCGCTTGTGAAATCCCTCGGACGCTTGCAGTGGCACGTTGGCGAGAAGAAGCAAAGAGGAGAAACCAAGAGAGCTTCATCAGAGAGCTTCATCAGTCGACGGGCCGTTGCCGCCGCGCCTTTGGTTTGTAGATGACTGTGGTGATGTACTTGGACTTGTACCGGTGCGTCGTGCCCACCACCAGCGCGTTGACGTTCTGCGCCCACGCCGCACGCGGACGCCAAGGCACCGGCAGCGCTGTGAGGGAGCCCTGGGTCCGCGTTCCCGACAGCGACGCCAGCGCTCCACACACACCATCGTCGGCGGCTCACCTGCCCGCGCTGGCAGTAGAGGTGGCTGAGGATGACGTGCTGCGGGCGGGGCAGCACGGCGTGCGCGTCGATGGCGGGCGGCACGTTGAGCAGCGTGAGCTGCAGGTGCGGCGGCAGCATGTGCGGCTCCTTGGCGTAGTCCTCGGCCACCATGGGCGGGCAGCTGTAGCTGCGCGCGCACACACACGCAGAGAGGGCAGAGACGCGGCGCCGCGGCCGCAAGCACACGGCAGAGATGAAGAGGGACGCATGTTGGCGCGCACACACGCAGCGCTGCGAGATGAAGCGTGCGCCGAACCTTGCGACGGGCGAGGGCGGCGGCTCAAAGCCCGAGAGGCTGTCCAGGTTCTCCGGCACGTACTCGTGCACCTCAATCACGTTGTTCACGTTGCCCATCCCATCAAACATGGCCGGCTGGTTGGGGTCGTACTTCCACTCGCCGTCGACAATGAACTTGTACTGCGCGGCGCGGCGCACAGCACAGTGCGAGCGCGTGCATGCTGGTGAGCGGCTGCAGGACAGACGGGGCAGTAAGGTGGCGTCCCGAGAGGAGCCATCACAGGTCGGCACCCGCACCTGGTAGACGCCGGGTGGGAGCAGCTTGACGATGTTGAAGTCCTTGCCCGTGCGCTGCAGCACCTGCCGCGTGGACCAGTTGTCGAACGACCCCTCCACCTCGACGTGGTTGCCGCCGTGGCTCCCTGCGTTCACCGGGGTGACGTGCCAGGGGGCAGCGGGCGCATCGTCTCGGGACGACGCGGCAACGCCCCGGCCCCTCGCGCAGACCAGACCGCGGACTCACACACGATGACGACAGGCATGAGCTTGGGTGTGGCTGGCCACCCCGCTAGCCCGTGGAACTCTGGCTCCTGCTTGACGCGCGACGAGAGGTCGTCCTGCTTGGCCAGCGGCGCCATCGGCACTTGTGGGCTGTACGTGAGCGGCGAGCCCGGGCTGAGCGGCGGGGACGTGGACGCGTACACTGGCTCATCGCCCTCGCTGCCCTGGCCGCCCTTGTTGGAGTGCGTGTTGCCCTGTGCGGGGCAGGGACGCGTGCGTGCGCAAGGGACGGGAGGCGGCGGCGCACGCCATCACATCCGTGCCAGGCGCCATCACCCCATCGCTCGCTGATGATCAAGGCTGGACGCCTAGCAGGATGCAGGGACCTGCACTTGTGGAGCGCGCGCGTGGGGTTCCTGCTTGCGACTCGTCCGCGTCAGCGCGCACGCACCATCTGGGCTCCTCAGCGCGTGGTGCTCCTCAACGAACGAGCGAGCGTTCCACACGCCGCTGCGTGACCTTGGTCCAGCAATGAGGCAGCGCCGCTGCGGCTCTCGGTCTCGCGCTGCGCACGGGACACTGTCGAGCCCAGGTCTATAGGAAGGCGCTGCGCCCGTGTGCAGAGAGATGGCTGGGAAGGCCGTGTGCGTGCAGGACATAGCACGCTGCGCCAGCGCGCGTGCTGCTTCCCCAAAGCCCGGAGCTCCATGCGCGACGGCGAGAAGCAAGCGAACCGCGCGCGCTGCACGCTGCAAGGTGCGAGGTGCGAGGACCCACCGCTTCGACTCTTCGAAGTGGTGCTCCTCCTCCCGCCTCTCTCTTCTACAAGGAAGAAAAGGCCCCGCAAAAGCAGAGCGGAAGAGGTGGCGATGTGCCCCCCGGACATCGCGATGGTGCCGGCGAGCGAGGCGCAGTTCTCGTCGCCCGGAGGCCCCGCTCCCCTTCCAGGCGTGGCTGGGTGAGAGCGCGGACACCTTTCGCGGAACCCCAGTCCCGCTACAGCGCCACAGAGGACTGCAGCGCAGCCCCGCAGGCGCCTGCCGAGCGGCGAGCCACACAGGGGCGTCGTGGAGCACGCCGCGTCTCGTGTGGCTGCGCGCAGGGCGGCCGACTCGGAGGTCCCGTGCGGGGAGCCCCAACGCGGTTCCTCGCTCCACCAACAGCAGCAGGCCGTGGACGAGAGCACCGTGCTCTACTGGGCGCAGCTGCTGGCGCACTGCACGTCGCACGTGCACCTGGTGCTGCACCGCGTGCCCCACTTCAAGCAGCTCTTCAGCTGGTGCGTGGCTACCGGGAGAGCCGCGCGCGCCAACCTCACCCGCCCCGCCCGCTCAGCGCGCGGCGTGCAGACTTCAGCAAGCGCTAGAGTCTGAGAGCCGCTGCTGCTCTCTCGGGGCCTTGCAGCACGCTGCGGATGCCCCCAGTGCGGATGGCACGATGAGCACCCGCGCGCGCTTGGGCGTTGCGCGCCACGCCTCTGCGCTCTGTGTGCAGGGACTGCGGCCTGGCGTGCACCGTCATGGCGCTGCGGGCGGCGGGAATCCGCCACTGCGACTACCAGCTGCTCCGGCAGCTCTGCGCCACCACCAGGTGCGTGCGCGCTCTTCCCCGCTCTTCCTGACGCCGCAACCGCTGCCGCCCTGGCGCATTGCCGCCTCGCACAGCGGCGCCCGCGAACGCTGCGCATGCGCGCCGCCACGCAGCGTGTGGACGGTGGACCTGGCGCACCTGCTGTGCAAGTTTGGCCTGCAAGTCACCTTCACCACCGTCACGCTGGGGCCCAACCCGGCCTTCCACAACGAGGGCTTTTACATGGCCAACCTGCAGGTGCGCTGCACGCCGCAACCCTCAGCCAACCAAGCGCAACGTGCCCAGGACTCCTCACCCTCAGCCATGCGGATCCCGCGGCATGTAGGCGCCGCTGTTGTCCTCCTGACCTGCCCCGCGCTGCCCTGCCCGCCCTGCCCGCAGGAGGACGAGCGCCGCGTGGCGCAGCTCTTCCGCGACGCGCCCTCGGCCGGCATCCTCTGCCAGCAGCGCTCGCTGTGCTGGCAGGAGCTCGCCGTGCACCTGCTCTCCGGCTGCACGCTCGCCATCGTGCTCGTCGACAAGCGCAAGCTGGACCCCTGGCTGCACGCCGCGGACAAGTGCCTCCCCTACGCGCTGTGCGGGCTCGCCGACGTCGGCTACGCCGGCCACTACATCCTGTTGGTCGGGTGGGACGCCGCCACCGGCACCTTCCTGGCGCGGGACCCCAGCGACGGGCCCGCCGGCGCCGGCGGCGCCTGCGCGGCGGGCGGCGCGTGCGCGCCGCCGCTGCCCGGCGTTTCGGCGGCCGCGGCGGCGGGCGGCAGCGGGCTGTTCTTTGGGGAGCTGCGAGTGACGCCGCAGGCGCTGGACGAGGCGCGGCACGCGTTTGGCACGGACGAGGACGTGCTGCTGGTGCGGCACCCCAACCTGGCGAGGACGGCCGTGCTGGTGCCGGCGCCGCCGCCCGGCCCGCAGCAGCAACAGCAGCAGCCGGCGCCGCCGCCGCCTCCAGCGGCGTGGCGCGCCGCGCAGCAGCAGCAGGGGGCAGCGCAGGAGGGGCCACGGCCCCCCGGCGGCGCACTTCATGAGACGCACCAGCACCAGCACCAGCAGCAGCAGCAGGCGGCGGCGCAGCGGCAGTGGCAGCGCAGCGAGGCGCAGGCGGCGGCGTACGTGCTGCAGCCGCAGGAGCTGTTGCCTGCTTTGGCAGCCGGGGTCTGCGCCATGCAGGCCGAGCGGCAGCAGCAGCACCACGGGTGGCAGCCGCCGCCGCCGCAGCAGCAGCAGCAGCAGCAGTTGTGGGAGCAGGCGCCGGGGGTGGCGGTGGCGGGGGGGCCGCAGTGGCCGCCCGAGCAGCAGCCGCAGCAGCAGTGCTCGCCGCAGTGGCGCATGGTGGGGCTGCCGCGGACGTGCCCGGGCGGTGGCGGCGGTGGCGGCGGGAGCGCTGGCGGCGGCGGCGGCGGGGCGGGCAACCCTAGCGCGTCGTGGTCCACCGGAGTCGAGAGCCTGGGCCTCAGCCGCCCTGACTTGCTTCTCAACAGCGCGCCGCCACCCGCCGCCCTGCGGCCACCTTCAGACGGCTACCCACGCCCGCCCTCATCCCTACCGCCACCGACGCCACCGCAGCCGCCGCAGCAGCAGCATGCCGCGGAGCCAGCGCCCGCGCCGCCGCTGCAGCCAGAGGGCCTGCCCTCGCAGCCGCCGCTTGCGCCCGCCCCGGCGGCGGCTTGCCACCAACGGGCGGGCGGCGGCGGCAAGGCGCCGACGCCCCAGGGCCCGGCGCCGCACGCCACCACCGCAGCCAGCACAACCGCGGGCGGCGGCATGCTGTGGTGGGTCAGCGGCATGGGCGCCCTCAGCAGCACCACCACCGCCAACGCCACAACTGCCGGCAAGGGCAGCTCCGCAAGCAAGGGCGGCATCGGCACGGTGGCGGCGGCGCCGCCGCCGCCGCCCCGTGACGTGCCGCACGACCGCATCGCCGCCGCCCCACCTCCACCACCTCCCACCATCGCCGCTGGCGCCCTCCCGCCCGCTCTCCCGCCAACCGCCGGCGGCGCGGCGAGCGCGGCGGCGGCGGCGGCGGCCGCGGCGCAGCCCAGCAGCAAGAAGCAGCGTCACGAGGACGACGGCCCGCCGCAGCAGCAGCAGCAGCCCGCGTCTCCCGGCCCAGCCGCCGAGCAAACGATCTCCACCAGCGTCCTGCTCTCCCTGCCACCGCCGCCCTGCTTCTCCGCCCCCGCCGCCACGGCGATGGACTGCGACGCGCCGGCCCAGCCACCGCCGGCAGCGGACGCCTCGCCACTGCCGCTGCCGCCCGCCGCCGCCGTCACGGGCGCCGAAGGCACAGTG
>VFQP010004323.1_pt1 | contig 13336 bp, 15 predicted proteins | sample 3512351 | NCBI WGS metagenome assembly VFQP01 (sample SAMN10412372, study PRJNA504923) | tailings metagenome | isolation source: Relicate 1 Philex TSF1 revegetated site | place: Philippines: Tuba, Benguet | collected 2017-08-29 | reverse complement strand
CCCCCCGTCGCGCCAATCGCACCTTGCGCTTCTTGGCGCGCGCCCGCCGCAGCGCGTCGTCGTCGTCGCTGTCCTCCTCCACCTCCACCTGCGCCCTCCGCGGCCGCTTGCCGCCCTGGCGCCCCCGCCGCCCGGCCCCGGCCCCCTCCTCCTCCTCGTCGCCGCCGTCATCTTCCCCGTCCCCACTGCCGCCGGCGGCCAGCCCTGCCTGCTGCGCCACGCGCGCCTCCCAGGAGAGCTCGGCGCTCTCCTTGCGCTGCGTGCGCTCGGCCTCGTCCACGCGCAGCGCCAGCTTGACGCGCTCCACCACCTGCGCGGCAACGAGAGGGGCGGCGGCAGGCAAACATGAGAGGAGCGGCGCCAGGAGGAGGGGATGGCGCGCTCCGCCACCTGCGGCAACGAGAGGGGCGGCGGCAGGCAATGATGAGAGGACCGGCGCCAGGAGGAGGGGATGGCGCGCTCCGCCACCTGCGGCAACGAGAGGGGCAGCGTTAGGCAATGGAGTGGGCGTCCATCCGGGGGAGGAGGTGATGTTGAGTGGGGGCGCACACACGACCTGCAGCCTGCCAGGGGCGGCGGCTAACGAATGAGCAGCGTTTGATGGCGCGCGTGTGTGTGGAGGAGGGGCGGCGCGCTCCACCGCCTGCGCGGAGCTCAGGCAGCGAGAGGAGTGGCTGCAGGGCCAAGCAGCGGCGTCAGCAGGACGCGTCTGGTGGTGGGGGAGGGGGCGGGTGGCGCGCCCGACCCTCTGCGCGTAAGTGACGAGATGGGCGGCCTCAAGAGGCGTTTGGGCGTGGGGGCGCGCTCCACCGCCTGCAGGGAGCGGCGGCCGTGAGCGGCATGCCGCCACACGTACGGGAAGAAGAGCGATGTCGTGCCCTCTCAGACGCTCTGCGCCAAGCATCACTGCGGCCACGCGGGGACGCCGCGCGCTCCCTCTCCCTCCGGCCACGCCCCGCAGGGGCGGCAGCGCCCTCGTGCGCCCCACACCAAAAGCCCCACTGCGTCCTTGCCCCCCGCAGTCGCGCCCACCCCACCGCCCAACCGCAAAGCCCTGTACCTTTGGCAACTGAGCGTGGCGTCCCAAACGTCCCCGCTTTCTTGTCCCCTGCCAACACCCGCTCGCTCAAAGAGCCCTCCCCAGCGTCCCCTAAACGCCCTCACCTTTGGCATGAGCGTGGCGTCGACGGGGAAGGCGGGCGGCGGCTGCGGCCTGCTGAGCGCCCTGACCAGCGCCGCCCAGCGCGCCGCCTCGTTGGGCGCCACCAGCGCCACGCTCAGCCCCTCGGCGCCCTGACCGCGCGCCGTGCGGCCAGACCGGTGGATGTACGTGTCGGCGCTGGCGGGCAGCTGGTAGTGCACCACCATGCTGCGGCGCAGCACCCAAAGGCGCACGGCAAGGGAAGGGGGTCGTGAGGGCGGCGCGCGGCGGCGCTGGCCGGGGATGGTGAAGCGCGGCTGCTCCTTGCGCCTCGCGAGTTGTGGCGGTGCCGCTGTGCGCTGCCGTGGCTGACCGCGGCTCCCACGCCCTCGCCGCACGGCCTAGGGTTAGCGGGTTAGCCCTGACCCTAACCCTAGTCGAGGAGAGGCCCCTCATGGAATTGGGCGCTCACCGCACGTCGCGTATGTCCAGGCCGCGCGCCGCCACGTCGGTGGCCACCAGCACCGACTGCTCGTGAGACTTGAACCGGTCCAGCGCCTGCGGGGAGGGGCATGCACACACACGCCTGGGGCCCACGCGGTGCAGCTCGGCAGGTGGGGGACGTGATTGTGCACCTGTGCGTGTGTTTGGCTTGCATGCCCATGCGCTGTGAGGCAGCTCATGCGCCCGGTAGCTAGGGCTTGGCCTCCGCCGAGGCGTCCAAACAGATGCAAATCCCACGCACAACAGGCGCATGGGGGCCGCGCGGCGCCGGGAGCAGCCCCCCCGCGGGTCGGGGCGGCGCCGCGGCGCGCAAGGGGCGTGTGCACGGCGAGTGTGTGTGCCGGGGCGTGCGATACGCCAGCACAGACTGGTTCGTGCGGCGGCGTGACGGAGGCCGGGTGACGCGGGGAGCAGCACACGCAGAGCGTGCACGCAAGTGCTTGGAACAAGTTGGACTGCAGGCGGCGGCGGCTGCCCGGGGCAGCCCTCAGCTCGTGTCCCCCTCGCCCTTGCGCCCGCGTCCCCTGTCCCACCCTCTCCCCCCCGTCCCCCCCGCTCACCTGGAGCCCTCAGCCCGGCCCCCTCGCCTTTGCGCCCGTGTCCCTCCCCCACCCACCGCGCCCGCCCCCCCCAGCTCACCTTGAGCCTCTGCCGCTGCTGCTGCTGTGCGTGCAGCGCCAGCGCCGGCAGGCCCAGCAGCTTGCGCAGCGCCGACACGGCGTTGACAAACACCAGCGCACGGCCCGGGTGCCTGCGCGCCGTGTGGGGGAGGGCGCGAGTGTGACAAGGCAAAACACGCCTTGGACGGCGCGCGCAAACGACTCCGCCCCGTGTGTGCACGCCCCTAGCACCACCCCCACCCCCCCCACCTCCCCTCACCTGGCCAGGAGGTAGTAGAGCACGGCGTCCCGGTCGCTGCCGTCCAGGCACTGCACCGCCGACTCGTGCACGCCCGTGGCCAGGCGCCGCGCAGAGCTCAGGTCCACCACCTGCGGCTGCGAGCGGAACGGGACCCTGCACGCAGCACGCAGCACGCAGCACGCAGCACGCAGCACGCAGCACGCGCAGCACGCGCAGCACACAACAGCTGAGCGCTCCTCCCGCGCTCAGGCCACATGCGCAACCGGAGCAGAGCGACCCTGACCCTGGACCAAGGCTCGTGCGGCGCTGTGGTGCCCCCCCCCCCCGAAAGCAAAGCCCTAAAGCCCTCGCCTGTCCATGAGGGTGTCGAGGTCGGTGCTGCCCAGCGCGCCGCCGCCGCCGCGCCGCAGGCGCTTGCGCAGCGCCGAGGGCAGCGTGAGCGTGGCGCTGAACACCATGGTCTGCACGCCCTTGTGACGCGACTTGGACGCACGCGGCCCGGCCCGCTGCTGCTGCGGCTTGGGCTTGGCGCCGTCGCCCTCCTCGCCCTCCTCCTCCTCCTGCTCCTCCTCCTGCTGGCCCGCATCGCCGTCCTCTCCCTCTCCCTCGCTGCCCTCCTCCTCCTCGCCAGCGTCCCCCGCCCTGCTCGACCGCGCCGCCGCATCCCCCTCCTCAGCGCCCTCCTCCTCCTCCCCCTCGCCCTCCTCCTCCTCCTCGTCCTCCCCGTCGTCGCCCCGCCCCCGCTTCGTGCCGCGCCGCTCCCGCTGCCGCTGCTCCCGCTGCTGCGCGCGCCGCAGCGCCTCCTCAAAGTCCGCGTCGTACGTCACCTCGCGCCCGCCGCGCCCCGCGCGCGGCACCAGAGACAAGATGCTCGACAGCTCCTGCGCGCGCGCACACACACACACACAAGCGGGGCGGGGCCACCAGCTCAACTCGACGCTGGCTCTCTTCTGCGCCACGCGAGAAACGCCGCCATGGGAGGGACGGCGCGCACGGGCGCTTACACCCCGTTGCAGATTGTCCCAGTGACGCACGCTGCCTCGCCCCGCTGCCCCGTGGCGGCAAACCTGCTCCATCTTGCTGCAAGCAGAGCACGCACACCTGGTAGTGTCCCTTGGCCACCATGCGGTCGGCCTCGTCCAGCACCAGGAAGAGCAGGCCGGAGAGGTCGCCCAGGTGCGGGGACACGTGGTCCCGCATGAGCTCCCACAGCCGCCCGGGCGTGGCCACCACCACGGGGGGCTTGGCGCGCAGCAGCCGCTCCTGCAGCACGCGGCACGTGCGCAACAGGGTGCGGGGCACAGGGCGGTTCGGGGCGCGCGCGGCGCGGCGGAGGGCGGGCGTGCCTGTGCGCTGCCTGGTGCGCCGACGGACGACGCTGGGTTCGTTCGCAGACCCCCATGCAAGAGCTTTGCTCCGCTGGCGACGTGGCGGCGCCAGCCAGCACGGGCACAGCGCGCGCAGCGCGGCAGTGCCACGACGCCCCCCGCGTGAGCGCCGGCGTGCGCAGCCGCAAGGGAGAGCGCACCTGCTTGACGTGCGCCAGGCCGCCCACGATGGCCGCCACGCGCACGCGCGCGCCCTTGGCCAGCGCTTGCAGGTGAGACGTCACCTGCGGCCACTCAACGTTGGTGCCCAGCCCCAGAGGGCACATCGCCGGCGCCCCGCATCGGCCGCGCTGCCCACTGCGTTTCTGGAAGCAAAGCCCTGCCCTCCTCCTCTCCCCGCACCCATATGGCCTACCTGCAGCGCCAGCTCGCGCGTGGGCGCCAGCACCAGCGCCCGCAGCTTGCCCGCGTGCGGCGAGGGACGCCCCTCCGCCTCCTCCACCTCGCGCTCCTGAGACAACAGCAACGACGACAAGAGGTCAGCGTGCCGCGGCCGTGCCCAGCGCAGCGCACCGCAACCGCGCCCTCCGCCCCACCCCTACCAGTAGGGTCGCCCGCACCCCAGCCCCACCACCGCACCCGCAGCAGCGCCTGCAGGATGGGCAGCCCAAAGGCCAGCGTCTTGCCGCTGCCCGTCTGCGCCGCGCCAATCACGTCGGAGCCGTCCCGCAGAGCCGCACGCAGCACCCGCGCCTGGATCTCGGTCGGCGTGCTGAAACCCTGCACGCACGCACGTGCACGCACGGACACAGGTCATGCCAGTGGGGCGTCCCAGGCTCGGCCCCACTCGGCCCCTCTTCTAGGAGTCTCCCTCTCTGCCCCCTCAAGCAACAAGCCAGCTCACCAGCAGCGCCAGGCCCGTCTCCAGCAGGGGGTGCAGCGCGAAAGGCCGCCAGGCGCTCACGTCAGCCAGCGGCGCCTCCGCCTCCGCCGGCTGCTGCTGTTCCTCCTCCTCGTCGTCATCATCCGCGCCGGAGCTCTCCTGCTCCTCCTCCCCCTCCCCCTCCTCCTCCGCATCCTCCTCCTCCCCCACCGCTTCGTCCTCGCCGGACTGCTGCCGCGCCCGCTGCTGCTTCACCTTGCCGCCGCCCTGCTGCAGCTGCTTGAGTCGCCGCGCCTCGCGCCGCGCCGCCATGCGCGCGCGGTAGGCCTGCAGCTTGAGCTTGCGCTTGAGCGCGCCGCCGCCCAGGCCCTGCGGGTTGCCGGCGCCCTCCTCCTCCTCCTCGCCCTCCCCACCTGCCTCCTCCTCCTCCCCTGCAGCAGAAGGCCCGCCGCCCTTGTTGGTGTTCTTCTTCTTGAGGCCCTTGAGCGCCTGGTTCTCCCGCTTGAGCGCCTGCAGCTGCGCCTGCAGCGCCGCCACCGTCGGCCCCTCGCTGCCGCCGCCGCCGCCCTCCTCCTCCGCAACGTCGGCCGCCGCGCCCTTGCGCTTCTTGGGCTGCTGCGTTGGCGGCGGTGCTCCTGCGCACGAGGGGGATGTACGCAGCCGCAAGGGCCCCGTGTGGTGGCGTGTGCCGCGCCGAGGTTGGCTGCCCTTGCCGTGGCGCCGCCCCAGTGGTGCTGCCCTGAGGCCTCACCTTTGGTGGCGGCAGGCGGCAGACCCAGCTCCTCGAGCAGCAGCGGGTCGTCCAGCACCTCGAGGCCCGCAAAGCCGCCCTCCTCCGCACCCAGCAGCAGCTCGTCGTCCTGGACCTCCACCGCCCGCCACCCACGCGTGCCGTGCACCCAGCTGGGCGCTGCACCGCCTCCACCGCCTCCTCCTCCTCCTTGTTTCTGCTTCTTCCTCTTGTGCTGCTCCGCTGGGGCGACGGCACCTGCGGCGTCCTCGCCCTTGCGGGGCCGGGCCTTGCCCGAGAGCTTGGCCATCAGCGCGAGGCGCGCGATGCGACGGCGCCCGACGGCGCGTCCTCGGCCGCGCGCGCTGCGTGGATGCGGCGGCGAAGCTCTCGAGCCTGGCGGGCCCCTTGTGTCGAGGCTACTGTCCCTCCAACGCTGATGCGTGCGACGCTACGAAATTGCGCTTGTTGTGGGCGGTGGCGCCGCCGCTGTTGCCTTCCCTGCTTTGCTGCTGCGACCTCAGGGCCTGCGTTCTCCATTTGGGCGTTGGACGGCCAGGGAAGCTCAGCAGCAGCTCGTGCGTGCTCTTTCTTGACGCTATACTAACCAGGAAAGCCCAGGGACCCAAGTGGCCTGGAGCTCTGGCTGCGGCGATCGCAGGAGCGCGCAGCCGGGCGCCACAGCTCTCGATCCATGATCGTCCTCCGCAGCAGCAGCGGCAGCGGGAGGCACGCCACGGCTGCGGCGTCCTTTTTGCTGCTGCCGCCTGTGACGAGCTGCAGCAGCGCCGCAGTGGCGGCGCCTCAGCCCGGCGCGCAGCGTCTGCTCTCCAGCGCCGCCAGGAGCCAGCAGCAAGAGGACCACGAGCGCGACGACGCGTCAGGCATGGCGGACTTTATGCGCCTCAAGCGCAAGCACGCCAAGGCGGCCTCAGGTAGGACGCGCCCCGCGCACGTGCCTGTGTGGCGCTCAGGCCTGTGCAGTCTCAACCGCAGTCCTGCATCACGCCCTGGACTGCGTCGTGCAGGCCACCACCAGCACCAGCACCAGCAGCACCAGAACACCTGGGGAGGGCGCCAGGGCGCCGGGCACGTCATCTTTGAGCCGCTGCGCCGCTCCACGAGCAGCCATCACGGACAGGCAGGCGCGTCCTTCTCCGCCAGCCGGCAAGCGCACCAGGAACCATCACCACAGCAGCAACCGCAGCGCCGGCGGCGGCGGCGGTGGCAACGCTGGCGGCACGCGGGAGCGAGCCCTCCGTGGTGGTTCCGCGTGGGCTTTGCCGGGCCCTCTCAGCGGTCCAGGGGCGGTGACGAGGAGTGGGAGGACAGACGGGTGGGGACGGCGGCACCCCACGCCTGGTGGCGCGAGGGCGGCGGCGCTGCCGCCGGTCACAGGCGGGCGCGGCGCGGCGCGTCCCTGGAGTGGGAGGACGACGATGAGGAGGAAGATGAGGACGACGGCGGCTGGGACGAGCAGCGCGTGGGGCGCGAGGGGCCTGGCCCTGGGCTGGGCGGCGCTCGCTGGTGGCACTCCTCCTCTTCTTCCGCTCAGGGCCGGCGCGAGGGCGCAGGGGCCTCCTCCACGAGAGCTTCTTCCTCAGCCAGCAGCGGCAGCAGCAGGTGGCGCAGCGCCAAGGCAGACATGTGAGAGTTTCGGGTGGTGCTTGCCGTGCTGCTCCTGTGGGACTTCCTGCCTGGCCCAACACTCGTCCCGCCCACGCTGTGCTGCGCAGGGAGTGGTACGCGCGGTTCTGGGAGCAGCACCACCAGCGCTGGCAGCACCACAGCGGCAGCAGCAGCAACGCGCGGCCCGAGGAGTCGTCCTCCTCCGCGTCCTCCTCCTCCGAGTGGTGGGGCGAGCACCAGCAGCAGCAGCAGCAGCACCACCACCACCAACAACAGCAGCAGCAGGAGCAAGAGCACCGCGAGCGCGTCAGCGGCTGGTGGGAGCGCTACCACCGCGCCAGCGGCGGCAGTGGCAGGTCGCATGAAGCCGGCGCCTCCTTGCCGCAGCAGCACTCGTCGCTCGTGGTGGCGCACCTGGCGGCCCTGGGCCTGGCGCCCACCACGCGCCTGTGCGCCAAGGCGCTCAAGGAGGCCTTTGTGCGCTGCGCCAAGCGCTTCCACCCCGACCTGCACCAGCACCGCGACGGCGCGGCGCAGGACGCGGCGGCCAGGTTTGTGGCGGCCCGGAGCGCATACGACGCGCTGCGCGCGCTGTGTGCCTGATCAGCGTCTTGCTCTTCCACGCTTGCTCTTCCACGGTGGGCGTTGCAATCGTGGCAAACGCGGGGCTGGGAAGAGATTGTCTTCTCACTCGTGACGCCACGCTCTTGCGCTGCAGCAAAAGACAATCAAAGCCCGGCAGTGGAGGGGTGGGGGCAAAACTTCTGCGCGACGCTGGCGCGTTGTTGGTGGTGCAGGCCAGGGGGGGTGGGGGCACTCACAAGCATGCAGCGTGTGGCGTGGGACGCGTCCTTAACGAAACCAGGGGGCAGAGCGGCAAGACAGCTCGTGACCGTCGACAGCAGCCACCTGTGCACGGCCCTGACAATCATGGGCAGTGTGCTGCAGGCGCAGGGTGCGGCACGCTCCACACAGCCCGCGCCAACACACGGGGCCACGCATGAGGAAGCACCAAAGTGGCCCTCTCACTCGCTCGCTTTCCCACCGCAGCCAAACACCCACGCCACAGAGCCCATAGCCACCCCTGCAGACGCCGTAGAAGCAGCAGCGGCAGCCTCCAACCTCGTCACACTCCCCTCTCTCCCTCGCTCACGGCAGGACCTGCACAGACGACATCAACACCCGCTCCGTGCTCTTCACCCGCGCCACAAAAGCCATTGGAACGGGGGGGGAGGTCTTCCGGCCGTTCCCCTCCTGCTCCACACGGCGCCACGACAGGGCAGGGAAGCCCCCCTGTGGAGCTCCATCCACTCAGTCAGGAGGAGAGAGGACGTGCATGCCAGTGGTGCTGCAGGGGCAGTGGAGCACGGTTTGGGCCCTGGGGGAGAGGTGATGGAGAGGCGCAGGGGGAGCAGAGCGGGGGCGCGTTGTACAGGCGGGGGAGCCTCTCCACACGCAGGGCCGGCGCTCTTGCTTGTGAGGCGGCACACCGTTGGTACAGTGCTCGTCGCACGGGTCAAAGAAACGCGTCGAGGAAGCGCGACATGGGGTGGTCTGTAAAACCAAACCAGCGGTGAACGTCATCATCAGGAATTCGGCGTCGTCGTCATCAGTGTGCGGGCAGGCAGCCACAGCAGTGCCGCAGTGTGCCACAGGGCGTGGCCAGTCAGTCATTCGCGCTGCGCCACACTCACAGCAGTGCGTGTGTGTGCGGCGCAGCGGTCGTCACCATCTTCTAGCGGTGGCAGTGCCTGCTGCAGAGCCACGGGCCTGGGGAAAGAAGGAGGACGGGGGGAGCAGCACACCTTGGACGTCACCAGACAAGTACGGAAAACGCAGACCCAACCCCACCCACACGCGCACGCACAAGAGAGGACACGCACACACACGGGGACCTGGACAAGCTATTCGACTGCTGCTGCTGGACGCTGGATGCTGGTGGAGCCCGTGTTGGTGGCGGTCGGTCCAATGCGGGCCTTGCCTTCCTGGTGCCCTCCTCGCCAGGACCTCAGAGCATGGCCGTGGGCGGTGAGGAGGCCAAGTTGGTCCTGCTGCCCGCGCCCAGCGCCTGCGCCAGGCCGCCCCGCGCCAGCGTGGGCGTGCCCCCTGCCCCCAGCGGCGGCCGGCCGGGCGCGTCGAGCGCGCCCGCTGCGGCGGCGTCCATGGGCGCCGTGGTGAAGTGCAGGTGCGGCGCCGGCGTGTGGTTGAGCTCCAGGAAGCCCGTGGACTTGAGGATGGCGGTGCGCTTGCGCAGCCGGTCGCGCTTGAGGGCCCCGCCTGCGGGTGTGGTGTGCACGAGCGCATTGCCCAGGCGACGCGTTGTGCGGCGGCGCCCCCTGCACTGGCCGCTCGCCGTAGATCCCACGGCGCGGCAGAGTGCGGCACAGCGCCAGGCCCAGCTGCGTGCTGTGGATCCCGCTGACGGGCGCTCGAATGGTGGGATCTTGCCGCCGGCCGTGCGCGCGCGCCGCGGCGCCTTGCCGCCACGTGCAAGCGCACCTGGGCTCTCTCCCAGCATGGCCAGCGTGTACTCGTCGCGCTGGCTGAGCTGGTGCGGCGGCACGAAGGCTGCCGCCTCCGCCGCTGCTGCTGCTGGCCGTCCGCCTTGCGCTGCGGCCACCCCTGCTCCTTGTGGCGCGAGCGAGGCGGCGCGCCCAGAGTGCAGCAGCGGGATGTTGATCGGCACGGACGAGCCCTGCGCGCAGCAGGCGATCGATCGCAGCACTGCTGAGCGCTGCCAGCAGCAGAGCTCTCTCAGTCGGTCTGCGCGTCGTGCACTTTGGATGGACGGCTCGCAGAAGAGCAGCGCGCACCATGGCGATGATCGCCGAGGGGTGCACGGGCAGCGAGCCGGGGATCATGTAGGCGCCCGACGACTCGTTCTGCGTGACGCGCCTCGAGGGCACGGCTGTCCCCCAGCCGCCCTGCGGCCCTCCTCCTTGGAGCTGGGCCGCAGCATCGTCGACGCCCTCGGGTATCTCCGCCACGGGCTCCAGCACCATGTTGAGCGTCGTGCTCTTGGCGCTGCCGCTCTGCGCAACGCCTGCGCGCAGGCAAGCGCACACCCGCGCACCGCCTTGTTGGGTGGTCACCACCCCAAGGGGGAGAACTGCTCCCCCCCCCTGGAAAGCTCTGGCCCCCGCCCCTCACCGTTCAGCAGCTGCGGCGCCGAGTCGGCCACCATGCTGCTGCCATTGGTGGTGGGGCCCCCGCTGCTGGTGGCCGCGCGGGTGGCCTCGTCGTCGTCCGAGTCCCCTCCTGCGCCCAAGTGCTCGGCCTTGCCATCAAACAAGTCCGCCTCATCCAGCTCCAGCGGGTCGTGCTGCGCCACAGCCACCGCTGCGCCGTTGGCCCCACCGCTGTCCGCGCCGCCCGAGCCCGCGCGGTGCAGCGCCAGCGACAGCATTTGGAGTCGTGGAAGGCGCCCTGCTGAGCCTTCAGGAAGCGGATGCGGATGCGCAGGGGCTGGCCAAGTCGCACTGAGGGACCGGATGTGCACGGAGGCCCCGCGCCTGATTCGAGCTTTGAAAGTTCGAAGCGTGCACAGGTGCGCTCGACAGATCCATCACAACACAGCGCCTCCACTTCAGGCCTCGCCGAAGAAGTTTTTGCGCACCCACTTCTTGAACTGCGTGTGCGCCGCCGCCAGGCCGCCCTGCGCCGAGTCGGAGATGACCTCGTCGCCGTGCACCAGTCGCACGCGCATGCCCAGGTCCGGCTCGGTGCCGGGCGGCAGCGCGGGGCCAGCCTTGACGCCCGCCTCGTACTCGGCCTTCTCCGACTCGAGCTGCGCGCACCGCCACCAGTGGGCGCAGATCACGCACGCGCGCTTGCGGGGAACGTGTGATGGGCGCCTCCCTCAGCTGCCCCCCGCACGCCCCCGCACGCCACACACCCCATGCCTCCTGCGCCCCGGCTGCGCGCCAGCTTGGATGGAGCGGCTCCCTGCCCCCCGCACACAGCCTCCTCCACCCCGGCCACGCACCAGCTGGGGGAGCGGCTCCTGCAGCTCATGCAGCCAGGCGTCGGCCGACAGCGGCTTGCCCGTCAGCTTCTGCACCAGGTCCAGGAACGCCGCGCCGTTGCCAGGCGCCCAGTACACGTCCGCCAGCGCCTTGCCCACCTGCGTTGGCACGCGATGGAGTGTTTCCGGTCAGCGCCGCGGCGGGCGAGGTGCAGAAAAAGGCGCGTCGCCCGCCCCCGCCGCACCTCTGGGTTGTCCACCAGGTGGCCCTTGAGCTTGTCCTTGAAGTACTGGCGCGTCTGGTGCACCGACATCTCGGCCAGCACGTAACCGTGGTAGTAGGCCGAGCTCTCGTCCGCCAGGATGTGCGGCACGCTCAGCAGCGGCCGGCTGGCCAGCCCGCCCTGCGTGGGAGTGCGAGCGCGAGCAAACGCGCGCCTCGTGCGCACGGCGCCTGGCCAGAGTCCGCTGCCACGCGATGGTTCCAGATGAAAAGGCATGCCGAGGCCTCGCCCTGGGCCCAGCCCTCACCTGGATGTGCTCCTCCACCTGGTCGGCCAGCGCCACGAGCCCGTCCACCGTCAGCTTGTCCTCGGGCAGCTCGTACAGCGCCTTTTCAAAGTAGGGCACCGCCAGCATGGCGCGCAGCGCAAACACCTGCACGCGGCGCGCGCGCGGGCCCACGCCAACACGTCACCAAGCCTGCCCACGCGCCCCTGGGTATGTGTGCCTCACGCGCCCGCACCTCGTACGGGTGCGTGGCCTTGATGCGCGCCTCGATGAGCGGCCAGGGGATCACCTCGCCCTGCCGGTTGCGCGCGTACCGCGCCAGCCACGCCGCGTCGCCGGCAAACGCGTCCAGGAACTACGCGGTGCCACGCACACGCCGCTCAAAGTGCAAATGTGTCAGCATCGACGTGAGGTTTGCCCCAGGGGCCCTGCCAGCCCGTAGCAGCGGCAGCGGTCGCGCACCATGGACTGGTTCTCGGCGTAGGCCACCGAGGTGGGCGCCCTCTCCTGGCTGAAGAAGGGAGAGTGCTGCAGCACGTTGGCAAAGTGCGCGGCGTGGCCGCCCTCGTGCAGCAGCGTGACGAGCGCCGTGCGGCCCGACCCCACTTGGCTGGGCGTGGCCACCGACGTGAAGTTGGTCTGCGCGGCACGAGCAGCAACAGCAAGAGGGGGAGGGATGTGGCGCTTGAGCCAAACCCACGCCAACAAGGGAGCGCCGCCTCACCAAACCGCCAAGCTGCTGTTTCAAGTGGGCTCACCACTGAAGGCACCCACGTGCCGTCCGGCTTGATCCAGCTCGGCTACATGGGGCGGGCAGCAAAGTGGGCGTGGGCAGAGTGTGCGTGTGGCTCAGCTGGGGCAACACGGTACAGTGGCAACGCGCCCACGCGCCCACAAGCAGGCACACCTGGGGCCAGTGGCAGAAGCCGTTGCTGTCTGCACAGCACACGCAAAAGCGCGGAACGGGCCACGCAACAGCAGTCATGCGCCTGGCCCTCACTAAAGTGCGCCGCTAAGCTACTCCCCAGGTGCGGCTGGACCAGGCCCCAGGCCCCCGCGTCGTCCCCTCCACTCACACTTTCCAGGGCGGTCGCACCTGCGCACCACATGACAGGGCCACGCGCGCACGCGCACGGGTCACTTTGTCCTATCTCTCGACCGCGCCACCTTGCAACAGGCGTGTGCGTGTGTGCGCGAGGGCAGGGTGGCACTCACAGGTCCAGCGTCATGGTGGCGTCCCTGTACTTGATGCCCAGCGCAGCAAAGGAGCGCGCCCACGTGTCCACCTGCAACGTGAGTCGCGGCGCTGGCGCGCCCCTCTCTTGCGCGCACGCATCCGGTGCATGGCGAGTGAACACCGCGTCGAGAGTCAGGCCCTCGCGTGCGCCCCCCCGCCCTTCCCGCACCGCGTCCTCAAAGGGAAAGTAGGGGTCCATGGCCTTCTCCGTGTCGCCTGCACCGCACGCACAGGAGTGGCACGTGAACGCTGCGTCCCCGCCTTTGCCCGGGAGGGGCAGTGTGGCCCGTCACCGCGCACACACCGCACCTGCCAGCGCCCAGCCCGTGTTCCAGGGCTGCAGCGCCGCCTCGCCCTTGTCCTGCGCCAGCCGCTCGCGCGCCGCCTTCATGATGGGCCGGCTGCGCACCTCCAGGTCGTCCTGCGAGGGAGGGGGGGGGGCCGCGCGGGGGCACACACGCGCCTCAGGGCGGCCCACGCTGGCGATGGAACAAGGCGCCTGACCGACGCGCCCCGCCCCGTCCCATCCCCTCGACAGCACCCCAACCC
>VFQP010004322.1_pt1 | contig 13337 bp, 15 predicted proteins | sample 3512351 | NCBI WGS metagenome assembly VFQP01 (sample SAMN10412372, study PRJNA504923) | tailings metagenome | isolation source: Relicate 1 Philex TSF1 revegetated site | place: Philippines: Tuba, Benguet | collected 2017-08-29 | reverse complement strand
TGTGCGTGAGCGAGGGCGAGCTGCAGGCGGGGGCGCTGGAGCGGGCGCGCGCCGCCGCCGCACAGGCGTGAGTGGCGGCCGCACGCACCACGCTCCACGGCCTTCTTCGTCTCAGTGCTGAGCATCCGAGAGGGTCACGGCAAACGTGCAGGTTGCAGACGTTCGGGGTTTTTTCGGCTGGCCGTGACGTGCAGGCTGAGCGTGGCGCAGGAGCGGGGGCTGCCCACCGGACTGCCGCTGCATCAGGTGCGCGCGCGCCCTGGCACCTCGTCTGCAGACCTTGGCACCTCCTCTCCAGACCTGCATGTCCACCGGCTGCCTTCAGCCTGCCCGCCATCACGTCTCGCTCGCGCCCCTGAACGTTTGCTCGTGCCCCGTCGGCAGGTGGCGCGCGTGGCGGCGGCCGCCGGCGACGCGGCGGCCGCCCGACGCGGGATGCGGGAGGCGGCGCTGGCGGGAGACGCGCTGGCGGTTCCCGCCCTCGCGCACCTCTCCCGGGGCGCGGCGGGCAGCGGTGACACCGGCGGCTACGCGGCCCTGGCGGTGGCGGCGCGGCCGGCGGGCGAGGAGCTGGCGAGAAGCTGCGCGCTGTTGGACGCGCTGGAGCAGCTGGACGCCAGGCGGGTGAGTGCTCACTCGCTGCGATCTTCAACGCGCCAATTGCGATCGTCGATTTGTCTATGCGGCGCGCTTGCCCAAGCACGACGGACAGCAGCTGAGGAGATGGTGTTGCTCCTTGCCTCTTTTGGCGCGGCCGGCGCAGGCGGACCAGGCGCGAGAGGCGCTGCAGGCGCTGCAGCAGGGCCAGCAGCAGGCGCACCCGGCGGCGCCCGCCACGGCGCAGGCCGCCGCGCTGACGCTGCTCTCGCGGGCGTCGGCGGCGCTGTCGCGCTCCGACGCGGCGGCGCAGCAGGGCAACGCGCGGCAGCTGGCGGTGGAGGCCAAGTGAGCGCGCCGCCGCCCTCGTCGCCGCCGTCGCGCTCGCGCGTCACGTCCCGAAGGCAGTTCAGTCCGACCAAAGATGGACTGCCTTTTGTGTGGTGGTGGTGGTGGTGGTGACGTGGTGGCGCAGGTGGGCGGCCAGCACGGCGCTCAAGGCGCTCGAGGGGCAGCCGGGCGGCGGCGCGGCGGCGGCCCTGGGCGCGCAGGTGGCGGGGCAGAGCCTGGCGGCAGCCGAGCTGCTGCTGGGCAAGAGGGACAAGGCGCAGGCGGCGCTGGCGCTGGTGAGTGCCATGTCGCCGCGCAACGGTGCTGCTTGCATGACGGGGCGGCTCCCACCACCGTGGGAGGGCGGCAAGGGTCTGCAGCGAGGAACACTGGGCACCAGCCCAGGCCAGATCATGCGTCGCCTGTACCTGGATGCGGCACAGACGGCCGGCCTGGCAGGAGAGAGCTGTGGATCCAAGGTGCCTGGGTCGTCAGTGCGGCGCGCCTGAAAAGGCAGGCGGCGAAACGTGTGCGTGCGCTCGTTCGCAGGCCAAGCAGGCGGGCGGCGGCGCGCCGCTGTCGCCCTCGCTGCTCATGGCCGAGGCACTGCTGCTGCTGGACGGCGCGGCCGAGGCGCCCGCCGCCCGCGCCCGCGCCGCCGCAAAGGTGGTGCACCTGCACCCGGGCTACCGGCCGGCGTGGCAGCAGCTGACGGCGGCGCAGACGGCCTGACCGGAGCTGAGCGGCGTGTTTCTTGCTGCGTCTCCTCTCAGTCCTGCAAACCGCCCACTGTCGTTGAGCCAAAACCATTGCACGAAGCGCGAAACGCAGAGCGTGCTGCTGTGCTGCAAGCAAGAAGAGGGCAGGGTGCGGCAAAGCAGAAGTGCCCCAAGCAAGAGGTCAGTTGGAGAGGTGCTGCGCCAGTGGGGACTCCTTGGGAGGCGGCGCCTCCGTCCCGCCCTCCTCCTCGTCCGCCGCCTCCTGCACGCAAGACGGACCCACCGGCGCCGCACACGGACCGTGCGCCACGCCACGCACCCACAATACAAAGCCTTGCGGGACTTTAGCGCGCACACAGGACGCCAGAAGATGAAGCAGCGACGCGCCGACATCAAGTGCGTGAAAAGGAATGGCGGGGCTGCCGTGCCAGACAGGCGTGCAAATCACTCGGCCGCCGAGCGTGTACAGGTGCACAAGGGGCAAGCGTGCGTGGCGAGAGTGGGCACGTCACGCCGTGGAGGCGGCTTGCTGGCCCCCTGACGAGGAGGAGGCGGCGGGCGGCGCGGCGGGGTCTGGGCTGTCGCCGCCGGCGCCCTCGAGCTGCGCGTCCAGCTTTTCAAACTCCTTGATGCCCAGCACCTCCTCCTCATCAGGGGGGGCCTGCAGCAAGTGCGCGCGGCGACGCGGGAGGAAAAGGAAGGGAGGGCGCGGCGAGGCGCCGCCCGCCACCACGTTCCAACGCTCCCGTCAGCTCCTCTGCGTTGCTCTCGTGCCGCGCGCGTGCCGTGGTGTGCGTGCGCGTGCGATGCGTTGATCGGCGTGTGCACCGGTGCAGGCGCGCGGAAGGTGGGGGTGCGTGACGGGCGAGGGAAGGCGTGAGGCGTGGGCAGCGAAGGCGCTGACAGGTCGGCAGGAGGGCCGCACTCACCTCGACGACGCCCTTGACCTCGGGGATGTAGTGCATGAGCATGTTCTCGATGCCGCTCTTGAGCGTGACGGCCGAGGAAGGGCAGCCGCTGCACGCGCCCTGCGGGTAGCAGCCGCCCCCGTCACCACCAGCCATGCGCACGCACACACGCACAACATCTTGGTACGAGCCCAGCCGCAGGACGCCTCGCCTCTTTGGTGGGGCGGGATGCCAGCCGCGCCAAAGCGCACACGGCGGCGAGGCAGGGAGGGCGAAAGGCAGCGCCGCACGCGCACCATCATCTTGAGCGTGACGATGCCAGTGTCGGCGTCGAACGTGCGGAACGCAATGTCGCCGCCGTCCTCCTGCGGTCGAGAGGGCGAGCAGACGCCCGCCGACGTGCGATGCACTGGCTCCGACGATCAGAAGAGGCTTGGCCCGCATCCACCCGCCCGCTCCCTGCATGCCGCACCCAGGCGCCCGCCGTGGAGCTGCACCCAGCCAAGCGCCTGCTCCCCCCTTGGCCCCCCAACGACATTCGCCGCCCGACGACGCGCACGCAGCACGTCGCGGCGCAGCGCGCGACCGCGCTTGCCCAAAGGACTGCTGCACCACACGTGAGCGCGTGGCGGATGCGCCCAGCGTGGTGCGGCGCACGCCCGGACGCGCCAACACCCCCACACCGCACCTGCACGGCGGGCCGGATGCGCGTCTCGAGCAGCTCCTTGATCATGGCCACCACCTCGTCGTCGTCCTCCTGGATGGCCGTGTCCGATGCGGCCAGCGTGGCGGCGTCGGTGAAGAGCGGCGCGCCCGACGCGTAGTGGTCCATGATGGCGCTGAAGACCAGCGGCTTGAGGGAGGACCAGCCGTAGTCGTCCTGTGCGGGGGGGAGGGGGGAGGCAGCGCGGCGAGCAGCAGGGAGGCAGAGTTGTGCGCGCGCTGCCGACTGCTCCCTGACGAGCGACGATTGGGTGGGAGGCGCCGTTGGGAGGGAGGTATCCAGGGAGGTGCGTCGGCCACATGCCGTTGTCGCGAGGCGGCAGCGCGGCGGTGCGCCGGTGGGAGATGCAAGATGCCCCCGGGGCCACCTCTGCCCTCGAGCAAGCACACAAGCGCACACGGAGCCAATTGCTCGCACCTGCTTGGTGATGGTGATGAAGTCAGAGCCAAAGAAGACCGAGGTGACGCCGTCGATGCCAAAGAGGCGCTTGGCCAGCGGGGAGACCATGCCGGAGCGCGCGTTGGGGAACTCGTGGCTGCCGCTCTGCGCCACGCGTATGCACGTGGCGCGAACGGTGAGCCCACGGAGGTGCGCCCTGGCACCGCCAGGGCACGCTCATCGCCAGCGTCGCCGCCTGCTCCGGCCGCAAGCAAGTGAAGACAGCCCCTCTCCCTGCGCGCCTGCGCCTCACCTCCATGACTTTCTGCCCGGGCACAAACATGAGGCTGTGCGGGTTGGGCGTCGGCTGCGTCTGGATGAACATGCCGCGCACTTGCGGCTGCTGGCTGCCTTGGCCCGGCTGCCAGGCGCTTGTTGGCCCTGCGAGCGCCGCAGGTGCAGCAGCAGCGGGTGCTGTGGCGCAGGGCTGCGCCCACCCCTGTCGCGTCGGCGTGCGCGCCACCTCGCCCCAGTCGGCAGCGTGTTGGCAACGGCGCATCATGGGGTCTGCAGCGCTCACCCGCGACGTGCTGGTGGTGCTGTTGCTGCGCCGAGTGGCCCATCAGCAGGTGCCTGGTGCCGCTGTGGGTGCTGTATGAGGTGGTGGTCGTCGCGGCCAGCAGATCCGCGCTCAGCGAGTGCTGCAGCGCCGCGAGGGCAGTCGGCGCAGCGGCGAGCGTGCCGCCCGACCTTGCCGCCAGCGCCATCAGGCTCTGCGCCATCGCCACGCCCCGCATCCTTCTCCGAGAGCTTTCGCTGGGTGCTTCTTCTCTGCACGGCACCTGCTCAGGGACTGCTCTGTGCCAAGCCAAGGGTGCGTGCTGCTGCTCCTCTTGGCCTCTGGCCTCTGGTTGGGCCCGCACACCGACCACCTCCGCATGGCGTCCGGACTTGTCTCAAACGCGAAGGCAGCGGCATCAAGATGATGGCAGCAGGCATCCGTGGCGGCTAAGAGAGCACATCAATCCCAGAAAGAATGGAGAGGGCCCCAGGGTCACGGGAGGGTCAGCACGCCCGCCGTGCCGCTGGTGCCGCGGCGACGCATGAATACTAGGAAGGCTAGTGGGCGTGAGGCGGGCCTGCAGCGCCCGCCAAGTGGTGAGGCTTCTGCGGCGCCGGCGGCCCCTGAGAGAACGAACCCGCCCCCGGCGCCGCGCCCGGCAGCCTTTGCGGTCCGCCGCCCGCCTGCCCCGCGCCGTGGGGGCCGTGTGCGCCGGCCAGGTGCGGCGGCGGGCCCCGGTGCTGCGGCGGCGGCAGCAGCCGCGCGTCGCGCAGGAACCGGAAGCCCAGCGCGGGCATCGGCACCTCGCCCTGGGTGGCGGCGGGGATGTCCTGCAGCCGCGAGACCTGCGTTTTGGCGCAGGACAAGGGCTTGCCACACAGCATCAGCGGGCCTTGAACGTGTGCACAATGGATCGCACGCCTGAAGGTCCTCATGATGGGCCAAAGCAACGCAGAGAGAGTGGTGCTCACCCGCTTGACCTTGGCGTCCGCCTTCCTGCTGACGAGCGGCTTGGCCAGCGTGAGCAGCAGCCGCGCCATGGTGCTGGGCGCCACCAGCACAATGTGCTTTACGTTCTTCCTGTATGGCCTCGCAAGGCGCTTGTAGGCGCCCACCGCCCACGCCGCGGCCAGCGTGTCCACCTGCGTGCGCGTGTGCGGGCACATGGCGGGGAAACGCTCTCGTGGAGGCGTCAGAGGGCCGACACGCGCATGTGGGCTTGTGTGGCGTCGCCAAGGGCGCACCTGGGCGGGTGCCAGCGCCGCCGGCGGTGCGCCCCCGGGGGGCGCGCCGGGCGGCGGCGGTTGGGTCGGCGCCCGCGGCGGCAGCAGGTTGACCACGATCAGCACGTATGGCTGCGGCGACACATGCGAAGGTAAACGGAGCCACCAGGCGAGGCGCGGTGCGAAGCGGCTGGGTGAGCTAGGCAATCGCTGCCTGTAGAGGCGGATGCAGAGCAGGGGCCCGCCTGCAGCACTCATCCGAAGCGGACTACTGCAGCCGCCTGCAGCACATGCGCACCTGCTCCACCAGCTGCCGCAGCGCGGCCAGCACGGCGTCCAGCGCGGCGTCGCGCTCGGCGCGTGGCGGCAGCGCTCCCGTGTTGAGGAGCACCACGGGCCGCTGCAGCGCGTCGCGCCCGTCCACGTACAGCAAGCCTGCAGCGCGCACACCACCACCGCAAACAGAACCTGAACAGACACGCTCGCGAACTGCGTGCTGGGCGAGTTGTGAAGACAGTCGCGGAGCAGCGGCGCCGGCGTGGGCGACGCAGTCACGCACCGGGGTGGGCGGGGATGGGCGGCGGCGGGACGGGCCGCCAGCCCGGCGGCGGCTGCCCCGGCAGGGACCCTGGGCGCCCTGGCGGCGCGCCGCTCATGCGCGACGGCAGTGGCTGCAGGCCACCGTGGCAAGAGCAAGCATCAAAACCGCAGATTCGCGCCGCTCTGTCTGAACCACTCCAAGGACTGCGCACAGTCCTAACCCCGACACAGCTACACACCTGGATGCCGGTGGTGGCGCCGTTCGCCGCCCGTGCCCCCGGCCCCACGCCCGCCCCGACGGGCGACGTCATGGCCGAGGGGCCCTGCGACCCCGCCACCGGCCCGTGCGACGTCGGCAGCGGCGGCAAGCCCTCGTGCGAGGCGGGCATGGGGCTCCCGGTGGACGTCGCAGGGCTGTGCTGCTGCATGGACGCTGCGCCCTGCGAGGGCTTGGCGTCCGGCGTCAGGGAAGGGGCCGCGCCGCCCCGCGCGGCCAGATCAGGCACGACGCTGGCTGCGCCTACCGCCGCCACCGCCACGGCCGCCCCTGCCGCCGCCGCAAGGCCAGCCGCACCAAAGCCGCCCCGCGCCTCGCGCCCGTCGCTCTGGCCATGCTGCTGCTGCTGCGACGACGCCAAGCCCTGATGAGGGTGCAGAGGCGTGGCCGGCGACAGCGGCTCCTGGTCGCCAGCCACACCAGCCGGCGTGGGCGCAGGCGACGGCGGCTGCGGCGCGGCCCCGCCGTATCTCGCCGCCTCCGGCGCCCTCGGCTCGCCCTCAGCGAGGCCGCCGCGCTGCCGCTGCTGCAGCGCCGCCTCCTCCTCCGCTGCCTGCTCCCGCGCCGCCTGCGCCACTGCCGCCCGCACCTCGGCCGACAGCGACGAAGCCCTGATCGCATGCGCCAGCGTCGCCTCGAGGGCTTGCGCCTCCTCGCGCGTGGCGCCGCCGTGCTCGGCAGCAAACTTGGCGTCCTCCTCCTCCTGAAGCTCAGCCAGCAGAGACGCCACCAGCGCCTTGACCTTTGGCTGCTCTGCCGCCTCCTCGTGCTGCTCCTCCGCGGCGTCCTCGGGCTGCTGCTGCTGCTGCTCCACGCGCGGCGCGTCCACCCACACCGCCACGCCTTCCGCCGTCAGCGCCTCGCGCCCGCCGGCCAGCGACGGCCGCGCCGGCAACATGGCGTCGTCGCCGCCGCCGCCGTCGTCCGCGGCGGCGAGGGCGGCAGACACTGTGCGGTCCATGGTGCTGGCGTGGAGCACGGCGGCGGCGGCGGCGGCGGTCGCCGCGCCGTCCGGCTGCTGCGCCGCCGCAGGGACGTCGTCGCCGCCCTTGTCCATGGACGCGAGCATGCTGGCCACGTACGCCCTCACGTCAGCAGGCGCTGCGGCGGCAGCGGCGGGCGCGGGCGCCTCACCATCCGCTGGCCCGGCGGCGTCGCCGTCCGCCGACTCCAACCGCCGCTGCCGCCGCCTCCACGCCGCCGTTGACGCGCCCGCCGCTTCCTTGCGCTGCTGCTGGCCATCCAGGCGCGAGGCAGGCGTGGCCTCCGCCGCCGCCCCTGCCGCCGCCGGCGCCAAGCCCTCCTGCATGAGCAGCTGAGCCACGTAGGACTTGACGTCCACACCCTCTTGCTCGTCGCCAAAGAGCGCTGCGGGAGGGCCGTGGCCCGAGGCGCGCGAAGTGCGCCGAGGCAGCTCGGAAGAAGCCGCCTCCGCTGGCAACGCCACGTCCGCCCGCTGCTCGCTGGCCGGCGCCTGCTCGAGGGTTTGCTCCTGTGGCCGCGGCGGCGCAGAGGCGTCGCCGTCGTCGTCCTCTGGTGGGGGCTGACGCGGCCCCTCCTCGCGGGGGCTCAGCGCTGGGAGCTGCTGATCTTGTTCTTGTTGCTGCTGTTGCTGCTGGTGTGCGAGCATCTGCACCGCCAGCGCCGCCGCCGCCACCACCGCCGCCGGCCGCTCCCGCTGCCCGCCCTCGTCCGCCGCGCCCGTGCCCTGCGTCTCGATGTCACCACCGTTGCCGCCGTCGGCCGCCGGCGCCGCCGGCAGCGGGCAGCTCACGTGCGCCCGCAACCGATCCTCAACCGCCGCCAGCTGCTCCGCAGCGCCGCAGGCCTGCCGCTCCACGGGCACCGCCGGCGCCGCAGCGCCGCCCTCGTCGCCCCCGCCAGTCGCAGCTGCGCCCGCTAGGGCAGGCAAGCCCTGCATGGGGTCTTTGGAGGGGAGGGCGCCGTCGTCAGCAGCGGCGAGCTGGGAGGTGGAGGCGTCGAGCACGCCGCTGTTGCTGGCGTTGGCTAGGCGGTGCAACCCGGTGGAGGTGCGGCGGCCCCGCATGGAGCTGCTGGGCGTTAGGGTTGTGGGGCTTGCGCCGGGGGAGGTGGGGCGCGCCGCCGCCCACGCCGGCGGCAGCGGCGGCGGCTGCTGAGCGCCTGCTGCCGCCGCCGCTGCTGCTGCTGCCGCCGCGGCGTTGCTGGAGGTTGCGGGTTGGGGCTGGCTCCGGGACGTGAGGAGCTGCGCTTGCTGCGGGGGTGAGGGCGGCGGGGTGGCTGTCGCGTTGAACTGCTGCTGCTGTGAGTGCTGCGGCTGCTGGTGGGACAGGGATGAGGAGGAGGTGACGCCGCAGAGGCTGGGCTGCGGCGAGGGCGGCGGCGGGACGGCGCCCGGCGCCTGCCGCGGCCAGGGCGCGGCGGGGGCTTGCAGCATGCCCGTGAGCAGCTGCCCCGTCACGCCACCGCCCTGCCCCGCCGCAGCGGCCGGCATCGCGGCCAGCCCCCCCGGCGCGCTGCCTGCAAACGGCGACGACGGCTCCCCCCCGCCATGCCGCTGCAAGCCCCCGCTAGGGCTTGGTGGCTGGCTCGACCGCATGGAGCTGCCGGACCCTCCCGAGCCCAGCCCCCCGGCGTGCTGCAGCGGCGAGGGCGCGTAGGGCGGCGGCGCGTGCAGGCCGCCGCCATAAAGCCCCGCATGAGGACTCCCGCTCATGGCGGTGCTGGCCGAGCTGCTCACCACCGACGCGCAGCGGAGCGCCTCGTCGTACGAGGGCGGCGGGTGGTCGGGCGGCGGGCTAGAGAGGCGCTGCAGCACCAGCTGCTCGTAGCTGAGGCCGCTGCTGGCGCCACTGCCGCCCAGCCGCCCCAACGGGGGCGCGGCACCTGCCGAGAAGCTGCTGCTGGGGCGGGCCGAGGCCAGCGGCGACGGCGCGGGCGAGGACGGCGTGGCGGGCCGCGCTGCGGCGGCGGCGGTGGCGGGTGGGGGGGCGGAGACGCCGCCGCCGGTGCTGGTGGCTAGCGCTGAGAGCTGCCGGTGAAAGGACGGGGAGGGCGGAGAGGCCTGCGCGAGCGGGGAGGACGGCGTGGGCGCCAGCACGATGCCTCCTGCCGCTGCTGCTGCTGCGGCGGTGGCGCTGGCGGGGGGAGGGAGGCCGCACTCTGACGCGCTGCGGGTATGCTGCTGCAGCGCCTGCAGCGCGGCGAGCGGCACGAGCGGCGTGTCGCCCTCGGCGGTGGCTTGCATGGCGGCGTGGTGGGCCGCCAGGCCGGGGTGCCCTGCGTGCGAGGCGTGTTGCCGAGTATGTGAGCAGGTGCTTTGGCAGAGTGGCCGTTGGTGGGAAACCGCGTGCAGCGTGGTTGAAGGCGTGGCGCAGGGGCGCGCTCAAGCGGGGGGCGGGCGCACCCGCGTAGGAGCGGGCGCTCTGGACGGCGGGCAGCTGCCCCGAGGGCGAAGCCGGCGAGAAGGTGGCCATGTGGTGCGTGGAGGGCAGCTGCAGCGGCCCGGGGCGCGGCGCGCCAGCGCCGACGCCGCCGGCGGTTGAGGTTCGGTTGGAGCCGGGCGGCGAGGTCGGGGCAGCGGCAGCAGCGGTGTTGGAGAGGCGGTGGGCCAGGGCGGGCGGCGGCGGCACGCCGGCGGCGCGGAAAAAGAGAGCCACGTCCTGTGCGTGAGGAAGAGAACGGCCTCGTGAGGCGCCTGAAGGTGCGTTCTGTGCGTGAAGGAAGGCCTGCGGTCGCTGCGCTCCGCCCTGCGATGAAACACACCTCTGCCTCGCAAGCCGCCGCCGGCCCGCAGCCCTCCCACGCGCCGGCGTCCGCCGCCTGCGCCTGCCCCGGCTCGGGCCCGCTCCGCGTCCTGCCCGCCGCCACCAGCTGCCCCTCCCCGTCCGCCCCGCCCACGGCCCCGCTGGCGCCGCCGCCGCCAAACAGCATGCCGCTGCTTCCGCCGGCGCCGACGAACGAGTTGGGCGGCGCCATGGCGCCCGTGGGCGGCGTCGACGCCGCCGAGCCGGCGGCGTTGGGCCCCGACCCGAGGCTCCACAGCGTGGCGGTGCTGGCCATGGACACCTGGCTCTCCATGAAGGTAAAGCCCACCTGCTGCGAGGACGACGAAGCGGTGGCCGCCGCAGCTGCGGTGCCTCCGCGGTGCGCGTCGGGCGCAGCCTGCCCGGTGACCACGGTGGCGGTGGTGGAGGACGTGGAGGAGGTGGCGAAGATGCTCGTGGCAATGGCGCGCGGCGGGTGGTGGCGGTGCGCTCCTTGCCCGGCTGCGGCGCCGTCCTCCTGGCCCTCCTCCTGGTCCTCCTCCATGGGCGAGGGTAGAGCGCTGAGGAGGAAGCCTGCCGTGTGGTGGTGGTGGTGCTGGTGGTGGTGGTGGCTGCTGTGCGGGTGAGGCGCTCCGGCGGCGCCGTCGGCGTGCGAGGCGTGGGCAGCCAGGCGGAAGCTGCCGCCGGAAAACGCCGGCGACGCCGGCGGCGACGCGCCGCCGCCGCTGGGGAAGAGCACGTCCCCGCTCCCTCCCACCGCGGCGCCACCGCCGCTGTGCGCGCCGTGCGCGCTGCGCGCGCCGCTGCCGCTGCTGTTGGCCGTGGCGTTTGCCGCCGCCACGGCCGCCCGCATCACGGCCAGGCTGGGGCCCCAAGAGTTGAGCGAGGCCATCATGCCGCCGGCGCCGTCGCCGTCCTCCTCGCTGCGCCCGCTGCTGATCCGGCGCACCAGGCGGGGTTCTGCCGCTGCCGCCGTGCCCTGGGGCGGTGGCTCCAAGGGCACGCCGGGATGGCCGGACGCGCTGTCGCGGCTGGTGAGGCTGGCGGACGTGTACGCCACGGCGTGTGCGGCGGCGGTGGTGGTGGCGGCGCTGGTCGAGGTGGTGACGGCCGCGGAGCCGTTTTCGCTGTCGCCGGCGGAGCGCGGGCCGTGGGGGCCGGCGGTGGGGGCGATGGGCTCGGAGGAGCGGTGGAGGGGGCTGGCGGCGGTGGTGCTGTCGGGGCTGGCGCCGGCGACCTCGGACCTGGCCCTGTGCAGCTCGTGCAGGCCCTCGCGGAAGAGCTGCTCCGCCCTGGCGCTGCTGTGCTGCCGCGGCGCGAGCTGGCCCGGGCCGCCGGCGCCTCCTCTGGTCTGCTGCAGCGCGATGGCCTGCAGCACCGCCTCGGTTGTGCGGGGGCTGAGGTCCGAGCCGTCCACTGTCTCAAACTCCCAGGTCGTGGAGTTGGAGACGCTGGTCTGCTGCGAGAGCCCACCCAGGTTGGACGGGCGCCCAGCGGGGATGGACAGCGCGGGGGAGGCGGCACGCTGGCCACCACCAGTGGCCTGCTGCTGCTTTGGCGGACTGGCCTGCTCCATTGCGTGGCTCCGCAGCTGCACGGCGGTCCTCCTCCTCCTCAAGAGCTCTGCTCCCTCCACTGGCGCCTGCTGTCGCACAGCTGCTCCTCTGGCGCCTGCTCCGAGCTGGTCGGCAGACGAGCCCCTCACAGCTGCTGCTGGGATGGCGATGGAAGTTGCGACGCTGCGCCGTGCGCACCTCCTGGCGCGCTGTAGTGGCTTCGCTACGGCGCGTCCACCGCCGTGCCGCAGCCGCTGCTGGCCACCATCATCGGCAGCGAGCTGCGCTCAAGAACGCCCCGCGCGTAGTGATGAAGCCGTCCACGCGCCTCGCTGCGCGCTGCTGTTTGCCGCGCGTGTCTCTGAGGGTTTGCAGTCAAAGTCAACGCCGGAGAGCGCATCCGCGCAAGCAGAGGATGTCCAGCTCATCACGCCTTGCAGAGGATGTCGTCCTCGCGCAGCACCACGTACGCCGTGCCGTCGGGCGTCTGCATGTTGTCCCCGGCGTACTTGAAGTAGAGCACGCGGTCGCCCGGCGACACCTGCACACATGCACAGCCACATTCTGATGATGGTGCAGCCTCTAGAGGAAGAGCCCCTGGGCTGCCCTGCCAGTCAGTGGCCGCGCCGCCGCACCGTCATTGCCTTGCGCTGCCCTTCCGCGTCCTTGTCGTACTTGCCCGGCCCCACCGCCACCACCACGCCGCTCAGCGGCCGCTCCTTGGCCGCCTCTGGGAGCACCACGCCGCCCACCGTCACGTCCGCCGCCTCCTCCACCTGTGAGCGTGGTGCCACCACGGTGTGCCACCTGTGGAACGGGCGCCCAGACCCAGAGGGCGGTCCAAGGCGCTGCGCGGCTGCAGCGGCAAGAAGAAGAGGCTCACCTTGAGGAGCACGCGGTCGCCGAGCGGCCGCAGCTGCCGGATGTCTTCTGCCTGTGCGTCTGCGCACGAGGCACAAAGGGCAGTGCACACCAGCCGGGTCGGCGATGCAGCACGGCTCCTCCTCATGCCTCCCGGACGCGCCGTTGGGTGGCGTGCCGCTCCCCCCTCCTGGCCCCAGGCTCCTGTCCCATCCACCGGCCCCGCCGGACCCCATCCCCTCAGACTCACTGCTGCGGGGCATGATGCCAATGACGTCGTCCTCCCGGATGAGGATGAAATCGTCGCTCCCGAGCTTGATGTCAGTGTACATGAAGCCAAACTTGCTGTAAAGCACCGTGTCGCCCTTCTTGAGCGTGAAGCTGCGCACGCCGTCGCGCGTGCGGCCGTCGCCCAGCTCCTGCACGTCGCCTGCGCGCACGCAGGCGGGAAGCAGCTGCAGTCGCTGTTGAGCTCCTTGCTGACAAGAGGCAGGCTGTGGCGCCTCGCCCTGCAAGGCGCCCCGCCGCCCGCACCCGAGGTGGGCTTCTTGACCGCCGACGTGGGCAGCAGGATGCCGCCGCGCGTCTTGGTCTCCTCCTCAGCGACCTTGACGAGCACGCGGTCTCCCCGCGGGCGAATCTGCAGAGCACCAGGAGGCACAGTGTGCTCGGTCGCCTTGGCGCCCATTGCCGCTCCGCGGGGCAGCCAGAGGAGTCCACGCAGCCATTGGCGCCGTCGACGCGTGCCGTTAATGCTGGTGAGGCATGAGGCTCCGCTCGACCGGCTGCTCTCGCGGGCCTTCCAGATCATCGTGGCGGCTCTCCCGATGGCCTCGACCGTCCATCGGCACCCGCGCGAGAGAGAGCGCCGCCCCCGTCGCATGGGCGGGGGCGGCCACTGCACCTCAACTCCTGG
>VFQP010004321.1_pt1 | contig 13340 bp, 5 predicted proteins | sample 3512351 | NCBI WGS metagenome assembly VFQP01 (sample SAMN10412372, study PRJNA504923) | tailings metagenome | isolation source: Relicate 1 Philex TSF1 revegetated site | place: Philippines: Tuba, Benguet | collected 2017-08-29 | reverse complement strand
GAGCAGATCGCTCACCAGCCGCTGCATCCGGCGGGCTCCATCGGTGATGTAGTTGATGTACTTGTCGGCACGCTCGTCGAGCTTGCCGGCGTAGCGGTCCGCGAGCAGTTCGGTATAGCTGGCCACCATGCGGAGCGGCTCGCGCAGATCGTGCGAAGCGACGTAGGCGAACTGTTCCAGTTCGGCGTTCGACCGCTCCAGTTCCTCCGTCTTTGCGCGGATCAGCGCATCCGCCCTGTGACGCTCGCTGATGTCGACGACGGCGGCAAGCACCAGCAGCCCGGAATCCGTGGGCACGGGCGACAGACCGATTTCGACCGGGAACTCGGTACCGTCCTTGCGCCGTGCACGCAGGTCCCGGCCCGCCCCCATGCTGCGGCTCGATGGATCGGCGACGAACGACGCGAGGTTGCCGGGATGGCGGGCCCGGTAAGTATCGGGCACCAGCAGATCGACGGACTTGCCGACCAGTTCCCCCTGCTCGTAGCCGAACATCTTGTCGAGCTGCGCATTCGCCAGCGTGATCGTGCCGCTCTCGTCGACCATCACCATGCCGCTGGGCGCCGCCTCGAAGGCAAGCTGGAACCGCGCCTGCAGCTGCCGGGTCTCCGACACGTCGCGCAGCATCGCCACCACGCCCATCAACTCGCCGGATGGACCCCGCACCGGGGACACGCGGGCCTCGAGCGGCAGCCGTCGGCCCGCCTTGCTCACGTGGACGACCTCGATGTCCTCGAAGCCGCGCCCCCTGGCGATGGTGGCGAGCCTTTCCTGATGGTTCGGCAGCTTCTCCTCGGCGACCAGCATGCTGGACGGTTGTCCCAGCACCTCGGCGAGCGCGTACCCGTAAAGCCGCTCCGCCGCCGGGTTCCAACCGGTAATGACACCCTGCGGATCGGTGGCGATCACCGCATCCTCCGATGACTCCAACGCTGCGGAATACATGCTTTCGCTCAGCGCATAATGATGGAAAGCGCGGGCAAGCACGCCTACCTCGCCCGGCGCGTCGATGGGCAGATCGGCGGTGCCGCCCGAACGGAGGCTGTTCACCGCCTCGGTCATGCGCCTGAGCGGGCGTGACAACGAGCGCGCGAGCCAGACGGCAAGGATCACCGCCAGCACCGTCGCGATGGCGCCGGCAAGAAGCGCCGACGTCCTGATCTGCGCCAGCGGCCCCGTGACCTGGGCATAGGGCACCGCCTTGACCACCGTGAGCCACGGCCCGTCAGCAAGGCGGGTACTGACATAGCTGGCGGCGTAGGTGCTGCCGCCAAGCCCTGCCCTCAGATGGCCGGCGGATGCCTCCTCCCGCGGCGCGAACGCGGGAAAATCGTCCTGCAGCCGCGCGCGCCGGCCGAACTCGAAGGCGAATGCGCGCTTCGGATCGGGGTGGACGAGATAGTCGCCATCGGCATTGGCGATGAATAGCCTGGCGTTCTCGCCGGCCGCCGCGCGCATCTCGTCGAACACCGGCCGCATATCGAGATTGATCAAGATTAGTCCGAACGGCTTACCGTCGGCGCCATAGACCGGGGTACCGGTTCGCAACACCGGCGTGATGGGAACGGCGACTGCGCCCTGTTCCTGATTGAGGTCGACGGGCGAGACATAGACCTGCCCGTCGGCAAGCGCCACGGTCTCGGGCACGAACGGCCGATTGCCCTTGCGCTGCAATTGGCCCTCGTCGACCCGCGTGACTGATCCCGTCTCTCCCAGCCTGTCGATGCGGATGATCTCCTTGCCGCCGTCGTCCAAGCCGATGAACCGGATTTTCACGTAGCCGGGCTTGGCCCGCGCGGTTGCCTCGAACAGTTGTGCGAGGTTGCCTTTCCACTCGTCGGAGGTCAGGCCACTGCGCGGATCGCGCCCGCCGGCTTCGCGCGCCCGGACATAGCCATCCACCGCGGCGGAGCCTCGCAGGGCGAGCGTGTCGGCACGGGCGTTGCGTGCATAAAGGTCGAGCGTGTTGGCCAGCAGCTGCGTGGAACTGTCGAGGCGCCGCATCTCGATCGGCAGGATGGACTGATCGATATCCCGGTAGATGAAGGTGCCGACGAGGATCGCAGTGGTGACCGCGAGCAGGGCCATGGCCAGCAGGATACGGCGTGACAGAGTCACCACTGTCCTCCCGCCAACGATGGGCAGGCGTCGGGATGCGGTAAAATGGCTTCGAGACGCCGGGTTGTCCCGGGCGTCCGCATGCGTCGATCCATAGCCCTGCGAGAGCGGCTTCCCACCGGCTGAAACCGGGTTCCGGGACAGCGCCGCGCTCTCCCCTCACATAGCCCCAATATGGGTAGAGGGTACCCCTTCTAGGAATGAATCACAACAAGCACCCGTGAATTATCACGGACTTAACGTATGAGAACGCACTGCATATGCCAGTTCATGCCCGCCGGCCGGTTTCCATCGGTGCCTATTCGGCAGCCAGTCTTCCTGGCTCGGACGCCCGGCCGCGGCGCAACAGCCGGCCCGGCAGCGCGCCCTCCGGATCCACCTGATCGACGCCGGCTCGGCGCAAGAGGGTACCGTTGACGATCACCGCATCGATGCCCACGGCATCCGACTGCAGGCGGTCGGCGCCGCCCGGCAGATCGTAGACGCGCTTGATCGGCGCCGCGCCCACGGTCGCTGGATCGAAGACCACCACGTCGGCAGGCACGTCGAGCGCGAGCGTGCCACGGTCGGTGATTCCGAACACTTCGGCGGGGCGCGAGGTCAGCGCGCGGACCCCTTGCTCGATCGTCAGCACGCCCTTTTCGCGCACCCAATACGATAGCAGGTGGGTGGAGAAACAGGCGTCGCACAGCTGGCTGGCATGCGCGCCGGCATCGGACAGGCCGAGCACGGTGTTGGGATCGTGCAGCATCTCGCCGATCGCCTCCTCGTCGGTGTTGAGCACCGCCGTGCGGAAGCGGGCCTTGAGGTCGGTGGCGAGCGCCATGTCGAAGGCCAGGTCGGTGGGATCGACGCCGCGCTCGCGCGCGACCTCGGCCAGCGGACGCTCTTCCAGCGCCGGGTCTGCTTCGTAGACCGCGATGGTCGTCCGGTCGGTCCAGCCATGCAGCACAGGGATCAGGTTGTCGCGCACTTTCTGGCGCCACGCCGGATCGGCATATTTCGCCATGCGCTCGCTGCGCGTCCCCGCGCCCAGTTCCGCGAACATCGGCATCGCCTCGAACGGGAACGGCGCCTCGAACTGGAACTCGAAGTTGAGCGGCCGGCACGCCACCTGCGGGATGATGTTGATGCCTTCCTCGGCCAGCTCGGCGGTACGGTCCAGCTGCTTGCGGTGGCCGCCAGGACCGAAAAGACCGGTCAACATGGCGGTCCAGCTGATCTGCCGGCCGGTGCGCCGGGCGATCGGCGCCAGCTCCTTCAGGTAGAACCCGGGCCCCACATTGACCTGCAGCATCCCGCCGACCTCGCCCACCGGGCTCGACAGTTCCTCGATCTCGTCGATCTCGGCAAGGCGGCTCGGCACCGGCTTGCCGTGGTAGCCCCAGTGGGTGACCGCCTTCGAAGTGGAGAACCCGACCGCGCCGGCCTCGAGCCCCTCGCGGACCAGATCGCGCATTCGCGCCACTTCTTCGGGCGTAGCGGCCCGCTCGACCGCATCCTCGCCCATCACATACATGCGCAGCGGCGTGTGGCCGAGCAGCACGCCCAGATTGATCGCCATGCCATGGCGCTCGATGGCATCGAGATATTCGGGGAAGGTCTCGAACCCCCAGTCGCTGCCCAGCCCCGCCTCGAGCGCCTCGAGCGACATGCCTTCCACGTTTTCCAGCGTCTGCAGGATGAGGCGGCGATGATCGGGCCGGGTCGGTGCGATGCCGAACCCGCAATTGCCGACGACCGCCGTGGTGACGCCGTGCCATGGCGAGATGGTCACCATGCGGTCCCACAGCACCTGGGCGTCATAATGGGTGTGGATGTCTACGAAGCCGGGACAGACGACGCGCCCGGTGGCATCGATCACCGTCTTGGCATCATCGGGAGCCGCGCCCAGCGCGACGACTCTGCCGCCGCTGATGCCGACGTCGCCCCGGTAACCCGGCGCGCCGGTGCCATCGACGATGTTGCCTCCAACGATCTTGATATCGTAGCTCATGTCTGCTCTCCCGCTTTGGGCGCGATTAAAGCAGGCGTGCAGGTGGATGTCGAGGCGGCGTTACCAGGTGGTTCAGCTCATATGGGCCAGGTCTCGCGGGCATAGGCGCTGTCCCAGAACATCCATTCGTACTGGACCGAACGCATGAAGGCGCGGGTCATGCCGTCGACCGCGCGAGGGGACGCGTGCAGCGCCAGCCGGTCGGTGATCTCGATGACACGGCGGACGGCGGCGGCGAAATCCTCGCTGGCGTAGGCATCGATCCACGCCCGGTACGGATTGTCTGCCGCGGCGCGCTCGTGGATGGCGTTGCCCACCTCCTGATAGACCCAGAAGCAGGGCAGCACGGCGGCCACGGCCTCCTCGACGCTGGCCTGATGGCACGTGGCGATGAGGAAGTTGACGTAGCCGAGGCAGGTCGGCGACGGCTCGGCGGCCGCGACGACCGCCGGGTCGAGGCCATAGTCGCGGAACACCCCTTCGTGCAGCGAGCGCTCGACAACCAGCGCGACCTGCGCGGCCTGGGCGAATTCCAGCATCATCCCGGTCTCGGGCGAGCGTGCCGACAACAGCGACAGGGCGCGCGAGTAACCGTCAAGGTAGAGGCTGTCCTGCAGCATGTAGAACTGGAACGTCTCCCGCGGCAAAGTGCCATCGGCGAGTTCGCGGTTGAACGGCAGATCCAGGATGGCCCGGCGCCGCGGCAGCGCCAGCTGCCAGACCCCTTCGCAGAACGACATCAGGTTTCCTTTCCGTGGCCGGTCGAGCCTCACCTTCACGCCCCGGTCAGCCCGGCGTCAAGCCTCTGTGTTGCTCCAGCGCAACAGGCACGGCGGAATATCCGGCATCGTCATCGGCGCTGCTGACTTTTGGGTTGCACGACAAATACAAACATTCTATCTCACCCTGGTAACACGGTAAAAGCCGGTTACAAATCAGTTACTTGCAAGGTCAAATTGAAACAAGCGCCCGGCTGCATCCATGCGGGACCGGACGGTATTCCTTTGCCGTTTCGCCTCCGACATGACGTGTGAACGCCGAGCCTATCCGAAGGGGAATCCCATGAACGCTGACCACAGGTCACGCTTCAGGAGGTCGGCTGCCCTCGTTGCCGTCTCCACCGTGGCACTCACCACCAGTGCCGCATTCGCACAAGACGCCGCGCCCGCGGCCGCTGATCCGGGCTACCGTCCGGCCTCGGGCATCGAGACCGTCACCACCCAGGCGCAGAAGATCGAGACCAACATCCAGTCGACCCCGGTCGCCGTCACGTCGATCTCCGGCGAGACGCTGCAGCGGTCGTTCGCGCAGGATCTGCGCGATCTGAGCAAGAACACCCCGAACGTGATGCTGGAGCCGGTCGGCGCGTTCCAGAACGCCTCGGCCTTCTTCATCCGGGGCTTCGGCAGCACCGACATCGAATCCGCCGCCGATCCGGGCGTCGGCATCTTCGTCGACGGCATCTACCAGGCGCGCACCTCGACGGGCCTGTCCGACATGCTCGATGTCGAGGCCGTGGAAGTGTTGCGTGGTCCGCAGGGTACGCTGTTCGGCCGCAACACCATCGTCGGCGCCGTCCTGCTGAACCACAACAAGCCGGACGTCAACGAGTTCGATTTCAAGGGTGGCGTCACCGCGGGCAATTACGGCCGCCTGGACGTCAAGGGCGTGATCAACGTCCCGATCGTCGAGGGCGTGGCCGCGTTCCGCCTGGCCGCGAAGTCGACCAATTTCGACGGCTTCTATCGCAACTCCGTCGACGGCAAGCCCTATGGCGGCAACGACCGCATCACCCTGATGCCGAGCTTCCGGGTCGAGGGCGAGAACTGGGACGCGACGATCCGCGGCGAATACGCCCGTATCCGCGACGACAGCTACGCCAACGTGCAGTACAGCCAGTGCCCCGGTACCGTCGGCAACCCGTCGGTTCCGAACCCGGCCGCCTTCCAGACCGTTCCCCGGATCAACTATCTGGTGAAAGGCAACCAGGGCCTGCTCGATGCCTGCGGCAAGTCGCCGAGCAAGGACGCCTTCACGGTCCAGCACGACAACACCAGCGGCCGTGGTTCCGACTTCGATATCTGGGGCCTGAGCGGCGAGTTCAACTACACGATCCCGGATGTCGGCACTCTCACCTACGTGGCCGGCTACCGTGACTCGAAGGAAGACGTCTACAACGACTTCGACGCCACCAACCTGCCGATCTACATGACCCGCCGCCAGCAGGATCATTGGCAGACCAGCCACGAGCTGCGCTTCGCGTCCGACTTCTCCGAGACCATCGACTTCGTCGCCGGCCTCTACTACTTCAAGCAGAAGTACTACATGGAGCAGGACACCTATGGCTGGCTGTTCGACGCCCGGTTCGGCACGGCGTTCGTCAACGAGCTGACCAACGCGCCCGGCCTCCAGCTCACCGATCTCGACGCGAATGCAGGCGGCTTCGGCGCCACCACCCAGACCAACAACTCGTGGGCGGCCTTCGTCAACGCCAACTGGCACATCACCGACGCCCTGACCCTGGTCGCCGGCCTGCGCTACACGGAAGAGACGAAGAACTTCGAGACCTGCGCGCCGTCGGTCATCAACGACCGCGTCAACCGGCTGTGCAACACCACGCCGAACCTGGCGGGCTCGACCTATTACAACAGCGCGCTGGTGCTGGCCCCAGGCGAGAACAACTGGAGCAATGTCAGCCCGAAGGTCGGCCTCAACTGGCAGGCCATGGACGACATGTTCCTGTACGCCAGCTGGACCCGCGGCTTCCGCTCGGGCGGCTTCAACGGCCGCTGCGGCACACCCGCCACCTGCGAGCCGTTCGATCCCGAGATCGCCGATTCCTATGAAATCGGCATGAAGTGGGACCCGATCGACGCGCTGCGCATCAACCTGACCGGTTTCTGGCTCGAGTACCAGAACCAGCAGGTGACCATCATCCGCCAGTCGCCGGCTGAATCGGGCGGCGGTAACGAGACCATCACCACCAATGCCGGCCAGGCCGCCGCCAAGGGCATCGAGCTCGAGGTTACCGCGGTTCCGACCGATGGCCTGAAGATGTGGGGCGCCCTCGGCTTCCTCGACGCCAAGCGCACCCAGTTCTGCGCCGACGTCGACGGCATCGGCGCCTTCCCGGGTGCTCCCTCGGCATCGTGCGATCCGTCCAACGTGATCCAGGTCGCGAACGCCAGCTTCCCCAATGGCGGCTATGGTTACTATCCGGTCGATGCTTCGGGCCTGCCGCTGCCGCGCGCGCCGAAGTGGACGCTCTCGGCCGGCGTGTCCTACGAAATCCCGGTCGCCGACATGGGCTTCCTGGAGTTCGCGGCCGACTGGCGCTACACCTCGCGGTCGATGCAGACCGCGGCCGGCATTCCCCCGGGAAGCACGGCCGGCGTGCTGAACTACGACGGCACCCTGATCACGCCGTGGCGTGACAAGGCCCACGTATTCAACGCCAGCGTGACCTTCAACGAGATCGACAACCGCTACCGGGTGTCGTTCTTCATGAAGAACATCACCAACGAGCACTACATCCAGTCGATCACCGCCGTCGCGTCGCTGTTCAACTTCATGCAGATGAACGAGCCGCGCCACTGGGGCATCGAAGTCAACGTCGACTTCTGATCCCTGCGGTCATCGGTGTTACGTCGGGGGGCCTCGCGCCCCCCGATTCTTTTGTGCGCGCCAGCCGACGCTAAAGTCATCGATGATTGCAAATCGGCAACATGCAAGCTGTGATGTTTTCGCCACAGCCCTGCCGCAATCGGCGAACTCAATCACCTTTGCTGCTTTTTAACAGTTCTCTCCGCCGCGCCGCTGGCGTTATCCTGCCGCCGGCTCGGGGAACTGCCGGGCCAGTCGTATCAGTTGGTTGTTGCCGGCACGGCCTGGGGAAACATTAAACAATCAGGCTTGTCGCCGTCAGCCCTGAACACCCCACGAAGACAATGTGGGCCTTAAAAACCGTTGATATTCGTCGCCAGGGGAGAACCCGATGAACCCAACCCGATTTATAACCACGCCGAAATGGCCGATCGCATTGGCGACGGTTTCGGCGATCGCGCTGTCGGCAGGCGCCGCCTTCGCGCAGGACCCGCCCGCGGCCGAGCCGGCCAAGGCCGCCCCCCGCACCCAGCTCGATACCGTCGTGACGTCGGCCACCCGCGTCGAGACCTCGGCACAGACCACCCCGGTGGCCACCACCTCGGTGTCCGGTGAGCAGCTCGAGCGCACCTTCGCGGTCGACCTTCGCGACCTGACCTCGCAGGCGCCGACTGTGAACCTAGAGCCGGTGGGCGCCTTCCAGAACGCTTCGGCCTTCTACATCCGCGGTTTCGGCAGCGCCGACATCGAGTCCGCGACCGATCCGGGCGTCGGCATCTTCATCGACGGCGTCTACCAGGCGCGTACCTCGACCGCCCTGAGCGACCTGCTCGACATCAACACGGTCGAAATCCTTCGCGGTCCGCAGGGTACCCTCTTCGGCCGTAACACCATCGTCGGCGCCGTGCTCGTCACCCACGCCAAGCCCGATCCGACGGAATTCGACGTGAAGGGCGAAGTCACCGCCGGCAATTACGGCACGATCGACGTGTCGGGCGTGATCAACGTACCGCTCACCGAAAAGGCCGCCCTTCGCCTGGCCGTGAAGTCGACGAACAATGACGGCTTCTACAAGAACGCGACCGACGGCACGAATTACGGCGGCACCGACCGTATCACCGTGCTGCCCTCGATCCGCTTCCAGCCCAACGACAACCTGGACATCGTGGTCCGCGGTGAAATGATCCGCGAGCGCGACGACAGCTGGGGCAACACCCCGTACAGCGCCTGCGGCGGCACCAACGGCGTGTTCAACCCATTCGCGGCGAACAATTACGGCACCGTCCCGGGTAACGTGACCCAGACCGTGCCGCTGATCGCCTGGGCCTATGGCGGGCAGACCGAACTCGACAAGGTCTGCGCCCAGAACCGGGGCAAGAACGACTTCGTCATCCATGCCGACAACACCAGCGGCCGTGGGTCGGATTTCGACATCTACGGCATCACCGGCGAGATCACCTACGATATTCCGGACGTCGGCACCCTGACCTATGTCGGCAACTACCGCGACGTGCACGAGAACGTGTTCAACGATTTCGACACGACCGACCTGCCGATCTTCATGACGCAGCGCGAACAGTGGCACCACCAGACCAGCCACGAACTGCGCTTCGCGTCCAGCTTCTCCGACACGATCGACTTCGTCGCCGGCTTCTACTACTTCAACCAGAAGTACAAGATGTGGCAGGACACGTATGGCTGGCTGTTTGATCCGGGCTTCGGCGCGGCTCTCGGTTCGGCGATCGTCGGACAGCTGACTGGCGCCCCTAATCCGGGTGCTGGTCTCGACGCCCTCAATCCCAATGCGTCGGGCTTCGGCGAGACGATCCAGACCAACGATGCCTGGGCCGCCTTCATCAACGCCAACTGGCATATCTGGGAGGGCATCACCCTCACCGCCGGCCTGCGCTACAACAAGGAAAAGAAGGACATCCAGACCTGCGCGCCTTCGCCGGTCAATGATGGCGTCAACCGCGAGTGCAACCTCAACCCGCTGGTCGGCAACTACTTCGACAGCGCAACCGACATCGACACCGCCGCCGGCCGCAAGAACAAGTGGAGCAACGTCAGCCCGAAGGTCGGCCTGAGCTGGGAAGCCAACGACGACCTGTTCCTCTATGCCAGCTGGACCCGCGGGTTCCGGTCGGGCGGCTTCAACGGCCGCTGCGGCTCCACCGCGACTTGCCAGCCGTTCAACGAGGAAACCGCCGATTCCTATGAAATCGGTGTCAAGTGGGACGGTCTCGACAACCGCCTGCGCGTCAACCTGACCGGCTTCTATCTGGACTACAAGGACCAGCAGGTTTCGATCATCCGCCAGTCGTCCGGCTCGGGCGGCGGTCAGGAGACCGTGACCGACAACGCCGCGAACGCCAAGTCCAAGGGTATCGAGCTGGAAATCAATACGGTTCCGGCGGAAGGCCTCTCGGTCTGGGGCTCGCTGGGCTGGCTCAAGAGCAGCCGCGACTTCTGCACCGACATCGACGGCCCGAGCCGCGTGGACCCAGGTCCGGCTTCCGGCTCGTGCGATCCGGACAACGCGTTCTCGTACATCGACAACGGCACCACCTTCTACATCTTCCCCACCCAGGTGCTCGTGCCGAACGTGCGCGCGCCGAAGTGGACGCTGGCCGCCGGCTTCGCCTATGAAGTCCCGGTCGGCAACGCCGGCACCGTCGAGTTCGCCGCTGACTGGCGTTACCAGTCGAAGAACAACCAGGCCTCGAACGGCGTCCCCGCCGGTCTCGTCACCGGCCTGCTGAACTACAACGGCGTGCTCGTCACGCCCGTCCGCAACGGCGCCCACATCTTCAACGCCAGCATCACCTGGCGCGAGATCGAGGACCGTTACCGGATCTCCCTGTTCATGAAGAACATCGGCAATGCCCACTACATGCAGTCGCTGACTGCGGTGGCCGCGCTGTTCAACTTCATCCAGGACAACAATCCGCGGACCTACGGCGTGAAGGTCTCGTTCGACTTCTAAGCCGTCACGCATACCGACCATCGGCGGGGAGCCTTCGGGCTCCCCGTTTTTTTTGTGTCTCCCGGTCATCGGCACGAGGGCCGATCGACGGCCGGAGCCGTGCTCACGTCGTCCATCAGTCCGCTCTCATGAATCCGGAAGCGGATTTTTATCCGACGCGGGTGACAAATCGTTTCGGTCAGCCTAGAGTCCGAATAAACCTGCGCGTGTGCTGGTAATACGTAAGCAGGATAACGGGGATAGCGGCCGGCAACGGATGCGGGACAACAGGAAAATCGGCGTCGCGGCCCTCGCCGCGCTGCTCATCGCAGCTGGTGCCTACTGGCTGTGGTCCAAGAACGGCGAGCCGGCCAATGCCGTGCCGGCGGGCGGCCCAGCGGTCGTCGTCGAGGCGGCGACGGTGCGTGTCGCACCGGTACAGCAGGAGGTCAACGCCATCGGCACGCTGCGCTCGGAGGACTCCATCGTGATGCGCCCCGAACTGGCCGGGGTGGTTCGCGCCATCGGCTTCCAGGAAGGACAGCCGGTACGCAAGGGCCAGTTGCTGGTGGCGCTGGATGCGTCCATCTATGACGCCGAACTGGCGCAGGCGGAAGCCAGCCTCGCCCTCAGCCAGGCCAACAATCAACGCGCCGCCGAGTTGCTGGCGAAGGGCGCCGCCTCGCAGCGAACCCGCGACGAGAATTTGTCCAAGATGCGCATGGACGAGGCCAGCGTCGCGCTAGCGAAGGCCCGCCTCGCGAAGACCCGCATCACCGCGCCCTATGACGGCGTCGCCGGGCTGCGCAAGGTGGCGGTCGGCGACTATGTCACTCCGGGCCAGGACCTGGTGACCCTCGACGTGATCGATCCGATCAAGCTGGAGTTCCGGGTTCCCGAGCTTTATCTGGCGCAGGTCGCCATGGGGCAGAAGGTGACGTTCCAGCTCGACGCCCTGCCCGGCCGGACCTTCGTGGCCGAGGTATTCGCCATCGACCCGCAAGTGGACGTCGACGGCAGGAGCCTCGCCATCCGGGCGCGCGCCGCCAATGCCGACCGGCTGCTGCGGCCCGGCCTGTTTGCTCGCGCATCCCTGGGCATCGCCGTGCACGACAAAGCGATCCTGATCCCCGAGGAAGCCATCATTCCGCAGGGAAGCGATCATTTCGTCTACAAGGTCGCCGGCGGCAAGGCCGCCATGGTGCAGATCAAGACCGGCGTGAGACGCGATGGGGTCGTCGAAGTCACGTCGGGCCTCGGACCGCGCGATACGGTCGTGACCGCCGGTCAGCTCAAGCTGCACGAGGGTGCCGCCGTCAGCGTCAGAAGCGCCGCGGCCAACTGACCATGAAACTCTCGGAACTCAGCATCCGCCGGCCCGTCTTCGCGACGGTGCTGAACATGCTGATCGTGCTGCTCGGGCTGATCGCCTGGGACCGCCTGTCGGTGCGCGAATATCCCGACATCGACGAGCCGGTGGTCAGCATCGAGACCCGCTATCCCGGCGCCAGCGCCAAGGTGGTCGAGTCCCAGGTGACCGTGCCGCTCGAGGAGGAGCTGGCCGGCATCGAGGGCATCGACTACATCAGCTCGGTCAGCCGGGCCGAAAAGAGCGAGATCACCGTCCGCTTCAAGCTGGACCGCGACGAGGACGACGCGGCCAGCGACGTGCGCGACCGCGTCTCCCGCGCCCGCGGCCAGCTTCCCAACGAGATCGACGAACCGATCATCGGCAAGGTCGAGGCCGACGCCAGCGCGCTGATCTGGGTCGTGTTCTACAGCGACAAATACGACCAGCTGGTCGTCACCGAGGCCGCCGACCGGCTGGTGAAGGACCGTCTGCAGGTGCTGCCCGGCGTCGCGAAGGTGGTCTATTACGCGCCGCGCTACTACGCCATGCGGATCTGGCTCGACCGCACGCGGCTGGCCGCGTACGGCCTGACGCCCGCCGATGTCGAGGACGCGCTGCGCCAGCAGAATGTCGAGATCCCCGCCGGCCGCATCGAGAGCAAGGAACGCGAGTTTACGGTACTCGCCGAGACCGACCTCAACACGCCCAAGGAGTTCGAGCAGATCGTACTCAAGGACGCGGGCGGCTATCTGGTGCGCGTCAAGGACGTGGCCAAGGTGGAGCTGGGCGCCGAGGAGAACCGCGAGATCGCCCGCTATTCCGGCCGTCCCGCCATCGCGCTGGGTGTCGTCAAGCAGGGCAAGGCGAACCCGCTTGCCGTCGCCGAGGAAGTGCACGCCGTACTGCCGGAGCTGCTGAAATCGCTGCCGGACGGCATCACCGGCGAGATCAACTGGGACAAGTCGGTCTATGTGAAGGCGTCCATCGACGCGGTCTACGTCACGCTGATCGAGGCCTTCGTCCTGGTGCTGGCGGTCATCTTCCTGTTCCTCGGCTCGGCGCGCGCGACGCTGATCCCGCTGCTCACCATCCCGATCTCGCTGACCGGCGGCTTCTTCCTGATGTTCGCCTTCGGCTTCAGCATCAACGCGCTGACCCTGCTCGCCATGGTCGTCGCCATCGGCCTCGTCGTCGACGACGCCATCATCGTGCTGGAGAACATCCACCGCCACATGGAGCGCGGGGAGCCAAGGCGCGAGGCGGCGCTGAAGGGCAGCAAGGAAATCGGCTTCGCCATCGTCGCCATG
>VFQP010004320.1_pt1 | contig 13340 bp, 10 predicted proteins | sample 3512351 | NCBI WGS metagenome assembly VFQP01 (sample SAMN10412372, study PRJNA504923) | tailings metagenome | isolation source: Relicate 1 Philex TSF1 revegetated site | place: Philippines: Tuba, Benguet | collected 2017-08-29 | reverse complement strand
CGCGGCCAACCTCAAGCGTTCGATTGCCGTGTATCACGAGGTCGAAGCCGAGAATCTTCCCGAGGCCAGGTTCCGCGCGAGCGCCGAACGTGGTCAGATTGCCGGTGAGCCGTTGCTGCACGAGGAAAAGATCCCGGCAATGAATTTCGGCGACATCGGTTTCGAGGTGTCGTACCTGATCGATTTCTGGGGCAAGCTCAAGCGTGCCGACGAAGCCGCGCTGGCCGCCGCGCAAGCCAGCCATGCCGCGCTGGACCAGGCCCGGGTCGGGGTCGTGGCGGAGACCGTGCGTGCCTATGTGCAAGGCTGCACGGCCACCCATGAACTGCATGTGGCCGCGCATCAGCTCGACCTGCAGGAACGCGGGGTCAAGCTCGCGCAGAAGCTGGTGGATGCGGGCCGCGGCCAGCCGACCGATCTGCTGCGTGCCCAGGCGCAGGCCGACACGCTGCGGTCGGTATTGCCGAAGTATCGCGCCGAGCAGGAAGGCGCGGCATATCGCCTGGCAGTGATGCTTGGCAAGCCGCCGACCGCGCTCGATGTCGGGAGCGTGGCATGCGAGCATGTGCCCACGCTGAAGCAGGCGCTGCCGGTTGGCGATGGCACCGCGCTGCTCAAGCGCCGTCCCGACGTGCGCCAGGCCGAACGTGAACTGGCCTCGGCCACGGCCAAGATCGGCGTGGCCACGGCGGACCTGTTTCCCCAGATCCGCATTGGCGCATCGGCAGGCTTCACCGGTATTCTCGATCACCTTGGCCAGGCGCCGACCGCGCACTGGGGTTGGGGGCCGGCGCTCTCGTGGACCATCCCTACCAGCGGTACGCGTGCGCGCATCCACAACATGGAATTTGGCGCCGAAGGTGCGCTGGCGCATTTCGATGGCGTGGTATTGAAGGCACTGCGCGAAACGCAAAGCGCGTTGTCGGCCTACACGCACGAACTGGAGCGCAATCAGTCGCTGCGTTCGGCTCGCGACAAGGCCGACGAGGCTGCGCGCCAGAATCGCCAGTTGTGGCAGGCGGGCCGCTCGCCTTACCTGCAGAGCCTCGATGCCGACCGCACGCTGGCCAATACCGATGCCGCACTGGCCGCTTCGGACGCGCAGGTCGCGATGGACCAGATCAACCTGTTCCTGGCACTGGGCGGCGGCTGGCAGAACGCGCCAGCCATTGCCAGCCGTCCGGTGGGCAAGGATGCGCCGAGAGAACAGAGGCTGTCAAACTAGGACGTTGCATCGGCATATTGTGTAGTCTTACTTAGCTCTCATGTAAGAACATGGCCCCTTTGCACTGGTTCTTGTTGGTCTTCGCTGTTGCGGCCTTGGCAGTGCTGGGATATCTGGGCCTTCGTCGAGCACAACCGCTTCGACGGTCAGCATGTTGTGCTGTTCAACACCTTCAACAGCAACTTCGGTAACGACCAGATCGCCGCGTTCAAGGCCAAGGTGTTGGAGCGCGGCGCCGCCACCTTCGAGCACCGTCACGTCCTGCGCGGGCGCATGACACAGCAGCTCTCTCCAGACGAAAGGCTCCAGGCTATCGACGATGCCTGGTTTGCCAGGCAGTGATTCCTGCAAGCAAAAACGGAAATCCGCCGGAAACCCGCGTGGAGTAAGTTTTTGACAAACGCTGCCTGGAAATTTCGCAGACTTTCCAGGGGCGTCATCGGCGCGAGGCTCGGCTGGTTTCCGACGATCAGCGACGAAGTCCATCTCGGCCATTCCCAGGGTCCTCGATACGTGTTTACCCGCGCGAATTTCAGCCGGCGGAACAGACAGCCGGTTGGTCCCAACTGGACTGCAGTCCGATGCACCATGTACAGCGCTGCTTCCTGAAGAAGCAAAGCTGAACTTGGAAAGTGCGATATGCAGCCACATGTAACTGACGAATTTGCAGTTGAGAAGCGCGTCGCGGAGCATCTCGCCGCCGTGACCTGGGCCGATCTGCCAGCATCGTCTCGCGAGAGTGCGGTGCGCGCGATTCTGTGGTGGCTCGCGACAGGGCTGGAAGGTGCGACCGAACCCCACCATTCGACGCTGCTGCGCTATGTTGAGAAGCAGGCGGGTGCCACCGAAGCAGCCATATTAGGCAGCGCCCACCGCACCACTGCCGAACTCGCCGGCATGATCAATGGTCGTGCAGGCAAGGCATGGGAGCACGAGGACAAGTACTGGGTCGATGAAACCATCGGCTTCGCCGTGGGTTGTTGTGTTGTGCCAGCGGCCATCGCAGCAGCCGAGACTCAGGGTAATGTCAGTGGACCAGTGCTTGCGACGGCGGTGGCTATTGCCATTGACCTGGAGATCCGCCTGCTACGCCCGCTTGGACTGGGGTTCGTCCCGGGCCAGGCAGTCGCCAATGCGACCTTTGCATTGGGCACCTATGGCGCGGCAGTGGCAGCGGCCAAAGTCCTCGGCCTCAGTGCTGCGGGCTTCCTCGACGCACTGGGTCTTGCGCATTGCCAGGCCTCTGGCAATTTTCAGGGCCAGGTCGAAGGCCGCGGGGTGGCACTTCAAGCCGGTATCGCGGTGCGCAATGGCATTGCGGCGGCCCGGCTGGCAGCGCTTGGCATGCCTGGCCCACGGGGAGCGCTGACTGGACGCTGCGGCCTCTATGCCATGCACTACCCGTCGTGCGTCGTCGCATTCGAGGACATCATCCATCGCTTGGGTGAGGATTTTCTGAACGCTCAACTGGGCTTCAAGGGATACCCCTGCGGGGTCGTGGCGCACCCCGTTATCGATGCGGTGCTAGCCACACGTACTGCTGTGAACGGGCGCTCCATTCAGGCCATCGACGTCTTCGGGGCTACTAGCCTGTCCATCATGGCCAGGCCCATCGAGCGAAAACGGGCCCCTGAAAATGTCATCGAGGCCCAGTTCAGTATTCCATGGGCGACCGCCTGCGCGGTCCGCGACGGGCACTTCTCCATCACACATTATGAGGATGCCGCACTTCGCGACACCGAACTGCGGCAATTGGCTGGGCTGGTCAACGTCCACATGCGGGATGACGCCAAGGGAACGCTGGTAAAGCTCACGTTCTCCGACGGCACGATGGTTGAATCACCATTGATCACGGGATCGAGGGGGACGCCGAAGAATCCGATACCCACTGCGGAAATCGAAGAGATCCTTTACCGGGCAGCAGGGCGGCTAGGGATAAGAAGCACTTCCGCGCAGCGCGCGGTTGCGCTGCTGCGCGATATCGAAAGGCTCGAAGAATGCAGTCAGGTCATGACGTTGCTGGGTGACCTGGCGACATGACCGTACGGGCCCGAGCCCCAGCTCCGAATGCGACGACAGGCGCCAATGGACGGAACGGCCTGTTCGACCGCGTTGACCGGTGAGCTTCGGGGCGCGCATCTTTGACAAGATCCTCGCTGTTATCGGGGAAAAAAAATACTGGAGACATTCTTTATGTACCTACTCATTTCCCGACTCGGGTGTGCGTCGATCCTCCTGACCGCGGCTACCGTGGCAATGGCGAAAGATCAGTATCCTAGTCGGCCGATCCGCATCATTGTGAACTCCGCGCCAGGCGCGCTACTGGACAGTACAACCCGGGTCGTAGCTCAGCAGATGGCGGAGAATCTGGGGCAGCCGTTGATCATCGATAATCGTCCAGGCGCGGACGGCCAAATTGGCATTCGGGCCGCGAAAGTCGCGCCTGCCGATGGGTACACGCTGCTGGCGAGCGCCAACACCGTTGCGCAGTTGCCGGCTGTGAAGAAAGATCCGGGCTATACGCTGAAGGATTTTGTCGGCGTTGGGATGATGGATGAAGCGCCATTGCTGCTGGTCACCTCACCGACTTTGCCATATCGCGGTCTGGCCGACCTCCTGGCAGCAGCGAAGGCAAAGCCGGGCAAGCTCTCCTTCGCCTCCGGCGGCAGCGGCACCACCACCCATATCGCTGTAGCGATGCTTATGCACCAGGCGAAACTGGAGGTCGTCCACGTTCCATACAAAGGCATTGCCACTGCCATGAGCGACATCGTCGCAGGTCGTGTCGACTTCGCATTCGACGGTGGCAATTCCTCGGGTCCACAAGTCAAGGATGGCCGGCTGCGCGCCCTCGGGGTGACTTCGGCGAAGCGCTCCCCGGCATTTCCGGACATACCCACTCTGGCCGAGCAGGGGATCCCTGGGTACAGCTATACAGTCTATCTAGGACTCCTCGCGCCTGCTGGCACGCCTGAGGAAATCGTGCAGCGACTCGGTCGGGCCTTGCGTGTCGCACTCGCGAGTGCACCAGTTCGCGAGCGCCTTCGGCGCGATGGTGCCGAGCCCGGCACGATGACGCCGGAAGCGTTCACAAAATTCCTTCAGAACGATCAGCAGCACACAACCAACGTCGTAGCCGATCTCAATTTGCCAAAGGAGTGATCCAGCAATGAGCCAGACCATTATCGAACACTTCGCGGCGTTCGCAGTCAGCACCGACATCAATCAACTGCCAGCAAATGTCGTAGAGGAATGCAAGCGTGACGTGCTCGACTCTATCGGCTGCGCGCTGGCAGGCATTGATCAGCCGAAAGGTCGGATCGGGGTCGAAGCCGGCCGCCGACTCGGCGGTGCCGGGGGCGGCGCGACAATTATTGGTACCGGCGAGAAATCCACAGTGCATGGCGCGGCATTCGCTAACGGCGAGTTGATCAATGCCCTGGACGCCGACTCTGTACTGTTGCCTGGGCATGTCAGCCCGTATGTTCTGCCTGGTGCATTCGCTACAGCGGAGGTCCACCAGCGCTCGGGCAAGGACCTGATCAGCGCTGTCGCGGTATCGCATGAGCTCTCGTACCGCCTCGGCTCAGCGATGAGCGGTTATCGCGACACAAAGGATGGCAAGGCTGCGAATGCGTCGGTGGTCGGATACAGCAGCACGGTGTTCGGCGCGACAGCATCGGCTGCGAAGCTCAAGGGGCTTGCGATCGATCGGCTGGCAAGCGCATTGGGTATCGCCGCCGCCATTGCACCAGTTAACTCGCAGCGCGCCTGGTTCATGCACACGCCAACGGCGACCATCAAGTACCAGATGGCCGGCGCGTTGACGAATGCCGCGTTGTCGGCGGTCGATATGGGCGATCTGGGCCATCGCGGTGATCTTCACATGCTGGATGACGAGGAATTCGGATACCCTCGCTTCGTCGGTACTTCGCGTTGGTCGCCCGAGCTTCTCACTGCGGGCCTTGGTCAGGAATGGCGCTTCCCCGCCTACCAGATGTTCAAGCCTTATCCGCACTGCCGGGTCATGCACGCGCCGTTGGACTTGCTGATCGACCTCGTGGCACAACACGATATAAGGGTCGATGAGATCGATAGCATTACCTCTTACGGCGAGGGGTGGGCATACACGCTACCGTGTTTCACGAACCGTGAGATCACCGAATTGCACGATGCACAGTTCTGCTTCGCGCATGGCCTTGCAGTTGCGGCGCACCGCGTCGCGCCGGGCAGACAATGGCAGGATCCGGCCGTCGTGTTCGATCCGTCCGTCATGGCGTTGATGCACAAGGTGAGGTTGGAAACTCACCCGACATACTTCCAATCCATTTCTGCGGACATCAGCAGCCGTCCGTCGCGCGTCGAGATCCAGGCACGCGGTCAGACCTTCGCTGCGGAAAAGCACTTCCCCAAGGGCACCCCTTCGGCCGATCCAAATACCTACATGACCACGGAGGAGCTCGTACGAAAGTTCAGGACGTTTGTCGAGGGAATCCTCTCCGACGCAACTATCGATGACGTCGTGAATAGCGTGCTGAATCTGGAGCAGGTCGAAGACTTTGGCACGATCATGCGTATGCTCGTGCGACAGTAGGGCGCCCGCTGCGGGGCGCCCACCGATGTCGGTGAACGGTTGCTGTGCAACCGTCGGTTCTCGCTTTTCAGGCGTCCGCCGCAATGTCGATGTCGCGGGTCTCGCGGAAGAACAGAAGGGCGACCAGAGAGACCACGGTCCACCCGAATGGATACCAGAGGCCCGCGAACATGTTGCCGGATTGAGCCGAGAGCGCGAATACGAAAGTAGGCAAGAGTCCGCCAACCCAGCCGGTAGCAAGGTTGTAGGGAATTCCCATCGAGGTGTAGCGGATGTGGGTTGGGAACATTTCCACCAGTGCGGGACCAATCGTCATTACGGTCAGGATCGAACTGGCAAAGAACAGGGCAAGCAGAAGAAATACCTTCGGCGCGTTGAAGCTGTCTGGATCGCTCTTGGCGGAATAGCCGTTCTTTTCCAGTACTGCGCGCAGCGTCTGCGAGAATTCCGTGGAGCGTTCCTTCGTTTGCTCCGGCGTCAGGCCACTCGCGTCATATGCATTCAGAACATCGTTGCCATTCCGGATGCGTGCCGTGGTGCCAGTTGCGACGTCGATGATGCGGTAGTTGGCTCCCACCCCGGCCAGCGCTTGCTTGGCCGTGTCGCAGGAAGAGATGTATTTGCGATTTCCCAGCGGATTGAACATCAGCGAACATTCACCGCGGTCGACTTCGACGGCGATGGGGGATTTTTCCTGGGCGATGGCAAGCGCCGGATTAGCATATGTCGCCAGGCCCTGGAATACCGGGAAAATGAGCAGCGCGCTCGCGATAAATCCTGCCAGCAATACCGGCTTGCGACCGAAGCGGTCACATGCCCAGCCGGCAAGCGGAAATACCGGCACGCAGATCGCTGTGGCGAGTAGCACCACCATATTGACGGTGGTGGGTGCCACCTTCAGGGTCTTCGTCAGGAAATACGTCGGATAGAGCGCGGCCATGTAGTACATCGATGTCATGCCGGCGCACAATGCGAAGGCGACGACGATCCGGCCGAGATTGGCGCGATCCAGGAGCGCCTCGCTTAGCGGCGCTTTCGACAGCTTGTTCGCGCTGCGTAGTTTGCTGAATGCGGGAGATTCATCCATGCGCACACGGAGTAGCAGCGAGACAAGCAGCATCACCGACGCCCCGAGGAAGGGCAGGCGCCAACCCCAGTCATCGAACGCGTCGCCAGTTAATGTGCGTGAGCCCAGAATGACCAGGAACGACAAAAGCAGGCCGATAGTCGATGACGCCGTGGTCCATGACATGTTGAGTCCACGGCGCCGGCCGGGAGAATACTCGGCAACATAGGTAAGCGCTCCGGTATATTCCCCACCCGCGGACAAGCCTTGCAGTATGCGTAGGCAGATCAGTGAGATCGGCGCAACGATGCCCACCGAAGCATAGGTCGGGAGGCAGCCTACGCCGATTGTCGCACCGCCCATCATGCAGATCGTGAACATGAACGTTCGTTTTCGACCGATCATGTCGCCGATCCGTCCGAAGATCAGCGCGCCTAGCGGGCGCATCATGAAGCCGACGGCAAACGTAAGCAGCGCGAAGATGAAGCCAGTGGATGGATCTACGCCTGCAAAGAACTTCTCGGCCAGTACGGAAGCAAGCGCGCCATACAGGGCAAATTCATACCACTCGAAAACGGTGCCAATCGATGCGGCCCAGATGGCTCGCGACATCGAACTTTTTGCTTCGGACTTCTGGATAACTGCTGTCTCCGTTCTGACGGAACTTGTCATGGGTATGTCTCCTTGTATTGCTGATCTTTCGCAATGCAAGGATGGTTCGCCCGCCACACCGTCGTCAACGCGCGCGAGGATGCTGTTCCGTACCTCGAAATCGCGACATCGCGGAAATTCCCCTGGAGGTTTGGTCGTCGCGCATCGGTGTCTCGATGCTGACCGCGCGCTATTGGATCGGTGGCGCTTCCGGCGTTGATGAGAAGTGGTGCTGCAGGATCAACCATGTCCCGTCTCGCTTGACCAGTATCCACGTCGTTCGCAATTCGGAACGCGTTTCGCGTCCATTTGCCAGCACGAAGCGGAACTTTGCATGGCCTTGCGCCAGGAGAGTATCTACGCCGATCTCGACAATGGGCTGCTCTACCAGAGACATGTGCGCTGAACTAATGGTGTCGGCGTACGAGGCGAAGTACCCCTGGATCTCGTGGCGTCCGACGGCGTGACCGGGTCTGCCGCCAAAGAACAATGCGTCGGACGTATACAGTGAGGCTAGCTCATCTGCATTCCATGCCTGCGCGGCGTTGTTCCAACGGTGCTCGATGTCCTGCAGAATGGCCCGCGCATGCCCGACGGTTGCGCTGGTGGTGGCGTGATATTCGGTCATGCTGAGTATTTCGCTTCAAATGGTCGGACGCTTGCCATCATCATGCTGCTCCAGGTCTTGGCAACAATGCTAGTTCGACAGCGTGTCATAGCGCACAAGCATCGATGCTGTGTTCCGTACCTCGAAACCGCGCTGGGATGATCTTCCCGCGACGGGCAGCAATACCGGGCGACAGGTCAATTTCTTCGAAGCTCTTCTGAAGTACGGGACAGACGATGCAACGCCATTGATCCCTCGTCGGGCCGCAAGCATAGTGGTGACGAAAGTTTCTGCTATCGATTGTCCTTGTCTCCATGCTCGCCACCCGGCGAGTTTATGCCCCGACTTGCCGCGGGGTATTATTTCTTCAGGCATACGGAAAGGTGCCGCATAAGTGCCGTTTTAACCTCATAGTGGCTTTCTCGGTAAGGGGGTTAACACTCATGGAACATCAAGGCTGTCTCCTCCAGAATCTACCTAACGTTAGTAAGGTAGCGCGAGCACATGCGACACGCATGGATGATCGTGCGGGCTCCAGCACCGATTTGATACGGAGACGTCCATGTTTGAGCGCACGACTGCGGGTCCATCGAATAGCCAGACAGCCACCCGACTGACGTGGCATGCACCCAATAGAGCCACGACGGAAAGCGTGGTCAGGGTCATGCCATTGGCGCGCGGCCTGGCGGTACTGGCAGCATTCGGTCCACAGCAGACCTGGCTGGGCAATCAGGAGATTTCGCTGGAAACCGGCATCCCGGCGCCGACGGTGACGCGGTTGCTCCAGTCGCTGGTGGCGCTCGGCTACTTGCACCACGACGAGGTGAGACGAAAGTACCGGCTGGCGGCAGCTGCCTTGGCGCTCGGCTACGCTGCGATTGCAGATCCGACAATACAGCGCGAGGCGAGCGTCGAGATGCTCAAGTTTGCCGAGGCGACGGATACATATGTGGTGCTGGGTACGCGGGACCGGCTCGATGTGATCGTACTCGACAGCCGCGTGGGGAGCCAGGCGGTGTTGGACCTTAGCCTGACTCCGGGCACCCGCCTGAATATTGCATCGTCATTGATGGGATCAGCATTGCTGGCCGCGATTCCAGAACTCGAACGCAGCTACCTCCAGGGTAACGTGGAGCGCAAGGCCGGTCGCGGCTGGCCGATGCTGCGGCGGCGCATGGCCGAGAAGATCTCGCAGGTCCATGAATTCGGATTCTGTATGTCACTTGGCGAATGGGAGCCTGAGTTGGCCACAGTAGCCGTACCGGTACGCCTCCCGGATAGCCCACCGCTGGTACTTGCGTGCATTGGCCGCACCGCCCGCATGGCGCGCCCACGTGTCGAGCGTGAACTTGGGCCGCGCCTCAGAGCGACGGCGCAGGCGTTGCAAAACCGGTTGACCCTCTGCGGGTAAGGCAGCTTTCCGCGCGAAGTTCGGAGTTCCAATGAATCCTTCCTCACCAGTCACTATGACGTTGGAGCGTGGTCTCCAAGTGTTGCGGGCGTTCCGCGCGGAACGCGTGCCTTTGAGCAACGGCGAACTGGTACGCCGAACGGGTCTTTCGAAGTCAACCGTATCCCGGTTGACCACGACGTTGGTGGCGATGGGGTTCTTGCGCCGAGCGGCCGGGGGGGCGCAATTCGAGCTGGCCAGCGGCCCGCTCGGCATCGGTCACGCCTACCTGGAAGCCAGCGAAGTGACACGGCTGGCCCATCCGTTCATGCAGGCGCTGGCCGATCGGCTAAACGTGTCGGTGGCATTGGCGGTACCAGACCATCTCGACATGCTCTATGTCGCGTATCGAACCAGTACTCGGATTGCCACGCTGCGCCTCGGAGTGGGTTCATTACTGCCGATGGGCCTGACGGCTATCGGGCGGGCCTGGCTAGGGGGCCTGCCAGACGACCAGCGGTCCGGGTACGTCGACGCTGTGGTCGCAGCGGCGGGATCGCAAGCCAGCGTAGTGCGCAAGAACATCGAGGGCGCGTTCGAGGATCTGAACAGCAGTGGCGTTTGTATGTCGTTTGGGGAATTCCAGCGCAATGCTTACGGCATTGCCGTACCGATAACGGTAGGACGTGCTCGAACACTGATGGCGTTGAATTGTGGTGCGGTTGATTTGCTGCCAGACGTCAACGCGATCCGCGCGCGAATCGTACCGGAACTCAAGGCCGCGGCCGTGGAATTGAAAGGGCTGTTGCGTGATGTGGAGGGCGAAGTCTGAGTCTGCGCATGCGTCAGCGTGGCGTTCCGTACTTCAGAAACAGAATCGCGGCCATTTTATTCAGGCTGTGAAAGTTTGTTCCGCCATACGCCTGAGGGAGTCGACCTGGCAAGAACGTTTCAAAGTACGGCACAGCGTCGCACCCACGATTGACCTGCATCGATGGCGCGCGCACGCTGGATCCATGCGAGGGAAGCAGCGGCGAGTTGAGCGATCGAAGCTGCATGGTCCGTCCTTACCGCCTCGCGCTGCAATCAACAAGGCAACCAAGACGTTGGATTTTCGATGAGTGACTCTCTGCATAACGACTGGATTCCCACGGCTGACGATATCGCCACTGCCCATGTCTCGGCGCTGGCGGCCCGTTTGGGTATGAAGGACTACGACCAGCTACTGGCGTTCTCGAACCAGAAGCCTGACGAGTACTGGAAGGCGGTTATTGATTTCTGCGGCATGGTATGGGATGTCCCTTACGATCAATACATCGATGCCTCGAAGGGACAGCCGTTTCCCAAGTGGTTTCCAGGGGGGCAGCTTAACTGGGTCAAGTCCGCCTTGAGGTGGGCAAATGACCCGCTGACGGCATCCCGGTCCGCGGTGGTGGCCGAGAAGGAAGGGGGGGCTGTCGAGGCGCTGACGTACGCTGAACTGTCGCAGCGGGTGGCCGCGTTCGCTGCGGGCCTGAAGGCGCAGGGTATTAAACGCGGAGACCGTGTCGGCTTGCTGATGGAGAACGGCGTCGAAGCAACCGTGACTGCGCTGGCCACTGCCTGGATCGGCGCTGTGATGGTGCCGCTGTTCAGTGGCTTTGGTGTCGATGCCATCGTGTCGCGGCTGTCGTCCTGTTCTGCCAGCGCGCTGGTCGCCACGACCGGCTTCTCTCGCCGCGGAAAGTGGGTCAATACGCGCAGCCTGGTAGACGAAGCGCTAGCGCGTCTGCCCGAGGTACGCACCACGATCTGGAAGCATGCAGGGGAGGCCATCACCTTCGGTGAGAAGGTGGTGGACTGGCAGCAGGTTGCTCAAACGCAGCCCGGCACGGCCGCGGAACGGATGTCACCAGACGATCCCTTCATGATCATCTATACATCCGGCACTACGGGAAAGCCCAAGGGTACTGTACATACGCACGGCAGCTTTCCGATGAAGATCGCGCATGATTCGGCGATCCATTTCAACGTCGGTCCAAACGATGTGTTCTGCTGGCCAGCGGACATGGGTTGGGTCGCGGGTACGCTGGTGATGTCGTGTGCGCTACTGCGCGGCGCAACACTGGTTTGCTACGACGGGGCGCCGGATTACCCGGACTGGTCGCGCATGTCTCGCATCGTCGAACGCCACGGCGTGACGCACTTCGGCTCGGCGCCAACGCTGATCCGTGGGTTGGCTGCCAACGAGGCCATTGCCACGCAGGGAGATACGTCGACGGTGAAGCTGTTGATCACGGCCGGCGAGGGCATCGACCCTGAACACTTCCTGTGGTTCCAGAAGGCATTTGGCGACGGTCGCCGTCCTGTCATCAACTACACCGGTGGCACCGAGGTATCCGGCGCGCTGCTGTCCAGCGTGGTTGTCAAACGTATCAGCCCGGCCGGGTTCAACACCGGTTCGCCATCGGTGGCTGTCGATGTGGTGGGCACGGATGGCAAGTCGCTGACAGACACGGTGGGAGAGTTGGCAATCCGTCGGCCTTTCGTCGGGATGACGCAGTCGTTCTGGCACGATGATGAACGCTACCTGGATGCCTACTGGAACACCATCCCAGGCATCTGGGTGCATGGCGACCTGGCGCTGCGCCGGGACGATGGAATGTGGTTCATGATGGGCCGCTCCGATGACACGATCAAGCTCGCGGGCAAGCGTCTCGGGCCGGCCGAGATCGAAGATGTATTGCTCGAACTCCCTGAGGTTGCCGAAGCCGCCGCGATCGGCGTCGAGGATCCTGTCAAAGGGCAAAAGCTGGTCGTCTTCCTCGTGCCGTTTGCCGGTATGACGCAGTCGAATGACGCGCTGGTTGCTGCTGTCAGCAAGCATGTCGATGGTCGGCTGGGCCGTCCATTTCGACCGTCGGTAGTCCATGTGGTCGCGCAGCTGCCAAAGACACGTAGCTCGAAGATCATGCGGCGCGTCATACGCAGCGTCTACACCGGCGTGCAGGTTGGTGACCTGTCCGCGCTCGATAACCCACCAGCACTCGAAGAGATTCGCGCCGCAGCCGCCCGGTAACCGGCCGCGCAGGTGCACAGATTGACGGGCGCAGGTGTCTTTCCTTGTTGCTGCATCTGCCCCGCATTTTTCATATAAGGAGATGTCGTGTCGAAGAACAATCCCGCCGCAGGCGAACCCTATGAGCATTACTCGAGCCTCGCGTTCGACCGCCCCGCCGAGGGAGTCCTGAGGATCACCCTCAACCGTCCGGAGCGGCTCAATGCGCTGGATGCACGTGGCCACGACGAGATCGCTCGTGTCTGGCGCGAAATCGATGCGGACCCGACGGTTAGCGCCGTGGTGCTCTGCGGCGCGGGAAAAGCCTTTTCGGCGGGTGGCGATTTCGAGATGGTCGAGGAAATGATCGACTCCTTCGATGCCCGGGCGCGTGTCTGGCGCGAGTCGAAGGACCTGGTCTACAACATCATCAATTGCTCCAAGCCAATCGTCTCGGCGATCCACGGCTCGGCTGTGGGTGCCGGACTCGTCGCCGCACTGCTGGCCGATATCTCGGTCGCGGCGCGCACCGCGCGCCTGGTCGATGGCCATACGCGTCTGGGCGTGGCCGCTGGCGACCACGCCGCCATTGTCTGGCCGCTGCTGTGTGGCATGGCAAAGGCGAAGTACCACTTGATGCTGTGCGAGCCGATGAGCGGCGAGCAAGCCGAGCAGATGGGACTGGTGTCGCTGGCAGTGGATGAGGCCGATCTACAGAGTACGGCTGTTTCGATCGCAACGCGGTTAGCCAATGGCGCACCATCGGCGAT
>VFQP010004319.1_pt1 | contig 13341 bp, 9 predicted proteins | sample 3512351 | NCBI WGS metagenome assembly VFQP01 (sample SAMN10412372, study PRJNA504923) | tailings metagenome | isolation source: Relicate 1 Philex TSF1 revegetated site | place: Philippines: Tuba, Benguet | collected 2017-08-29 | reverse complement strand
GAGCGCTGCGCACTCGGCGCCCGGCGCGGGGCGCTGGCGCGCTTGCCTTGGTGTGAAAGAGGTCGCCGGTAGGCGTGGTTGTGGAAGACTAGGACATCACGCATCCCTCTGGTACCCCTGTGTGATGCCCTGCCATCTACGTGCCTTGGTGTGTGCGTGCAGGTCGCGCAAGCACCAGCAGGCGGTGCAGGAGCTGCGGGCCATGCTGGAGCAGGAGGAGGGCATGGACGCAGACGAGCTGCTGGGGGCGCTGGGGGGCGGCGCGGGCACCGGCCAGCAGCAGCAGCAGCAGGAAGAGGAGGGGGCAGGCGAGGAGGACGACGGGCCGGCGGCGCAGCAGGGGCAGCAGCGCAAGGGCAAGCAGCAGCAGCAGCAGCCAGCGGGTGGCGGCGGCGGCGGCGGCAAGAAGAGCAAGAAGAGCAAGAAGAAGAAGCGGCAGCAGCAGGGGCGTGGGGCGGGGGGCGAGGACGACGAGGAGGAGGAGGAGGAGGACGGCGAGCAGGAGGCAGCACCTGGCGCGGCAGCGGCGGCGGTGGGTGGTGGGCCCGGCAGCGACGGCGCGCGAGGGCAGGACGACGCGGCGGCGGCGGAGGAGGAGAGTGACGAGGACGGGGACGCCGGGCCACAAGGCGCGACGCAGGATGGGGGGGCAGGCAGCGGCCAAGAAGAGGAGGAGGAGGAGGAGGAGGAGGAGGACGGGGAGGACGACGAGGACGCATTGCTAGCGCGGCTCCTGGCCAAGTCGGCACGCGTCCAGTCGGGCCCCGCCGCCGGCAGCAGCAGCGGCGGCGGCGCCAAGCCCGCCCGCAAGGGCAAGTCACCGTCGCCCGCGCCCCCTGCCGCGGCCGCCAGCACCAGCGGCGCCGACCCGCAAGGCACGCGAGGGGACGGCGGCGCGCAGGAGCAGCAGCAGCAGCAGCAGCCTGCGGCGGCGGGCAAGCCAGGGCCGGCGCGCAAGGCGGTTGCGGCCGCGGCGAGGGCGGACGACGGCGACGACGACTGGGGGCCCAGCACAACGTCCGGCAAGCAGGGCAAGAAGGGCGGCAGGCAGGCGGGCAAGCAGGGCGGGGGCGGCGCGGCAGCGCCCAGCCGGCCGCAGCCGGCAGTGCGGGGCGGCGACGACGAGGACGACGACAGCGACGGCGGCGGCGGCGGCACGGCGGCCGACACCAAGCGCGCCAAGCGCAAGGCCAAGATGGCGTCGCGCAAGGCGCAGGCAACCGAGCCCGACCCGCTGTCGTGCATGGTCTGCGGCGAGGCCTTCCCCTCGCGCTCCAAGCTCTTTGCGCACATCCAGTCCACCGGCCACGCGGCGCCGAAGGCGTGACCCTCTTCCCTTCTTTCGCGCCGTGCAATCGTGATTTCACTTGCCACCACGCACAACAGAAACTGCAAAGGAAAGCAGCGGTGCAGCGCTGCAGCGAGCGCGCGTCAGGGCTGGGCGGTGGCGGCGGGCGCGGGGGCGTCCAGCACGCGCCCAGCCAGGCGCGACGCCAGGTACTGCAGGTTGCGCTTGGCCCTCAGGTCGGACGGCACGACCCCGGTCCACAGCTGCGTCGCAGGCAATGACGAAAGATGCACGAGAAGGTGGGAGGACGGCGTGCGCTTGCTGCATCATGCATCGCGTGGAGGCTCAGCCGATGTTCACGTGGGGCGAGTCGCGCACCTGGGGCACGCGGTCGCGGAGGGTGCGCAGCAGGATGAGCCAGGCGCTGCTGGTGGGCGAGTAGCTCAGCGCCAGCGCCAGCTGCAGCAGGCCAGTGGCCCGCAGCACCGCCGCGTGCTGCGCCGCCGACATGCTCCGCGGCTCCTCTGCATCCGACTCTTCGCCGCCGGCGTCTTCCTCGGGCGCCTCGCGCTCCAGCCTGCGCGCGGACCCACGACGCAGACAAGGCCCCGGGCTCACACCTCGGCGTGCCTGGTGCGCCGGCGCACCGCCAACCCGTCCCAGCAGCGGCGGCGCAGCTGCGTCACTTGTTGCCGTGCGCTCACCCGCGCGCCAGCTTGGTGAAGAGGTCGTCCAGCACCTGCCGCCAGGCCTCGGGCCGCTCCGAGTGCAGCAGCCACAGGAAGCCGGCTTCCTGCAGCACCGGCACCACGCCGCTGGCCAGCAGCGCCCGCGAGGTGGTCCTGCGCTGCGCCCACGCGAGCAACGCCGGGCCCGCCGGCCGCATCCACTCTGCCACGACGGCGCGCGCCATGCGCTTCACGTCGGGGTGCTGCGCCGCGTGCAGCGCCGCCACCGCCTCCCTGAGGCCGCCCGCCAGCTCCGCCACCAGGGGGGGCGCGGGGGCGCTCGACAGCACCGCCTCGACCGCCACGCCCTCCTGCTCCGTCAGCACGCGGTCGCGCCGCTGCGCCTCCTCCGCCGCGCCGTCCGTCCACGACAGGTCCTGCGCGCCGCGGAAGCGCAACGCTCCCCTGGTCACTCCATACACTCTGAAGAGAGAGAGAGAGAGAGAGGGGGGGGGCGGTGCACGTGGCCAGCAAGGGACGGGCATGCAGTGTGGCAGGGCGCCTGCTAGGGAAGAAAGCACGCCGGCCTCACCCAGGGGACGCACCTGGGCCACGAGGCGCGCCGCCCTGGCCTTGAGGTTGAGCCCCAGCTGCTGAACGACGAGGAACTGGTGCCGCCGGCTCATGGCCTGGAAGCACTCCTTGGTGTCGCCCCCCGTCGCCCCCTCTAGAACCAGCTCCGCCGCCACGTTCCACGGCAGCGGGCCCAGCGCGCGCGCCGTGGCCTCCTCCACCTTGGACACCAGCTGCGGCGCACGCACACACGCCGGCGTGCCAGCAGCGATGCACGGGGGCAAAAGCCTTGCCGTGCCGCACGGGCGTGCAGCTGCCGCGCCTTTCGCGCAGGTTGCGTGCGACGTAGTGCGCACCTCGGCATAGCGCGCGAGCAGCTCTGGCGACCGGGCCGCCGCCACCACGCTCAGCGGCAGCCTGTCCACGCTCCTCATCACCCCGGCCAGGGCACCCGTGCCGGCAGCGGACACGCGGAGCTGCTGCTGGGTGGCGTCCCCCCCAGCCTTGTCGCCGCCGTCCTCTCCCTGCTGCCCGCGCTCCTGCTGCTCCTGCCACGCCTCCTCCGCGCGCCGCAGGCACGCGTCCCTGTCCACCATCCACTCGCCGCTGCCGCGCTCCCAGCACTTGAGCGTGGCGCTGAGCGGGTGCCGCCCGCTCTTGTCCTTGGCCACTTGCACCACCACCTGCGCCGGGTCCCAGGGCAGGTGCGCCGGCGTGGCGGCGCGAGCAGGGCGCGCGAGCGGCAGCGCGCGGAGAGCACGGCGAGGAAGCAGCGAAGCCCACCTGAGTTCCGAGGGGGAGGAGCTCAGCCAGCTGCTTCTGTGTGATGCGCTGGCCCGTCACCTGCGCACAGCAACGGCACGCACGCGCGCGTGAGGGGCACGGCGCCCTGTGGCGAGTGCCCCCTGCACCGGCGGCACGCTTGTGCCTCGCCTGGCTGATGTGCAGCAGCAGCGTGGCCTGGTGGGAGGCGGCCTGCGGGTGGTGCTCCGTGTCCACCGCAACGACGGCGCCAAACGCCATGTGCTTGGCCACGGTGCAGCGCAGCAGCGCGCCGTCCTGCACCGGCATGTGGACCTCCTGGTAGGCCTGCGCAGGGAGGCGGAGGCAAAAGCCGCAACTGTGGCAGCTGGCCCAAACAGCGCTGGCCACAGGCGCCGGGCTCATCAGCAGGCCGCCAGTGTGCGGGCCGCCGCACCTCGCCAGCCTCGGCCAGCTTCTGCTCCAGCTCCTGCAGGCTCTCCTCCACCTCGAGGGCACAGCCGCGCTGCACTTGCTCCGCCAGGGGCAGGCCCGCCTCCTCGGCCGCGGCCGTGCGGCGCCGCGCGCTGCGGCGGTTGCTGCCGGGCGCCCCGTGCTGCTGCCTCTCCTGCTCCTTGAGCAGCGCGGCGGCGGACAGCGGCACGGCGCTCCGCGGCAGCGTCAAGCTGCGGGCGGGCGGGCGGGCGGGCGGAGGAGCAGCGCAAAGCGTTCTAATCAGCGGCTTGTTCAGGCGGTGGTGGCGACTGGCTGGCATGCGCCCCTGCACCTCACCGCGTGGTGAGGTAGACTCTAGGGATGGCGCCGGGGAAGCCCGGCTGCTCTACCTTTTGCACCATGGCCTCCACCTCTGTGCCCACGGTCAGGGCCGCCTGGAACTCCTCCACCGACACGTGCTCCTCGCCAAACTGCGCGTGCACATGAAAGCTTCCCTCACAGTGGCAGCCAGGCTGGTTCGTGCAGAGTGGCTCAGGGCCCACCGCGCTGCTGCAGCCCACGCACCAGAGAGATGTGCAGCAGGCCTGTCAAGGACGGGCTGAGCCGGACGATGGCAACCTCGCCGCTGTAGCTGTACGCCTGCACCTCGCCCTTGACGACCTGGCCCCGAGCCAGGGAGAACCACTCGGGCATCCTGACGAAGGCAGGCAGGCAGGCAGGCAGGCAGGCAGGCAGGCAAGCAGGCGTGTCTGTTGCTGGCACGCGCCGGCGTCGCGGCCGCCGCTGCGGCGTGCGGGCAGCGCCCCGTGCGCTGCTCACCTCCTCCTGGGCCCCAGCGTGTTCGTCGGCTTGAGTGGCGTGTCGCCGAGCAGCTCCTGCAGGAGCTGCTCGGCCTTTGCAGCTGCAGCCGCCGCCGGCGCCTCTGGTGCGGCGGCCGCCGGCCCCTCCGGCCCTGGAGCAACGTTCTTTGCCTTTGCTGGGCGCCGCTGTCTGCTGGGCCCTGTGGCAGTGCTCTCCTTGTCGGCCACGGCGGACTGGGAGGCCTTCACCACGAAGAGAGCTGCCCGTGACGGCTGCGCTGGGGGCACTGGGGCCTGCTGCCGCCTGGGCAGGCCGCCACGCAGGGCCCCATGCTGTGTGCGGTGCAGCTGCATCCTCACGCGCGCAAACTGCTGCAGAACTCTCTGTGTGGCACCCTCGGAACTGGGGCTTGCGCGAGTTGCCGCCGCAAGCGAGGTCGCGCACGGGCGGCGCGCCAAACGGATTGCTGGGAATGGTCACGTAGTCCCCATTGCGTTCGACCTGGTGGTGGCTGCACGAGCCTGGTGGCGCGCCAGACGGAACGATGTCCGTGGGCAGGGAGACGCCCTGGCTGAGGCCGGCGCCTCCGCCTTACACGGGCCCCTTCCGCTCCAACGTCGTGCATTTCCTCAAGGCGCACGGCTACAAAGTGCCGCTCCCAGGGCTTCGCAAAGTCCACGCCTTCGTCATTCGCCTGCAGCACGCTGGGGCGCAGCACGACGAGGAGACGCTGCTGCACGTCTACGAGGAGCGGCTCGCGGAGGGCAGCTCGCCCATCTGCGATCAGTGCAGGAACATGGGTGCGCGCACAGCCCGCCACTTTGGGCACTGGGGTGGTGCACACTCGCCCCTCGGGCGCGCCCAACAGCTGTTTGACCCACCACGCGCCGTGCCTGCCTGCTGGGAGCAGGCTGGCAGCACCACCCCGTCTGCAATCGCAAGTACCACTTCATCGTGCCCGGCCTCTCGGTGCTGGCCGACCCGGCGCAGCTGCCGGCCATGGTGCGAACGCCCCCCCTCTCTCGCGCCAGCCCCAGCAGCACACGCACACCCCTTGGCGGGATCTCCAGCAGCGCCAGCAGCGGCCACCATGGTCCACCCGCGCCGCGCGCCAGCCAGCGGCAGCGCCTGCGCCCAGCGGGTCGACAACGCGCGCCCATGCCTGCGCGCCGCCGCCCTCGCCGCAGGTGGAGGCCAGGTTCGCCTCCGCGGAGGCCACGCACGTGGACCCCACCCAGATCGCCGTGGAGGGCACCGGCGACGAGGCGCCCTACAACGCGCCGGCGTCCGTGTTTGACTCGGCCTCGCACTGCCTGCACGGCGTGCTGCACGGCAACGGCTACGGCCACCTGGTGCGCAGCCCAGCGCAGCTCAGCAGTGCTGACGCTGGGCAGGGCAGGGCGGGCGCGGGGCACGGCGGCCGTCGGGCACTCCTCCCCATGCACCGCACTCCGCCCCGGCCCCGCGCGCCCTTGCGGACAGCAGCAGCATCTGGGAGGGAACTGCGCGCGTTGGCCGCAGGGCAGAGGGGACAGGAGCTGACGCCGCGTGCCGCCGCTGCCCGCGTGTGCTGCACCCGTGGCCCGCAGCTGCGCGTCAACGGGCGCGACGGCGCGTGCGGGCCGCTCAACGGCAAGCAGCTGGTGGGCCTGTGGGACGCGCTGTGCGGGCTGCTGTGCGCCCAGGAGGTGTCGGTCGAGGACGTGAGCAACAAGAGCGGCATGCTGCTGCGCCTGCTGCACGTCGCCGCGCACCGCAAGACCTGGTGAGCGCACGCAACTCGCTGCCGGCACAAGCGGGGACGCTCGCCGCCCTGGTGCGGGCCCACCACGGTCCAAATCAGGCGGCACGTGCGGGCGGCGCAGCTCCCCTGGCGGGTCGTGCAGCTGCGCCGCCCGCAGCCAGCCGCGCCGGCCACCTGTGCCGCCGCGCCCTGGTGCGCTGCTTGCTGCCGTCGCGTGCCCGCAGGTACGGCAAGTGGGGGTACGAGTTTGGCCGCGCGCCCTACAACATCTCCCGGCAGGAGTACCTGCAGGCGGTGCGCGGCGTGGCCAGCGCCCGGCTGGAGGACATTGTGGCCGACCTGCGGGGCGTCGACGACGTGAGAGCGAGCGCTCGCCTGATCAGGCACCTCCCGGGGGAATGCAGCCTCAGGAGCGGCGCGTGCTTGCAGCTTTCCTCTGCCCTGGGCTTGATTGGGGGCCTGGTAGCAGGTGCCAGCTCTGTGTGTGAGATCCGTACGCGTGCCTGGTCGCAGGGGCTGGTGGCACTGATCCGGCACTACAGCGCGCTCCAGGCCAAGGACGCCGCCGCCAAGCAGCGACGCGCCGCAGCCAAGGCCGCCGCCGCGGCCGCGCAGGCGGCCGCGGCCGCTGAGGCGGCAGCGGTGGCAGCGGCGGCTCCCTCAACGGGCCAGGAGGATGGCGCAGCCGCCGCGCAGCAAGCGGCGACAGAGCCCGCGGCGGCGACAGCGGCGGTGGCGGGAGCGGCGGCAGCAGAGGGCGTTGTGGCGGAGGGCGCAGAGGCACCCGCGCCAGCCGCTGTCACGGCTGCAGCAGAGGTGGAGGCGGGGCCGCCAGCCGAGGGCGGCGCAGTGCCGATGGATGCGGACGGCAACGGCGCGGCGGGGGCGCCCGAGGGCGCAGCTGCGGCAGCAGCCACGGAGCAGGAGGCGGCGGAGTGCAGCGAGGCACCTGCCACCGTGCAAGGGGCACCGGGCGACGCAGCGGCCGCAGCGCCGGCGGAGGTGGCGGCGGCGGCGGCGGCGGCGGCGGACGCCGCGCCAGCGGCAGAGGTGGGCGCCGCAGCCATGGACACGTCCCCTGCAGTCGCTCCCGACGCAGCGGGCGCAGCGGTGCCGGCAGCAGAGGCGCCGGCTGCGGCAGCGGCCGACTCCGTTGCAGACGCACCCTCCGCCTCCGCTCCCGCGCCCGCCCCTGCGGAGGGCACGGCAGCGGAGGGCGCCGAGGCCACCGCTGCTCCGATCGCGGACGCCGCTGCCGCCTCCGTCCCCTCACACAGCGGCGACGCGGGGGACGCTGCTGCCGCCGACGACCTAGCTCCTCCGCAGCCCCCTGCTGCCTCCGACGCGCCGGACGGCGCCCCCGAGGCGCCCTCTGCTAAGCCTGACCCCCTGCAGGGCACCCTCGGAGACCTGCTCAGGTGACCGCTCTGCCCACATGCATCCACCCTGCCCTTGGGATCCCGTCTGTGACCTTTCTGCGCTTGGAAGCAAAGCAAGCAGACGGCATGTCTTTGCTCTGCACTTCAACTCGTTGCGCAGGTTCATGCTTCGCACCGTGGCGGCGCTGACGCCGCCGCCGCCGCCGCCGCTCCACAGTGACCTCGCTCCGGCGGCGCTGCTCCACGTGCCGCACGCGCTGCTTTCGCCGGCGGCCGGCCTGGGCGGCGCCTTGGGCACGCCCAGCAGGCACGCCACGCGCCTTGCCACCGGCCGCTGGGCCTCGCCCGCCAAGGGCGGCGGGGCCGCCGCGCTCAGCGGCGGCGGCCGGGGCCGCGGGCGGGGGCGCGGCAGGGGCCGCGGGCGGTGGGCGGGGCGGGGCGCCACGGCGGCGGCGACGCCGCTGCTGCTGAACGGCGGCGAAGGCGCGGCGAAAGGGCACGAGGGAGAGGAGGAGGAGGAGGCCGGCGGCGACGGCGGCGACGCGGCGGCCGGCGCGGGGAGGGGCCGGGGGCGCGGGCGGGGCCGGGGCCGCGGGCGCGGGCGGGCGCGGGGCGGCGGCGGCGGCACGGCGGGCGTCAAGCGGCGGCGCGCCCGCAGCGACGACGACGACGGTGACGGCGGAGACGACAGCGAGGACGACGAGGAGGAGGAGCAGCACGAGCAGGTGGAGGAGGGCGCCCACCCCCCGCCCACGGACGTCCCGCCTCCCCCCCACCTGCAGGGCGACGCGGACGCCGGCGGCGGCGTGCAAGGTGGCAGGCCAAAGAGGGGCCGCCTGCCCAAGCTCAAGCCCGCCGCAGGCGACGACGGCGCCGGGGCGCCGGACCCGCCGCCCTCTGTGCTGCCCGCCAGCGACGCCCTCGCCGCCCTCACCTCGCTGCTGCTGGCCAACGTCTCGGCCATGCCGGGGCTGGCGCCGCCGCCCGGAGGCAACGGCCTCCTCACGCTGTCGCCGCCGGGCCACGTGCCCCCGCCGCCGCCGCTGGGCGTGCACGGCGACGGCAACGCGCCGGCCGACACGCCGCCGCACCGCGACGCGCCGGCGCCGGACGCGCCCTCCTCCCAGACCCGCACCTCGCGGCGCGCCAACCGCGGGCAGCGCGGCCCGCCGGCGCCGCCGCCCTTGGACCCCGCCGCCTCCCCGCAGGGCGGGCCCATGCAGCCAAACCTCGACGAGGGCTTGCCGGTGGTGCCGCCGCCGCCGCCAAAGCCCGGGAAGGCCGCGGGCGCGGGCGCCGCAACGCAGCACGCGCCGCTGGCGTCCGCGCCGGTCGAAGCAGGGAGCAAGGCGGGCCCGCCGCCCGAGCAGCTTCCGCCCAGCTCCTCGCTGCCGGTGCTGCAGCTGTCGGACCTGCAGCAGCGCTGCCACGCCCAGGGCATGGCGCTGGAGCGCATGCTGGCCGTCATCGGCAAGATCATGCACGCGCTGCAGGTGCGCGTTTGCGCTGTTCTCTCCTTCCCACTCGGGTTGAGAGGCAGGGCAGCAGACGCAGCAGACTGCGTCGCCTGCTCGCGCGCGCGTGTGCGCCCGACCGTGGTGCGCGCGGTGACGACCATGGTGTGCGCGGTGTGCGGCGCGTTGCGGGCGCTCGCGCCGCAGGACGTGGCCGTGGGCGCGTGGGTGACGCGCGCGGCGCTGGTGCCGCTGGTGCAGCAGCTGGGCTGCCGCAGCGAGGGCCTCGTGTTCGACGCGCTCGCGCACCTGGGCAACGTTCGCCTGGGCGGCTGGGCCGTGCACAAGTGAGTTCTCGCGTGCAGAAGGGCGCTCGCGTCTGCAACGCTCCAGTGGACCCCGCGCACTCCTGCCATCCCCAACCTGCTTGCACCTCCTCCGCCCCCGTTGCAGGTGGGTGGGCCTCCGGCGAGCCACCAACTGGCGCCTGGAGCGCGCCTCCCCCGCCGCCGTCGACTGGCACCGCGCCGACATCAACCAAGTGCTCACCTCACACCCCGACCACGCCCACGCCCACGCCCACGCCCCGCACAACGCCACGCCAGGCCCGCACGCCGCGCCGCCGCTGCCGCCGCCCCACCCACCTCACGCCGACCCGCACCGCCACGGCTCCGCGCAACCGTCGGACGACCACCACGACCCGTCAAGGTCCCACTCTCCAGAGGGCGGCGGCGGCAGGCGCGCGCGCAGCAGCAGCGACGGCGGCGCCGGCGCCGGGCACGCCGAGGAGGAGCACGGCGGCGGTGACGCGGCGGCGGGCAGCGGCAGGCGCGCCGCCCGCGCCGTCCACCGCGTCAGCGCGCGCGAGCTGCTGGGCATGCGCGCCCGCGCCCCCAACACGGGTGGAGGCGGCGGCGGCGGCAGCGGCGTGCGGGGCGGCCGCCGCGGAGCGCCCAAGTCGGGCCTGACGTCACCGACCAGCCCACCGCACGCGCCGCCGGTGCCGCAGTGGCCGCTGTCGCCGTCGGGGAACAAGCGGCTCAGCGCGGACGGCGGCGGCGGCGGCGGCGGCGACGGCGGCGGCGGCGTGCACAGCAACGGCGCGGCGGCGCCGGCGGGCCACGCGTCGCTGGGGGCGCAGGTGCTGCACCTGCTGAAGCTCAAGGAGCTGAAGGCCCAGCAGCAGCAGCAGCAGCCGGCGGAGGGGCCGGTGCGGCGCCACAGCAAGAGCGGCGGCGAGGGGAAGGCGGGGAAGGCGGGGGGCAAGGCGGCCGCGGCCGCGGCGCCGGCGCGATCGCGGGACGCCGACCCGCCGCCGCCGCCGCAGCAGCAGGAGCATCAGCAGGCAGAGCCAGAGGGCTCTGCCGCGCCGCCGGGGCCTGCGGCCGCCACGCAAGCCCCGCATGAGGGCGCGGCCCACGCCAGGCTGGTGGAGGAGGAGCAGGGAGGGCAGCTGCACGACGGGACGGCGCCGCCGCCACGCCTGCTGAGCGGGTCGGGCAGCCGCCCGCTGCCGTCGCAGCCGGCCACGGCCGTGGCGGCGCTGGCGGCGGCGCAGCAGGGGCCGGCGGTGGCGGCGGACGCCCTCAGCGTGCTCGACCCTGCGGTGAGTCTTATTCAAGTCTTTGTTCAAACCATGAGGAATGAATTCAATCAGGGAGAGAGAACAGTGACTTTGCAGAGAACGGGCCAGCGCCAGACCGCTTGTGCTTGTGCGGTCGCGCCGCTTGGTTTGGCCGTGCCGCAGGGCGGCGACACGGCAGCGAAGCACCCAGCAGCTGCAGCCACGTGCGACGCCGCGGCTGGCGCCGTCCTCCCTGCGGGCGTGGCGGCGTTCAAGCCGACACTGGCGGAGGAGGCCGCCGCGACCACCACTGGCGCCGCGCCCACGGCCCTGTCGCAGCAGCAGCAACCGGGCGCCCCGCCCGCCGCTCCGCTCACCAGCCCGCACCCGCCCACCGCCCGGCAGCGGCGCCGCAACCAGGCTCAGCAGCAGCAGCAGCAGCAGCAGGCGTCGCTGCCGCCGCCGCTGCCGCCGCCGCAGCAGCAGCCCAGCATCCCGCCGGCGGCCAGCGCCGTGGCCCCCGCCCTCGCCCGCAACAACCACCACCTCCACAGCCCGGACGGGCGGGAGGCGCACCCGGCGGCGACGGCAGGAAGCGCCACGCTCGCGCCGCCCTCCGCCGCCGCCGCCGCCGCCGTTGCCGCCGTGGCGGCCCTGGCTGGCGCGGCAGCGGGACCGGCGCCAGCTCAGGAGGAGCAGGAGGCGCCGGCGGCGCGCGAGGAGGAGGGCGCGGCGGCGGGCGGCAAGACGGCGTTCGGCGCAGAGGAGGCGCGCGCCGCTGCTGCGGCGCAGGAGGCCGCCGCCAGCGGAGGTGAGCCATGCGGCCTCCCATTGACTCTGCTGCTGCGCCTTGCTGCTGCTTCGCATTGCCTCACGGCGCTGCCTACCCAACCACCCGCAGGCGCCCCGCCCTCGTCTATGGGCCAAGCCCCGACCGCGGCGTCGGCGCCCTCCGCCGCCCTGCCGCACTTGCCGCCGCCGCTCCAGCCGCTCATGAGCGTGCAGGCCAGCGGCCCCGCGCCAGCGCCCTCCGGCACACCGGTCCCGCCCGCGACGGCCGCCGCAGCCGCCGACACGGCGCACACGCACCCTTCGCTGGACCCGTCCCCGCCGCACCCGCCGCCGCCGCCGCCCGAGCCCGCACAGCAGCAGCAGCACAGCGTCGCCGGCGCGCCGCCGCACGGCGCCGGCACCCCTGCCAGCACCCCTGCTCTGGAACAGCAGCAGGGGGCGGCACCAGCCGCTGCCCCGCCACCTCCCGCCGAGCCCACCGCCGCCAAGCACGCGCCTGCTGCCGCCGCCGCTGACGGCGCGAACGCGGCCGTCGTGAAGGCGGAGGACGCGTTGCCGCAGGGCAGCGGCGGCTCCGCGCACGCCGCCGTCGTCTGGCCGCACCCGCTCGCGCCGCCGCCGCCGCCAGCCGCGCCCGCCGACCTGCCGCCGCCGCCGCCGCCGCCGTCCCGCGGCGCGGCGGCGCGGTCGCAGCGCAGCAGCAGCAGCAACGCGGCGGCGTTGGCGGGGCGGGCGGCGCGCGGTGCGGCGCCGGGTATGGGCGGCGCGGGTGCGTCGCTCAGCGGCAGCAGCGGGCTGCCCCGCGCTCAGGGCGCAACAGTTCCGGCGGCAGCAGCAACGGAGGAGGAGGAGGAGGAGGAGGAGGAGGAGGAAGAGGACGTGGGCGCGGGTGGCGCCGGGGCCAGCAGAGGCGAGGAGGAGCGGCCGCCGCCGCGCCAGTGGGAGGAGGCGAGGGCGGAGCAGCTGCTCGCGGCGGGGTGGTCGGTGCGTATGCCCCGCTCCCCCAGCGTGCGGCGCGCGGCGCTGAGCAGCGCCCTGCTCCAGGGCTTGCAGGACCTGCTCCATGCGCCCTTGCCGCTGGGCGCCGCGGCGCCGGCCGCAGCGGCGGCAGGCGCGGAGGAGGGCGTGGGGGCCGGAGCGGCGCGGGTGCGCCGGAGGGCGCAGCAGCCGCACGCCGCTGCACCGCCGAGTGACCCTGCGGCGGAGGCGGACGCGGCGGACGCCGCCCATGCGGCAGCAGGGCTTGGCGAGGGCTCAGCGCCGCAGCCCATGGACGCGGAGCTGCTCTCCGCCGGCGGTTCCGCGCCGCCGCCCGCCGAGCCGCCCGCCCCGCACCCCGCGGACGCGTCGACCCTCGCCCCCGCCGTTGCCCACCCAGCCCTGCCGCACGGCGACGACGTGGAGATGGCGCATGCGGACGCCGACCCTTCCGCCGCCGCCCCCGCGGACCCCCCCGCCGCTGGCGCCGCCCCACAGCTTCCGGCGCTGCAGCAGCAGCAGCAACCGCAGCAGTCCCTCCCTCGGTCCGTGGCGCGCAGGACGGCGTCGCTCACCTCTGCCTCCACCCCGCACGACCCCCCGCCGCTGCCCCCCGCCCCGCCTTCCACGGGGCGAGGGCGGCGCGCCAAGCCGGCCGCCGCCGCCGCGCCCCCGCCGCCGCTGCTGGTGCCCTCCGCCGAGCCCTTCCCGCCCTCCTCGCTCACCACGCCGCTGCCGCTGCTGGACCTGCTCCCGCCGCACCCCAGCTCAACCCTCATGCAGGGCCCGCCCAATGGGACGCTTCCGCTCAACGCGCTCCCGCCGCTCCCAACGCCGCACGACGGCTCCGCCCTCCCGCCACACACCCTCCCTCTCCACCACCCTTGGCCCACTCTCCCGCAG
>VFQP010004317.1_pt1 | contig 13342 bp, 15 predicted proteins | sample 3512351 | NCBI WGS metagenome assembly VFQP01 (sample SAMN10412372, study PRJNA504923) | tailings metagenome | isolation source: Relicate 1 Philex TSF1 revegetated site | place: Philippines: Tuba, Benguet | collected 2017-08-29 | reverse complement strand
AAGCACACACGCGTATGTGAGGCAAACATCTGCTTGGCAGGGGTGGCTGTGCCCTGGATGTAGAGCTGAAGACGCACACACACCCCAGCACGCTGTGAGGAGCGGAGCAAACACACACGGGACAGGTGCGGCGTGCTGGTGCGCCGAGGCCGCACTGGCGACGTGGCGTGCCGCTTAGCAGTGCTCACCAGAACTGCACGCGGAATGTCTGCGAGCGCCACGACCAGCCCCGCTCGGTGCCCGCCTGCATGCCCGCGCTGGTGGACGGCGCCCCATCTTCTGCGTGGCGTGAATCAGCAGAATCAGCAAGGCCAGTGGGGCGGCCGCACTCAGCAATGGCCTGGGCTCAGCCAGGCGGCTGCGCGGCATGTCGCTAGCAGCGCACCTCCTCCGTGCGCGAAGGACCAGACGGCCTTGATGCCCGGGTGCTTGTCAAGCTTGACACGCACAGCGTAGTACCTGCAGTGTGCCAGGCGCGGGCATGCTGTCGGGGATGCTGCGGGCCGCGCTGCCGAGGTACGTCGCGGCGCGCTGATGCGTGTGCGGCGCTCTCTCACCCCTGAGAACGCATCCGAAGGTTGACGAACTTTGAGACACAGCAGCTGAGCTCCACGACTGCGTAAAGGTCCACAAGCTCCGTGCGGCCATCATGTCGGGGATCGTGCTGGCGAGCAGCAGGAGGAGGGGAACCCGTCGCAGCGGCGACGTCGACCGCCTGAGCCGAGCGACACGCCGACACCATGCCACCCAATGCGAAAGCTTGCAGCGAACTTCTGGGTTCCGAAGCGAGCCCGGATCCGCATGCACGGCAAAAGCGGCAAAAAGCGCTGGGCACGGCGGCTGCAGGAAGCCACTGCAGCAGCGGGTCCGCCTGACGATAACGGACGATTGCGGCGGGCCCACGCGGTCACCGCCTCACGCCGCCGCCGGCTTGACGTCCAGCATCCCCTGCACCTTGAGCAGGAACGCGTACTCAAACGCAATCTGCGCGCACAGCCGGATGCATAGTGCGGGCGCCTGAGCACGCACGTGAGCATGCCGCGGCAAGGCGCAGCCCACCGCACGGCGGTTGGTGCAGAGGGCGCGCCCTCCGCACCTCCTTGAGCTTCTCAAAGCGGCCCGTCACGCTGAAGTGCCCGGCGCCTGCACAAGCACGTCCATTCGAGGTTGAGGCGGATGGCATGCATGCTCAACGCGTCAGTCCCTGCATCGTCGCCCCACCAGCACCCGCGTCTGCAGGGTGTCGGCGCACCCATGTCCATCTTGAGCAGCAGCAGCCGCTCGCTGTCGGCGGGCCGCAGCGCGCGCAGCTTGGCCACGAACTTGGCCGGCTGCGCACCGCACGCGGCAGCGCACCGCCACCCGCTCACACGCACGCTGCTCATCCTTGCTGCCCCCCGCCACACAGCGTGTGCGAGCCGCGGCGCCCAACGCGCTCTGAGCACCCAGCAGCGAGGCGCGCGCGTGCGCCGCGGGGCTGTGCGCACCTCCCAGAACTGCACGCGGGGGTCGTGCAGGCCGCCCGTCGCCAGCAGGTGCGGGTACTCCACGCCGGGCCTGCAGCACCACCACCACCACCACAGCGCGGTGCGGGCCGCGACTCAACCACCGCCACAGCTCTGGAGCCGTGATGGGCCGGTCGGTGGAGCCTGGCCCTGCGCTCCCGTGAATCATGAGTTCCTGGCGTCTCACCGAATCGTGTCGACGGGCGAGTACTCCTTCATGATGTCGTAGATCTTCTTCTCAGTCACCGGGTTGCCCCACTCCTCCCTACAGACACACACCGGGCGCACGTGGCACGACGGACGGCTGGGGCCCCCCCCCCACCTTGTGTCCACCCACGCCCCGCGCGCTGGGCAACCACGTGGACGCGGGTGCGAAGCCCGTGCGCGCAAACGCACAACGCACGACCCTGGCAGCCTGGCAGAGGCGTCCAACCACCAGGCACCAAGGCAGACAGCACGTGGCGCCGCAGTGCGCTGCGTTTGGGGGATGCCTCCACGCACCACTCGATGACGGTGAGCGGGATGGTCTCGTCCAGCATGGTGGTGAGCACGTCCACGAACGGCACGCCGGCGATGCAGGCCGAAAAGAGGTCGGGCCGCATGTTGACCACAGCGCCCTGCGCCGCAGCAAGGGCATGGCATGTATGTGCGCGTGTCATGCACATGTGCGGTGGCGTCTGCATCTGCGTGGACACCTCCGCGGGACCGGAGCCCCAGCGCCGCACGTACGTGTCAGCACGAAAGCGGGAAGGCCAAACAGGTGCGTCCAGGTGCTGAAGAACGCCCCCACTCCTCGCTGACCTGGGCTGTTGGAATGGCCTGCCGCACTGGCCGTTGACGCACAGGAGCTGCTTGCAAAGGGCATGGGGCCGGAGGGGAGGGCCCCTGCTCCTGCCGGCGCCCACCCCCGGTTGAGGCAGCGCCACCGCCACGCCCTCACCATGAGCATGCCGCCGGCGCTGCGCCCCTCGATGCACAGCCGGTCCGGGCGCGTGTACTTGAGCGAGATGACGTGCTCTGCGGGCGGGGTGGGGGACGGAAAGGAAGGCGGCGCGCGCCTTCCTTTCCAGTGGGCGGCAAGCTTCAAACATGCGCATGCTCACGGCTAGAGGTGGCGCGGCACGCTCGCTCGCCTGCGGCGGCGATAAAGTCGTTAAAAGTGTTCAGCTTCTTCTCGAACTTGCCGTCCTCGTACCACCACCTGCAACGCACGCGCGTCAGTGTTCGGCTTAGGGTTGGCGCGTGCCACGTCACGTCTTGGACCTCACGGCCTGGGGGAAGGCCTGCAGCGCGGCATCCGGCGGTCAAGGTCGCCCCAAGAGTGCGCAGCACCGACCTGCCCATCTCGCCGCCGCCGCGGATGTGCGCGATGCCAAAGATGAAGCCGCGGTCCAGCAGCGACAGGCGGTTGGAGCTGAAGTACTGCGGGGGCGCGCCGCACAGCGCGCGCAGCGTGCGGCACACAAGAGGCGTCCAGACAACCGCAGTGCGCACACAGTCGCACACGTCCAGGCGTCCAGGAAGATGCAAACTCCCTGGAAACAATGGCTCACAAGAGCCTTCGCGGCGCCTTTTCAAGACGTCTGATCACGTGCCTGTGCTCTGGCCCGTTGAGGTGTCCAAGCAGATGCAAATCCCACACATACACGTGCGCGGACGCTGCGCGTTTGCTCACCAGGTCGTGATCACCATTGTGCTGTGGCCCGCCAAGGCGTCCAGAACATATCCACCCCCCCCCACACAAACACATTCGCTGCGCGTGGGCCTCACTGGGTCGTTGCTGATCTCGTACGAGCCGTAGCCGTTGAGCAGGAAGGGGTCCGAGCCGTCCAGCTTGACCACGTCCTTGCGGTACACAATGCTGATGGGCACCTGCACGTACGAACACAGCAGGGCGCGCCGCGCGGCACGGACGCACATCAAGCCGGGCTGGCGGACAGCAAGGTCGCGGCGCGTCGTCATGGTCCGAGATGTTTTGCTGACAAGGCACCTCCGCGGCCGCCGCCTCCTGCTGCGTCCTCAGCGCCCCTCCCACCCGTGCCCGCCGCCTCTTCAGGGCGCACCTCGCCGCATCTCCCTGGTGCCACCCCCCCCTCTCTCTCCCGCCCAAGGCCCTGTGGCGCCTCCAGCGCGCACCTTGACGCCGTCCTTGGCGGGCGCCCACACGCGCTCCGTCACGTACCGCCCCTGCTCAAAGCCGCCCAGCACGGGCTGCACCTTCTTGACGGCGCGCCGCCCCGTGCCCGTGTGGTAGTCAATCACCGAGTTGGGCGTGGTGAGCGACGTGTAGGAGAGGCGCACCAGCGGGGAGTCAAAGTCCCCGGCGGCGCCTGCGCGGCAAGGGGCAACGATGACGGGGGGCAGCGTGGGCAAGCGCTCTTCGGCGAGGCCAAGGCGTAGGAGTGCGGCAAACAGGCCACCGAGTTGGGGGCCGTGAGGGGGGGGGCGCAAAGCGCTCCAGCGGCCGGTTCAGGCGTGCCAGGAGTCAGCGTGCGCGTCTGGTGTTCAGTCGAGGGCACAGCACGAGGCAGCACGCGCGCACGGCGCCTAGAGCCACTCACTTCCTCCCAGGGAGTAGGCCGGCTCGTCAAAGGGCACTGAACCATTCACTGCCCCCCAAAGGAAGAGGAGCCACTCACTTCCTCCCAGGGAGTAGGCCGGCTCGTCAAAGGGCACCTCCTTGGCGGCGGCCAGGTCCAGCGGCGCGGCGGGCGGCGCGTCGCCCGGCGGCAGGTCAAAGATGCTCACGCGCTGCGCACGTGCAGGCACCGGGCCGCGGCGGGCTGTTTCCTGTGTGAGACTGGCGGCAGGCCACGGCACAGTGGCTGGCGTGCCTCTGCGCCCGCCTGCCCCTTGCACTGACTGTAGCCCCCAGCAGGGCGTCACCTCAGATGCGCAGCAAGCGTAGAAGAGGCGCAGATGGCGTGCTGGGAGCACGAAACGCGCACCTGGAGGCCTCCCGAGCGCGAGAAGAGCGCCAGGAAGCTCTGGCTCACGCTCACGCCCTCGATCTTGACGTCGCGGCTGTGCGGGATGAGCACCTGCGCAAAGGGCGTCATCACGCCACTGGCAAGACGCTGGTTTCCAGCACGCTCAACCTGCCCAAGCCAGTCCCCCCAGCGGTCGGAGCGAGGCGCCGGAGTTTCTGCCCCGCTCTGCCAACCCCGGTGGTGCAATTCCCTGCCAGCGCCGCCAACAGGCGCCAGGGAAGCGCATGCACTCTCATGCGCTCGCCCGGGACGGCTGTAGCCATATCAGATGGAAAGCTCGACGCGCGCGCTCACCTGCTGCTGCGTGGGGTCTGAGATTGGCGCCAGACGCAGCTCGCTGTTGGGCCGCTCCTTGTCCCGGTACGTGACGAAAAAGTGGTCGCCCCGGTGCACCACGCCGTACTCGACGTCCGGCACCCTGCATGACGCGACGCAGGCGCAACGCGCGCCTCACCATCCTGCACTTGAAGCCTGCTCGGCACGAACACGTTGCACCCGCAGCCCGTTCCCGCCCACGCCGACGTCATCAGGCCTGCCTGCTCCCTCCCGCGTGCACGAAACGCTCGGCATCGGAGGCAGCGGAGGGCGGCCCTCCGGGCACGACGGGCCCGTGGTGTGCGTGCCGGCCTGCTGCAGCCGCGGCATGCACAGCTGTGCTGTGGCCTGCCTGCCGCGGCTGGCGCGCACCTGGGCAGCACCACCTTGAAGTCGTCCTGGGGCCGGTCGGCCAGGATGAAGCGCGTCTCGCTGGTGATGGCCGACCCTGCGCGCACACCACGCGCACACAACGGCCCCGGCCTCATCGCCCCTTCCTCAACCAACGGGCAACCCTCATCCCCAGTGCGCGCACTGTCCCCAGCGCGGCTCCACGCGCCTGCCCACCACCGTGCTTCCACGTGCCTGGCAGAGGCCTCACGTGCCTGCCCACCGCCCTGTGTCCATAGTATCTGGCAGAGGCCCCACCTGAGCTGATGAAGATGACCTTCTCCGAGTGCGAGCCGGACAGGCCCACGTAGAAGCTCTGGTCCTCCTCCTCGAACACGACGGCGTCGGACACGGCGGGCGTGCCAATCACGTGGCGGAACACCTTGTACGGCCTGCGCGCGAGCGTGCGATTTCAGTGCAGCCACACGCAGGGCGGCATGCATGCGACTCGCCTGGGCAGGGCGCGCGTGTGGGCAAGGGCCGTCGGCGCAACGCATCCCATCGCACATCCCACGGCAGCTGCCTGTGCGCCTTCCCAGTTTGCGCTCACCCCTGCCGCACTGGTGCACGCACTTGCTGCCCGGCGCACCTCTGCCCCGCTTAGGGACGCCCGCTCCCGTCCTTCCTTCCCGCCCGTACAGATCTAGACACCCCGCCCCGCCGGCGCACCTGTCCAGGGGGTCCTTGACCACGTAGAAGAGCGTGTTGTTGTCGTTGGCCCAGTGCACGTCGCCGCTCGTGTTGGGGATGGGCTCCATCACCTCCTTGCCCGTGGACAGGTCCTGCGCAGCAGCACCAGCAGCAGGCAGCAGCAGCCCCCCAAAGCAGGGATGTGAGCCCCGCAGGCAGCGGAACCCCGAACCCAGAGCCGTGAGCCGCAGGCGCAAACACCACGTCCGGGCGCAGCAGCGGCGCTCCGGAAAACACAGGGGGGAAAGCGGAGGGCAGCGGGGCGGCGCACTTCGCCCCGAGCCAGGAGGCCCACCCGCACACGCACCTTGACCCGCAGCGTGAACTTCTCGCCGCCCACCGTGTCCTCCGCGAACGCTGCGCACCAAGAAAGGGGAGCGCAAGCGCATGCAAGGAGCAGAGCAAACGCTTCAGCCCACAGGCGTGGATGCCGCACCCAGACGCTTTGAGCATCTCGTTCCGCCCAGGCCCCACCGCAGGCGTGGCGGACGCAGGCGCGGGGTCCAGCATGCATGCGCCGGGCACGCAGGGCGTACCGAGCAGCTTGTGGTTTGGCGAGGGCTCAAAGGCGCCCAGCATGTAGAACGTGTGCTTGCCCTCCTCCTTGCGCCTGCACCGCGCACACGTGGAGCATCATCGCCAGCAACTCAACCGTCCGGCGTGCCATTCGCATGCAACCGGGTGCCACCAGGTCGCCAAGCCCTTGGCAGCCCCTGGGGGTGCGCTCTCAGCCAGTGCCCCCATCCTGGCCCAGTCGCCACTCACAGGTTCTCGTCCAGCAGCACCTCCTCTGGCTCCCTCCCCACCCCGCCGCCACCCTGCCAGGTCAGCACTCACAGGTTCTCGTCCAGCAGCACCTCCTCTGGCTCCCTCCCCACCCCGCCGCCACCCTGCCAGGTCAGCACTCACAGGTTCTCGTCCAGCAGCACCTCCTCTGGCTCCCTCCCCACCCCGCCGCCACCCTGCCAGGTCAGCACTCACAGGTTCTCGTCCAGCAGCACCTCCTCTGGCTCCCTCCCCACCCCGCCGCCACCCTGCCAGGTCAGCACTCACAGGTTCTCGTCCAGCAGCACCTCCTCTGGCACCGACAGGTCCATCTCCTCCGTCTCGGAGGGCGCCCCCGCGCCGGCGGGCACGGCGCGCCGGCAGTGCACCTGCGACACCGCACTCCGCAAAAGCAACACTAACTGCTGAACAGCAGCGCCGCGCGCGCCAGCCGCACCCAGGCACACCTCCACGCAGGACGGCCACCAGGCGTGGACCCAAGCACGAGCAGTTGGAGCGACGAAGGAAAAGTCCGCGCACCTTGTACTGCTGCCCCTCCTCCGTGCGCGAGTAGTAGTAGAACCTGCGGGCACCAGACACCAGCCACCATCCAGGCATGAGCAGTGATGTCGGCTTTGTCTCTCACGGGGGATGCGGCTAGTCCTCACATCACCGAGTAAGCAAAGGCCCCCCCCACGCCCCCGGGAACCCCTCCACGCTCGGAGCAAGGCACAGAAGGCAAAGAACGGCCGCAGGCGCTCTGCTCACCCGTGCAGCCGCTCTGGCACGCTCTGGTCCTTCTCCTGGATGCGGCCGCGCATCTCCTTATACAGCGCCTCCTGCGTGCCCAGGGAGAAGGAGAAGGGGGCCCAGGCATGAACACACCCGGCATCGCGCGCGCGTTCACATGGGGCGCTCCTATTCGCTGCTGGCGCTGCCGGCCAGACGCGGCGCGCCTCGCTGCACGCTCCGGCTGCTGCCAGGGCTGGAGCCTTGCTGCCGCGCGCCGCGTGGCCGCCCGCGAGTGAGCGCTACGGGCTGGCTGCTGCCAGATGCAGCCCTCACTTCGGGGTGCTTTGCACCATCGCTGTGCCCTTGGTGCCGCCAAGCACACACCCAGACGAGTCGTGGCGCCGCCGGCCCCGCGCCTCGGGTGCCTGCGCGCGCCGCCCGCCGCACCTGCAGCTGCGCCGTGTCGGCCATCACGTGCTTGGTGTAGGCGGCCTCCTGCTTGAGGTGGCGCAGCACCTTGCGGTTGGTGCGCTTGTCGTCGCGGAGCCAGTACCACTCGTCCACGCGCTCGTCGCCGTGCGCCGCAATGCGGTGCGGCTTGCGCTCGGCCAGCGGCGCCTGCACCACTGCACAAGGTCCGCGCGAGGGCGCCGGCCACCGGCGCGGCCGCGTGAGGCTGCTGCGCATGAGGTGGTGCCGTGCGCGTTGGGTAGAGCAGCGCATCGAAGCGCACACCTGACGCGGCGGCGGCGGGCAGGCGAAGGTACTTGCGGGCGCTCTCACGGAAGCCTGCGCGTGCGCAAGCATGGAATCCATGGCTACGAATGGCGACGCTGCAAGGAGCGCTTGCCCTGCGAGGCACCCACTGCGCCCACGCGCCCGGACGCTGAGCAGCGCACCTGCGGCGTGCGGGCTGCGTGCCACCCACACGGCGATGCCGACGGCGGCGCCGATGCCTGTGGCTGCCGCTGTGACGGCCACCGTGGCCGTAGCCGCCTTTCCCATCCTGCGGCCGGATCTGGAGATCGTCTACTGCTGCGTGCGGCCGCGTGCTGCTCGCCGGCGGCGCAAGGGGCAAGAGCGAATGCGGAGCGAGAGTGCGATATGTGTGTGCGAGTTGAGCCTCGAAACTCATGCGTGTGCTTGCCCGCTGCTCGCTGCCTGCGACTCGTCCGACAGCTGCGGACAGACAGGTGGGTGCTGGTGCTCGCCTGCCTCACTTGCAGGGGGGACAGGCCGATTCCAGCAACAAGCACCAACACAAGCAGCTGTGCTGTGACTGCAGCAAAAGGCGCGCCGGCACCCGCCGCCACCCACGTCTGCGGCGTCATTGCACAACTACGGCGCGCGCTGGCTGTGCGCCAAGCGAAAGAGCAAAGCGGGGAGAAACATGCCTGCCCAAGCAACACAGTCTGGTACGCGCGCTGGTGGCCACACACACAGTGCGCTCAGGGCGGCGTCAAACCAATCGATCGTACGAATGATGAGGAGGTCAAGAAGGTGGCAGCGGAAGGTGGAGGCCCTGTCGGCAATGCCTTGCTTGGAGAAGACACCGTCCACGGAGCACGCCGCAGTGCCCACACGAACCGTGGCTCTGCCGGCAACACACAGGGGCCCAAAAGCTTCATCCTGACAGCAACGGTGTGATCACCTAACGTCACGCAGCGTGCACACGCCCACGACGGAACGCCAGCGCGCAAGGCACCTGCCGACTGACCGGGCACGCAGGCGCTGCCCACCACCCGCCCGGCGCCCGTCCCAGGGCACGGCACATCCCCCCCAAAGCTGCGCTCCGGCGCGTGTGTCCGGGAGGGAAGATGCACCACGGAAAAGCAATCGCACGCGACCATGCGCACCGATGCGGGCAATTAAGGCTGCGGGCGAGCTTGAAAGCCTCCTGCTGCAACATCCCCCTACGTCGTTGACCACTTCAGTCACCGCTACATGTGTCACCGCAGGCCGCTGAACGGCAGCCCTTATGAAGCGACGCGGAACCACCTTGCTACAAGGCTGAGCCCCGCCCGCCGTGCTGCCGGGGCCGCGCAGCAGAAATGAGGCTGCTCCGCACCGCGTGCTCAGCACCGCCGCCTGCACGAGAGCGACCAGACCCATTTCCGCGCGGCCCACCAGTACACGCGCCTGGAGCAGCACCTCTGGCCCCGTTGGCAGCACAGCGTCCCGCAGCAGGTCTGCACGCGCGCGACCACACAACCACACACAGCGCAGCGCGCGTGAGCAGCAGCAGCAGCGCATCATCGCTCCCCGCGCTGCCCGTGCGCGCACCCCTCAAGGCCCAGCTGCGCAGCGCGAGCTCATGCGCCCAGGGCGGGCTCACTACTCACCCTGTTGGTGGGGCAGCACGTCCTGTTGCCGCAGCACTTGTACGCGGTCGGCCTGGTGGGGCAGTAGTAGGGCCACCTTCCCCGCCGGCCGCACATGGGCCCGCGCTTGGGGGGCGGGGGCCTGGGCGGCGACGGGGCCGGCAGGAACGTGGGCGGGGAGGGGGGCGACGGCGAGGCCACGGGGGGCGGCGGAGACCCGACGGGGGGCGGCGGAGAGCCGACGGGGGGCGGCGCCGTGTCCACGATGACGGGCGGCGGGCTCGGGGGAGGGGCGGGGTCGACGATGACTGGCGGCGGCGACGCGGGCGGGGGTGAGTCCACCACGACGGGTGGGGGCGAGGGCGGCGGCGAGGGCGGTGGGCTGGCGTTGCCTCCGACGTTGACGCGCACGGGCGGCAGCGTGGTGGGCCTCATGCCCGTGAGGCCCGTGGCCTCGCAGCCCAGCAGGCTCATCTCGAAAAAGGCCTTGCCCCAGTCGTCCTGGAACTGTGCGTGGTTGTTGGCGTAGTCCTGCGCCATGGCGCGGGTGGGCTGCCCCTCGTCGACCAGCACGCGGTCAGACACAAAGTGCGCGCCGACCGTGAAGAGCTTGTTGAAGTAGGTGCCGTCCCAGGCCGGGCCGCCCGTGCGGATCTCCGACACCTGCGATTGTGGCGCCGTCCGTGGGCGCGGCGATAATGGAGGGGGTGAGGTGCTGCCGAGGGCCAGACACACGACGCTCCCGGCGTGTGCAGACGAGAGGGCCTCCCGGGGGGCCCGCTCACCGCGCCGCCTCCGGGGATGCAGTTGGGCCCGTTGGCGCGCACGGCGCCGATGCCGTGCGCGGCGTTCATGAGCAGCGCCATGCGGGAAGCCGTGAAGCTGCGGATGCCCCGGTCCTGCCAAAAGTTGACGACGCCCGCGGCGCCGGTGCACGGGCCCGGCAGGCGGTCGTTGGCGGCCATGTCGGGGCCCGTGGCGTCGGGGCGGCCGATGATCATGTCGATGACCTTGCCTCCAATGACAAACGTGCCGCACGCGCACGACACCTGCGCCGCGCTCGCGCACGGCATGCCAATGCGTCAGCATTGCGTGGCGCCCGCCTGGATGGGGCGAATGCGGCAGCAATCCACGCCGTTCGGCCAAATTGGGCGTGGCAAACGTCGCTCACGCGCCAACGTCCGGCGCCCACCGGGGCCCCAGTGTCTCACCTGCAGCACGTCGGCGTACGTGGCCCTCTCGCATCCCTGCACCGCCCTGACGTCGGCGAGGATCTGCGGCATGACTGCCACGCAGAGGTCCAGGCCGGCGTTGGCCGCGAAGGCTTGCTCGGGCGCGAACTGGATCGAGCCATCGGCGCTGCGCAGCACGAGGCACGTGTGTACGCGCAGGAGCGCAATGGTGCGCGGCTCGGCTGCAGGCACCCCCGTGGGTGTGTTCCACGCCCTTCTGAAGTTCAGTGCTTGCAGAGGCTGCCAGCTGGCCCCCCGCGAGCTGGCTCACCCGCCATCGTCCGTGGCTGCGACATAGGTGCCCGCGTCGTGGAAGCACATCCGCAGGCAGTTGGCGATGAGGGAGACGCTCGACAGCCGCGTGTTGGCCGCGCTCCACATCGCGTCCAGGCACGTCTGGGGCTGCGCGGACGGGGCGGCAAGCGCACAAAAAGTAACGTCCTCAAGGCGGCAGGTCCAGCTGGATCGCGGCGAGGCCTCTGCACAGGCCGGTCAAGGCCGCGTAGGCGAGCCCGCGCGCTGGTGCGCCGCCCGCGGCGCCCGCACTTGCTTCCCCTTCCAGGCCTGCCCGACACGAGTGGGCGCCCCCCTCTGCTTGCGCTCACGTTTGCGTAAATGCTGGGGTCCACACGCCGCTTGGCCACCGCGCTCCTGCGCAGCGTGCGCGTCAAGCGTGATCAGGGCCCGGCGCTGATGGGGGGCTGCTCGGGAGGGCGGCTCCTGCCGGACTGCCGCAGATCGGCCTCACCTGCTGCAGAGCGCGAGCAATAGCGCCAGCGTTAGGGCAAGCGCTCCCATTCCGCTGCGACTTCTCGCTGCCATCTTGCTTCTGCGTTCCTGGCCTCCGGTCGCACGCCCAAAGGCGGTTGCGGGGCCGCCATAGAAACGGGAGCGGCAGCTTCTGCAAGCGGCGGCCCTTGTGCAAGGCCGTGATGCAGAAGATGGAAAGGCGCCTCGCGACAATAGCGCGTCTTCCCCGCTCCTCGCCTTTCACGACTGCTTGAGCCTCTGGCCGCTTCAGGGACCTGCGTGGAAGCCGCCTCACTCCTCGCGTCGCGAGCTTTGCAGGCCTCCGGAGCAGGCGCGCGAGCAGAGCAACATGACAGTGTGCTGTGTTGGAGGCGACTGACTCCCTTCCTGAGCACAAGGGGTGTTTGCGGCAGCCCTGTGGCGTGCGGCGGTGGGCTGCTTGCACAAGGAGCGCAAGCACCGCTCCGTCACCGGCCGCAGGACCCGGGCGGCCCGCCCCGTGGCCACCACCACTGCCACCACCCACGCCGGCGGCTTCAAGGCTGACCGCGTGTGCGCAGCTGGGCCGGTCAGCGCCTTGGGTCAGCAACCCTGACGCGCGAGCCTCCTGGAGCGCCGACCAGGAGGTCCCCCTCCCCTTCCCCGTCGGCATCGCTGCCATACACAACTGGGCTCAACTGGCCGCTTGCATGACAATCTGCAGGGGGACTCAATGGCTTCGCGTGTGCAGATTGTGGTCACGTGGCGGTGACGCAGGCAGGCAGGAGAGAGGGGGCCGCCGCCACGCAGCCCTCGAAATCATCAGATGACCGGGGCAGCAGCGCAAACAGGCGTGCGCATGTGCAAATCGCTCGCTGCGCACAGCAACAAATGGAGGCGCGCGCACGCACGCACCATCAGGCGGCTGTCTAAAACCTCTGGACCACGGCGTCCCAGTTAGCTGTCATCAATCAATCAGCGTGGGCAGGTGAAGGCAAATTCGAGTGCCAAGCGAGTGCAGATGGCACTCGCGTACCGGCGAGGGTTTCGTCCTTGGGACACCGTTGGGACAGATCTGGGGAAGCCTCGTCGCCTGGTCAGCCACACGGGTGGGCGCGTGCGCTGTGGACTCGTGGAGGGACACACGTCAAAGCAGCAGCAAACGGCAGGATGGGGCACGTCGCAGGCGCGTGCCCAGGCTCTGGGGCTCAGCTACCAAGCGTCACCCAGCACCAGATGGGCAGTGGCACCCCACAGAGCTGTGCATGCAGGCCACGGTCCGAGGCGGCTGTGCCACATGCGCGCAATCCTGGAGCACACCTGCCCAGCCCGTGCGCCCTCCCCTTATGTGCGTCATGGTCACCAGTCAATCCACCGGCCCGCTGTCGCCCGTTGCGGCACCCGCTGCAGCCGCTGGTGCGCCATTGCCGTCTCGCCAAGCCCTCCAGCAAGGGGCAGCAGCGGGCAAGATCAGAGGGGCAAAGCGCCCAGCGCTGTCCTGTGCCCGCCGCCGTGCTGGTGAGGAGCAAAGCCTGCTCACTTCCTCGAGCACGTGTAGGTGATGACGTTGCGCCGCCTCCACCAGACCCAGACCCTCCGGGTGCGGCACTTCCACTTGGGCAGGCAGCACTTGGGGCCGCAGCACGTCTGCGATGGACAGCGGGCATTGGGAG
>VFQP010004316.1_pt1 | contig 13342 bp, 17 predicted proteins | sample 3512351 | NCBI WGS metagenome assembly VFQP01 (sample SAMN10412372, study PRJNA504923) | tailings metagenome | isolation source: Relicate 1 Philex TSF1 revegetated site | place: Philippines: Tuba, Benguet | collected 2017-08-29 | reverse complement strand
GATCCGGCACAGTACGAGAAGTGCCTGATCCGCCCGGTCAGACAAATCGACCGGCAGCTCATCATCGACGAGAAGCCGAACATCGACCAGATCGTCGCCACGCTGGACCTGAAAGAGATGACCCAAGGTACGCTGATCCGCAAGCTATGCACCTATACTGCTCCGAACCCGACATGACGTGCGATCTTTGAGTTCGACAAGCTAATTCGTAGCATTTACACGTTACGTTACCTGCGCGATCCGCAACTAGAGCGCAACGTGCATCGCTCGCAGAACGTATCGAGGCCTACCACCAGCGCTCGACCATTGCCCAAGTCGGTGGGAAGAAAGAATTGACCGGTCGGACAGATATCGAAATTGAGATCAGTAACCAGTGCGCGCGGCTAGTCGCTAACGCCATCATTTTCTACAATTCAGCGATCCTGTCGCGGCTACTGACAAAGCTTGAGGCAGACGGCAATGCTAAGGCCCTGGCGAGGATCACGCAGATTTCGCCAGCCGCCTGGCGACACATTCTGCTGAAGGGGCACTACACGTTTCACAACGACGGCAAAGTGATTGACCTAGATGCACTCTTAGCCGGTTTAGATCTCGGGTGACGGAGTTTTCGGCGGTTCCGGCTTAGACCCCCAACCACTTTGGAACTCAATCTGCGGCAGCGCGGCGATCAAGCCCCATAGAAGCGGCGCGATAAGCAGGCCCAGGAGAAAACGTACTTCTCACTCGCCCCACGCTCCCACGCTGTAAAAGACTACCGATCAGACCGCGGATGCCTGCGACACGTCCGTTGGCGACGAGAAATAGGCTTGGACGCCAGACCGATCAATACGCCGCCTGTAAGGGGTGACCAGGGCGCTGACGATAAAGCCGCTGATCACGCCTTGGTAGTAGGAGCTCAGCGGCCACAGACCGGAAGCTTGGAGGCCACCAGCTTTTCGCTGGTGTCGGAACCCGACAGCGCCGAGCTGCTGCCGTATGTGAGCGAGTCGAAGTTAATCTCCGACGGCGACATGGCGAAAATCGGGCAGATGATCGAGGTCAGGAACGTCATCCACTTGGAGAAGTACATCTCATTGTATTCGACAACGAAGCGCTCGAAGGAGGCCATTGAGTCCTCATTCTTCGACAACAAGACCGGCAACGACCGAGCGGTGTTCACGCCCTTTACGGCGTTGTCTCACTAGCGCTTGAAAGCGTAGATGTCCTGGGCGGTGTAGTTATCGGACATGTGAAGCATCCCCTTCGGGATAGCGTTAGAAAAGCCTCCAGCACGACATGTCTGTGTTGAAGACGTGGATTTCACCTTGGGCATCAAACTTCGGGAAGGACTTTTCCGGGGTTCATCAGTCCTAAGGGATCCAGCGCTTGCTTGATCAAACGCATTACTCCAACGGCTGCACCATGTTCCAGCGCCATGTACTTTATTTTCCCCAAACCAATTCCATGCTCACCAGTGCATGTGCCGTCCAGCGCAAGAGCGCGCTCGACCACACGCTCATTGAGTGCCTCGGCCTCAGCCATTTCTGCTTCGTTATCCGGATCGACCACCAGTCCCAAGTGGAAATTGCCATCGCCCACATGGCCGACTACGCCTACGAAAAATGAGACCTTGGCGACATCTTCAGCTGTTTCGGCGATGCATTGGGTCAACGCCGAAATCGGCACGCACACATCGGTACTCCAGATCCGCGCATTCGGACGCATGGACTGCATAGCATAGTGAACATTGTGTCTGACACGCCATAGCTCACTGCGGGCATCAGCATCGGCTGCAGTCTGGAAACCCAGTGCGCCGTTGCTCTCAACAATTTCCTGCGTCAGTTCCACCTGCTCCGCAACGCTGGCCGGGGATCCGGCGAACTCGAAAAAAAGTGTCGGTGTTTCTGTCAGCCCCATCTGGGAAAATCGGTTTACAGCCTGCACCGTGCGCGCATCCAGCAACTCAACGCGTGAGACCGGGATCCCATATTGAATAATTGAAACCACCGAACTCACCGCCGCGGCAATTGTCGGGAAAGTGCACACCGCCGCGCATGTGGTTTCAGGAATGCCGTAAAGGCGCAGCGTGACTTCAGTGATGATGCCCAGAGTACCTTCCGAGCCAACCAATAATCGCGTGAGGTCGTAACCAGCAGCAGACTTGCGTGCACGGCCGCCGGTCTTGATCACCTGGCCATCGGCCATTACTACCGTGAGATTCAATACGTTTTCGCGCATCGTTCCGTAGCGCACTGCATTAGTGCCTGACGCCCGGGTCGCCGCCATGCCGCCTAAAGTGCTTTCTCCCCCCGGATCGACTGGAAAGAACAACCCTGTGGTGCGCAGTTCGGCATTTAACTGCGTGCGAGTGACGCCTGCTTCGACAGTCACGTCCAGATCGTCCGGACGAACGTCGATGATTCTCTGCATGCGGCTCAGGTCAATACAGACCCCCCCCATTGCGGCGCCCACATGGCCTTCCAGCGACGTGCCAGCACCAAAGGCGATGATCGGAACCCGCTGTGCGGCGCAGAGTTTAACGATAGTCGAAACCTCGGACGTTGACTCGGCATAACACACTGCGCCCGGCGGGAGTGCCTGATGATATGACTCTCCGCGCCCGTGTTGCTCGCATTCGGCACGGCTGGTACTCAATCGCTCACCGATCAGCTCGCGCAAAGCATCGAGCAGAGTGGGCGTGGGAGATATTTGTGGCGCATTGTGAGTGCCCATTGGATGGTCCATTTATTGTTGATTTAATAATCCAAGGTACAACAACTGGCATACAAGTTTAAAGCCGCCGTTCCGTTATCATTGTGAACCGCCCCGGCTATCGCGGAGGCTCCACCTTTTTAGAAACTGGGGCCACTATGCCAAAGCCACCGAAGTTTTCCCCTGATGTCCGCGAGCGTGCCGTACGCGGCGTTTTGCAAGGTAGTTGTCGCGTCAGCTGTGTTTTTATGCGGCTATTTTCAGTGTCGGTAAGTCCCTTTCCGGATTGAGTGTGACAGCACCGATGGGCTGCCAATTGCGTGTCGCACCCGACCAGCGGTGTGGATGCTGATTGCGGGCTTGCTGATACAGCGCATGACGCTTGGCTAAGATCTCTTGATCCTCGCCTCGATGACGCTGTGCCGGGGTCACGAAGCGGATGCGGCTGTGGCGGTGTTGGTGGTTGTACCAGCGGATAAAATCGCGCACCCAGCTGCGTGCCGCGTCCAAATCTGCAAAACCACCAGGAGGCCATTGCGGGCAATATTTCAGGGTTCTAAACAGCGATTCTGAGTAGGGATTATCGTTACTCACCCGTGGTCGTCCGCGTGACGGGGTGATGCCGAGTTCGTACAGTTTGCTCAGCAACGTCACCGATTTCATCGGTGCACCGTTGTCCGAGTGCAGCACTAAGGGCCGTCCGGCGCAGCGTTCGGTGAGCACGGTGCGCTGCATCAGTTCGGCCGCCAGCTCGCCACTTTCTTGCTCGTAAACTTCCCAGCCCACGGCCTTTCGGCTGTAGATGTCCTCGATCAAATACAGATAGTAGTACTTCCCACGCACTGGCGATGGCAAGTAGGTGATGTCCCAAGACCAGACCTTATTGGCTGTGGTTGCGCTGTGAGTTGTCGGCGCAGCATGCTTGTGCGGTGCATGGCTGCGGCCACGTCGGTGCTGCTGATCAGCTTCCTTCAGGACGCGGTAAAAGGTTGCCTCTGAGGCCAGATAACGGCCTTGATCGGCCAGTATCGGGACGATCTGGCTGGGCGGCAGGCTGACGAATGGCGGACTGTTGCAGACCTCTAAAATAGCGCAACGCTCCTGTTCACTCAGGGCATTAAGTGGTCGCGGACGTGACGTGGCTGGGCAAAACGGTGCATGAGTGAACTGTTAGAGCACACCAGCCATATCGAGGACCGCTTGGTAGAGCTTGATCGAGCAATCAGCCAGATTGCTCGTGAAGATGATCGTAGCCGTAGGTTGCTGCAATTGCGCGGGGTTGGCTCGACCACGGCGAGTGCCTTGGTTGCCAGTATTGGGGATGGGCACGACTTCAGAAATGGTCGCCAAGTGGCTGCATAGCTCGGACTGACGCCAGGTCAGTACAGTAGCGGTGGAAAGCAGCGTTTGGGGAGTATCACCAAAGCCGGGGATGCCTATTTACGGAGTCTACTGGTGCTCGGGGCTCGATCTGTAATGGCCAACCTGGGCGATAAACAAGATACATTCAGTCGCTGGATCCGCAATCTGATTGAACGTCGCGGTTACTGGCGTGCGGCCGTCGCGATTGCCGCCAAGAATGCAAGGATGGCCTGGGCCGTCCTGCATTACGGCGACACGTTCAAGCTTGAGCAGGTAGAACCAACTGGTGCGTAGGCCCTGGCTTCCTATTGCTCAACTTTTAAGGCGTCAGGGTAGAACCATGAGCAGATAAAAAGAGGATCAATGTGCACTGCCGTCGTTGATGTGAAGCGGGTTGGACCTACGTGGGGTATACCTGAAAATCGTATGGGGAATTCAGTCCCGGTTAGCGAACGAGGTCCTCACGTGCGTCTTTCATCAGGGTCCGAGCCATCAGCTCAATATGACCGTTTGTAGTACCGCAGTCCTTCACCTTCTTACGTCGATCCGGCACGCGCAGCAGTGCAGCAATACAGAACACAATCGCTATTGCGCTTGCGCTCAATGGGGAAGCCCTTGTAGTACGATTTTTTCCGAATTCTGAGGCGCCCCCGATATGAGGGTTTTCACTCCGCCCGTGCTTCTCTCAATCGGGAACAGCAGGATGTGGACACTGTCGCTTGCTTGAAGATCGAGACTGGCGATAACAGGCGGGTTCTCGCGGCCTAACTCACACGTCGAGCTGTGCTCATTTTGGGACTGCGATATGGGGGTTGGGGTGCCAACTTCGGTCGTCACGCGACTGTTCACCCCCTCGCCCTGCACTGTGAACTCCACCAGCGACGGTTCGGCCCCCACAGAAACTGACGCAGCCATCAAAATCAACCCCATACTTGCTGCTGCTCGCCTCATGAAACTCATTTGCCATACCTCGTGATTGTGATTGCTTTGTAGTGTCTTTTCTGGGGAGCAGCCTCGCTATTGCGAGGCTTCAACTCGGGCGTTCACAGCCGCTAAGTCCTCAGGTAGGGAGAGGCCGGCGATCTTCAGAAGTGTGGCAGCAGTGGACTTCGTACCGTCGGTAGTCTTCTGCATCTTTCCGAGCACCACGCAACGGTTTTCCCACATAGCGTCGCCTTTGCTCGTTTCTACAGCAGCAAGGCGCTGCATGGAATGCCACCGGGCGCGGCTCGGATCTATGACTTTCGCATCGCGGTCGATTGGCGTCAGGTAGGTACCTGCGAACAGCGCTTCCCGACCAAAAATCCCCAGCGCCTCCAAGAACACCGCATGACCAATAACCATGACTTCTCGCACATCAGCCGCGGGAATCCCGCCACTGATCATGTGGGCCCATTGAGGCAGATGTTTTCCGCACTCCTCCAGGAATTGACGAACCAATCCCTCGATCCCATGCAGGCGTGTTTCGTCGACCAGGCCGATGGTTCGCTCGCTGACACCGGTGAGCAGGGTAACGAACTTTTTGAACGCCACCAGGCTCCATAGCTTGTACGAACGCTGCCCAGGCGTCGCGTTCTCGAAGTCGATGCGTTTTTTGATGTTGGGCATGCCGTTGAGCAGTTTCTGGATCCAGGCGTTGTAGGGATTTCGGTGGTCGTACAGCGCGTTGATGGCAGACGATGGTTTGACCGCCTTGCTGTTGATGTCAGCGAAGATCTGCTGCGAGCGTTTTAGGCCCTGGTCGAAATGAATTTGTACCGGCGCCGTCTCGTTCTGCAACGTGGTGTCGCCCTTGAGAGCCAGTTCGATCGCGTAGCGCCGATGCTGGCCATCGTTGATCAACATGGTCGCGCTCATCGGGATGTGGAGCATGCCGAGTTGAGGAATCCCCTCGAACGGTTCGAAGGCCATGGCGATGTCGACGCTGGCAGTCAACGCCGGCAGGACGTACTCGTCGCGGTTGGCCAGCATGTATTCGCTGATGTCCTCTGCCCGCTTCTTGTTGAGGGCACGCTGTGCCCTCAGCTCCGCCGGCACCGCCTCTTCTTCGTCAAAGACGAATAGTTTCGCCAATATCGGATAGGGAATCTGGGCCAAGTAGAACTCGCCACGTGCCTGCACGCCGCGGACTGCAGGCACGGAGAAACATGGCTCGTTGCGGATCATATCGATGGCCTTTTGCGCCTCGTACCCGCGTGCCCGCAAATGCGCAGCCTCCTGCTGCTGGAGCACATGTTCCTGGTGCTCCTCGCGAACTTCCTGCTCGTAGCGCTCGCGCAGCTCGTCCAGGGTGAGGCCTTCCTGCTGCAGGTAGAAACCCGCATCATCGGCCAGCCGGTCCGGCTTGCCCGTGAGTTCCATCGAAAGAATCGCTGCCATCAGCCGCTTGCAAAAGGCCCGACGCTGCTCGCGGTCGTAGTCCTCGATCAGCTGCTCAACGATATCGCCCTTGCGAAGCGCGTTTTCCGAATGTACTGCGATGAACGCGCTCTCACTGTGGATAGCGCGCTTGCGCTTGTTCAACTTGTCCCGGGCGCTCATGGCAGCGACCATGTCGCGGTGGACTGACACGACCTCTCCCCGCGAAATGGATTTGTCTAGAAAGCAGGCTTCGCGAGCGATAACAACGTCGTACATGAGGACCTCCAGCGAGAATGAATTCGACGGAGGAATATTGAACCCCGGTTCAATCTATAGCAAGTGCTATTTTGAACTGGACTTCAATTTTTTAACGGTCGGGAGACCCCGAACGGCATCATCCCAGTGCGCTTCCCGATCGGGATCATTGCCGAGCTTACTGATCCAGGCAGGCGACAACGACCAGCGCTCGGCGAGCGCTAGCCCAGTCCATCCCTTGCGGCGATACTCGCTCTTGAACTGCTCGGGAGTCATTCTGTCAGCCATAAGAGCCCCTTCCGCCTGAGTCAATCATTGAGCTCGACAACGGCAACGCCAGTACCGACCACCGCCTGGAAAGCAGCAGCATCCAGCGCTTGGTATTCGCCGCGGTGCAGGTGGACACGAATCACCGGGTCAGCTCCGCCAGAAGAGATCAACGCCAACGAACGCTCTAGCAATTCGCGCAGTTGCTCGGTCGGTCCGCCCTCAGGACCTGCAAGACGGGTATAGAACACTGCAGTGTTCTCAACGGTCGGTTTCGCCTTCTCGGCCAGTAGCGGACACCAGGTGTCCGGCCCCATGATCTGAATGCCGGCCTGATGGAAAACGCCCGATGCGGTTTCCAGGGTGAACTCATGAGTCGCTCCATACTGCATAGTCTTCTCCAGTCTTTTGAACATCGCCATGGGGCCAACAGTTTGAACTGAGGTTCAATCAGCAGCAAGAGCTTCCTGGGTAGAGTCTGCAGACAGCTCCAGGACAACCAAGCGCTCCTCGCATTCCTCACAAATAACTTTCAACCCTGGCTTGCCCCACATGTTTAGCCGGCAGCCTGGGCAGGAATATTTCAGCCTGTTGCTCCTGTCACCTGGTTGCCTCACTGACACATCGAGACTCGCCACTGCTGCTGGGGCCTGATAGGCCAGGGCGATAGCCGGATCCAGCTCGTCAGCTATTTCGTCTACGCCGGCGTCCAAATCATCGTCCCCCTGGTAGTCCTGACTTGCCGGAGGCATCAGCGATGCTGGCATAAGCGACATCGGACGCGATGGTCCCCTCACGTCGACCGGGAATCGGTCCATCCACGAGATGGCGAACCCTCTTTTCAGCAACTCCCGGGTTGCGACATCGAACCGACCGCCAGGTATGACGTAGTCGTTCATCGACTGCCCTACCCTCTTGCCGCCAGGCTTGCCCGTGTCGGAGGGCATCAAGCCCAGAGCCTCCATTTTGTTGGCCCACTCTGTGTTGTGGTAGCAGGCTCGACTTGGCTTTCCAAAATGGTATTGCCAGAGGTGCACCATTTCATGCACTAGCGTCTGTAGGATCTCGACCAGGGGAATCACTGCGAAGTAGTCGGGATTCATCGCAATCTCATCCGCCTTGATCCCATCGCGGCGAATGAAACGGGCCTGAGAGAAATACCCCATGGTCCGCTTTTCGCGCTGATATGTGATCAAGCACGCCGGCAGCCGCTCCTGGCTCGCGAACAAATGGTCATTGTAGAAATCGTAGGCAGCCTGCAGCTCTGCATAGGCTTCCTCGGTCGGCCGTCTGTGGCTCACCAGCACCCCCGCTGCTTGCAAGTCTGTAATGTGCAATACAGAAAAAACATTCAAGTCTCTGTATTGTGCAATACAGAAACCACGCCTGAAACAAGGCCCCGAAGGGCCTGGCTCTACATCTATTACTGAGCGTTCACTGCACGCTTCAGCGGTTCCCCCGGGGTGAATCTCACCGCCTTCCTGGCTGCCACAGTCACAGGCTCACCAGTATTCGGGTTGCGTCCGTTTCGCGCAGCACGGTCGACAACGCTGAACACGCCGAAACCGACCAGGGAAATACTCCCTTGACTGACCAGCGCACTCTGTATACCAGAAAGCACGGTATTCACGATTTCCGATGCTTCTGCCTTGGTTAACCCGTGTTTCTCGGCGACAAGCCCAACAAGCACAGCCTTGCTCATCCTCCGCTCCTTTGTTCGTCCTGGCTCAGTTCCAACGGAAAACGCCTCACAGCCGCGGCCAACACTCAGGAAGTCGCGCTTTCCGTGATTCCAAGCAGCTTGTTGATGTCTGCTGGCCTACAGCCAGCATACTCTAGAAGTTGATCTATTGCAGGGTACCTCTCGCCCTTTTCGGCTTGGTAGCGCTGAATTGTGGCATCCAGCACGAGCATTGCTGCAGATATCGCCAGTGACTGCTGCCGCTGCTTACCCGGCGCTCGCGCAGGAATTTTCAGCGTTACCTGGCATTTCTCGAAATCGAGAGCCGCATCGCCTACGAGGACGCAGGAAATCTTCAAGTTGTCTTCACCCACGTCAAAACCTCCGCGCACTATGACAATACGCATTAAAACCATTTTTCCACCAAACCGCCACTCTACTTCTCTCCCTCATCACTGAAAGCTGCCTGCGCGATACCTCGCCAATGACCGCTGAAACGGCCTCAGGCCGCCCTAGACATGGTGTAAATATGTTATTTACACCATGTCTAGCAGTTATAATACAACGAAAGTTGACAGATGCCCGCCCATTCGCTCAAATCAGGCGCGGATAGTCTAACGATAGTCAAGGCATGGCCAGGTGATTGGCTCACGTTGAAGCGTTACCGGTGATCGGAGCAGGAAATCCCTGCTTCGGTAGAAATCAGCCGATTTTCTAAATTTCCTTGCATCGTTGTTATTTTTGCGTATTGTCTGCGATTATAGCACAACGAAAGTCAAAAGGAGATCACGCATGAAGCTTTCGCAGCTCGCCGGGCTCTGGTCGAAGGACAGGGGGTTTATCCAGTTCTTGAACGAAGAATCTGCTTTCCGCTCGGAAAGCTCGCCATTTGGTCTGGCCAGCGGTGATCGGGATCCCGCTGACCTGATCCGTGCCAAATGCTCGATTTCTTCCCGCCGGGACCTGGACACCGACAAGGCAGCTGCTGCGATCTTCAATCGCGAATTTCGTCACCCGTACATGGCTTGGGCTGCAAAAACCAGTCGGACTCAGCAAGCCATCCGCACAACGTTCTAGGAGCTGTCATGTTCTTCTCTAACCTGTTGCTTTACCGCCTGACGCAAGACCTCGCGAAAGATCTTGGAATCGATGGCGAATCGCTCGCCCATGCGTTGAAGTCGAAGCCAGCTCGCGCCTGCGGCAGCCAAGAACTCACTACCTACGGCTTCATTCCTCCGCTGGGCAAAGGTGAAGATGCTCCGCTCGTGCACGAAAGCAGCGGCTTCTACCTAGTGGCGGCTCGGAAAGAGGAACGCATCCTTCCCGGCAGCGTCGTCCGTGACGCATTGACGGAGAAAGTGGAAGAGATCGAGACCGAGCAAAGCCGCAAGGTCTACAAGAAAGAGCGCGACCAACTCAAAGACGACATCGTCCAGGCGTTCCTCCCTCGGGCCTTCATCCGCAAAGCAACTACCTACGCCGCGATCGCTCCAGCTTTGGGACTGATCATCGTGAACGAGTCGAGCGCCAAAAAGGCCGAAGATCTCCTCTCGACACTTCGCGAAGCTGTGGGCTCTCTGCCGGTACGACCGATAGCGGTGAAGGTGGCCCCCAGTGCCACTTTGACCGATTGGCTGAAGAACCAGCAGGCCAGCGAAGGATTCTTCGTCCTGGACAACTGCGAGCTAAGCGACACCCACGAGGAAGGCGGCACCGTTCGCTGCAAACGTCAGGACCTGACCAGCGACGAGATCCAGAACCACCTTTCCGCAGGCAAGCTCGTCACGCGGCTGTCGTTGGCCTGGAACGACAAACTCAGTTTCACCCTGGACGAAAAACTCACCGTCCGCGGTCTCCGCTTCGAAGATCTGCTGCAGGAACAGGCCGAGCGCGATGGAGGCGACGATGCTCTATCCCAACTCGATGCCAGCTTCGTTCTGATGATGCTCACCCTGAGCGAATTCGTTCCGGAGCTGCTGGATGCCCTGGGCGGCGAAGAACAGCCGCAGGGGATCTGAGCGATATGACTGCCTATATTCACCCCAAGATCCTTACCCGCGAGATTCGCCATTTCCACCTGTTCTGCGGGCTGGGCGGTGGAGCTAAAGGTTTCAACAAAGCCAACCCTCGCGTAGGGAACCTCCAAGGCAAGTTCCGCTGCATCGGTGGCATCGACGTCAACGCGGCAGCAATCCGGGATTTTGAACGCCTCAGCGGATCTCGCGGAACCGTCCTCGATCTCTTCGATCGTGATCAGTTCAAGGACTTCCACGGCAAAGAGCCGCCGCGGGAGTGGCGCGAAGCCACTGCGGCAGATATCCGTCATGCGGCCGGCGGCGAATACCCCCATATCGTCTTCCTCTCGGCCCCCTGCAAAGGGTTCAGCGGACTGCTGTCGGAAAACCGCAGCAAGACCGCCAAGTACCAGGCATTGAACCGTCTAACCCTACGTGGCGTATGGCTGATGCTGGAGGCCTTCCAGGATGACCTCCCGGAGCTGATCGTTTTCGAGAACGTGCCTCGCATCCAGAATCGTGGCCGCCGCCTCCTCGATCAGATCGTTCAACTGCTGCGCCGCTACGGGTACGCCACTGCCGAGACGACGCACGATTGCGGCGAGCTCGGTGGCCTCGCTCAATCCCGTAAACGATTCCTGCTCGTCGGCCGCAACATCAACAAGGTGCCGGACTTCATCTATGAACCTGTGAAAAAGTCGCTTCGTTCGGTAGGCGATATCCTGGGCCGTATGCCTCTCCCCGGCCATTTCGACGGCGGTCCAATGCACCGCGTACCGAACCTGTTTTTCAAGACTTGGTTGAGGCTGGCCTTCGTTGAAGCGGGCAAGGACTGGCGATCGCTGAACAGGCTGAATGTCGAAGACTGCGTGCTGACCGACTACTTAATCGTACCCGAGCAGACCTGGCGCGATGGTGCCCTTGGTGTTCACCGCTGGGATTCCCACGCCGGGACCGTTACCGGGCGTGCCGAAGCCACCACGGGGCGATTCAGTGTTGCGGACCCACGCCGCTTCGACGCCATGCACAACGGCATTCTGGGCGTTCACGAATGGGCAGATCATTCCGGCACCGTCACGGGTAATTCCCGGCCGATGACTGGCGCCTTCGCTGTCGCGGATCCGCGACCGGAAAGCAAAGCCGAGTATGCGCAGTATGGCGTCATGCACTGGGGAGACACTAGCGGCACGGTGACCAGCCAGCGCTCGCCTGGCCAGGGCACCTTCAGCGTGGCTGACCCGCGCCTGTCTGCAGACAGCAGCACTCACAAGAACGTCTTCCGCGTCGTCCGCTTCGATCAAGCGTCCGGTACCGTTACCAGCGGGCATGGTCCAAGCTCAGGCGGCCAGGCAGTGGCGGATCCTCGTCCAGGTTGGAATCGCCACAGTAACAACCTGGCAGTCCTGGAATGGGAGAAACCCTCGTCCACAGTCATTGCCGGCGGCAAGGGCGTGCAAGGTGGCCAACTCTCCATTGCGGATCCTCGCTATACCAACTGGCATCCTGGTGCGAGCAGCCGAAAGCTCGGCGTTACACGCTGGGACGAAACTTCTGGTTGCGTCATCGGTGCCCAGCAGGTTGCGTCAGGTGCTCTCGCGGTCGCTGACCCGCGCCCGGGCCTGGACCGCAAGAAAGGCGACAACTACCTGACTGCCGGTCACTACGGCGTGGTCCCTTGGGACTCGCCTGCAGGCGCGGTATCCGCAGCAGCAGGCCATGACAACGGATCCTGGTCGGTAGCTGACCCAAGGATCCCTGCAGATAACGAGCGCGTTGTGGCTCGGATCATCGCCCCTGACAACACCTGGCATCGTCCCTTCACCACGCTCGAACTCTGTGCGCTCCAAAGCCTGATCGAGCCGGAAGAGTATCTGGAACTCGACGGGCTCTCCGATGGTGACTGGAGGGAGCGGATCGGCAACGCGGTGCCCCCGGATGCAGCCGAAGCGATCGGCGAGGCGTTCGGTACCACCCTACTCCTGGTCTGGAGCGGGCAGACCTACTCAATCGGCAAAACCCCAATCTGGGTACGCAACAGCCTCGCAGCGCTGTCCGTTGCCCAAGGAGATTTCAATGTCCAGTAACCATGCCAACGGCCGTATTCGCTACTTCGTCAACGACACCTCGCGCAAGGCACTCGCGGCTGCAGGGCGAGGCCCTGCGCGAGAGGCCCTGGAGAACGGTTTCCGAGAGGTATCCCAGGAAGAGCATCGCCAGTTCACCGCAGAGAATGCCCGCCTGCTGCAGGCAGTCCTCTCGAACGTAACAACGTACCTTCCACTAAAGGAAGAGGTTGCGGCATGACCCAGGTATCGATTCCTGAGCAGCAGCTTCGTCTGCTGCATCACACGCTTGGCCTTCGCCCCGACCAACGCGAGTCGCATCGGAACCATTACTTGGCCGGACCAGGGCATTACGCGATGCCGGATCTGGAGGCGCTGGTCAAAGTGGAGTTGATGGTTGTCGGCCGGACACCGGCATTCTGCGACCCCACCGACGTGGTGTTCCACGTCAGCGAGGAAGGCAAGCGATATGCCTTGCAGCATTTGCCGCTGCCGCCGAAAAAGACCAAGTTCGCGGAATACCTCGACTGGGACTGCTGCGAAAGTTTCGGCGATTGGTTGCTTGGCGGGATGAAGCCAAAAGTCGAATGGCGCGAAAGCGGAGGGAAATTTGAGTACCGCATGTACCGCTGTCGGCATAGCGAACA
>VFQP010004315.1_pt1 | contig 13342 bp, 11 predicted proteins | sample 3512351 | NCBI WGS metagenome assembly VFQP01 (sample SAMN10412372, study PRJNA504923) | tailings metagenome | isolation source: Relicate 1 Philex TSF1 revegetated site | place: Philippines: Tuba, Benguet | collected 2017-08-29 | reverse complement strand
CCGAGCAGAACACCAACATGGCGCTGCGCTACGCCGACTACGGCTACATCATGGAGTCGGGCCGCATCGTGATGGATGGCGCCGCCGAGGACCTGCGCAACAACGAGGACGTCAAGGAGTTCTACCTGGGCATGGGCGGCAGCGAGCGCAAGAGCTTCAAGGACGTCAAGAGCTACAAGCGGCGCAAGCGCTGGCTGGCCTGAGGGAGCAACAACCCATGAGCGAACACTTCGACGCCCTGGAAACCCGCGACCCCGCCACACGCGAGGCCGCGCTGATGGCCGCACTGCCGGCGCAGATGGCCCACGCGAAGCAGCATGCGCCGGCCTTTGCCGACCTGCTGGCCGCCGTGGACCCCGCCACCGTCACCTCGCGCGAGGCCCTGGCCCGCCTGCCGGTGATCCGCAAGCACGAGCTGCTGGAGCGCCAGAAGGCGCACCGCGCCACCGATCCGTTTGGCGGCTTCTCGGCCCTGCGCTGGGGCGCCGGCATGGGCCGCGTGTTCGCCAGCCCCGGTCCCATCTACGAACCCGAAGCCGCCACGCGCGACTACTGGCGTGCCGGCCGTGCGCTCTATGCAGCGGGTTTCCGCGCGGGCGAGCTGGTGCACAACGCGTTCAGCTACCACATGACGCCGGGGGCCTTCATCCTCGAATCGGGCGCCCACGCCGTGGGTTGCACCGTGTTTCCCGCCGGCACCGGACAGACCGAACAGCAGCTGCAGGCCGTGGCCGAACTGCGGCCCCATGCCTACACCGGCACGCCCAGTTTCCTGCGCATCCTGCTGGAGAAGGCCGCCGAAAGCGGCACCGACGTATCGAGCCTGCGCAAGGCCTCGGTGGGCGGCGAGGCCTGTCCGCCCAGCCTGCGCGACTGGTTTGCCGAGCGCGGTGTGGCCGTCTACCAGACCTATGCCACCGCCGACCTGGGCCTGGTGGCCTACGAAACCCCGGCCCGCGAGGGTCTGGTGCTGGAAGAGCAGGTGATCCTGGAGATCGTGCGCCCCGGCACCGGCGACCCGGTGCCCGACGGCGAGGTGGGCGAGATCGTCGTCACCAGCCTGAGCCCGGCCTACCCGCTGGTGCGTTTTGGTACTGGCGACCTGTCCGCCATCCTGCCCGGAGCCTGCCCCACCGGCCGCACCAACACCCGCATCAAGGGCTGGCTGGGCCGCGCCGACCAGACCACCAAGGTACGCGGCATGTTCGTGCACCCGTCGCAGGTGGCCGAGATCGTGAAACGGTTCCCCGAACTGGGGCGTGCCCGGCTGGTGGTCTCGGGCGAGATGGCCAACGACCAGATGCTGCTGCGGGTGGAAACCGCCCAGGCCACCCCGGACCTGCAGCAGGCCGTGGCGCAGGCCGCACGCGAAGCCACCAAGCTGCGGGCCGACGTGGAGCTGGTGTCCCCCGGCAGCCTGCCCAACGATGGCAAGGTGATCGAGGACGCGCGGCAGTACAAGTAAGCCCCGCGTCAGCTTCGGGCTTGACCTGGCTCAAACCGGCGCCGGTTCAGGGTTTTCACGCCCCCGGCGCTACGTACTTTCCGCGATGCTCGGGTGGTGGACTGCCCTTAGCATCCAGCATCTTTTTTCAAGGAGCTCATACATGAAACAATTCTGGACATTGGCCGTGGCCGCCGCCTGCGCCACGACCGCCTTCGCGCAGGACTTCCCCACCAAACCCATCACCTTCATCGTGCCCTTCGCCGCCGGCGGCCCGACCGACCGCGTGGCCCGCGATCTGGCCGAAGCCATGCGCAAGGCCCTGGGCGGCAACACCAGCATCGTGGTGGAAAACGCCGCCGGTGCCGGTGGCACCATTGGCGCCACCCGCGCGGTGCGCGCCGCACCCGATGGCCACACCCTGCTGGTCTGGCACATCGGCATGGCCACCGCGCCTTCGCTGTACCGCCGCCTGCAGTACAAGCCGCTGGAAGACTTCGAGTACCTGGGCATCATCAACGACGTGCCCATGACCCTGATCGGCAAGCCCCAGCTGCCGGCCAACACCTACCGCGACTTCGAGAACTACATCCGCGCCAACTCCGGCAAGCTCAACCTGGCCCATGCCGGCCTGGGTTCGGCCTCGCACATCTGCGGCCTGATGTGGCAGTCGGCGGTCAAGCTCAACACCGCCATGACCACCATCCCGTTCGGCGGCACCGCGCCCGCCATGAACGCCCTGGTTGGCGGTCAGGTCGACGTGATGTGTGACCAGACCACCAACACCACCGCCCAGATCGAGGGCGGCACGGTCAAGGCCTTTGCCGTCACCACGGCCAAGCCGCTGTCCAACCACAAGCTGCTCAAGGACTACCCCACGCTCAACGACATGGGGCTGCGCGGTTTCAACCTCACCATCTGGCACGGCCTGAACGCGCCCAAGGGCACGCCCGCTCCGGTGCTCAAGAAGCTGAACGACGCCCTGAAAGTCGCCCTGCGCGACCCGGACTTCATCAAGAAGCAGGAAGGCCTGGGCGCCATCGTGGCCGCTCCCAACGACCCGCGCGTCACGCCGGCCGGCCACAAGGCCTTCGTCGCCGACGAAATCGCCAAACTCAAGGTCGCCATCGACGCTGCCGGTCAGTTTGCCGACTGAGTCCGTTGCTCAAGGTCGTTGACTCGATCACCGAACTGCAGCCCGCCGATGCGGGCTGCATCGCTGTGAGCGGCTCGCACGGCGGCCTGAGTTCGGCGCGCTACGCCCTGGCGGCGCGTCCGCTGCTCAGCGTGTTCAACGACGCCGGGGTAGGCAAGGACGCGGCGGGCATCGCTGCGCTGGATTTTCTGGCCGGTCACGGGCTGGCCGCCTGCACCGTCTCGCACGCCAGCGCCTGCATCGGGCAGGCCCGCAGCACGCTGGACGACGGGGTGGTGAGCCACGTCAACCCCCAGGCTCAGGCACTCGGCGTTTGCCCGGGCGACCGCGTGGCGGCCGTGGCAGCCGCCTTGCGGACCTAGACGCCCCAGACGATCTCGGTCTTTTCGGCCTCGCTGCGGCGGATCATCTCGATCAACGGGGCCACGCGCATGCGCAGGCTGACCGACTCGGGCTCAGGCGCTCGCTCGCCCTTTGCCTCGGCTTCCTGCACCTGGCGCGCCCGATCCGACTCCGCCTGCTGCACGGCGGCCTGCAGGGCCGCCACGGCCGCCGGCATCTGCTCGGGCAGCAGGATGCCCGGGCCCTGGGTGTCCTTGCCCAGGATGTCGAGCACCTGGCGCGCCGTCTGGTCCAGCATCACCATGTCGCCCGTGGCGCGGGACTTGAAGCGGTAAGCCATGAAAAGCACCTCCTGGTTGCCGTGCATTGTGCCTGCAGCCTCGGGGAAAACCCCTTGCCCCCAGCCGCCGGGCGCAGCAGAATGGTTCAAATCTAAACTATTCTGGAATAAACATCCCTGGTTTCGTTCCGCACCGACATGCACGCCCCTCTCGACCTCGAAGCCCGCGCCCACAGCGAACACCCGGAAGCCCTGCGGCTCTGGCTGCGCCTGCTGACCTGCACCCAGCTGATTGAAAAACGGGTGCGGGCCGGCCTGCGGGAGCATTTCGACACCACCCTGCCCCGCTTCGACCTCATGGCCCAGCTCGAACGCCACCCCGAAGGCCTGAAGATGAAGGAGCTGTCGCACCGGCTCATGGTCACGGGCGGCAACGTCACCGGCATCACCGACCAGCTGGTGGCCGAAGGCCTGGTGGAGCGCCTGGGCGTGGAGGGCGACCGCCGCGCCTGGCGGGTTCGGCTCACGCCCCGTGGGCACCGGCTGTTCGCCGAAATGGCCACCCGGCACGAGGACTGGATCGTTCAGGCCTTCGAGGGCCTGCAGGCCCGCGAACTGGAGCAGTTGCACCGGCTCCTGGGCAAGGTCAAGCAGATCCAGCAGGACCTGCCAGAGCCAGAGGGGGAATAACCGGCAGCCACGTGGGGGCAGAACGCGCTCAGTGCCGCGAGGAACGGAGTGCCATCACGGCCTGGTTGCGCAGCGTCTTGAGCAGCGCCAGCTCCTTCTCGTCGAGCGCGATGGCAGCGGCATCCGCCTTGTCGGCGTAGATCAGCCCCAGCGGCGTGCCCTTGAGCTGCAACGGCAGCAGCAGGAACGCCGGCGCGTGCACCTGCCGGCGGTACCAGTCGGGCAGGCGCGAGACCACGTTGTCGGCGCTGGCATCGCGGATCAGGGTGTCCACGCCGCGCTGGCACACCAGCGTGAAGAGGTTGCCACCGTCCTGCAGTGGAATGCGAAAGCGCTGGGCCAGTTCGGTGGCGTCCTCGCCCAGGCCGAAACGGCCGGTGAGGTTCTGGCCCGCCGCATCGCGCAGACAGAACAGCACCCGACGGAAACCCAGCGCCCGGTACATGGTCTCCAGGATCATGCGCAGGATGTCGTTGGGCGGCACGTTGCTCTCGACCATGGCGTTGGTGATGTCCTGGATGCCGGTGGCCAGCATCTGCGACGCCAGCAGCGGCTCGCCCGGCTGACTGGCCGTCGGCGCGGTGCCGGTGGTGGCCGGCTCGCTGGGCGTGGCCACCAGTGTGTGCGGGCCCAGGGTGTCGCTCGGGTCGGGCTCGGGTTTTTCCAGCCGGACCAGACGCGCTGCGGGCGACTGGGGCGCGACCTGCACGCCCATGGCCTCGGCGGTCTCGGCCAGCTTCTGCCGCGCGGCCTGCGCCACCGCCACGATGTGTTCGCTCTCCAGCCCCAGGCTGCTGGCGTAGCGCTGGGCCAGACGCTGCAACCGCCAGGGCACGTCGGCCTCGTCGTGGGCCAGAAAGGTGTCGGCCATGTCGTTGGCGGTCAGTGCCAGCCAGCGCAGGCGCTCGTGGGTGTCGACCGGCACACGCGCGGGCGGGCTGCCGGCGGGCTTGCGCATCAGGCGCTGCATGGTGTCCGGCAGGCCCCAGGCGCGCGCCACGCCCAGCCCCAGGTCTTCGTAGGTCATGCCCAGCACGCCACGCGAGGCGGATTCCTCGTCCTTGCCGGCAGCCAGGGCCGCACGCACGCGCCCGGCCTCTTCGGGGAAGTAGAACTCGCTGAGCAGCCGGCCCAGGTTCTGGAACAGCGCCCCGATGAAGACCTCCTCGCCCTCGCGCGCCACCGGGCAGAGGTCGCTGGCCAGCGAGCCCGCCAGCAGCGAGCGCAAGAACTCCGTCTTGAGCTGGCTGGCATGGGCCTTGTTCTGCATGTGCTCCAGCAGCACCAGGCTCATGGCGATGTTGCGTATGCCGGCAAACCCGATCAGGCTGACCGCGCGCGACACCGTGCTGATGCTGCCGCCCCCTGCGTGGGCGAACTGCGCCGAGTTGACCAGACGCAGCAGCTTGTTGGTCAGCGCAACGTCCTTGAGGATCTCGCTGGTCAGCCCGTTGAGGCTTTCATTTTCCGAGCTGGCCAGGCTCTGCACCCGCATGACGGACTCCGACATGGCGGGGAAGTCGCTCTTGTGGCGCATGCGCCGCAACAGAAAGCCCAGCGTGGCGGGCCCGCCGCTGGTGGGCCCGTCGTCTTCGGAGCCGGTGCCGCTGAGCTGCCATTCGCGCAGCGCAGCGGCCAGGGCCTGCGCGTCGGGCCAGCGGTGGGCCGGGTCGCGGGCCAGCGCCCGCAGCACGGTGGCCCGCAGGCTGTCGTCCACCGCGTGGGTGCCGTCGCCGGGCAGTTGCAGGTCTTCGTGGCTCACGCGGTAGATGGCGCGGTAGGCGTCACCCGCATCCACCAGCGGCCGGCCGAACAGCAGCTCGGCCAGCACCAGGCCGGCGCTGAAAACGTCACTCGCCGGAGTAGGCACCTGGCCGGTTGCCGCCTCGGGCGACACATACCCCGGCGTGCCCTGGAACGGGTGTGTCCCCGCGCTCGGCAGTTCGAGTCCTCGCGGCCCGGCGGCGGGGCCTACGTCGGTACGCACCGCGATGCCGAAATCCGTCACCTTGGGGCGGCCCTGGCCATCGAGCAGGATGTTGGAGGGTTTCAGGTCCCGGTGCACAACACCGACCGCGTGCGCTGCGGCCAGCGCGTCCAGCACCGGCAGCATCAGCGCCACGGCCTCGGCGGGTGGCAGGGCGCCGTGCTCGCGCAGGTAGGCGGCCAGCGTGGGGCCGCTCACGTATTCGAACACCAGCGCCGGCTGGCCGTCGATGGGCTCGGCCTCGTAGAGCGTGACGATGTGCGGGTGGGCGAGGCGCCCCACGTGCCGGGCTTCCTGCAGCCAGGCGTCCAGCGCGGTGGCCTGCCCGAGCGCAGCCGGGCGCAGCAGCTTGATGGCGACCTGGCGTTCCAGCCGGGGATCGTGGGCCAGCCAGACGGTGGCCTGGGCGCCCTTGCCGAGCACACGTTGCAGTTCGTAGCGGCCCAGACGACGGGCCGGTGGGGGTACAGCAGAAACGTTCACGGCAGCGGACAGTGAGGGCGATAATGGTTGTGCGGTTTGGCCCACAAGCCAATGTAGCGCGTTTTGCGCGGCCACAAGAGAGGGTTTGTCACCGCCATGCAACTGCTCCAGCTGGTCCAGTCGCAGGTGCGGCTTCATGAGCCGCTGCCCTGGGGTGTGCGCGACGCCGACGCCAACCTCCTGCTGGCCAAGGGGTATGTGCTCACCGACGAGGACCGGCTGCTGACCCTGCTGGCGCGAGGCGTGTACGTCGACCTGGAAGAGTTCCGCGCGGTCGAGGCCGCTGCGGGCCGCTCACCGGCAGCGCCAACCGCACCCGCCACGCTGTTCGACCGCTGGGCGGCCCTGTTCGAGCAGCAGGTGCAGACCAGCCAGGCCCTGCGGGATGCGCCGGATCCGGTGGCCGCGCTCACCGGCCTCGCGGATGGTCTGCTGGAACTGATCGAACGCGACGCCGACGTCGCCATCTACCACGTGCTGCGGCACGAGCGCCGCCAGCTGTTTCTCTACGGCCACTGGCACGCCCTGCATACCGCCATCCTCTGCCGACTGATGGCCGAACGGCTGCAGTGGCCGGCACCCCGGCAGCGGCAGCTGGTGTTGGCCGCGCTGACCATGAACATCGCCTCGGCCGACCTGCAGGGCCGCCTGGCCGTGCAGGAGGTGCCCATCACCGAACGCCAGCGCAAGCAGCTGCACGACCACGCGCTGCTGGCGGCCGAGCAGCTGCGCGGCCTGGGCGTGGACGATCCCGCCTGGCTGGAAACGGTGGAAAACCACCACGAGCGGCCAGACGGCAGCGGCTACCCCCGGGGTCTGCACGACAGCAGCCCGACCGCGCAGGCGCTGCGCCACGCCGACGTGTTCGCGGCCAAGGTCACCGCCCGCGCCAACCGCCCGCCGCTGAGTCTGCAGGAGGCCGCCCGCCAGCTGTTCCGCGAAGACCAGGGCGGCCCGTTCGCCACGGCGCTGATCAAGTCGCTGGGCATCTACCCGCCGGGTGAGCTGGTGAAGCTGCAGTCGGGCGAGGTGGCGGTGGTGATCCGGCGCGGGGCCGACGCCAGCAAGCCGCTGGTGGCCTGCATCACCGATGCCAGCGGCCAGGCGGTGCCCACCACGGTGCAGCGGCAGACGTCGGAAACCGGCCATGGCATCACCGCAGCGGTGCCTGACAAAACCCTGGTGCAGAAACTGCCACCCGAGCGGATCTACGGCATGCTGACGTAAGGCCCCCACGCTCCGCCGCTGCGCGGGTCGCTGCCCCCCGAGGGGGCTGTCCGGGCTTGGGGCGGCCCGGCGCCCGGACGTCACGTGCTCAGCGCTCTATCGCCAGCACCGATTCCTCGACCCGCGCGGCGATCTGGCCCACGGCCAGGGCCGCAGGGCAGCCCGGCGCGCTGACCAGCAGCAGCTGCCGGCGCATGATGGCTTCCTTCACCGACGGGTCGGACGGGATGTCGCCCATGTGCACCAGCCGCAGGTTCTGGCCGGAGCGCGAGGTGATGAAGCGGTTCAGCACCTGCTGCAGCTGCGCGGTGATGTTCTTGCCATCGCCCGGGCGCACCGCCTGGTTGACCACCAGCCGCACCTGCTGGCGCTGCTGCTGGGTGGCCAGCACCTTGATGGTGGCGTAGGCGTCGGTCAGCGAGGTCGGCTCGGGCGTGGCCACCAGCAGCACCTCGGAGGCCAGCGAGACCGCAAACAGCACCACGTCGGAGATGCCGGCGCCGGTGTCGAGCAGCACCACGTCGAAGCGCGGTACCACCTCCTGCATGAGCTTGAGGAAATCGTCGCGCACCTCGGGCGTGAGGCGCGAATACTCGACCATGCCCGAGCCCGCGAGGATGACGCTGAAACCGCCCGGCGCCTTGAGGATGGCCTCCTCCAGCGTCGCCTTGCCGGTGAAAACGTCGTGCAGCGTGATCTTGGGGTAGAGGTTGAGCACCACGTCCAGGTTGGCGAGGCCCAGGTCGGCGTCCAGCACCAGCACCTTGAGCCCGCGCCGGGTGAGCGCAGCCGCCAGGTTGGCCGAGAAAAAGGTCTTGCCCACGCCACCCTTGCCGCTGGTGACGGCCACCACCTTGCCCTTGCCGAAGGACGGGGTCACGCCCGCAGGCGCACTGGATGACGGTGACGTTGCACTCATGGGCTTCTCGTTCATGGCTGGGCTCCATCGGCCGTGCCCAGGCCGAACAACAGGCTTTTCTCCTCGGCGCTGACTTCGCTGTCGGCGTGTGCCTCGATGCACACGCGGTTGCGACCCTCGGCCTTGGCGCGGTAGAGCTGGGCATCGGCCCGCTCTATCCACGCCGCCGCATTGAAGCGCAGCCACTGTGGAGCATACGCGCCTCCGCAGCTGACCGTCACGTGCATGTTTTCCCCAGTACCCAGCGGCACCGCCAGTTGTGCCACGCTGGAACGGATGCGTTCGGCCACCTGGGCACCAAAACCGGGCAGGCAGCTCGGCAGGATGACGGCGAACTCCTCGCCGCCGTAGCGTGCCACCGTGTCCATGGGCCGCACGCTGGCCTGCAGCGCCTGCGCCACGGCCTGTATCACGCGGTCGCCCGCGTTGTGACCGTGGGAATCGTTCACCAGCTTGAAATGGTCGATGTCGATCAGCAGCAGCAGCGCCATGTCGCCAGCGCGGGTCACGCGATCGACCTCCTGGTCCAGCGCTTCGACGAAGTAGCGGCGGTTGGCCAGCCCCGTCAACGGGTCACGGTGCGAGAGCTCGCACAACGCGTCGATCAGTTGCTGCAGGTAGGCGACATCATCGCCTGCCGGCTGCAGGGCGTGCCCGGCCCGCTCCAGCAGGGCCTTGGCCGCGTCCAGTTGCAGGGCTTCCAGTTTCACGTTGCCAGTGTGTGACAGATTGTTTCCAGCCAGTCTAGCACCCCAAGCTGACGCCGGCCTGCCTCAGGCCTTGGCCAGCGCGGCCTCCAGGGCATCAGCGAACAGCGCCGGGACGTCGCAACCGGTCTGCTGCTGGATCTCCTGGAAACAGGTCGGGCTGGTGACGTTGATCTCGGTCACCTTGTCGCCGATCACGTCCACCCCCGCCAGCAGCAGGCCACGCGCGGCCAGCACCGGCCCCAGCGCCTCGCCGATGGCGCGGTCGCTGTCGGTCAGCGCACGCGCCACGCCCTTGCCGCCAGCGGCCAGGTTGCCACGCACCTCGTTGCCCTGGGGAATGCGGGCCAGGCAGTACGGCACCGGCTGGCCGCCAATGACCAGCAGGCGCTTGTCACCGTCCACGATCTCGGGCAGGTAACGTTGCACCATCACGCTGGTGGCGCCCCCCTGGTTCAGGGTCTCGATGATGCTGCCCAGGTTCATGCCGTCGGCCTTGACACGGAAGATGCCCATGCCGCCCATGCCGTCCAGCGGCTTGAGGATGACGTCGCCGTGTTCGGCGTGGAAGGCTCGGATGTCATCGGCGGCGCGGGTCACCAGCGTGGGCGGCGCGAACGAAGCAAATTCCATCAGCGCCAGTTTCTCAGGGTGGTCGCGCAGCGCGGCGGGCTTGTTGAACACCCGGGCGCCTTCGCGCTCGGCCTGCTCCAGCACGTGGGTGGCGTAGAAGTACTCGCTGTCGAACGGCGGGTCCTTGCGCATCAGCACGGCGTCGAAGTCTTTCACGGGCACGGCGCGCGTGGGTTCGGCCACGTACCAGTCGTCCAGCGCGCCGGTCAGGCGCACCGGCGTGGCCTGTGCCGTCACCACACCGCCGCTGCGCCAGTGCAGGTGCTGCGGCTCGCAGGCCGCCAGCGTGTGGCCGCGCCGCTGCAGCTCGCGCATCATGGCGAAGGTGGTGTCCTTGTAGGTCTTGAAGCTGTCCAGCGGGTCGGCGATGACAAGAATGTTCATGGTTCGGAATCGGTCGGCACTATTTGGGTTGGCCGTACTGTTGCACAAACAGCGCGAGCGCGCCGGCCACCACCCCCCAAAACGCCGAGCCGATGCCGGCTATTGCCACGCCGCTGAGCGTGACCAGGAAGGTGATGAGCGCAGCCTCGCGGTGCGCCTCCTCGCGCAGCGCCGCATGCAGCCCACCGGCGATGCTGCCCAGCAGGGCCAGCCCCGCAATCGCCAGCACCAGTTCCTTGGGAAAGGCCAGCAGCACACCTGTGACCGCAGCGCCGAAAACACCAATCAGCACATAGAGTACCCCGCAGGACACGGCGGCGGTGTAACGTTTTTTGGCGTCGGGGTGTGCCTCGGGGCCCATGCAGATGGCGGCGGTGATGGCGCTGAGGTTGAGCGCGAAGGCGCCGAAGGGCGCGAGCACCAGCGTGGCCAGGCCGGTGATGGTGATGATCTTCGAGATCGGCATGTCGTAACCCGCCGCACGAATGGCGGCCACACCCGGCAGGTTCTGCGAGGCCATGGTGACCACGAACAGCGGCAACGCCAGGCTGACGAAGGCGGCAAAACTGAACACCGGCGCGGTGAACACCGGGCGTGCGAACTCGAAAGCCAGCGATCCCCCGTCGAACCGGCCGGTGGCCACCACATACGCCACCGCCACCAGCAGCGTCAGTGGCACCGCATAGCGCGGCGCGAAACGACGGCCCAGCAGGTAGGCCAGCAGCATCAGCACCACCAGCACCAGCGCGGTCTGGGCGGCGGCAAAGGCCTGGAGGCCGAAGCGCACGAGCACGCCAGCCAGCAGCGCGGCCGCAATGGCCATGGGAATGCGGTTCATGACACGCTCGAACCAGCCGGTGGCACCGGCCAGGGTGATGAGCGCAGCACAGGCCATGAAGGCGCCCACGGCCTCAGCCATGGAAAAGCCCCCAGCCAGACCGGCCGTGGCCAGCACGGCGGCGCCGGGCGTGCTCCAGGCCACCATGACGGGTTGTTTCCAGACCAGCGAGGGAATGGCGGTGCACAAGCCCATGCCCAGGCCCAGCGCCCACATCCAGGAGCTGATTTCAGCGGGGGTGGCACCAACGGCCTGCGCGGCCTGGAACACGATGGCCACCGAGCTGGTGAAACCCACCAGCACGGCCACGAAGCCGGCGGTGGCGGCGGGGAGGCTCAGGTCTTTGAAAAACGGCATATGGGGATTTTGCCTGCGGATGTCCGCTGCTTCGCCCTCGGACCTGGGGTGACCGCCTCCGTTCGTGTCCCCCGGGCGCTGCGCGCCCTCCTCCTTTACCTCACTGCGCCGGTCACCCCACGCCCGAGGGCAGCCACCACCCGGGTACGCCAACAGCCCAGATCAGATCTCGATCTTCGAGCCGAGCTCGATCACCGCATTGCTGGGCAAGTTGAGGAAGTCCGCCGCCGCTCCCGCGTTGTGGTGCATCTGCGCAAACAGCTTCTCGCGCCACGGCGCCATGCCGCTGCCTATGGTGGGGATGACGGTGTCGCGCGAGAGGAAGTAGCTGGTGGTCATGGCCTCCAGCTCGCAACCACGTCCGTGCATCAGCTGCAAGGCCTTGGGCACGTCGGGGTCGTTCTTGAAACCGTAGTGGATCACCACCTTCCAGCAGTCGTGCCCCAGCGGCTCCACCTCCAGCCGTCGGTCCAGGCCTATCCACGGCACCTCGTGGCTGCGCACCGTCACGAACAGGTTCTGCTCGTGCAGCACCTTGTTGTGCTTCAGGTTGTGCAACAGCGCATTCGGCACCGAACCAGTGTCGGAGGTGAGGAACACCGCCGTGCCCGACACCCGCGCGGGCGGGCTCACGAACACCGCGTCCAGGAAACTGGGCAAATCGATGGATTCCGCCGCCTGTTTCTCGGCCAGCAGCCGGCGCCCCTCCTTCCACGTCATCATCAGCGTGAAGACCACGCCGCCGATCAGCAGCGGGAACCAGCCACCGGCGAACAGCTTGAGCAGGTTGGAGGAGAAGAAGGCCAGGTCCACCACGAAGAACCAGCCGGTGGCGGCGATGCACAGCGCCAGCGGGTACTTCCAGCCGTAGCGGATCACGTAGAAGGTCAGCACCGTGGTGATCAGCATGTCCAGCGTGACCGCGATGCCGTAGGCCGCAGCCAGGTTGCTCGACGAACGGAACATCACCACCGCCAGCACGATGGCGGCGAACAGGCCCCAGTTCACGAAGGGGATGTAGATCTGGCCGGTGTCGTGCACGCTGGTGTGCTGGATGTTCAGGCGCGGCAGGTAGCCCAGCTGTATGGCCTGTTTGGTGACCGAAAAGGCCCCGGAGATCAGCGCCTGCGACGCAATCACCGTGGCCATGGTGGCCAGGCCCACCAGCGGCAGCAGCGCCCAGTCGGGTGCCATGTTGAAAAACGGGTTCTGCACCGCCGCCGGGTCTTCCAGCAGCAGCGCCCCCTGGCCGAAGTAGTTGAGCGTGAGCGACGGCATGACGACGCTGAACCAGGCCAGGCGTATGGGCTTCTTGCCGAAGTGCCCCAGGTCGGCGTAAAGCGCCTCGGCACCGGTGACACACAGCACCACCGCACCCAGGATGATGAAGCTGGTGCCGGGGTTGTGCCACATGAAGCGCAGGGCGTGGTGCGGGCTCAGGGCACCCAGAATCTCGGGATGGCCCACGATGTGCGAAACGCCCAGGACCGCGATCGCCAGGAACCACACCAGCGTGATGGGGCCGAAAAACTTGCCGATGCCACCGGTGCCCCGCTTCTGAACGGCGAACAGCAAAAACAGCACCACGAGGGTGATGGGCACCACGTATTTCTTGAAATGCGGCGACACCACCTCCAGGCCCTCCACCGCCGACAGCACCGAGATGGCCGGGGTGATGACACCATCGCCATAGAACAGCGAGGTGCCAAAGATGCCGATGACCAGCAGCCAGCGGCGCAGGTCGGGCCTGTCCTTGACCGCCTGCGAAGCCAGCGCCAGCATGGCGATCAGGCCACCCTCGCCCTCGTTGTCGGCTCGCAGCACCAGCACCACGTATTTCAGCGAGACGATGACGGTCAGCGTCCAGAACAGGATGGACAGGATGCCGTAGACGT
>VFQP010004314.1_pt1 | contig 13350 bp, 15 predicted proteins | sample 3512351 | NCBI WGS metagenome assembly VFQP01 (sample SAMN10412372, study PRJNA504923) | tailings metagenome | isolation source: Relicate 1 Philex TSF1 revegetated site | place: Philippines: Tuba, Benguet | collected 2017-08-29 | reverse complement strand
ACCTCTCGTGCTCTGCTGATCCGTGCGCAGGCGCGCCGGTTCTGGTGAACGACCAGACCAAGACCGACACCTCCAACCCCGCCCAAGGGTTCCCATCCACGTGGTGCTGCGCCGGCGTCGTCTCTGTCCGCGCTGCTGTGTTTGCCCACCGCGACGACGGCGTGCTCAACGGCGCGGACCTGCGCGTCGTGATTGCCGGTGCGCAGAGGCTGGTGCTGTTGAGGTAGCTGGCAGCCAAAGCAAATCAAGGGATGGGCTCTCACTGCAGCGCACTCGTGACGTGGCGTGACGTGACGTGGCGTGACGTGCGCAGGAGTCGTCTACAACTGGGACGCCACCAGGAAGACGCTCGTGGTGGACACCGACCTGATTGACCAGCAGGGCTTGGTCCGGGCGGGCTGGGGCAACACGTAACCTCTGCTTGCTCGTTGAAATGCTCTCGCTCGTGAGGACTCTCCGACAAGAATCCAGACTCTACAAACGTGTTGTTGAGGTACCTGTTGAGGCGCTGAACCCCAGCACACAGACACGCAAGGCACGCAAGGACTTATGCCGTCTTCCCTGAGGGTGGGGAAGGCGCTGCAGGGTGCAGGGAGGAGGCTGGGAGGCTGTCGGTGGAGGTACACGCAAGATACTCTTTGACCCCCACTGCGACTCTTCGTCCCCCACTGCGACTCGCGTGGGGGTTTGTTCTGTTGCTGCCACGTCGTTGTCTGCAATGCGGCCTCCTGCCCAGCCACACCGCAGCGCAACTCCTTTGCCCCGCAGGTTCGTGCTTTGCTCCCCGCACGCAGCTGCTAGCACGGTGTCCCCACGTGGTCCCTGCCGCTCAGCTGTTTTCGCCCACGCGGCAATGGTCGTCTGCCCGTTGCTGTAGGCCGCTCTAGCGCCGATGGGGCACGGCAACTCCCAGCCTCCTTCCGCCCGCCTCTGTGGCCCTGCAGGCGCCGCGCCCCTGCCTCCCGCAGCCCCCACGACGGGGCCCTCGTGCTCTCCTGGGGGGCCGCCGTCTTCCAAGTCGCGCGCGTCCCGTTCCTCCTGCAGGCCCTTGCCCTCCGGCGCGCCCATCATCAGCGCGAGCTTGCTGAGCGCGCCCGTCTCCCTAGCCTCGGCGCGGTACATGCGCACCAGTGCTTTGGCGTCCAACAGCCTCCTGCCATCAGGAGTGGCTAGGTCCGCAAAGAAGGACGGGCTCGACTTCATGCCGTGGTGAAAGCCTGTGGATTTCCCTCACGTTTCAGGACGCTATGTTAAGCTATTCGGACGTCGTTTCCCTCTCGCCCTCCTGTACAACCCTGTACGACGGTTCGGCTCCGTTCGTTTGCTCAGGATCCCGTTGTTGAAAAGGAGGTTGCAAGAGTGGACGCGGTGGAACCAGAGGCTCGGCGCACATTGCTGCACGGTCAGGCACGCCGCTGCTTCAGCCGCTTGGCGCTGGGTGCTGCAGCCACAGCAGCCGCGCCACCGGGGCCCTTGCCAGCTAGGGCCGGCTTGCCTTTGGACGGCGCCTGCTGCTGCTGCCGAGCTGCCTGCTGCTGCTGCTGCTGCTGCTGCTTAAGGTGCTGCCGCTGCTGCTGCTCCTGCTCCTCCTGCTGCTTGTGGTGGAGGTGCACCTGGAAGCGCTGCACCTGCGAGAGCAGCGCCGCCTTCTCGCGCCGCAGCTCGCTGTTGGCCTGGAACCGCCGCGCCGTCCTGCACACGCACACCACACCACACCATGCGCAACGCACGCCCAAACACGTCGTCGCAGACGCGCAAAATCAGCGCCCGCCGCCCTGCTCCAGTGTGGCAAGCTCACCTGAACTGCCTGACCAAGCACCCCTCCACCTCGTCCTCCTCCGCGCCCTCCTCCTCCTCCCCGCCCGCCGCCGCGCCGCCGTCCAGCAGCAGCCCGTACTCCCCCTCCAGCATCTCCGCCCACTCCTCGCTGGCCGGCCGCCGCAGCAGCGCCCGCCTCGCCGCCGCCGCCTTGCCGCCGCCGCCCGCCGCGCCACCACCACCTCCCCCGCGGGGCCGCTGCGGCGCCGGCCGGAAGCCCCCCGCCGTCAGCGGCAGCGCGTACGCCTCGGCCAGGTCCCGCAGCGAGCCCGGCAGAGCCAGCGGCCCAGACACGGAGGGCGCCGATCCGCCGGCGCGCGCCGCCGGCGCACACGCCGCCAGCACCGATGCCGCCGCCTGCGCCACGTGCGGGTGGTAGTGCTGCGCCAGCAAGGGCAGCTCCCACAGGCAGGCGGACAGCGCGCCTGCCTCGGAGGGGTCGGCGCAGTCGGGCCGCCAGGACTTGCCGGCGACGGGCGCCTCGCCCTCCCACTCGAGCAGGGCCTGCAGGCGCGGGTACCGCCGCACCAGCCTGCAGCACGGGCGAGCGCAGAAAGAGGGAGGGCGCGCACGGTCCGTGAGGACGGCGGTGGGAGCGACGAAACGCGGAGGACCGAGAGAGGTTGGGAGATCGGAAGCAAAGCGATGGGAAGCGTGGGGCAGAGGCGGGGCAGGGAGGGAGCGTCCCGCACCTCATGACGCAGCCGAGCAGCGTGAGCGCCTCGGGCGTGGGCGCGTGCGCCGCCACGGCCGCGCAGCGCTTGGTGAAGGCGGCCATGCGCGGCATGTCGCTCGTCTTGGGCTCGCACAGCATCTGCGCGCCACCACCACCACACGACACGCCAACTTTATTCTCTTGCCTCGCTCACATCCGCCCTCTCAGGTTGATCGAGCAAACACAGACGACAGCCCACCGCAGCCAACGCGTCCAGCGCAAGGCGCCCGGTGGGCCGCGGGCGCGCGCACCTGGCTAAGCACGGCACCCAGCAGCACGGCCGGCGGGTCCTCCTGCCCGCCCCCCGCCCGCCCGCTCGGCCGCCGGAGCACCGCCGCCGCCGCCGCCGCCAGCGCCGCCGTCCCCGGCGGGTCCTCAGCCTCCCCGCCCTCCCCTTCCTCCTCGCCGCCCTCGCGCGCCCCGCCGCCGCCCGCCGCCGCGCCGCCTCTGCCCTTGCTGCTCGCCACCTGCTGCTGCTGCTGGCCCTCAAACCCTGTCGCAAGCCCTCGCATGGGCGTGGACAGCAGCGCGCCGTACAGGTGCCCGTAGAGCTCCCGCCGGTCAATGGTGAGCACCTCGCCCTGCCCCCGCAGCATGGTGCTGGCTGACAGCAGCACGCGCAGCCGCTCCACCAGCGGCAGGCCCGGCGCACGCAGCAGCTGCGCGCACAGTGCAGGGCACCAAACGACCTCATCACGCCGTGCGCCACCTGAATGCGCGACGGGTGGGGCGCACCGGCGCACACCCCCTGCGCTGCGGGGATGCCTCATGCGCCATCTGGCCACCACCTGCCTCGCCAAGCACGATCCGCAGCAAAGCAGGAGTGGAGAAGGAAAGCACCACATCAAGATCTCGAGCTCACCTGGTGCAGCGCCTCCACCACGTCCTCGTAGTACTCGACGCTGAGCAGGTGCGCGTACCGCCCCAGGCCCTCCAGCGCGGCGTACAGCAGCGGGTGCCGCGCGTGCAGGCGGTCGCGCGCCACGCCCAGCGGCGGCGCCGCCGCGCCAGGCAGCTGCAGGTCGGGCGCCGCCGTCGCCACGCCGTTGGCGGGCGCCCTCGCCGGCTGCTGCTGCTGCTGTTGTTGTTGTTGCTGCTGCTGGGCTTGGAGGATGGGGTCCTGGGTGATGAGCGGCGAGTCGGTGCACTCCTTGATGATGCGGAAGTACACCTGCGCAGCGCGTTTGGGGGGAGGGGGGGCCAGGCGATCGGGCGGAGGCGATCGAGAGGCAAAGCTTGGTGAAAGGCGTGCACGCGCGACGCCACCGTGGGCGCCTCACACCTCGAAGAGCGCCTCGAGCATCTGGCTCTGGTGCACGGCCAGCTGCTTGACGTTGGGGCCCGCCTCCGCCTCTTGAAACGCGCGGTCCACCTGCCAAGGAAGGAGTGTCCACACCAACGGCAAGCGCTGCTAGAGGAAGCACCACCGAGGCGCGCGTGTGGAGGAGCGGCGAACCGCAGCGGCGACGGCGCACCTCCTCGTCGATGGCCGTGCGCTTGCGCTTGGCCGCCGCCTTGTCCTGCTTGGCTGCGTCAGGCACGATCGACGCGGCGCACGCGGCACGCGGCGGGACGTCAGGCCCCCAGCCTCGAGCAGCGCGGCGGGACGCGGTGTTCCTCCCCCGACTGCCTGCGTCTCCAGAGCGGGCGAGCCCTCGCTCTCTCTTCACCTTTGAGGTGCTTCTCCTTTTGCTTGCGCGCGTTGATGAGCTTTGGGTCGTCCGGGTCCTCGTCCAGGCTCCGCGGCTTGACCTCGCTGAACTTGAGCACCGACAGCACCTGGACCACCTCGGGAGCACACAGGCACCTGCGCGCAGTTGTCACGCGAGCGAGTTTCGCAGTCAGTGGCGATGCACGAGGCGATGGGATTCCAAGAGATGAGATTCCAAGAGAGAGCGCCGCCGGCCCTGCGCGCTCACTTGCTCTGGCGAACGAGGTCCGCCACCAGCTGCACCGCCTCGACGGCCAGCTTGCTGTGCGTAGCGTGCGAGGCCAGCAGCGAGCGCACCGCCCCGCGCGACAGCGAGGCGCACTGCTCGTCCGCCGAGGCCAGGTGCGGCACCAGCGCCTGAAGCAGGTCCGACCTGCTCGCAGCAGACGTGACACGCAAGCAGCCCGCACAGTGGGGACACAGAGTGCCCCGACTGCTTCGTGCCACTGGCCAAGGAACGGCGCACAACGCTCGACCACGCAGCAGCAGCAGCAGCTCTGCGCGACCACGTCCTCAATCGCGCGCCAAGTCAAAGCACTCACGCGTAGTTGAAGTGCGGCAGCGACGTCAGCAGCGCGGCCATGCACTTGACGGCCACACGCGCCGTGCCCAGCGCCGCGCCGCCCACCGCCGCCGCCGCCGCCGCCCGCTGCTTGCCCTTCCCTTTGGGCGCGGCGGCCGGCGGCAGCGGCGCCGACGAGGCCTTGAGCAGCGCCTTGAGGTAGAGCTGGTAGTGCTTGAGCAGCGCGGCCTCGTAGTCGCGCAGCCTCTGCACGTCCTTGCTCACCTGCGCTCGCAGTGGTGGGTTAGGTGGGCACCGCAGGGGCGGCAAGTCAGACGCCGCAGCACGCTGTCGCATGCTTGCGAGGGCGCGGTGTGGTGGCGGCGGCGTTGCAGCGCCTGGCGAGCGGAGAGCGCGGTCCTCGCTGCAGTCCCCGCCCGCACCTTGACCTGCAGCTCCTTGTCGGTGGGCGGGCGGATGCGGTAGCCGGGCGCGATGTCCTTGACCACGGCGAGGGTCGACACGAGCGCCAGCCGCGCCACCTGGAAGCGCGCGTTGACGACGGACGCACGATGCCGCGGTGGTGAGCGGAAACGAGCACGCCGCGGCCACCGCAGCAAGACACGACACCGGACCTGCAGCCCTGGAGCCATTCCATGCCATGCTATTGCCGCCGTGCCCGAGCCACTCCCGCCCTAGTCACAGGCGGCGCTTCCAAGGCACATGCCCAAGAGCGCCGAGAGCGTCGGCGCGGTGGGGGCGAGGCGACATGTTCACCTGTGGGTCGGCGTCCCCGCATAGGCCGAGCAGCACCTTGAGCTGCGCCACGTGCTCCTCGGGTCCCGACAGCAGCTTGTTGGCCGCCACCGCCATGGTCTCGCGCGCCTTGGCCAGCCGCTGCGCGCGGTCCTGCAGCTGGTGCAGCGCCGCCAGCGCCGGCGGCACGGCGCCTGCGGGCGCCGCCAGGGAGGAGGGAAGGAGGCGTGTGTGTGTGCGCGTGCAGCGCGGGTGGGCCGCTCACGGGCAGTGGCCGGCGGCTCGCGCGCAACCCAACCCGCTAGTTCAGACTCACGCTCGGCGGCCTGCTTCTCCTGCTCGCGCCGCGCCTCGTGCTGCTGCTGCTCCAGCAGCCGCTGGCGCTCCTGCTCCTCGCGCTCGCGCTGCTTGAGCGTCAGCTCCAGCTCGTCCTCCACAAGAACGCCCTCCACCTGCACGCACCGTCCACCATGGGGCGGCGCCGCACACGCCCATGCACACTGTGCCTTGGCTCGCGTGCCTTTGCACTGCCGGACATCTGATGCGCCCGGCAGCTGGGCTCGCCGAGGTGCCCAAACAGACGCAAAGCCAACACATATGCCCCAGCCCACCAGCGAGATCTGCCATCATTCGGTTGAGAAAGGACGCCCGCAAGGACAAGACGCGCACCTGGATGGTCTGTGAGGCGCGGGGCAGCGCCGCCAGGCCCCTGGGCCGCCCCGCCTCGCCGGCCCCCGGCGGCCCGCCGGCGCCGTCACGCTCCCGCTCGTACTGCAGCGCTCCGTCCAAGGTCTTGACGGGCAAGCCGCGCGTCTTGGGCCCGCCGGCCGCCGTGCCCTGGTCCACGCGCGGCGCGCGCTCGTACGCCTCGACGCCCTCCTCCTCCTCCTCGCCCTCGTCATCCTCCCCCCGCTGCTTGCCGCCCTGGCGCCCGCCCGCCTCGCCGCCCTCCGCCGCCGGCTGCCCCTCGGGTTGCTGCTGGCGCTTCTTCTCCCTGCGAGCGGCACGTCACGTCGGGTGTGTGCGGAGCGGCGGATTGCCCCAAACAGCCTCTGCGGGTGCCACGCTCCAGAGCAAGTGCAAGCCCAAGTGCAAGCTCGTGCCGCCTGCACTCGCTCTCACTTGTCGTCTTGCTTGCGCTGCAGCGCCGCCGCGTCGAGGTCGGCGAGGAAGCGCAGCCGCTGGCTGTGCTGCGCCACCCACTCCATGTCCTCGTCGCTGACGTCCAGCTCGTCCTCCTCCTCCTCCTGCGGTGGTGCCGCTGCAGGCGGGGGATGCTGCGGCTTCTTGTGCGCGCCGCCCCCGCCTGGCTTGCCGCCTCTGCCAGGGCGCCCGCCGGGCGCTCTGCCCTGGGCCTTGGGGTGCTGCTTGCCACCAGCTGGCTTCCTCACTCCTCCCTGGGCGTGGTGCGCACACGCACAGCAAGCGCGAGGAGATCTTGGTGCACTGTGTGCGTGCGGCGCGTCGGGCGCGCCAGGCGCCTCCCCAGAGCCAGCCCGCCACTCACCTTGTTGGGCCCGCCACCTTGGTGACGCTGTTGTTGGCCCTTCTTGCCTTGAGCGCCGCCCTGCTTGCCTTTCACCAGCTTGGCCATCCCTCCGGCTTGTGCGGCGTAGGGCTGGCGGCGTCGGCGAGGACTCCCAGCAGGAGCGTGCGCCGCGATGGACCCCCCCAGAACCACGCCACACGCCACACGATCGCTCTGCTACTGCGACGTCAACGGCTCCGCGTTCTCGTTCCCATCGGCGCTGGGCCCGGACTGCATGCTCTGGTGCAGCGCGGGAGCTGCGGCCAGGATCCAGCGTCGTGCACTGCACTGCACTGCACACTCTGGCGAGGAAGAGGCCCGCTCGTGGGAGCTGCCCAATTGGCCTTGCCTCTTGCCACAAGGGCAGGCTACCCTGGTGCGCCACGCGCCGGAGCACTGCTTCGGACTCTTGCTAGTTGCAGCTGAGGTTTCGGTGAAAAGAGGAGAAGAATGCGGAAAGGGTAGACGCAGGGACGGACCGCCGCCCTGGCGCACGGGACGGCAAGCCCAATCGCGCGCCCCAAACGGATCGCGACGCAACTCCACATCGTCGTGCATCGCCAACCCCTGTACACAACCCCCCTCTCTGTGGCAGGGGGCACGCGGAATGGGCACCATGCAGAGCGCGCATCAGGACGTTGTGCTCCCGAACGGCCCAGGCACGAATCGCGTCCAGTGCGGCAGTTCCGGGGAAGAACCACCACCACCACCGAATCAGCAAGGGTTGTCGCAGTCTTGCCTGCAGTGAATTCACGTCAGGGCCCTGGGTGGCGCCACAAGCGCAAGCCATGCTGAGGCGCACCCGCGCGCCGCCCCGGGATCAAGCCTTGTAGCACCTTGCCGCCACCCCGAAGACAGGCCACAGAATCACCACCATGCGCGTGAGGACGACGCCAAAAGACTTTTCGTTGCTTCACGTCGAGCGGTGGTGCCCTCAGCATTACACCTGAGTTCCTGCGCTCCCCTTAGCCGCCGAGGAAACGAGCGCGGGGGGGCGCGGCGTGTGTGCTCTGGCCCCATCCGCAGTCACCTGGGCTCAGCAGTGCCCCCAACCCCCCAAACCGGAATCCGCACGCAGTTCTCCCATCAGGGGGCGCGCCTCTCCCCCACCCCACCGAGAAGAAGAGGAGAACGCCCAAAAGACAGTTTGCTGTGGAACACCGTGCGCGCTCTAGCACACCCGCCGCTGATCTGCATCCCCGCCCCGAAACAACTTGCTCCCGTCGCCGCGGCCACACGCCAAACGACACGCCGCGCCTCAGCGCAGCAGCGGACACCACGCCCTCTTTCCCCGTCTGGTCAGTCCACACCTCCAAAGCGCGCGTGCGCGCGACGCCCCCGCCCGCGCCACGCACCTGCCACCGGCTCCCACTGCAGCTGGGCCCTCACGGCCTCCCCCTTGCCGTCCGCTCCTCCGCCCCCCCTCCCCCCGTGCTCAGTGCACGGCCCCGTCCCCGTGCAGCCCGTCGTCCCCGTTGCTGCGCCCCGAGGGGCCGCCGCCCGAGGGCCCGCCCTGCGCCGCGCGCGCGCGGCTCTGCGCCAGCTTCTCCGCCACCATGGCCTCGGCCAGCTTGACGTTGCCGTACGGCCCGGCGATGCTCACCTCGCGCTCCTTGGTGGTCGGGTCCATGCTGCTCCGGTCAGACACCTTGATCGTCACGCGCGCGCTCTGCGCAAACGGGGCGCAACCGCGGGGGTGGGTGGATGAGATCAGGGAGAGGAAAGCCGTCAGCGCCAGCGCCTCCACAGGCGCGGCGGCGGCCGAGCGATGGGTGCAGCCGCCGCCCCGCCGCCAGGGCCGGTGGCGCGTCGCATGTTGCGCGCAGGCCTCACCTGCTGGATCTCCACCAGGTGCTGCCCCTTGCGGCCCAGGATGGCGCCCACGTCCTCGTCCGACAGGTAGAGCGTCAGGCTGGCGCGCACCTGTGCGTGCAGCAGCCGCGCCGGCGCACCCCGTCGTTCACCCGTCCCTCGCCTCAGTTCACGCGCCGGCCGGAGCTGAGCAGCTGAGGCCCCGAGGGTGCGCGTGGGCCCAACGCGGGGAGGCGAGTTCAGGGGCCCAGGAGAGCGGCGCGCTCGCTCGGCTCACGTTGGTGAGCGTGGACTTGGAGGCGGTGGAGCGCGGCGGCAGCACCACGCCCTGCGTGGTGGCCAGCTGAAGCGTCGTCTCCATGTAGGACGAAAAGTGCTCATGCATGGACAGCTGCGTGCGCGCGTGGGGGGCGGGCGGGCGGGCAGGCACAAGTTACAGCGCAACGCTGGGCGACGGCGGCCCTGGCTCTTGAGCCAGGACGGCGCGCGCACGCCGCCGCGGACGGGGCGACGCGTGCAGAGCAGAGCCGCCGTTCGGCCTGCCAGGACGGCGGATCCTGAGAGAGCTGCCCCACGCGCTCACCGTGTTGAGGATGAGCGCCACGGCGCGCAGCACCTTGTCCCTGGCGCCCGACACGCTGATGGTGCGCTCGGGGTCACTGGGCGTCAGCTCGGCCAGCGACTGCACGCGGATAGTGGCGGCGCTGTCGGTGATGAAGTCGCGCACCGTCTGGCCCTTGTGCCCGATGAGCAGGCCGCACAGGCGCCGCGAAAGAGCCAGCTTGACCTGCGCAGGACAGGGAGCTGGAGTGGGTGAGGGGCCGGCCAGGGCGGTGCGCAGGTCCCCGCCGCTCTCATCGCACGAGTAGCAGGAACAGCAGCGGTGGCCACGGTGGCGCTGCGCTGCTGGATGAGGCCGCAGCGTGCGCTGATTGCTCCTCCTCTGGTGAGGGCAGGCAACGCCTATGTGCACGTGGGTTGAGGCCCCCCTTGCTCCCGCCCTCCCGCCCTGTCCAGGAGGGCAGCGCGCACCTCGTCCTCGCGCTCGGACGAGTCCTTGCCACCCGGCTGCTTGTTCTTGCCGGCCGCCGCGTCGCGCGCCACCTTTTCGAGGATGAGGAAGATGGCGGTGAGCACCGAGTGCAGCGAGCCAGAGAGCAGCAGCACGCGGTCCGAGGTGCCTGTAGAGGTGCACGCACGGCGGCGGCCGCGGCGGTCGGCGGAGGGCCTTGCCACGGGCCTGCTGGCCCTCCTCCCCCCTCTCCAGTATGCACACACGCAATTGCCAGTCACCCACCTGGGTAGTACTCCCCAGGGCGGGAGAGCTGCAGGCGCGCGCCGGACGACCGCTGCAGCTGCTCAATGTTTGCGCCGGCCTTACCGATCACTGCGCGCAAACAGGCGCACAGGGCGGTGCGGGCGCGCGCCAGTGCAGTGGGGCTTCAGGCGTGGCCCGGCGCGGGCGTGCTAGGAGGACGAGGGCGTCTGTCGTAGCAGTTGAGCGCTCGGAGACGTGTGAGCCGCTGCGTTGCCCTGCCCTGCTTGCAGCCACTGCGGCCCTTTCATAGCATGCGTTCCCTGCACCCTGCCCGGCTGGCGGCGCCACGCCTCGGCGCCGCACTCGCGGCGGTGGTTAGCCTCGCACGCGCCGCCTGGGCACGGGGCCGCCCGGTGGGTTGCTCTCCCTCGCTCTCCATTCTGTGACGTGGGGACTTGGCGCCTGCTGCAGCCTCTCTGGTGCGCCAGTGGCTGCTCAAGACCAGACCTGCCGCCTGCCTGAAGCCAACTGCTGCTGAGCGGCACGCCCAAGCGAGCACAGGCGCCAGGCGCACCTGATCCCGCGATGGTGTTGCTGACGAGCAGCTTGGCGATGACCTGTTGGTTACCCGACTCAGCGGCCGCGCTCGCAGCGCCTGCGGACGCGCAATAATGAGGTCTCGCCCTGATGATTTGCCGGTCTGTGAAGGCCGCTACAAGCGGCGCTGACACTGGACGCACCGTCCGCAGCGCTTGCTGCCATGTACTTCTGCACATCCGGGACGTCCACCTGCGGCGCGCCAAGCAAAGCGGCGCTGCCAGACTGGGGGCCGTGAGCCGAGTCGCCGCGGGCGCAGGACGGGGTAGAGCCAAGCGACGCCGTCCGCACGAGAGAGCGCAGAACAGGTGCAGGGCCAATTTGCTCAGCGCCGCCTCACCTCGGCCATTTGCAGCGCCTGGAGTCGTGAAGGAGCTGCGCAGCTGGCGAGCGAGAGGTGAGCTGCTGGAAGGGCGCGCGATCTGCGGGCCCCGTGCGATGCCGAGTGATCACCACGGAGAAGCTTCAGCGTGGGAGCGCGTGCAGGCCAAAGCAGCAAGCGTGTTCCCAACGACACCAACGACGGCATGCCCTTGAGGGTGCAGCGAAGAGCAGCACCAGCAGCAGCCCCACGCAGCCCGCGTGGTGTGTGATCAGCACTCAAAGTGTGCGCCACCGCCATCGGGAGGCCCTGCGCGGCGGCAATGGCGTCCTTCCCGCCGGCACCGCGCGCCACGCAGCTCGCAGCGCGCCTGCAGCAGCTGGTGCTAAGGCGGAACCAGCAGGCGGCGCACGCCGAGACCGCGCAGCTGCAGCTGCTGCGGGCGCTCTGCACGGCCCTGCGCGGAGCCGCTGCTGGACGCCCCCTGGCGTGCCGATGGTCCAGAACGCGCGCCCCAGCAGGCCTGCAGGAGCTGCGGGCTCCCGCAGCTCGTGAACATCATGGCGGCAGCACACCAGCTGATTCAGGGCGCCGCAGGCGCTGGTGGGACGTGGAGCGCTCCACCCCCACTGGAGCCTGGAGGCGGCCGCAGCCCTGGCACACGCCGCGCGCACACTACTGCAGCAGCGCTGCTGCCGCGGCAGACCAAGCTCACCGCGAAGAGCAGCGGGCTGGTGGTCCTGCCTCAACGTCCCGCGCCAGGCTGGTCTTCTTTGGCTCCCCCGCGGTGCGCCCTGCCGTGATGCGCCGCATCGCAGCATGCGCCTGCAGTGACTCCATCATCGCCGCGTGCCCCGGAATTCCCACGTGTGGTGCAGTTTGCGGCGCTGGTGCTGCGCGACCTGTGCGGCGCGGCCAGGGCGCCAGACGCGCAGTTCGAGGTGCGACGGGCGCGCGGAAGCCGCCGGCAGAGCCTCATGTGGACAGCCGCCCCGCTCCTGCAATCGCCCGACGGCCGCCACCGTGCATCCTGCAGGTGGCCGCCGTGGTCAGCCGGCCCCTGGGCCCCGCCCAGTCGGCCCCCCACCAGGCACCAGGGATCCCGGCCCAGCCCGCCCACGTCACGCCGGTGATCTGCGAGGCGCTGAGGCAGGGCCTGACGCCGCACCAGCTGCTGTGCCCCGCGACCGCCAAGGAGGTGCGCGCCCCCGCCCGCACGCCGCACGCCCGCACGCGCTCCCGCCGCAGCCAGCACCTGTACGCCGCGCCACCGGCCACCGCACGCTCCGGCGTGCTCCTCGGCGCCGTGCCTGGCCCCCCTGCCCGCGCTCTTCTCTTGCGCAGCCATGGCTCCTCGACGCGCTCGAGGGCACGGCAGCAGCCACCACGCAGGCCTGCCAGGCCGACACAGCACATGCGCCGCCACGCGCGGCTGCTGTCACGCTCCTCGGCGCCGTGCTGGGGCCCCCTGGCCGTGTCCTCCCTCTCCTGCGCAGGCGTGGTTCCTGGACGCGCTAGAGGCGCTGCGGCCCGACCTGTGCGTCACGGCGGCGTACGGCTGCATCCTCCCGCAGCGGCTGCTCGACGCGCCGCGCCTCGGCACCGTCAACGTGCACCCCAGCCTGCTGCCAAAGTGCGCGGCGCCTTGGGCTTGCGCGCGAGCGAGGAGGGGAGGAGCTCCAGCAACAGTGGCAGAGGGGAGGGGCTCCAGCGGCGGCGCTTCGCGCGCGCCTGCCGACGCGCCTCGCGTGCGGCGGCCCGCCGGCGCGTGCGCAGGTACCGGGGCGCGGCGCCCGTGCAGCGGTGCCTGGAGGACGGCTGCGCCGAAACGGGTGCGCTCTCTCGCGGCAGCGGCGGCTGGGGGCCCGCCCCGCCGCGGGCCGCGCGCGCCGCTTGCCTGCGGGCGCGTCCGCCCCCTGCAACGGCGGTAGCAGCACGCGCCGCGCGGGGGTGTTCCTTGCCGCGGACGCACCAGCGTACTCCGGCGCCCCCCTTCCCGCCCCACCTTGCAGGCATGAGCCTGGTCATGACGGTGCTGCGGTGCGACGCCGGGCCCGTGGTGGCCCAGCGGCGCGTGCGCGTGGCGCCCGACGAGCAGGCGCCCGAGCTCACCCGCCGGCTCTTCACGCTGGGCAGCCGCATGCTGCTGGAGCACCTGCCGGCGCTGCTGTCGGGCGAGGCGCAGCGCCGCGCCGCGCCGCAGGACGAGGCGGCCGCCACGCACGCGCGCAAGGTGCGCGGCGCAACTGACGCGCGCTGCTTTCGTTGGGACCGCGCGGGAGCAAGGAATTGGTTAGGAGCGTCCGTTTGCGTGCTCTGCGAGCTGCGGCG
>VFQP010004313.1_pt1 | contig 13350 bp, 10 predicted proteins | sample 3512351 | NCBI WGS metagenome assembly VFQP01 (sample SAMN10412372, study PRJNA504923) | tailings metagenome | isolation source: Relicate 1 Philex TSF1 revegetated site | place: Philippines: Tuba, Benguet | collected 2017-08-29 | reverse complement strand
AGGCAGTTGTCGAAGGTGGCGGTGTCGGACTGGCTGGCGAAGCTGATGGGGTAGAGCTTCTTCAGGTCCGGACCCAGCACCGGCGAGGACATCACGCCCTCGCGCGCCTTCATCCAGTTGTAGTTGCCCTTGACGGTGTTGATCTCGCCGTTGTGGGCCACGTAGCGGTAGGGGTGGGCCAGCGGCCACTCGGGGAAGGTGTTGGTGGAGAAGCGCTGGTGCACCAGACCCAGGGCGGAGACGCAGCGCGGGTCCTGCAGATCGAGGAAGTAGTCGCCCACCTGGTTGGCCAGCAGCAGGCCCTTGTAGACCACGGTGCGGCTGCTCATGCTGGGCACGTAGTACTCTTTGCTGTGCGTGAGCTTGAGGCTCTGGATCGCCGCGCTGGCGGTCTTGCGGATCACATACAGCTTGCGCTCCAGTGCGTCCTGCACGATGACGTCGTTGCCCCGGCCGATGAAGACCTGGCGCATGATGGGTTCTTTCTCGCGCACCGTGGGCGACATGGGCATGTCGCGGTTCACCGGCACGTCGCGCCAGCCCAGCAGCACCTGGCCTTCGGCCTTGATGGCGCGTTCCATTTCCTGCTCGCAGGCCAGACGGCTGGCGTGCTCCTTGGGCAGGAAGATCATGCCCACGCCGTATTCACCGGGCGGCGGCAGCTGCACACCCACCGAGCCGTCCGGCGCCAGACCGGCACGGGCCATTTCCTCGCGGTACAGCGCGTCGGGCAACTGCAGCAGGATGCCGGCACCGTCGCCCATGAGCGCATCGGCACCCACGGCACCGCGGTGGTCCAGGTTTTCCAGGATCTTGAGCGCCTGGCTCACGATGGCGTGGCTCTTCTCGCCCTTGATGTGGGCCACGAAGCCGACACCGCAGGCGTCGTGCTCGTTGGCACTGGAATACAGACCGTGTTCTTGCAGGTGGGCTATCTCGGCGGCCGTGGTCATGGCGCACTCCTCAAATTTCGCAGGGATGGTGAGGATAGTGCACTGCAACAACAATGCCAAGCAGTTTAATTAGGGTCGGAACATATTAAATATATCCACCCGTTCACTCGGAAATAAATAGGGGACACATTAAACCGGCTTGCGTGGCCGACCTGCCCGTGCGGCGCTCAGGCGGCGCGGTGTCTGCTGCTGCAATGCGGCCACAAACGCCCCGTCGCCCAGCGCCCAGCCAGCACCGGTCGCCTGCAGGATACGCGCCTGCTCGGCGGTCGGCACGCCCTCGGCCACGCGGCGGGCGTAGGCGGCCTCGCGCGCAAACGGCGTGTCGCCCAGGGTCCATTGCACCGGGTGCGGCGTGATCAGCCGGTCCTGGCGCACACCGATGTGGTGCCCATGGCTGGACCAGCCGTAGGCGGCCGGCTCGGCAGCCAAACCGGCCTGCACCGGCAGCCAGTCCAGCAGGCTCAGGCAGGTCAGCAAGAAGCGCTCGGGCTGCAGCACCGTGGCCCGGTACCGCCCACCCCACAAGGTGCCGCTGCGCTGGTGGCGGCGGTTGTGGTACGGCACGTAGGCGCGGCCAAAGCCCTGCATCACCAGAGGCAGCGCCTGCTCGTCGGGCGGGGTGAGCACCAGGTGGAACCGGTCGGGCAGCAGCACGTAGCCATGCACCGCCACCTGACGGGCCTGGGCCAGTTCGCCCAGCAGCCGCAGCGCCACCTGGCGGTCTTCATCATCGGCGAAGATGCGCGTCATTTGGGTGCCAGCCTGCACCACATGGTGCACGTGGCCAGCCAGCGACAGTCGGGGCAATCGGGCCATGGTCGGGGTCCTGTGTTCTGACCCCGATATTCTGCTTCAAGCGTTCAGGGGGTGCGCAGCCGCCGCGCCAGCACCCCGCTGAGCACCAGCCCCATCAGCGAGCAGCCGCCGGAGACCACCCAGGTCCAGCGCCAGCCACCCGAGGAAGCCGCGAGCCAGGCCACCAGCGGAGGCGTGAGGAACTGACCGATGGCGGACCACTGCTGCATCCAGCCCACGGTGGCCGACACGGTCTGCTCGCCCGGCGCCAGCCGCACCGCCAGAGAAAACAGCGTCCCCGGGATCATGCCGCCCACCGCCGAGTACAGCAGCACGGCCGCGTAGCGCAGCGCGGGGGGCAAACCCTGCCCCTGTGCGTCCGAGGCGAAGGCCGTCACCGCCCCCAGCGCCATGACGACATAACCCAGCGCCAGCAGGCGTGGCGCCGGCACGCCCCGCTGCAGCCACCGGCCCGAACCGATGTTGCCGGCGATGTTGACCGCCGCCACCAGCGCCGTGAGCAGCCCGGCCACACCGCTGGTGATGCCGGCCTGCTGGTAGACCGACGGCAGGAAACCGATGACCGCCAGCCACTGCCCGGCGTAGAGGGCAAAACACAGGGCCACCAGCCACGGTCCTGGCGCTGACAATGTCTGTCCGAGGCGGCGGGCCCAGCCCTGCGGGCGTTGTGTTGCCGCCACGGGCGGATCGACCGGCACGGCCACCCACAGCCCGGCCGCGCACAGCAGCGACAACAGCGACAGCCCCCACCACCAGCCTGGCCAGCCCACCGCTGCGATGACGGCGGGGCCGGCCAGCAGCGCCAGTGCAGCGCCCAGCGGCATGTAGGCGCCCCACAGCCCCAGCATGCTGCTCATGCGCTGGGGGGCCACCAGCCGGCGTATCAGCCCCGGCGCAGGGGCCACCGTCAGCAGGAAACCCAGCCCTTCGAGCGCCCGCAGCACCATCAGCGCCGTGGCGTCGCGCCAGATGCCGCCCAGCAGGCTGGCCACGGCCAGCACCAGCAACCCGGTCACCATGCTGCGCCGCAGCCCCAGTCCGTCGGCCAGCAACCCCGCCACCAGACCGAGCGACAGGCCCGCGAACTGCACCAGCGAGAGCAGGAAACCGGCCTGCACCAGGGTGATGCCCAGCGCCTCCTGCAACACCGGAATGGCCGGGGGCAGCTTGCCCACGTGCAAGGCGGCGCTGACGCCCGCCAGCACCACCATCAGCGCGGGGTCGATGGCGACCGACGGGCGATGGGCTGTCATGCGAGCAGCTGCCGCCCCGTGATCCGCTCGTGCTCGCGCAGGGCGAAGCGGTCGGTCATGCCGGCGATGTAGTCGGCCACCGCACGGGGCCCGCTGCGGCGCTCTATGGCACCGGGTTTCATCTGCGCCGCGTCCAACAGGTAGACCTCGAACAGCTCGCGCACCACCCGCTGGGCCTGCCCGGTCTTCTCCATCACGCGCGGGTGGCGGTAGAGGTTGGCAAACAGGAAGCGCTTGAGCGCTCCAGACTCTTGACGCATGGCCTCGGAAAAGCGCAACAAAGGGGGCGATTGCCGTACGGCATCGGCATCGGCAGGTCCCACGTCGGCGATGGCCGCGCTGGTGGCGGCAATGACGTCGTAGACCTGCGCACTGAGCATACGCCGGATGGTCTCGTAGAGCAGGCGGCGACCGGCCAGGTGCGGGTGCTCGGCCAGCGTCTCGCGTCGGAAGCGGTCGAACAGCGGTACGTCGTCCATCTGCTCCAGGCTCAGCAGGCCGGATCGCACGCCGTCGTCGATGTCGTGCGCGTTGTAGGCGATCTCGTCGGCCAGGTTGCACAGCTGCGCCTCCAGCCCGGGCTGGGTGCGGTCCAGGAAGCGCCGCCCCACCCCGCCCGGCTCCTGGGCCTCGAGCCGCTCGGCGTTGGCCCGCGAGCAGTGCTTGAGGATGCCCTCGCGGGTTTCGAAACAGAGGTTGAGCCCGTCGTAGCGGGGGTAGCGCTCCTCCAGCTCGTCCACCACGCGCAGGCTCTGCAGGTTGTGCTCGAACCCGCCGTGGTCGGCCATGCAGGCGTTGAGCGCGTCCTGCCCGGCATGGCCGAACGGGGTGTGGCCGAGGTCGTGCGCCAGCGCGATGGCTTCCACCAGGTCTTCGTTGATGCGCAGCGAGCGCGCCATGGAGCGGCCCAGCTGCGCCACCTCCAGCGAGTGGGTGAGCCGGGTGCGGAACAGGTCGCCCTCGTGGTTGAGGAACACCTGCGTCTTGTAGACCAGCCGCCGGAACGCGGTGGAGTGCACGATGCGGTCACGGTCGCGCTGGAAGTCGGTGCGGGTGGGGGCTTCGGCTTCGGGGTGGCGCCGCCCGCGCGTGAGCGCGCTGTGGCAGGCCCAGGGCGCCAGGTCTTCCGAAACGGTCGCCTGCCGGTTCATGCCAGGTGGGTCAGGCGCAGCTGGCCGCCAGCACCTCGCGGACCAGCGCATCGGGCGCGGCCCGCATGGCAGCCCGGCCCGGGCCATCGATCACCACGAAGCGGATCTCGCCGCCTTCGGCCTTCTTGTCGACGCGCATGAGGTCCAGGTAACGCTGGGCCCCGAGATCCGGCCCCTGTATCGGCAGGCCGGCACGGGCGATGAGGTCGACCAGCCGGTCGACGAACGCCCCATCCACCAGGCCCAGGCGCTGCGACAGGCGGGCGGCCATCACCATGCCACAGCCCACCGCCTCGCCGTGCAGCCATTGGCCATAGCCCAGCCCGGCCTCGATCGCGTGGCCAAAGGTGTGGCCGAAGTTGAGGATGGCGCGCAACCCGCTTTCGCGTTCGTCCTGCCCCACCACGTGGGCCTTGATCTCGCAGCTGCGCCGCACCGCGTGCGCCAGGGCGGACGTGTCGCGCGCCAGCAAGGCCGGCAGCTGGGCCTCGATCCAGTCGAGAAAGGCCATGTCGGCGATGGGCCCGTACTTGATGACCTCGGCCAGGCCAGCGCTGAGCTCGCGCGCCGACAGGGTGGCCAGGGTATCCAGGTCGCAGATGACGCGGTGGGGCTGGTAGAAGGCCCCGATCATGTTCTTGCCGTGGGGGTGGTTGATGGCGGTCTTGCCGCCCACCGACGAATCCACCTGCGCCAGCAGCGTGGTGGGCACCTGCACAAACGGCACGCCGCGCATGTAGCAGGCGGCGGCAAATCCGGTCATGTCGCCCACGACACCGCCACCCAGCGCGAACAGCACGGTCTTGCGGTCACAGCCCTCGCCCAGGAGTGTGTCAAAGATGCGGTTGAGCGTCTGCCAGTCCTTGTGGGCCTCGCCGTCGGGCAGCTCCACCTGCAGCACGCGCGCGTAATGGGGGGCCAGCGCCTGCCGCAGCTTCTGGGCGTACAGCGGCGCCACGGTGGTGTTGGTCACGATCAGGGCGGATGCCGCGCGCGGCAGGCCCTCGAAGGTGTCGGCCGCGCCGAGCAGGCCGGCGCCAATCTGGATGGGGTAGCTGCGCTCGCCAAGCGCAATCGAAACCGTCTGGACACTGGAGGCTTGCATGCGGCCTAGTGTAGGCCATGGCCGCCGCCCGGCTCAGGTGGTGGGCGGGTGTTGCGGCGCCCAGCCGGCCAGTTCCAGCTGCATCACGATCATGTTGACCAGGGTGGACACCGAGGGGCGGCCGGTCTCCACCACGTAGTGGGCGGCCTCGCGGTACAGGGGATCGCGCTGCTGGTGCAGCTCGCGCAGCTTCTTCATCGGGTCGGCCACCTGCAGCAGGGGCCGGTTGCGGTCGTGGCGCAGGCGGCGAAACACCTCTTCAGGGCTGGAGCGCAGGTAGACCACCTGGGTGCGTGCGTGCAGGCACTCGCGGTTCTGTGAGCGGATCACCGCGCCACCACCGGTGGACAACACGCCGGAAGCCCCGTTGGCGGTGAGTTCGTCCAGAACGGCGGACTCGACATCGCGAAAGCGGTCCTCGCCCTCGCGCTCGAAGAACTCGCGGATCGTGCAGCCCAGGCGCTGCTCGATCACATGGTCCGAGTCCAGGAAAGGAAGCGAAAGCCGTCGGGCGAGTTGGCGCCCGACGGTCGATTTGCCCGAACCGGGCAGGCCCACCAACGCTATCAAACAGTCACTCAGCGCAGCGGGCTGGCTCCGGTGATGACACGCGGCGACAGGAACACCAGCAGCTCGGACTTGTTCGCGATGCGCTCGGTGGACTTGAACAGGTTGCCCAGACCCGGGATGTCACCCAGGCCCGGCACCTTGTTCACGTCGGTGCGTTCGGTCAGTTCGAAAATGCCGCCGATCACCACCGTGCCCCCGTTCTCGACCAGCACCTGGGTCTTGATGTGTTTGGTGTTGATGGCAATACCCTGCGGGGTGGTTTCGCCACGGCTGTCCTTGTTGACGTCCACGTCCAGGATGATGTTGCCCTCGGGCGTGATCTGCGGCGTGACTTCCAGTTTCAGGTTGGCCTTGCGGAAGGCGATGGCGGTGGCACCACTGGCCGAGGCCACCTGGTAGGGGAACTCCGTGCCCTGCTCGATCAGCGCCTTGACCTGGTCAGCCGTCACGACGCGAGGGCTGGAAACGATCTTGCCGCGGCCATCGGCTTCGAGGGCCGAGAGCTCCAAGCCCAGCAGACGAGAGGCATTCGGGCTAAACAGGGACAGGGCAAAGGTGGCCGCAGTCCCCGTGCCGGGGTTGGCCGGCAGATGGTTGACCATGGGGGACAGCGTCGCGGTGCCCCCGCCCGGCGAGACCTGGGTGAAGCTCGACCCGATGTTGCTCTGGATGCGGTTGCCGTCAATGGACCCAATGCCCAGGTTGCGCGCGCCGAAGGCGAGGCGCACACCCAGCGACTTGCCGAAGCGCTCGTCGGCCTCGACGATGCGGGCCTCGATCAGCACCTGGCGGATGGGCACGTCCAGCTTGGAAATCATCTCCTGGACCTGCCCGAGACGGGACGGAACATCGGTGACAAACAGCTGGTTGGTTCTTACCTCGGTGATCACGCTGCCTCGGGCCGAAAGCAGACGGGTAGAGGAACTGCTTCCACCGGAAGACCCACCCAACTGAGTGGCGATATCAGTCGCCTTGGCATAGTTCAGTTGGAAAGCCTGCGTACGAAGCGGTTCCAGCGTCTCTATCGCAGCCTTGGCCTCGAACTCCTGTTTCTCACGCGCCGCGATTTCGTCACGAGGGGCGATCCACAACACGTTACCCGTCTTGCGCACGCCCAGGCCCTTGGCTTCCAGGATGATGTCCAGCGCCTGGTCCCAGGGCACGTCCTTCAGACGCAGGGTCACGCTGCCGGTGACCGTATCCGACGTCACCACGTTGAAGTTGGTGAAATCGGCGATCACCTGAAGCAGTGAGCGGACTTCGATGTTCTGGAAGTTCAGCGAGAGCTTCTCGCCGTTGTAGGTCGGGCCTTGGGTCAGTTTGTTCGGATCAACCTTGACCTCGCGCACCTCCAGCACGAACTGGTTGTCGCTCTGGTAGGCGCTGTGCTCCCAGTTGCCGCTGGGCTCCACCTGCAGCCGCACGCGGTCACCCACCTGGGTGGCCACGATGGATTTGACCGGGGTGCCGAAATCGGTGACGTCCATGCGACGGCGCAGACCCTCGGGCAGCGCCGTGCGCATGAACTCGACCACCAGGTTACGCCCCTGCTGGCGGATGTCGACGCCAACCTGGTTGCTGCCCAGTTCCACCACCACACGGCCGGTGTTGTCGGAGCCACGACGGAAATCGATGTCCTTGAGCGCCAGGGTCTGGGTGTTGCCACTGGGCGCGAAAGCCGACTGCACCGGTGCCGGCGCCAGTGCGGAAGCCGGCTCCAGCAGCACCAGCAAGGCATTGCCTTCGATGCGGGTCTGGTAGTTGGAGGCCTGCCCCAGGTTGAGCACGACACGGGTGCGGTCACCCGCCTCGACCACGTTGGCCGAACGCACGTTGCCCTGACCCAGTTCGACCAGGGTGCGACCCAGGCCGTTGGTCAGCCCGGGGAAATCCAGCGCGATGCGGGCGGGCGACTGGATGGCAAAACCGGAGGGCGGGCGGCTCAGCGGCTGGGCCGTTTCAATACGCACCGCCTGGGCACCGCCCTGGCTGGACAGGGTGACCGAGCGGATCGCATTGGGGGCCTGCGCCCAGGACGTGCCAACAGCCGTCGCCAGCAGGGCCAACGCCGCCAGCGCACCACGGCACCAGCGCGAACCCGGCCAGGCCAGGGGAAGGTCTTTCTGATTCATTTGGATCCCTCTTGAAGCTGCAACGCCGCCGGGCGCTCAATCCATTCACCCACACCGTCCTGCACGATTTCCCTCAGGGTGATTTCCGTTTCCGTTATCCGGGTGATGCGGCCGTAGTTCTGCCCGAGGTAGTTCCCGGCCTTCACCTGGTAGAGCAGGCCGTTGGTGCGCACCAGGCCCACCATCTGGTTGCCACGGCCCAGCACCCCGACCATCGCCATGGTATCCAGCGGCATGGCCTCCAGCGGCTCCTTGCGGCGCGCCATTTCCTGGGCGATGAGGGCGTTGCTCGCTCCGGCCCGGGCCGAATCCCGCCCCATGGCAGCCACCAGCTTCTCGTTGCTGAAAGGCGGCACCTGGCCCTCGCTCAGGTAGGCCTGCGGTATGAACCGTTTGGGCTCGGACAGCGGCTCGACCTTGGGCTGGACGGCGCTGCGCTGGGCCTGCATCCAAGTGGACAGCTCGTCCTGCGCGCCCTCGCCGCATCCGGACAGCAGGGCGGCCACCACGACCAGGCCGGTTGTATGGACCATGGCCTTCATTTTTTCGCCCCTTGCGCCTTCTGCTGCGCCGATATTTCTTCCTGATCCAGGTAACGGAAGGTCTTGGCGGTGCAATCCATGGTCAGCATGCCCGGCCGACCCGACACCGGCGTGAGGGTGATGTTGTTGAGGGTCACGATGCGCGACAGGTTGGCCACATCTGCCGCAAACAGACCGATGTCGTGGTAGGTGCCGGTGACACGGACCGCGATGGGCAACTCGGCGTAGTACTGCTTGACGTTCACCTGGCCGGGACGGAACAGCTCGAACTGCAGGCTGCGACCCAGGCCCGCCTGGTTGATGTCGGACAGCAACGCGTCCATCTCGGCCTTGCTGGGCAGCTGTTTTTCCAGTTGCAGCACGTACTGCTGAACCTGGACCAGCTGCTGCTTGAGCGCGTCCAGGTTCACCGCCTGGGCCAGCTTCTTCTGGTAATCGGCACGCAGCGTCTGCTCGCGCTGCTGCTCGACCACCAGCTCTTCTTCAAAACCCTTGAGCCAGAAGAACCAGAGGCCGGCCACCACGCCAACCGCCACGACAGCGAGCAACAGGTTGCGCGGCAGCGCCGGCCATTGCGAAGGATCGTTCGGATCCAGCCCGGCAAACTGGGCCCGTGCGCGCTGGGCCAGAGCGCCCAGGTCGACATTGGTCTTGGATTTTTTGGTTGCCATGTGAGGTTCCTGCGGTGCCGCTCAGGTTTTGCCGCCGGCGGGGGCCGGTGCGGCGGCAGGCTGCGCACCCGGCGCCGCCCGGGTCAGGAACACACGCACCGTGAAGTTCGACGCACGCCGCGAATCGCGTCCCACGTTCACGTTGCCCGCCACGATTTCGACCAGCTCCGGCCGCGCCAACCAAGGGCTGTTGTTGCCCAGGTTGCGCAACAGCTCGGACACCCGCTCCTGGGACTGCGCGACACCGTTGACCATGATGGTCTGGTTGTCCTGACGCAGCGAAGTCAGGTAGATGCCTTCAGGCAGCTGCTTGACCATTTCGTCCAGCAGGTGCACCGGCAGGTTGCGGTCGGCCTGCAGGTCTTCCACAGCCGCCTGGCGCGCCTTGAGGGCGGTCACCTGGGCCTGCAAGCCGGCGATTTCCTTGATCTGTGCATCCAGTTTGGCGATCTCGCGGCTCAGGAACGCATTGCGGTCGCGCTGGGCGTCCAGCTGCGCCTGGTACCAGGTGAAGATCGCACCGGCCACGATGCCCCCCGCCAGCGCTGCGGCGCCCAGCTGGGTGAAAAACAGCTCGCGCCGCCGCTTGCGTGCCGCCTCGCGGTGCGGCAGCAGGTTGATGAGAATCATTGGTAGAACCTCCGCAGAGCCAGCCCCGTGGCGACGAGGTAGGACGGGGCCTCGGTCTCCAGCTTGCGCGCATTCACACCCGCAGCCAGCTTCATGCCGTCAAACGGGTTGATGGTCTTGCACGGGAACGAGGTCTGGCTGGTCACCTGCAGCGCCAGGCCCGGCAGCGTGGACGAGCCGCCGGACATGAGGATGTAGTCCACCTTGTTGTGCGGCGTGCTGGTGAAGAAGAACTGCAGCGCGCGCCCCACCTCCTGGCCCAGGCTTTCCATGAAGGGCTGCAGCACCTTGGCCGAGTAATCGGCGGGCAGTTCGCCTTTGCGCTTCTTGAGTTCGGCCTCTTCGTAGGAAATGCCGTACTGCTTGGACACCAGCTGGGTGAGCTGGGAGCCGCCGAACATTTGGTCGCGCTCGTACACCACATCGTCGTTGCGGATGACCTGCAGGCTGGTGGTCTGCGAGCCGACCTCGAACAGCGCGATCAGGGCATCGCGCCCCTTGTTCGGCAGGGTTTCCACCAGGCGGGCGGCAGCCATGCGGGAAGCGTAGGACTCCACGTCCATGATGACCGGCTTGAGGCCGGCCGCCTCGGCCAGACCCTGGCGATCGGACACCTTCTCCTTGCGCGAGGCCGCGATCAGCACATCCATGTCGCCCGGCGCATTCGCGGTCGGCCCCATGATGCAGAAATCGAGGCTGACCTCGTTGAGCGAGAAGGGGATGTACTGGTTGGCCTCGGACTCGACCTGAACCTCGAGTTCCTGCTCGCCCAGGCCAGCCGGCAGCGTGATCTTCTTGGTGATCACGGCCGCACCGGGCAAGGCCATGGCCACGTTCTTGGTGCGGGTGCCACTCTTGCGGACCAGCCGGCGCATGGCATCGGCCACCTCATCGTATTTTTCGATGTTGCCCTCGGTGATCCACCCGCGTTCCAGCGGCTCCATGGCGCAGTGCAGCAATTGCAGGGCACCCGATGCGTCACGCCCGAGCTCCACCAGCTTGACCGTGGACGAACTCACGTCGATGCCCAGCAAGGGCGCGGGCTCACGGCTGAAAAGAGATCCCAATGAGATCAAGGCAGTCCCCAATGGTTGGCGTGCGCCCGGACAGGACACAAACATTCACAAGACTTAACAATCCACTTCAATACTAGCAGTAAGGTCTTTGCGCGGCAAAGACAAATTCCGCTTTCGACGCCGCCGGGCGTTGTCAAAACCCGACGCACAATCCGCACTTGGTGCCGGTCGGGGCTGTGCTGCGTCCTGCTGATGCCCTCAGCGGCGGCCCGTCAGCCTATTCTTTTTTCCCCCTGGACGCCAGCCGCTGAGCAAATTTTTATAATCCGGCCTAGCCCCCTCGGGCCTCCCTCATGCCTCAGACCCCTCCCCCCCCCTCCCGCAAGCCCGCCTCCGGCGTCCCTGGTCTGCCCACCGCCCTGCGCTGGCTTGGCACCCTGGCCATGCTGGGCGCGGCCGCGCTGGGCACGGTGCTGCTGGCCGTGGGCATCGCGCTCGCGGTCGCCTTCCCCAACCTGCCCGACGTGACCGACCTGGCCGACTACCGCCCCAAGCTGCCGCTGCGGGTGTTCTCGGCCGACGGCGTGCTGATCGGCGAATTTGGCGAAGAACGGCGCAACCTGCTGCCCATCAGCCAGATTCCCAAGGTGATGACCAACGCGGTGCTGGCCATCGAGGATTCGCGCTTTTTCGAACACAACGGGGTCGACTACAAGGGCATCGTGCGCGCGGCCCTGGCCAACCTGGGCGAGGCCAAGAGCCAAGGGGCCTCCACCATCACCATGCAGGTGGCGCGCAACGTCTACCTGTCGTCCGAGAAGAGCTACCTGCGCAAGATCTACGAGATCCTGCTGACCTTCAAGCTGGAACACATGTTCACCAAGGAGCAGATCCTGGAGATCTACATGAACCAGATCTTCCTGGGTCAGCGGGCGTACGGCTTCTCGGCCGCCTCGCAGGTGTATTTCGGCAAGCCGCTCAAGGACGTGACGGTGGCCGAGGCCGCCATGCTGGCCGGCCTGCCCAAGGCCCCGTCGGCCTACAACCCCATCAGCAACCCCAAACGCGCCCGGGCGCGCCAGCTGCACATCATCGACCGCATGCTGGAAAACGGCTTCATCACCGCCGAGCAGGCCCAGGCCGCGCGTGACGAGCCTCTGCGCATCCGCCCCCCCAGCAGCAGCGAGCGCGTGCACGCCGAGTACGTGGCCGAGATGGTGCGCCAGGTGGTCTTCGCCCAGTACGGCGAGGAAACCTACGTGCGCGGCCTGAACGTCTACACCACGCTGGACAGCAAGCAGCAGCAGGCTGCCCACCAGGCCCTGCGGCGCGGGCTGATCGACTTCGAGCGCCGCCAGTACTACCGCGGCCCCGAGGTGTTCCTGAACCTGCCGGAGGACCCCAAGGCGCTGGACGCCGCCATCGACGACGCCCTGGCCGACTACCCGGACAACGGCGAGCTGCTGGCCGCCGTGGTGCTGGAGGCCTCGCCGCGCAAGGTGGTGGTCTCGCGCGATGGCGACGACCGCATCGAGATCACGGGTGACGGCCTGCGCCCGGTGCAGTCCGGCCTGTCGGAAAAGGCGCCCCCGCACCTCAAGCTGCGGCGCGGCGCGGTGGTGCGCATCGTGGCCGGCCCCAAGAACACCTGGGAAATCACCCAGGTGCCCGAGGTCGAATCGGCCTTTGTGGCGCTGGACCCGCGCAACGGCGCCGTGCACGCCCTGGTCGGCGGCTTCGACTTCCACCGCAACAAGTTCAACCACGTGACGCAGGCCTGGCGCCAGCCCGGCTCCAGCTTCAAGCCCTTCATCTACTCCGCCGCGCTCGAAAAGGGCCTGACCCCGGCCACTGTGGTCAACGACAGCCCGCTGTTCTACAGCGCCGCCGTCACGGGTGGCAAACCCTGGGAGCCGAAAAACTACGACGGCAAGTTCGAAGGCCCGATGTCGGTGCGCAGCGCGCTGGCCAAGTCCAAGAACATGGTGTCCATCCGGGTGCTGGAAATGGTGGGCACCCAGAGTGCCCAGGCCTGGGTGTCGCGCTTCGGCTTCGACGCCGAGCGCCACCCGCCCTATCTGACCATGGCGCTGGGCGCCGGGTCGGTGACGCCGCTGCAGATGGCCACAGGCTATGCCGTGTTCGCCAACGGCGGCTACCGCATCACCCCCTACCTCATCACCCGCATCACCGACGACAAGGGCAAGGCGCTGCTGGAGGTGCCACCGCCGGTGCTGGACGAGGCCAACCGCGCCATCGAGCCGCGCAACGCCTTCATCATGAGCCAGCTGCTGCAGGAAATCACCCGCTCCGGCACCGCCGCACGTGCGCAGGGCACGCTCAAGCGGCCCGACCTGTACGGCAAGACCGGCACCACCAACGACGCCGTCGACGCCTGGTTCGTGGGCTTCCAACCCACGCTGGTGGGCGCCACCTGGGTGGGCTACGACAACCCGCGCAACCTGGGCAGCCGCGAAACCGGCGGTGGCCTGGCCCTGCCGATCTGGA
>VFQP010004311.1_pt1 | contig 13362 bp, 13 predicted proteins | sample 3512351 | NCBI WGS metagenome assembly VFQP01 (sample SAMN10412372, study PRJNA504923) | tailings metagenome | isolation source: Relicate 1 Philex TSF1 revegetated site | place: Philippines: Tuba, Benguet | collected 2017-08-29 | reverse complement strand
CGGGCCTGCAGCGGTCGCCCGACCCGGCCGTGGGCTCGCCCGTGGCGCGCGTCAACTCCAACCTGCGCCACCTGCAGCAGGTGGACGCGCCGCGCGCGCCGCTGGCCGTGCTGCTGCCCTCGGCCGGCCCCCGCCGCGCCACGCCAATGTACGTGCCGGCCGGCGACCCCGACGGCGGCGTCTCGTCGGCGCCCGCCGTGCAGGCGGCGCTCGAGGCGCGCGCGCGCGCCGCCGACGGCGGCGCCGGCAACTGGGTGCTGCAGGCCTTCAGCTACCGCGGCGCGCCCGAGGGCTTCGTCCTCGACGCCGATACGGGGCTGGTCTACTGGAACGAGCCGGCGCCGCCGCCGGGCGGCAGCGGCAGCGGTAGCGGCGCAGGTGGCGAGGGGCCGCTGTCGCCGGCGGCGGCGGCGGGCGCCGCCGGGCGCGCGCTGCGCCCGCAGCTGCCGCAGCTGGTGGGTCGGCTGCAGCCGGGCGTGGGCGGCATGATGAACCCCAGCCAGGGCACGGTGGTGCCGCTCACGGCGTCCGACTGCGCCACGCTCGAGCTGTCGGTGCCCGCGGCGCGCTGCCTGCGCCGGCAGAGCCCCGCCGCGCTGGCGCTCATGGCCGCTGCGCGCCGCGGCGCGCTGCTGGCCGACCTGGCGCCCGAGCTGGGCTGCCACCCGTACGCGCGCGGCGTGTCTCTGGCCGTGCCGCTGTGCGCCGTCATGGGCGTGCACGACGTGGCCGAGCTGGGGCTGCTCACGCACAAGGAGCTGGCCGCCGCCGACGTGGACGGCGGCTTCCTGCCCGAGCTGCAGGAGCTGGCCGACGCGGCGGCGGCGCCAGTGCGGCCCACCACGGCCAGCGCCAGCGTCGGCGGCAGCCCCCGGGCGGGCGACGGGGAGACGGGCAGCCCCAGGGGTGGGGCGGGCGGGCTGCCGGTGCTGCCGACGCTGTCGCAGCTGCTGGTCAAGCACGGCCTCGCCAAGCTGCTGCCGCTGGTGAGTGTGTGGAATGGGGCGTATGCACTGTTGCGGGCGATGTGGTGGGGCCATGCGGGTGTTCTTCGCCGGGGCCTGAGTCAGTGCTGAGCCCGTGCGTGCGTGTGCGCAGGCGGCCGAGCGCAAGCTGCTGACCACGGCCGAGGTGCACCACTGGCACGACCTGGCCAGCGGCGCCACCAACATCACGCTCAGCTCGCCGGAGGCGGCGCGCCTCAAGGCCCTGATGAAGTCCATCAGCCGCGCGCAGGAGCAGGCGCTGGCGCTGCAGGTGCGTCCCTGGCGTGGCGGCCCCGACAAATGGCCCTGCCTGCAGCGAGGGCAACTGTGCGGCAACAACAACAGTGTGGCTGTGGGAAACAACGTTTTGCAGGCGAGCCGCCTGGAGCTGCTCTCGCGCCTGACGGTGGGCAGCCTGGTGGTGTACGAGGCCGACGCGCTGCGCATCTCCACGCGCGGCGAGCGCCTCGCCGGCGTCATCCTTGAGGACCTGGGACCCGAGAGCACCAGCACCAGCGCCACGGGCGTGCAGGTGCGGGCGTGGCTGCTGCTGGCGCTCCTCCTCCTCCTCCTCTTCCTCGGGTGTGCCGCCGTGCAGAACGTTGTGGTGCTGCCCCCGTGCTGGCTCCGCCGCGCAGTACAAGGTTCGCGACCTGCTGGACGACACTATTGTGTGGCAGTCGCCGGGTCAGGTCCGGCGCCTTATGCCGGGCGAGGCCAGCACGCTGCTGCGCGCCGACCTGCTGCCGCCCTCGACGGCCGGCGCGCCCGTCACGCCGCTCAGCGCGGCGGCCGGGCTGCACGTGCAGCTGGCGCCGTGGTCGCGCGTGAGCAGCATGCTCGAGGAGTACCACGCGTCGGGCATCGCGACCGAGCCCACCGTCAAGGACGGGGGCAGCAAGGCTGCGGACGACGAGCCCAACAAGGCCATGATGCAGGTCATCGGCGTGCTCCAGGCGCCGGTGAGCTTTGCGGCGCGCCGGCGAGCGTCATGGCGAGAGCGCCCTTGAGACGTGGCAGGGGCTCCACCGCTGGCGCTGCCGCCCTCTTCTGCGCGCGAGGTGCAGGTGACGCCGGACCGCCAGGTGTGGTCGGTGCTGTGGCCCGACGGCATCACGCGCCAGCACGCGGTGGGCGCCAACAACCGCTTCGACCTGGTGCACCTCAACCTGCACCGCCTGGCCGGCGCGCCCGTCACGCGCTCGCACTTCAAGCTCCTGCTGGGCGCCAAGGTGAGGAGCGAGGCGGGCACCTCACGAGCCGATGGAGGAATCTCATGGGCGTGCTCTCGCGACGCTGCATGACGCGAGCGTGCACGCGGCTGCCTTGCTCGTCGTCGCGTGCGCGCAGGACATGATGGCCGTGCCCGTCGTGCGCTCGCCGCTGTGGCCGCGCGCGTCGACGGACGACTCGGTTCCCGGCTCGCCCGGCCTCGGCTTCCTCGACGCGGCGCAGGCGGCCGTCACGGTCGTCTGGTCCCGCTCGCGCGACCAGGGCTCGGCGCTCTACTACTGCCCCGACGCCCAGGGCGTGTACCCGCTCTGCCACGGCCTGCTGGGCGGCAGTGTGCTGAGCTGCCTGGCGGCCAAGCCGGCCGTGCTGGTCGAGGCGGCGCTTGGCGCACCGCCCTCGGTGGTCGCGGCCGCTGCCGCCGGGCCGGGCACCCTCGTCGCACCGGTGAGCCCGCACAGCAGCCGCCACGCTCGCAGCCGCGCACGCCTGCGCCACACGCATGACTGAGACGGAGCACGCGCGCCGCGCGTGCGCGACGCAACGTAGGTGGCGTTCAACGCCATGTCGGGCAAGGTGACGTGGCGCGTGCGCTGGCAGAGCGGCAGCGTCACGCTGCACGACCTGGGCGCCGAGCTGAGCGACTCTGAGCTCGCTGTCTCCGAGCAGTACATGCATCCGACCAGCGAGCGCGTGGTGCTGCTCAACGAGGTGTCCAAGCGCGCGGCCGCCAAGTCGCCGCCCGCCGCCGCCGCGCTGGCCTCGCTGACCAAGGCTGGTGTGGCGGGCGGCGCCGGCGCCGGCAGCTGCGGCTGCGGCTGCGGCGGCGCGGGCTCATGCCGCCGCGTCGCCGGGCTGGGCCGCCCGCTGTTTGCCAAGGACCCCGCCCGGGCGCACACGTGGGGCATGCTGGGCTCGCTGGTCAAGCTCAACCTTGCGGCGCTGGCGCTGCAGCCGGGCTGCGACCAGGGGCCGCTCAACGCCTACGAGCCGCGCACGCTGAGCGAGACGCTGGCCGCCAAGAAGGAGGGCGTCGAGCTCGGGCCCATCCCCCGCGACGACGTGGGGCTGGTGGTCAAGGACGCGGGGCCGGGCGCTTGGCGCGGGCTGCTCGTGCGCAAGCTCGGCAGCACGGCGAGCTTCTGGTACGACGAGGCGGTGGTGCTGCCGGCCACGCACGACGACGTCAAGAAGCAGGTGCGCGCAAGGTCGTCCTCTCGAACCTTTGCGTGGACAGAGGGCCGCTGGTGCTGGAGCTGGCTCACCGCGACGGCGGGCTATGTTCCGCGCTGCGCCGCAGGTGGTGCGCGTGGGTCCGGGCTACATGCCGCCTCGGCACCTGCAGGGCGTGCCCGTGACGGACGCCAACGCGGCGCCGGGCATGCTGGTGCAGCGCGCCTACGCGCCGGGCGCCGCGCAGGAGGGCGGCGAAAAGGCGCTGACGGTCGGCGAGCTGCTGCGCCCCGCCGGGCCCCACGCCTGGCAGGTCTGTGCCTGCCTCCCTCTCCTCTCGCCTCGCATCAAGTGCTGGACAGCGCGCTGCAGGCGACGGGGCGATGGACAGCGAGCGCGGGCGCGTGTGTGGTTGACGGCGCGCAGGTGGCTTGGCCGGACGGCAGCGTGGGCACGTACAAGACGGGCGCCAACAACAAGTTCCAGCTGTGCTTCGTCAACCTGCACGAGCTGGCGGGCGCGCCGCTGCTGGCCACCACGGTGGCGGCGCTGGCGGCCACCAGCCCCGCGCCCATCCCCGTGATTGAGGGCCCGCACAGCTCGAGCGGCGACCTCAAGCCCGGCACCGTGCGCTTCGTCAACGACCCGCGCACGCAGGAGGGGCTGCAGTTGCAGGAGGTGGCGCAGCTCCAGGCAATGGGTGAGTGCGCGTTTGCCCCGTGCTGACTCCCGCAAGGCACTTCCCGTGACAAACGGCTCAGACCACGTGCGACGCTCCGCGTGCGCACGTGCTCGGCAGGCATGGTGGCGACCAGCGCCGGCGAGCGCTGCATGGCGGGCGCGCCGCTCAAGCTGTTTGAACTGTCGCACGCCGTGGTGCCCGGCGACGCCGTCACCGTCTTCACCGCCAAGCGCGGCCTGCGCGTGGTGCTGGCCTCGGCCGCCGACGACAAGGGTGAGCAACGGGGCAGGGGAGCAGCGCCGCCCTCCTGTCTGTGCTGCACACAGGCCGCACCACACTCGGCTGAGGAACCCGTCGACAGCAGCGGTGTCAGACTCACAAGCGTGGAGCATTTGCGTGTGCCTCATGGATGCGTGCGTGGCGCAGAGGGCAACGCGTCGGGCCGCGAGGGCGTGCTGCGCGCGCCGACGCGGCTGGCGGTGCGCGCCGTGCTGGACGCCGGCAGCGGCTCGGGCAGCGGCATGCCGGGCGGCCCCACGGCCAGCCGAGAGCCCGTGCTGCTGCAGGACCCCGCCGTGGTGTACTGGGAGGTGGAGTGGGCCAACGGGCGCGTGGAGGAGGTGCTGGTGGGCACCACGCCGGCGCAGACGCCGCTCAGGGTGAGTCAAGGAAAAGGACATGCGGTCCCCACAGCCTCAGCGGGCGAAGGTAGGACGCGAGCGAGGCTGTGCTCCTGCTCTGGTGGCCTTGCAGGTGGCGGGTGCCCAGGCGGGCTCCGAGGAGGAGGGCGGCGAGGGCGAGGCGGGTGGCGAGGCCGAGGGCGGCGCGCTGGTCAGCTACGACCGCGTGGTCAAGGCGCAGCACTTTGTGCGCATGCTGGAGCCCGTCATGCTGCTGCCGTGCGCCGACGCTGACATGGTGAGCGAGCAGAGTGGGGCAGAAGAGCAAGCCACACCTCGTTTTCTTCCCTGTGGTCAGCCCGCGCCAACCGCACCTGGTGGTGACCTGTTTGCTGTGCCGTGGCTGCGCGTCGGTCGCCTCTCGACAGACCTGGGCCCTGGAGCGCATGGCCCAGCCGCTGCAGCGCGCCGTGGGCTGGTCCAACCAGATGATGCGCGAGCTGTGCGGCGTGTGGTGGGCGTCGGCGCGCCTGGCGGCGGCAGAGGCCGAGGCGGTGGAGGAGGCGAGCGGCAACCCAGGGGAGCGCAAGCAGCTCTGGCGGCCACAGGTGCGCAGCTTTGCTTGCCTGCTCGCGACCAGCGAACGCTCACCGTGGGCGCGTGCCCTCACTCACCTGCCCGCCGTCCGTGCCTGTGTTGCTGCGCGTGCTGCGCAGCTGAACCGCGTGGCCGTGCAGCCGGACCTGCTCACCTTTGCGCTGCGCAAGCGCGAGGGCGGCACCATGCGCTGGCAGCCGCTGGCGCAGGACCCCGAGGGCGACGTGGCGCGCCGCGTGCCGCCGGCGCTCGACGCAAACCTGGCCCTGGCCGTGGACACCATCAACGAGAACCTCGTGCCGCCCTCGAGCTCGGCGTCGCCCGACGGCACGTCTGGCTCCATCACGCCGGACGAGGACGCCGCGTTCATCACCGAGGACGACGGCGCCGACGGCAGCGGCCAGGTGCGTGAGGGGCTGCCTGTTTGGGTCCGGAGCGCTCCTTGCCCGGCGAGCCAGCGCTCACGCTCGCGTCGCGGACGTGGATGCGCAGGCGACGTCGTCCCGCAAGCCCGACGGCACCGTGCGCTCGACGGCCAAGCACTTGGTGCTCGACGCGAGCAGCCGGCTGCTCGACACCACCGTCGTGCTGGACGAGCGCGGCCGGCCGCAGCCGGCGTCCGAGGCGCTAGAGGAGGTGCTGGGCGCCGCCAACAGCGCCATCACCGACTTCCGCGTGGCGCTCGCTGGCGAGCAGGAGCCGCAGTTCGAGATTGACCAGTTCGACCTCGCGCTGGCGCTCGAGGCTTCCATGAGCTCCGACAAGGCGCCGCGCGGCGGCAGCGTCGTGCTGTACGTGGCCAAGGAGGTGCCGCCGCCGCTCGAGATCACCGAGGTTGAGGAGGACGGCGCGCTGCCGGCGGAGCGCGAGGGCGACGGCCCGTGGGCGGTCGGCCCGCTGGCGCTGCTGCGCACCGGCCACCTGGTCGTGCTGCAGGAGGCCGTGCTCCACGCGCACCGCGCCATGGGCGCGCTAAGCGCCGGGCCCTGCAGCTCGCTCATGCCCGGGTTCACCGCCACGAGGAGGAGCGAGAGGCTGGCCGCCGGCAAGGAGGGCGAGGAGCTCGTGGTGGTCGGGTCCGCGCAGCACCGCCTCTGGCTCGAGGTGTCGGAGCGCGCCTTCCCCGCCGACGTCGGCCAGGCCAGGTGAGCGCAGTTCACCAGTGCCCCCAACTGCTGACGCACTGCTGCAGGCTCGGCGCCGCGCACGGACCTGATCTCAGGTGTCCCCCCACCCTCTTGCGACGACCTCGTCTGCCTGCAGGTGCCTGGCCAGCGTCAACAGCCAGCTCTTCACGCTGCGCCGCCTGTGCGCCTTCCTCAACAGCTGCCCCGGCGGAGGCACGGGCAACGTGAGCGACGCGCTCATGGGCGTGCTGCGCGTGATCCGTGAGAAGGCGGCGGCCAAGCTGGCCGTGCGCTCCAGCTACAACCTCATGGAGAACGGCAACCTCTCGCTCGAGCAGGCCACCACGGTGCGCTGCAGCAGGGCCTGCCTGCACGGCACCAGACGCCGGCACTCCCTCACGGAGCTGCGCTTGACCCTGCCGCCCCCGCCGCTCCTTCATGCGCGCAGGAGATTGACGAGAAGCGCAACCTGGCGTCCGACATTGCCGCGTTCGACGCCACCACGCTGCGCGACCTGCTGACGGTGCTCACTCGCGCCATGCAGCGCCTGGTGCTGGCCGAGGCCTTCTCGCACAAGGCCTGCCACTACGCGGCGGCCGCGCAGCCGGCGCACACCACGCCGGCCATCGAGGAGAGGGAGCGCAAGGACGCCGTGCAGGCCCAAAAGGTCTGCCCACGCGCTTGCCCGCTGAGGTCCGTGGGCGCTCTGAGTGCTCGGCGTGGACCAGGTGCTCACCCACTGCGTGCTGCGCGTGCTGTGGCCTTGAGCAAGCGCAGGACTCCAAGGAGACGCTGTCCACCGTGGTCGACAAGTACAACTACCTTTACCTGGACGTGATTGAGACGGTCAAGACGGCGGCGCTGAGCCTGACGCGCGTGATGCGGGAGAAGCAGCTGCTGGCGCACGAGCTGCACACCTCGACGCGCGGCATGCAGCAGGACCTGGTAGAGGCGCGCAAGCAGTATGACGCGGCCGAGCGCAACGCCAAGAGCGCCGAGGACGAGCTCGCCACGGCCAGGCAGAACGTCGAGCGCAAGGTGCGGCCCCCGCGGCGTGAGCTCACCCTGACGGCGGCTGCGCGCTCTCGAGAGTTGCTGAGCAAGCACGCACGTCCTGCGATGTGTTTCACCGCCGCCGCAGGAGCAAGACCACGAAAAGGCCGTGCGGAACGTGGAGCAGGCGCACAAGGCGCTGGCAGAGGCCAACGCCGAGCTCAGCGCCGCGGTGGGTGCCTGGCTAAGTTGGATTCCTAGGTGCCATGCGGTGAGCGAGCGAGCGCCATCACCAGTCGCTGACGTGGTGTGCCCGCCTGGCGACTGCTGCGCGCAGCAAGCGGCGGGGAACGAGGGCGGGCCCGACGCGCCCAACGCGGCGCAGCGCATCGGCAACGCCGAGGCCAACGTCAAGGAGATCCAGGACCGCATCAGCAAGGTGAGAGGGCGCCACCTTTGGGCTTGACGTGATCGCACACAGCGCGCCGCGTGCCGACGTCCGCGCGTGACACGTGGCGCGACGCCATGCTGCCCGGATGCACGCGCGCAGTTCGCCCAGCACACCGACGCCACCGCAGCGGGCGTGGAGGAGGCCCGCCGGGCGGCCGTGGACGCCGAGGCGACGCTGGACAGGAAGCGTGCCCTGGCCGCAGAGGCCAAGCAGGCCGCCACCTCGCTGCAGGTCCGCCCCGCACGTCCCGGCTCCGCAATCCGCCCAGCCCGCCCTGGACGCTCGGCTCAGACTGACGCGTTCGCATGCCACCTCGCGACCGCAGGCGGTGCTGGGCGAGAAGACGCGCGAGCTGCGCATGCTGGACCCCGGCTCGCTGGACCTGACCTCGGAGCGCATCAAGAAGCTCACGCAGGCCGACCGCATCGCGCGCCAGGTGCAGGTCGCCAAGACCACCTCGGCCGCCGCGCTGGCCGCGCTGCGCACGCTGCAGGCCATGCGCAGCAACATCCCCGCCTGCATGTTCGCGCCCGAGGCCGTCGTGCGGCTGCTCAACCGCACCATCAGCGCCGTCACGCTGCTGGCCGCCACAGCCGCCGCCGAGACGGCGCGCACCTCCACGCTGGCGCTCGAGGCCTGGCTGCTCGAGACGGAGGAGGTCGAGGCGGCCGCCGCCTCCATGGTGGCCATGGGCCTGGGCGGCCTCAGCACCACCGGCTCGGCCACCGGCGCCGCGCTCACCGGCCGCGCCAGCGCCACGGCCAACACCACCGCCTCGGCCGGCGCCGGCGGCCTGCCGCCCGGCGCGCCGCCGGCGGGCCTGCCGCCCATCGACGAGGTCTACCGCCTCATGGGCGTGGTGCGCGAGGACCTGCTGGCATCGGTGTGGGAGTTTGCCGAGCTGGCGCCGCACGTGCCGGACGAGACCACCATCAGCGACGGCGAGAACAAGCCCACGCTCAACCGCTCGGTGCTGTCGGTGGTTGTGGACCGCGCCATGACCACGGCCGGGCAGCTGCTGGACAAGCTCGGCAGCGTGGCCGCCGCCAACGTGTCGGCCGCCGTCGCCGAGGCCGCCGCCGCCGCCGAGGCGGCCAAGCAGCAGGGCGGCACGGCGGCCGCCGCCGCCGCCGCCGCCGGCGACGCGCTGCCAAAGGCGCTGCACGCGGCGCGCGTGGCGACGCTGGTGGCCGAGACGGCGCGCGGGTTCCCCGCCACGACGGCCGACCTGCCCGTCACCGACCAAAAGATGGCGGCGCAGCTCGTGTCGCTGCTCAGGGCGGCGCAGAACGCAAACAACGTGGCGGCCAAGGAGTCGACCAAGCTCTCCAACGAGCAGGTGCGCGCTCCTCCCTCCTGCGTCCAGCGTCGCAACACAACACCGGAGGCATGAACCTGACGAACGCACCTCCTGCGGCGACGATTGACGCGACTGCAGGTGGTGAAGCTGTCCAAGTCTGGCCTGGGCGCCGCCGCCACGCCGGCCAGCGTGTTGTGCACCGTGTACGCCGAGCTGAGCTGCAAGGCCAGCAGCAAGGTCGAGTCGGCCTACTGGTGCAAGGAGGCGGCCGCGCTGCTGCCAAAGGTCAGGGCGGCCGCCGACGCGGCGCTGGCCGCGCTGGCGCCACCGCCGCCCGCGCCGGCCGGCGAGGAGGAGGCGCAGGGCGAGGGCGAGGAGGAGCCCGAGAAGAAGAAGGAGGACCCCGCCGAGGTGGCGGCCAAGGTGAGGAGGAGAGCGGGCAAGCCAAAAACTGTGCTTGGAAGTGTCACGCGCTCACTCGAGCATTCCGTCTAACGAGGTGGGCGCGCTGTCCTCCTCCTCGCGTCGCGCATCTGGCGGCGGCCTTGGAGGCTGAGCGCGTGATCAACCGCTACGTGTCCGAGGTTGCGCTGCGGCTCGCCCGCGCCGCCGTGGACTGGGGCAGGAAGGTGGGCCAGCGCGCTCACTCACGACAGAACGCTGCTGCTAGGATCGAGTTCTGCCGCTGTGGGCCCCGAGCTTGACCCGCTGCGTGCACGTGCCGCTGCCACGCCCGCCCGCAGCTGGTCGACCCGATCTCCGTCTCCAGCTCCATCGACGCCATCCCTGAGGAGGTCGGCGCGGCCGTGCTGGCGCTGGACAAGCAGCTGGCGGAGCAGGAGGCGGCGGCGGCGCAGCAGCAGCACGAGGAGGGCGCGTCCCCCGACGGCGAGCAGGCGGCAGCGCAGCCGCCTCAGCAGCAGGGCGGCAACGCGGCGCTGGCGTCGGGCTCGGCCCAGTCGCACCCCGACTTGGTGGTGGCGGTGATCAAGGACCTGGCCGAGCCGCTGTCGATCGCCGACATGGCGTTCCGCCAGGCCGGCAACCACACGGGCCTGGACGAGATCGACTCGGCCATCAAGGACATTCTGGACGTGGTGACCATCGCGACCGACATGCGCGGCGTGGTGCACGACGACAAGGTGACGGACATCCGCCGCGGCCTCGACGACCACGCGCAGGCGGAGGAGGGCGGCGCCGGCCTCGACGCCGTGCGCCTGCGCGCCATGGACGCGCACCTGGCCGGCATGCTGTCGTGCGTGCACGCGTCGGCCGCGTCGGCGCGCCACCTCTTCGCGCTGGTGCCGCTGGTGCTGCCGACCGAGATGTCGTCGCGCAACCTCAAGAAGACGGTCGCTTGGGGCGAGGCGCTGGAGCCCCAGGTCGACGAGCTGCGCCAGCGCGTGGCGCACGAGCTGGACCGCGTCAAGGGCGACGTGTCCACCGCGCTCACCTCCCAGGAGGCGCTCATGGAGTCGCTCGAGCCCAGCTACACCAAGCTGGAGGTCACGCTCCGCGCGGCGGCGCCGACCGTTGGCAGCGGCGGCACCGGCGCCATCAGCCGGCCGGCGTCGCCGTCTCGGCTCCGCGGCACGCGTCGGGCCGGCGCGGCGCCGCCGTCCTTCGCGCTGCAGGTGTCGCTGCCGGCGCCGGCGCAGGACCAGGAGCGCTACGAGCAGCTGTGCACCGAGGTGTCGAGCAGCGTGCTGGGACAGCCCACCGTGCGCGCGCTGCTGGCGCCCTACCACGCGCTGCTCGACGCAACCAACCACGTGGCCTTTGCGGTGCACGCGGCGGCGGCCGCCGAGCCCACCGAGGCCGACATCGAGAGCCTGCTCAACCCGGGCTCGCTGGCGGCGGCAAAGACGCTCAACCACACGAGCGGCGACCAGTTCGTCACGTCCACCAACGTGCTGCAGCTCAAGCGCTGGGGCGCCGCCGTGGCCAACATCTCGGCGTCCACCAGCTTGGTGATGCGGGGCTTCATCGAGGCCACCGACCGCTGCAACGAGCTGGCGCCGCTCGAGTGCCTGTGGATCAAGGCTTGAAGGGGACGGGTGCCGTGCTGCTCATCATTGCCACCTTACGTGTAGAACGGAGTGCCGGGTGGGGTCGTCAGGACGCGCGTGGGGTCAGCATTGCACGTGGGGTAGAAGCGCATCGGTGCGGTGTCGTGCATGCATATGCAAGCCATGGACGAGGCGCGCACACGCAGATGTGGTGTGGATGGGACCAGACTCACACCACCACCATACGGGGTGGGCAGCCTAGCGAAAGAATACCCTGGAGGCAGCAGAAGCAAGAAGCACGACCACCTGCAGCAGAAAGGAAGAAGGAGGAGGAGAAGAACCGGGCCCGCCTGATGAGCAGGCACGGCGCCTTATGACCGCTCTCACGCACGCTCTGGCCACACACGCAGCCTGACGCCGGGGCCCGCCCACACACACATAAACGGTTGTGACGCCGCTGCGCCAGCCCGCAGGCCTGGGGACACCGACGCTCAGGTGGGCCGCTTGATCACGACGGTGCGGGTGGGCAGCGGGCTCTCGCTGACCCAAAAGTGCAGCACCAAGGTGTCGCCCTTGAGCGCCACCGCCACAAAGCCCTGGTCGTCGGCCCCGTAAAAGTCCACGTGCCCAGGCACCTGCACGAACACCACGGTCGCCATGAGGCGGCATGCTGTCAATGAGCCCTCACGCGCGCCGCTCATCGCCCCAAGTCAGGCGTCACCCCCTGGTCAAGGCCCCAGGGGCGCCCGCCGCAAGCCAACGCCGGCCGGCGCAACGCAGCAGGACAACCAGCAGGGGGGGGCGCCGCACCTTGGCCTTCCTGAACTCGCCCGCGCGCACGTCGGCGCCGGCGCCCGACACGACGTACGCCACGGGGTCGTAGTCGGGGTGCTTGGGGTCGTCCTGCCGCTCCTAAGCATTTAGGCAAGCAGAGCCACGCGCAACGCAGCAAGCTGGAGCGCGCGGCGCAACCCACAGGCTGCCGCCTGGGCAGGACGGCGCCCCACGCACGGTCGCGCACGCGTACCTGGATGAACTGGAGGTCGTGGTCGTGGCCGCAAAAGTACACGGGCACCTGCACCCCACGCGCAACGGGATGCAACGCCCTTGGCATTGCACCTGCCCACGCCGGGCGCCCATGTCGCTCCCCGAGGCCAGCGCGATGCCGCGAGGAGGCCTGCCACTGGTAGGGAAGGCGTAGGGAGGCAAGGGAAAGTCGAGCGCGCACCTTGTGCTGCTTGAGCAAGGGCTTGAGGAACCGCATGTCCTCGCAGTCTCCCGACTCGCCGTCGCCGTCGCAGTGCGCGCCGTACGAGTGCACCGGGTGGTGCCCAAACACGAGCTTCCAGGGCGCCCGGCTGCCCGACAGCAGCGCCTGGATCTGCGCCTTTTGCGTCTCGGGGTCCTGGCTGCTGATGCCGTCTGCGCGCGCGGTGCACGATTGGGCAGGCGGGAAAAGCAGCACGCGCTGTTGCTGTCGCGGCCTGCCTGCGACCTGCGCGCGCGTCTGCGCGCGGCGCAGCGGGATGTCACGCCGTGCGAGGTGGGACGCGAGCGAGACAAGAGAGGGGCCACAGAGAGGGAGGGGGGCAGAGAGCGTGCTCACGTGGCGTGTTGGCCCAGTCCTCGTCACGGTACTTGGAGAGCAGCGGCGTGGTGTCGATGAAGATGAGGTCGACCTGCCCCCCCAGCGCCGTCACCTTCCACGCGCCCTGCTTGAGCGTCCACCGCGCGTCCTGAGCGCACACAGCAAGCGCGCCATGCGCCACACGGCACCCGCACTGTGTGTGCGGCGCGGCACAAACGAGCGCGTGTGGGAGGCGGCGCTCCACCAGTCAAGCGCTCGTCCCGCCGCGGCCGCGTGGGGCGCAGCCAGCGCCGGACCCTGGTTGCGTGCCCGCTCTTCAGCACGCTTAAGACCGGGCCTGGTCACCTCGTGAGCAGAGCGGCGCACCGTGGTGATGGCGGTCTGCCAGTAGGGCGAGTAGCAGCACTTTTCGGGGCACTCTGCCAGCGTGGGCGCCGAGCACGTCTTGAGCTGCCCCGCCGAGAGTTCTCCAAAATCGTGGTTGCCGAGGATGGCGTACCAGGGGACCTGCGGGCGCTCGCGGCTCGCAAGGCCGTGGGCTCCAGTGGTCTCTCTCTCCGGTGGCGGGCGGGACGGGCGCTCCCCACGCACCCCCCCCCCCAAAAA
>VFQP010004310.1_pt1 | contig 13366 bp, 24 predicted proteins | sample 3512351 | NCBI WGS metagenome assembly VFQP01 (sample SAMN10412372, study PRJNA504923) | tailings metagenome | isolation source: Relicate 1 Philex TSF1 revegetated site | place: Philippines: Tuba, Benguet | collected 2017-08-29 | reverse complement strand
TGTGTGTGTGTGTGTGTGTGTGTGTGTGTGTGTGTGTGTGTGTGTGTGTGTGTGTCTGTGTGTGTGTGTGTCAGGGGAGCACATATTGTGCGCAAGCAAGTACCACTCAACACCACAACATCACACCTTGCGCTTTGCTTCTTTGGTGCCCAGCGGTTGTGCAGGCACATCCTGTTGGTCTTCACCATCACGCTGCCACCCACCATCATCATCGCTGCCACTGTCTGCATCAAGGGCCCTCCCTCGCCGTTGTCGCAAGCCACGACCAAGGCGACGCCTGCCCCCTGCTTGCACTTGTGGTGCCCTCTGGTGTGATGGGGTGTGATAGTGTGTTTTCTTTGCTGTCTGGTGTATAGCGGGTATTGCCATCGTACATGTTGTGCTTCTTGCTGTGCCTCTGCTTCTCCCTTTTGAAAACCCCGCCATGTCAACAAGCCTGCTACTGTGATACAAATTAGTAACACAGCAAATGCAATGCCAGCTTGGACAATGCTTGCGACCATTGCACAACGAAAGACAATGACGATGGGCAACTTTCAGCTCGTATTCATTTACATTGATGATGATGTACCATTCTGATGATGATGTTCTATTTGATGTACATATATTTTTTGGAAAAACACTGTACATTATCCCCCCCTCAAAAACAAGTAAAATCACAACGAAGCTGCCCGTTGCAGAGCATCAAACAGGAGCGCCCCCCACCGATTGCGCTGAGCCTGATCAAACACAATCTCCTGAAAGATCCACTGCGGCACATCCTCTGCACATTTCTCCAACCTCCCCAACGCAAGGGGTCGGTAGGCAAGCTGCTTGCCACCGTCTCCATTGTCCACCGACTTGAGTTCAAACTGAAACCCAGTGCCAGCATGCGTCAGACGCACACACCCTTGTTCTGGCTGTGTGCGGTCCATCTGCATGCCAGTCATCATGGAAAATGGGGTGTTTTTGGCAGGGGTGGTGACAGCTGCGGCACCACTGGTTGCCAGTGACATGTTGTTTTCTTTGCTGTTGTCAAAACGCAGCTGTCGCTGACCCAGGCCAGAGCTCCCGGGAGCGGCACCCCCAGCATAGGATGCCCGCTGCAGTCGTGAGGCACGGTGACGGCTTGTTGGGTAGGCAACATGGGAGCCGAGGGGGGTTGTACCATGCACCATACGTTGGGGGGCACTTGCGGGGGTGGGCATGCGCACTGCAGGGCCTGTGCGTGTGGTGGGGGGGGAAGAGTGTGTTGGGGGAGGCATGGGAGACATGTGCCATGCTTAATTGATAGTACCATGTGCATTTGATATAAGCATAGAAGCATGTACACCACCATCACTACCACCAAATATAACATACGTGGCAGCACGTGGATGGGTGTTCCAGCAGGTGCGTGCTGTTGCTCCGTAGCACTCCCCCCTGGTGTGCTTGTTGTTGGCACCAGCACCCCCTTGGCAGGCATGGCAGTGCCCAGGTCCCCTTCTAGTCCCTCAGGCATGAGCTGCAGGCGCATTGGGCGAGTGGCTGGTGCCTGGACACTGTGGTCGGCAAATTCAATTGCATCTGTCTGCACCTGTGGGTGTTGATTGGTGATAATAATGCGTGGTGTGAAGTATGTACAAGATAGGGGAGTATTGGCATATGCACATGTGGATTATGCACACCATAGAAACATACAGCTGTGGTGGTCATCACACGAGCACGATATTCACGCAGTGCCTTTTCGGCAAGGGCTGCCCTCATCAACGCTGCTGCCTTGCTGTTTTCCGCCTCTGCTAGGCTTGTTGCCAGCTGCTGGATACGCTCCTTGGCAGCTTCCCGTTCTTGTTGTAGATCTGCAGTGCCTGCTTCACGTGCTAATGCTGCCTGGTGATCACATTCGAGTCGCCAATGGTCGGCACATGCACGAGCATCTCGGATGCACTGGTCAATCAGGCGTCCATCAAAGAGTTGTTCAATCTCTGGCCAACGGGTCTCTTTTAGAGTTTCATATTTGAAACGAAGCTCCCTGAAATCATTCTGTGTGTAGTATGGTAGTGTGGGGTGCATTGTGTGTTATGCATGTACGGTGGGTATGTCATACCAACAGTTGGCGGTGTTGATCTGCAGGCACCATCATGCCGGGTTGTTCGGCAAGCCATTCCTTGAATTCCTCTTCCGTCATGCATGGTGCTGGGGTTGCATTGCCGCGGCCACTGGCAGTGGCAGGGTGTTCAAGATGCACCATGGGGGGCAACTCTTGGACGGTTCGAGCACGCTTGGCTGCTGGTGCTGTGGCTGCTGGTGGTGTGGCGTGGCGTGCAGCTGCACCAACAGGCTGTGTGGTTGCAACAGGGAGCTCTGCAGGTGGCGCTTCTGATGCTGCCACAGCACGCTTGGTCCCCTTTTTGCCTGCTGCTTTCTTCTTAGCACCTTGATTGTTTTCCTTGTCATCAGATATAGATCGTTTCGTTGCACGTTTGTCGCGTTCTTCTTTGGCCTCCACTTTGCTCTTGGCTTTTGCATGGATTTGGGCAAGGGCGTGCTGAGGCTTTGGCTTGAGCCACACTGGTGTGCTGCTACCAGCTTCGAGCTGCTTCCTTTCGAGATCCGCTTCATTCAAAACCTTTCGCGGGCCTCGAGACTGCCGGTGTGAGGACATCTTGTGTGTGTAGTTTTAATCGATGTTGTGATGTGAAAGGTTGTTTCGACTCTTGTGTTGTGTGGGCCCTTTTGCTGTGGCTTTCACGTGCATGGAGATGTGTCTTTGACATGCAAAGGTGTTTTGACTGGGTTGTGTTTTGGTGTGCTGCTGTTTTCTTTAATGCATGTTGGGTGTTTTTGACAGTGTTGTGCAGATTGTGTATCCAAGCACCCACATATTGAACATCACCAACCCTGCAGCAAAACCCATCGCAAAACAACAACATCCTTGCCAATTCATCCTTGCATTGATCTGAAAACAACCCACAATACACATCATCAACCATCTCCCATGGCTGCACCCACTGCAGTATTAGAAGCAGCCATCAATCAGCTTGGTGGGCAGGAGGAACAGCACACATTGCCATCCCATGTGCCATCATTTGTCCCCACCAAGCGCTTTGCTGGTGCCAAACCTGGCTATTACTTTTCCCTAGGCAAGCAGGGGCTTGGGTACTACATCGATGCCAAGCAGCCACTGCCAGATGTGTTTGATGAGGAGCCCACTATTGCTGCACAGCCGCGGCGACGCATCCCCACAGCAGAGGAATTGCTGCGTGATGCTGAACAACAAGCTGGGGAGCAGCAGGTGCAATTGTTGGATGCCAAGTCACTCAAACGCTTGGTGCTGCAGCTGGAAAGAAAGGTGCAGTGTTGACAACAGCGTGGAAAATCCTTTTCGAGATACACAACCATCTTCATCAACGCAACCACCTCAACAGACCCAGGACAACATGGAAGCACGCCTCAAGCATGCAGATCAGCCAGAAAAGTTTATGGATAGTGAGGTTGACTTGTTTGCAGCACTGGACGCATACAAAATTTTGTCAGGTAATTGTGGTGGTGGTTTCATCTGCATTGCGTCACAGATGTTTTGCACATGCGGGTATCACATCACTACATCCTTTTACAACACACAGCCACACCAGAGCTGTACAGTGAGTTTGTCAAGCTTGGAGGTGTTGCCGCCTATGTACAACTGCTCAGCCACGAAAACAACGACATTGTAGGTCAGGTGACAGAACTGTTGCGTGACATGACAGATGATGATGCAGTGGAGGAGCAAGTGGACGATGTCAAGCCGCTTATCACAGCATTGATGGATAACAACGCACCTGAATTGCTGATGCAGCGGTTGGCTGGGTTGGATGAGTCACAGGAGGAGGAGGAGGGGGCAGTGGGGAACATCATCTCCCTGTTTGGGAACATGGTGGAGGTGGATGCTGATGTGGCAGCAGTGTTGGGGGAGCAAACCAAGGTGTGGTGTGTGTGTGATGCAATTCTGTATGTGGTTTCATTGCTGTGATCACGTCATTGTGCATCATGTTGATCACCAATGTGTTGTACACGGATGTACACCATCATCGTACCCACACCGCCACAACCCACCACACAGTTGATACAATGGTTGCTGCAGCGCATACGTGTATCACAGTTTACCCCCAACAAACAAGAGGCTGCTGAGCTGTTGGCAGTCCTAGTGCAAAGCAGCCCAATCAATCAACGTATAGTGGGACAACAAGCATATTTGGATGGTGTTTTGGAAGCAGTGGCGCCATATAAAAGCAGGTGTGTGGGTTTTTGTGGTGGGTGTTGTTTTTCAGGTACACACAATCCTCGCCTGTTGCTTTCATATACCTTTCCCATCATCAATCACGCACCCCACATCGCATCCACGATCAATCATCCACACTACATCTCCCCCCCCACTGCGACTGCACCCACAGGGATCCAGCAACAGAGATGGAGGAGGAGTTTATAGACAACCTATTTGATGTTGTATGTGCATGTTTGATGCTTGATGATAATAAGCCACATTTCATTGCAGGGGAAGGTGTGGAGCTCATGTTGCTCATGTTGAAGAACAAACGATATGCACGGGGTGGGGCATTGCGGACATTGGATTTTGCATGCACACGGTATGGGTGACAGGGGGGGCTGAGGGGTTGGTGTAGATGTGTTGGTTATGCCTCATACCAATCCCTTGTGGTGTCCCCTCTCATTTTGCCCCCATGTTGTATATTCAAACATGTTTTTTTTTTGCACCACCCACCACCCTCCTACCCCACACAGCAACCCTGTTGCGTGTGAACGATTGGTGGACAAGGGTGGCCTTCGTCTTGTCTTCCCCCTGTTTATGGGCAAGGCACGTAGCAAGGGCAAGCGACGTGATGATGACGATGATGGGGATGCTGACGAAACACGATCTCTCTCCCTCGTGTCATGCCTGCTGCAGTGCCTGCATACTGGGGGTCGACGAGAACGTGTGTTGGCCAAGTTTGTGGATAACGAATTCGAAAAGGTGGATCGGTTGATGGAGCTGTATGAAACATATGCGGGTCGTGTGGATGATGCAGAGGATGGGTTGGTGCAGGCAGCAGAGGGTGGGGAGTTGGATGAGGATGAGTTGCTGCTTGCACGCATGGATGCAGGGTTGTTTGCACTGCAACAGGTGTGTGTGGGGTGGGGGGACGTGATGGATGATGTATGCATGTGGGTGCGCATGGTGGTGTGTGTGGGTTGTTGGGTGCGCATGGAACGGTGCGCATGTGGTGGATGCCTGATACAGACATACTAGATGCCACACACACTGGCTGCGACACACACCATGCACTCACACTACACAGTGTTGCTTGATCATGGGTCACTTGTGGCAGACTGGGGATGTGGGTGTCAAGCGACGTATACTCACTGCCCTGCATCAGCGGGGGGACACACTGGCAACTGTGCGACAAGTACTTGTGGAGTTTTGGACAAATATCGGCAGTGAAGGTATGTTATAAGTGGGCGTTGTTTTGCATACCCTGTGTATACGGTGTGTCGTCTGCCCTGAATAACATATACCCTACCAATACCCTACCAAAATAAAACTACCAACACAAAGATGGAGCAAAAGAGCAAGAGGCACAACGCAATCAAGTGTGGCGCATGGTGACAGCGATGGGGGGACCGGTATGTTGGGGATGCAATCGGTGGGTGGGGACCATGTGCAAGACACACAAAACCACACCCTGTACAATAATCACTAGGCACAACCACCAGCAGAAGAAGATGACCGCAACACTGCCAATGGGGAGGCTGCACAGGGGAGCAAGCGACCACGAGAAGATGATGAACCCTCAGGGGAAGATCGCTCCCCCAAGGCGGTCAAGCAATGATGATGTTTTTCAACAACTTGTGTTTACGAGAAATTCAATCATAAATGAGTGAGGTCTTGCATTCTAATGTTGTTTGCACACACGCTGCCGTACGGCAGAGCCCCACGTTCAAACAGCAACAGCATCAACAACCATCAACAACCTCCCTTTGTTCCCAGCGAATTGCATGGGTATTTGTGTCGGCATGCGTTTCGATATGCATACAGTACAGCTACAGAAGTAGCAAAAGCACGAGCAGTGACAGTCACAGCGACAAGCAGTCAAATTACCCCATCGGATCTTAACCACCAGGAGCATTTGGACGCTACGCATGTTGCAGCACTGTTGCGTGTCATTTCATTTGTGCGTAGATCTAGTCATGCAGATCAAGGGGGTTTTGGGGGCGATATTGAGTTGGATGTATGGCTTGCAGATGTGATGACACTCCATCAGTGGATGCTCAAGCTGCTGCAGCCCTACAGCCCATACACTGAGGTCGACCGTGTGTTGGGCGAGCTGCAAAACTTCCAATTGACCAGCTTTGGCGATGTACAAGACGGTGGGCAGGTGTGTTGGGGGTCGTGGATGTGGTGTCCGTCCTGCACCTGTACAAGAGTACCCCATTCCTACACAGATCATGGTTGTGCTGGAGGACACACAGCTCAAGGAATCGCCATCAACATTGTCACCCTATCCCATTGGCCTCGATGGCACCACGAGTGACGATGAGCACACTGGTTCATATCAGTCTTCATCGGCATCATCATCGGCATCGCTGTCAGAGCATACTGACCAGCTGCATGCACTACCCTTGAACCTGTGGGCAAGACAAATAAAATTGTGGCAAACCACCCAGCGCTTTGGTGATGAGGTGCGAATTTAGGGTTGGGGCCTGCGTTGTTCCTTGTCGACAGCAGATGCCTGTGAAAGAAAACACTGACAGAACCATCATGCAATGGCATCCTCTCAATGTTCCCACTGTTCATCACCACAGATGTTGCAGCAGGTGGAGTTTGGTGCACAACAGCTGGTGGCATTGCAAGGCACATCCACCATGCGCAAAGCTGCGTTCCTGAGCCTTGCTCTTGTGTTTGTAGCATATGCACGTGCAGCCTTGCTTTTTCACATGCAGCGACAGCGACCGGCCATTGCTGCTTATGTGTGCAACCGGTGTAAAGGCGACGGGGTATGGGGGCCACATTGGATGTGGGATGGACATGTTGCCATGAATGTAACGCACACATGTTGTTTACAGTATACATTCACGCACACGTTGTGTACACACACCACATTCACGCACACATTTTGTACACACACCACATACACGCACACATATTGTACACACCACCACATACACATTGCGCTCACCTCACGCACACAGGCGCGGCCGGTGTTGTTGTTGCATTGCTATGCTGTGTTGGGTGGTGCGCCTGCCGTGCTGTTGTTGCTGGATGAGCTTGATGGTGTGTTACCGACAACACCCAATGCAGACACCATGTTCAAGGTGTGTGTTGTGTGTGTATTTGTGTATGTGTATGTGTGTGTATGTGTCCTGCATCACCCTCACTCACCCACCCCTCACCTCCCCCCGCCACCCCTCCCACTTCCCACCCCCTCACACCCACCCCAAACCCCCCCTCTCAGGTGGTCACTCTGGTGTGCTTAGGCATACACACACGTGTCACAGAAGAGACAATTCGTTGTCCAGGTGGGTTGGTTGACCAATTAGCCGCGCTGGTTCTCCCATGTGTTGACCAATTACCACTGTTTAGACAACGTGCAGTGGCCTCTATGTTGAGCTTGGTATGTGGTTGTGGTTGGTGTGGTTGTGGTGTACATTGTTGATGTTAATGGCGTTGTTCATGTACAACATGGTGTATGTAATTACATATGATGCACCATGCCAACATCAGACCTGACTATGTGTACACCCCAACCCCCACACACCAAATCAACACACAGTATTGGGAGCGTGATTGTCTCGCAGTTGCAGCCGTCCTTGATGCCATCACCACCAATCATCTCTCCGCCATGACCCACCCTGATTGGCTCCCCCTCCTGGGCATGACTGCCCTCCCCACCCTCCCCCGTCCCCGACAACGTTTGACTATGCCCACCATGGTCAAAGCACAACGCCCCGGGCCATTGTTCTTGGCAGATGATGGGGATGTGGATGTGACATCTTTATATGGGGAAACAGGGGTGGGGGAGGTGTGCCAGTTACTTGAAGCACTGCGTGGGTATTACAGCCCTGTGGTAGGTCGAGTATGTGGTCGTGTGGATGATGCCATGGTGGATGCGCTGCTCCGATTGACCAGGGGAGATGGGCAGGAGGCGTTTGCCACAGAGGGGGCGGTGTACAGGGGGCATGAACGATTGGCATTGTGTAGACCTGTGCTGGATGCATTTGCTACTGCTGGATATAGGTGTATGGGGTGGGGGGTGAGTCTGGGGGGTGAGTGTGGGGGGGTGAGTCTGGGGGGGTGAGTGTGGGGGGTTGAGTGTGTGGGGGGGAAGGTGGGTATGCAGATATATGCAGTGCATTACTGGCTTCATTATGTTTGCATGCAGTGCAACCCCTGTTTCATTATGTTTGCATGCAGTGCACCCCCTGTTTCATTATGTTTGCATGCTGTGCACCCCCTGTTTCATTATGTTGATTACAACGCCCCACCCCCACTACAGGCCATCCCCAGCCCTCCGCACAGCCCTCGACACCATGATGACCACCCACCACACCTCCATGGCACTTGATGACCTCCACACCTACCTCACATGGTGTATCGCTGTTGCCCACCGTGCCCCCACACCCATCCTCGAAACAGCATCATCACGATTGTTACATCGTCTCATGGCACACCCCACCCGACCTGCACCACCCACCACGTCTGCACCATGTTATGTGGCGCATCAGGCACGGTGGCTGCATGCACAGTATGTAGCAGGGATACGCAACCCGGAACGACGTGCACAGCGGCGCTGGGCGGCGTACCCGACCAAGGTGTGCTGTGGGTGTGCGTGGGTGTGAATGTGTGTGTGGATTTGTGCGAATGTGCGTGGATGGTGTAGGCTGTGATACATTGACCAACACAACAGTGAAAGTCAACTATACACATTGACCACACATAATCAATCAACCAACAACACATTGCCCACCACACAAAATTAATCAACCGACAACGACACATTGCCCAACACCCCAGGTGGCATTTTGGGACCCTGATGGCACCTCCTACATGACTGCTGCATTTGAGGGATTTGCCGCCCAACTGCTGTGGGCACTGGCATGCCACTGGGCAATCTCCAAATCCTACTGCACACAGGTGACACAATTACTGTTTCGCTACATGACAGCCTCCTTTACACCACAATTGGAGGAGCACCTGGTGACGTTGTACTTGGCAAATGCGCTGGTGGAGCTCCAAGCAGGTGGGGGTGGGCGATTGGATGCATTGCAAACCAATTCATGGACATCGGGGGCGAGTTTGTTGGCGTCTGCATTGGCGGAGTATAGACAACTGGGTGATGCACAAGAGGGGGATCGTGGCCAATGTATGACACGGCTGCTGCATGTGCTGCTGCAACAGGTGTGTGAGGGAAGGGGGGGTGTCCCATGGTCATCTGCTGGGGTGTGGTTCATGGATGTGCCTTATGGGTGTGCTTCATGGGTGTGTTTCATGGACATGCATGCGACATTGTACATAAACCTGTACATGAATGACACGCATGGGTTGATCACACTTGTACTTGCCACACTCTATCTACACATCTACAGGGGTGTGGGTTGATGCCAGATGCCGTTCACATGGCACAGTGGAGCCGCTTTCAACAAGAGGTGCAATCTGCTGTTGGTGCTGTCGCTGGTTCTGTGTCGTTTCAATTGGCACGCATAAGCTTTGATGGTGGCGTACATGTGCCACTGCCTGTCACCACTGTGCTGCGTCGAGGTGTGTGTTTGTGTGGGGGGGTGTATGGTGTGTGGGTATGGGTGTGTGCTGTGTGTACATGTAGTCTTGTTGTACTACACAGAGACATGCCATATAGAATGACATGTCTCCTCCCCCATGCACCCACCGTGACACAGGGGATGATGCAAACACAGCGGTGTTTGCCAACGGGCCAGCTTGCTATGTGCATGATGCACAACACACAAGAACGGTGGTGACTACAGTTGCCATGCGTAATGACATGCTACGGATGGCTGGGTGGACAGTGGTGGATGTGGATTGGTATGCATGGCCAAGCACACGCCGTGAGCAGCACGAGTACATTGCAGCACTGCTCGATGGTGGTGCCTAGGGTTCTTGTGGTGGGGAAGATGATGTTGTTTGAATGCACTGCCAATTGTTGTATATGAATCCACTTATGAATCATGCTGCAAGTGAATAAACAATCGCAGCTGTAAAACAACGCACGTAAGGCATGTGGGAATAACACGATGTGTGATTGGCAGCACGTTGTCTAGCATCATCGCGCACAGAGCCAGCATGGCATCTGCTGTGCCGCAGCAGCATGTAGAATATACTCTAGGTGTACTAGAGTGGCTGCTGGCACATGCAGATGGCGAGGTCATGGCAACCCTGGTATCGGATGTGTGCGGTGGGGTGCATGAATTGCCTGCATTGTTGCGCGTGCGTTGGTATGCAAAACTGCTGATGGACGTAGAAGTGATCAATCAGCATGCAATTCACACGTTTGAGGCCCTGTGTGGTTGCGTCGCCGATGCCACCCTTCCCGCCACCATACCGCATGCTCCACCACACCTCGCCACGACCCTTGCCATGTATGAGGGCAGCACTGATGAGCATGCTGTCAAGAGCTTGCATACTTTTGCAGCACATGTGCAGCGTGCACTCCCACCGCTCGCGATGGAGGTGCGTGGAGAATATGATCGGGATGGATGGTGTTGTTGGTCAAACCTTGCATGCCCAACAACATAGGAGCTACTTGGTGATTGGTGGCAAACACATCCAGAGCGGCTCACAGAAACACTTACAATGCTTGAAACCTTCCCCATGCCACCACAACCTGCGCCACCACGAAGACGGTATGAGAGCAGTGATGACGCACACAATAGCCGATGGTCATATACAGCCACAAAAATGCCCACAACACAGTGCTGTGCCATCCAAATACGCATATGACACGCCAACACAACCTCGTAAACCACATATGGTATGGTCGCTGTGCATCGTGTGTTGTATTCAAAGTACACCATCAGCCAAGTGATGGCAGCTTGTGAGTGACCGAATACATAGTGCCCCACTCATCAGCTAATGTATGTAAGCCATCCCATCCACAACAGGCACCATCAACACGCAAGGCAGTGGCAACGCCAAGCGTCCGATCATCCCAACAGCACAACAGCGCAGCAATGCCTGAGAAAAAGGAGCGTCGCCGTGTAGGGAGGTGGAGTGAGGAGGAGACAAGAGCGCTTATTGGTTATGTGAGCCAGGTGTGTTTGTGGAGGGTGGATGGTACGGATGCCACACACACGTACATCAAAACCACCACCACAACAGGTGGGCAAGGGACGGTGGAAGGAGATATTGTTGGAGGGACAAAAGCAGGGGCTCTTTACCAACCGCTCGCAAGTGGATTTGAAAGACAAGTGGAGGTGTGAAGGATGTTTGGGTGGGTGACGCATTTGTACCTGCATGCATCACCCAGTCACCCACAAAACCACAGAAACTTGGAAAAGACACGTGCAGGGCAGACTGAGCCAGCACTGCAAGCACACACAGCGCCACAACCATGAGGGGTACCACATGCATGTTTATGGTTTTGGGGAAATTTCCCTAAAGAAACTAGATTATAGGGGTTTTGTCATTCTATTCTTTCAACACAGTAAAACACAGTAACGAACACCGACAGCTCTTTGAGCGTGTGTTACACGTCATACAATACGTTTGGCAGCACGCACACGCTGCCCATTGTTACGTACCAAACGGTTTGTGCAGATCAACAACGCAAACCCGACTCCTCCTGCACCTGCCAATGCAAATGTCAGTTCCCACAAGATCCACACTATCGACGGAAAATATAACAGCAGCATCAGTCTTGGCCTTGGAACAATTGCTGCATGATGCTGATAGAGACTATGCAACAGCATATCTGCTGGTACCTGTCATCCATCGCCTGCTGGAGACTTTGGAAGACCAGGGCATCTCGATAGACCCCTATATCCTTTTTCACTGTGCACACGCCAAGATGCGTGCGACGATGCACACGTGGCGGGACCGCGGGCCCACAGACTACTTGACAATCACAGATGCAGAACGGCTTTACAATGCATGGGCAGACTTGTGCATGGTGGCATTTGATATGCTCCCGGAAGACAGGTATACGCCACTGCAAGATTTCGATGTGCATATTCAGGTATTGTGGAGGTGGGGATGTGTGCACTGGTGTGCGCGTTTGCCATGTTGGATTTATCATCAACCTACAGATTCGCCGTGCATGTGCATTTGCGTATTGGAATGAGTCTCCAGAGGTGTTTCAGGCGCACGTACACACATACATTGAGGACGGTGCTGACACCCCCGATCGACATATTGCCAAAGTGTACGTGTCGGTGGGGGTTTATGAATTCAGCATGGTTTGACACCCATCATTGTACATCCATATCACCTCCACATGCAGTGCCCAGGACATGATCAGGGCACACCGCAACCAACAACCCCCACCGACGGTGTACAACATACCACGACTCATCACCATGCTTGGCAAGGTACTCGAAGATGTCGTGCAAGACCAACCTCCCACCTACTTGGAGGTTGCTGTGCAGGAAATTCGCCAAGTTGTGGGTGACTTGCCACCCCAACAACTGTTGCATGGTCAGGCGCATCCAACACCACGATCAGCAAGGATGGCATCTGTTGATAGGGCACGTGCGGCATCAACTGGTGGCAGGTCACGTGGGCGTCCTTCTGCTACTCGTGTGGTGCATCTTCAGCAGCATGAAGCATTACCAAATTTTGGCAATGAACGAAATGGTGACGAGGAAGATGATGTACCAGGTCGTCGCTGGCGTGGGCGTGCTACCAGGGGTGATGCGCGAACAGATGGGGAACTTGTGGAAACTGGGGAAGAAGAGGATGATGGTGGTGCTGGTCCTGGTCCATCCACAGTGCTCAAGCAAAAGCAAAAACCTGCAAGACGGCTGCAAGAGCAACGGCAGGCATTGAGCAATGCAGTGGGTGTGGATCCCTTGCATGATTTAGCACATGCAGCTCAAGCTGCACAACAAGAAGCCCATCGATCAGGGCGTATGAGGAGGGTTGTGATCCCGGTATGATGGTTGAGGTGGGTGTGGGATGGTGGCATCGTGTTCTGATCACCGTCATCATCATCTACTCCCACAGAATTTGCAGCGTGATGCTGGTGATGGTGATCCATTTGCAGATGTGGATCATCAACCTATTGCATCACTCCGAAGTGAGCTGAGTAGTGATGATGATGTGGGTTCTCATCATGGGTCGCGATGGCCTCGACAAAGACGGTATGATTTTGTGTGTGTGTGTGTGTGTGTGTGTGTGTGTGTGTGTGTGTGTGTGTGTGTGTGT
>VFQP010004309.1_pt1 | contig 13372 bp, 10 predicted proteins | sample 3512351 | NCBI WGS metagenome assembly VFQP01 (sample SAMN10412372, study PRJNA504923) | tailings metagenome | isolation source: Relicate 1 Philex TSF1 revegetated site | place: Philippines: Tuba, Benguet | collected 2017-08-29 | reverse complement strand
ATCCGACAGCATAGATTGTGCTTCCGCTTACCAATACTTTATTTACTGTGCCACCCATGTCAGGAGCCCAAGAAGATGGAAGCCCTGTAGTAATGTCGATACCAGCAAGTCCCTGTCTCGGTTCGCCTCCTACAGTGGTAAATTGTCCGCCCACATACATGGTGTTGCCTTGTTGGTAGAAGTCAAAGGGAATGGAGCTAACCGCCGGATTCCATGTTGTAGGAATAGCTGTTGTCGCGTCCAGCGCCGCGATATAATTTCTTGTCTGTCCGCCAAGGACTGAGAATCCTCCTCCTACATAAAGCGTGTTGCCATCAAGTTTCATAGATATTATGCCACTGTTAGCATTTGCATTCCAGGCTGTGGGAAGTCCCGTTGTTGAGTCCAGTGCAGCAATTCCGGTTCTTGTTTGCCCGCTGATTGTTCCAAATGTTCCGCAAGCAAAGACAGTATTTCCCTTTGGCGCAATTACCCTGACTTCACTGTTTGCATTAGGATTAAATGCAGTGGCAAGTCCGGTAGTCGCATCCAGTGCAGCAATTCTGTTTCGTGTTTGTCCTCCTATGTTTGTGAAAGTTCCCCCCGCATAGACAATGTTACCATCGACGACTATAGTACGTACGGCCGAGTTTGCTGACGGATTCCAGGTGCTGGCAAGCCCGGTAGTCGCGTCAATTGCAGCGATTCTGTTTCTCGCTTGTCCGCCAATATTAGTGAAGGCTCCTCCTACGTACAAAGTATTCCCTTCGGCAACAATCGTATTTATACTTCCATCCGAACCGAGAGTCCAGGGAGTCAGCATGTGTGTAGTCATATCGATTGCTGCCGAATAGTTTCTTATCTCCCCTCCGATTGAAGTGAAGGAGCCTCCAACATAAACAGAGCTCCCGTCCATTGCTATTGTTGAGACAATATTACCCGCGCCTGGATTCCAGGCCGTGGCGAGTGCTGTGGCTGCATCTACTGCTGCAAGTCTGGGCCTTTCCTGGCCACTAATACTGGTAAAGGTTCCTCCAACGTATATGGTACTCCCTGCTATTTTTAAAGAAGAAACAGTGCTGTTTGGACCAGGATCCCAGGATGTAACCGATCCTGTTGTCAGATCGATCGCAGCAAGATAATTCCTTGACTGGGTTCCGATCGATGTAAAAGAGCCGGCTGCATACAAAATATTGCCGTTAAGAGCCAGCATAGAGATCGAGTTGTTAGCATCAAGCGTGAGGGTGGTAGGGGAACCTGTTGTGGCATCAATGCCGGCAAACCTCAACCGGGGCTGGCTAGCCACGGTCGTAAAATTTCCTCCTATAAACACCGTATTACCGCTTACGGCAATCGAATTTACCGTAGAGTTGGGAATTGGGTTCCATGATGTAGCCAGCCCTGTAGAAGCATCCAGTGCTGCGACCCTGGGTCTTGGCTGGCCACCGATTGTGGTAAAAATTCCTCCGGCATACACCGTGCTGCCGTTTAAGGAAATAGCATTCACAGCGCCGCTTGCTCCCGGGTTCCACGACGTAGCCAAACCTGTTGTTGCATCCAATGCGGCGATCCTGTTCCTCGATTGCCCTCCTATTTGGGTAAATGAACCGCCTACGTAGATAGTATTCCCGTCTATAGCGATGGTGCTAACGTTATTGTTGGCGTCAGGATTCCAGGGATGCAAACTGCCATCAGCATTGATCCGTGCGATCCTGTTTCTGACTTCTGAGCCTACGCGCGTGAAAGCCCCACCAATGTACCAGCCGCCGCTACCATCCGGCATGGCGACACTGACTGTGTTATTGGGCCTTACATACGCCGGATCCTGCACCCCGGCACTGTTGATCGCAGCTCCGTAGGGTACATTGGGCCCCACATAAGTAAATGATCCCCCTATGATGATCTTGTTGTCAACCGCCACCACGGTAGAAACAGAAGCATTTGTTACCGGAAAATTGCTCAGGAGAGTCTGAGAAAAAGTATGAAGCGTTAAAAAGACAGAAAGTACCAGAAGTGTAAAGGTTTTGTGCATAGGAATGATTTAAAGCAGAGCAATTGTTAAAGAAATTGGTTTTCAATCAAATGAACGAAAAAAAATAATAAAAAAGTGTATTCATTAAAATAATAAGAGTATTATAATTCGCGTCTATAATATTGTTGAATGATCCGGTTGAAGCGTTGACCGGATCTTAAACACGTGCGGTTGTTTTTCCCAGACTGGTAATAGATATGATCAGAAGTATTTTGCTGTTTGCCTGAGAAGGCAGACATACTTATTTTTCCCTGACAGTATTGGAATAGGTAGTCAGGGCTGTTGTCCGCTTCAAATTCATCCTTTGTATTTCAGCCAAGGTATCCGTTGAATATTTCTCTAAGAGTAAACACTGTGTATGTGATAAGGTGATTTTTGTTTTCATGAGCTTATCCGTCCAACTATTTAAAAGAATGATGGTTTATCAGGGAGTGTTGTGAAAAAGCTGGAATGGACGATCATGGAAATATCGTTACAGTAAAAGCTTGTACGGGCTGGTTTTTAAGCAATTCAGATAATGCGCACGCCCGCGCCTGTGATAAGGCTAACAAAGCGCTCAAAGAGATCATTGGTGATAACTTCTAATCACGCTATTCTTCTCACAAAGCAATTGTAAATCTTAAAAACATTTCTATGATCACAACAGTAATTCTCTGTTGCCTTGTATTTGTTCTTGTTGGGATCAGCGCAAGCGCTGTTGAGCCAGTTAAAAACAAACCTGTCAGAATAAAGACAGAAAAAAAAGAGAAAAGCGCTGGTTAAAGCAGGCGCGTTCTGCCGGATCTGCTGCACAGTGACCATGACCAACAGTGATGGTGAATCAGCAGACGCTACGCGTTGCGCGGGCTGGCTTTTGACAAGCTGCGAAACTGCAGCAGAAAAAGCCTGTTCGTAAGCGCGCGAGGCTGTATCTGACTTGATTATGTAAATTTTGGTGATTACCTGATAGTGGCATGACTGTATTTTCATGCCGCTATCTTATATTGCAAAAGCTACACGCACAAACCTTATACTATGATCAGATTACTATCGACTTGGATAGCATTCTTTTTATTGGCGAATACACCAGTTGCTGCGCAATTTCGGTCCATACAGGTCAACTATACCTTCAAATCAAGGTTTCAGAGTGAGACCGTTACCTTTTACAAGACTTTGTTTGATGATGGGCTGACAACGATATTCTTCGACAATGATACCATTCAACAACCTTTCCAGAAGATACAGGTGATAAAGAAAGATACAAAGAAGAATAAAGGATTTTTCTATTCAAAACAGGATAATGAAGGCATCTACTATGCGCCTGTGTTCGGTAAGGATTTTTATGTAAAAGAAGATTCTTTACCATCGCTGCTCGCCTGGGAGTTTATTCCGGGTGAAGATACGGTACTGGGGTACAGTTGTAAAAAAGCAACCTGTACATTCCGCGGAAGAAAATATATTGCCTGTTATGCAGAAAGTATTCCTTTTCATTCAGGCCCGTGGAAGTTTATGGGTTTGCCCGGGCTTATCCTTAAGATAGGCACCGAGGACGAATCGTTCAGGTATGAAGCTATAAAATTTGTAGGTCTGCCAAATAAGGTCGAAATTGAAAGACCTTATGGGAAAGCTGAATTCCTCAGCTTTGTGGACTATAAAAAACTATATCTAAAAAAACTTGCGGATCATCAGCAAAAGGTCAAATCTGAAGAAAAAGATGCAGATGTCGACATCAATATTAAGGATACATCCATGGAATTGCTGAAATAGACCCATCGATCCGTACTGCCATACAATGAGATTTGCGCTGCTCTGTATATTGTTCGTCTTCCTGTTTATTCCTGATAGTTATGCTCAAACGATCGGGGGAATAGTGGTGGATGCCAGCAATAATGATCCCATTCCTTCTGCTTACATAAAGATATACCGGAAAGATAGCGTGCCGGTACTGACGGAGTCTGCACTGATCAGCAAAGGCCGGTTCGAGATATCCCTGCGTCATAAATACAACGCTATAATTATCGAGGTAACCTCAAACGGTTATCAGCCCGAAGCAAGAACGCTTACGCTGTCAGATACCGTGCGCCAATACAATTTGAATTTTTTCCTGTCCCGGATTGAATACAAAGAAATGAAACCGGTCGAGGTTAGCGCAGGCCCGGCACCGGTTGTTGTCAAAAATGATACAACTACCTATAACCCTCGCGCATTCCGTGATGGGACAGAACGTAAGCTCGAAGATCTCTTGAAAAAACTTCCTGGTATACAGGTAAATGAAAAAACAGGTGAGGTAAAGTTCAAAGGGAAAGCGATTGAGAAAATGCTGATCGAAGGCGATGATCTTTTTGGTAGAAATTACACGCTTGGCACCAGGAACATAGGAGTGGATATGATCGCTGCTGTTCAGGCAATTGAAAATTTTTCTGATAATTATGTATTAAAAGGTCTTGAACATGACGAAAAGGTCGCGTTGAACCTTCAGCTTGTCAAAACAAAACTGAAAATAAATGGCGGCGCTGATCTTGGAGCAGGAATGTTTGCAAATGGAAAATTATTGCAGGATCATAATATAAATGCCATAGGTATCAACTCGCAGCATAAGTTCTTCACTACCCTGTCGTATAACAATGCCGGAACCAATCGTTCTCCGCTCGACTATTTCGGAAACAACTATAATAATGAACAGGCTCGCGAGCTTTCCCTGTACAACAACCGGTTTATTAATGATATCAACTTTTCCGATCTTGTAGAAGAAGGGCGAGCCAGTTTCAACGATCAGTTTTTTGGAAGCTATAACGGACTTTTTAAGCTGGGAAAGAAAACTAGCCTCAAGGCGAATGTCATGGGCATCCGTGATCGGTTGAAGAACCAGCAGTATGCGGTCAGCCGGTATTTTACGGAAACGGATACCATTGTTAATATCGATTCAACATTGTTGGAGAAGAGGCCAGCAAGCTTTCGCGCGGACATATATATCCGGAACAATACCAGCAGCAGATCGCTATTGGAATACAGCGGAAGCATTCGTCACGAAAATATAAACTCCGGTCGTGATGACTACACTAACTACATGCCTTACTTCCGGAGCAGCATCAATACAAATACCCTGTTCTTTAAAAATGAAATTACCTATACACGCAGGATTGCGCCAAAGGCAGCGTTCCAGTTACTCGCTGTTCAGGCATTTGATAAGCCGGCACACAACTTTTTCATCACTCCCCCGGTAATTAGCCAACTGGATTTCTCAAACAATTCACAGATGTTGTGGCAGAAAAAAAACACTGCCGATGTTTCAGGGAATATCATTGGAGCATTCCGTCAGGGAAACTACACAACCGGATTGAAGGCATTGTATGCGGATGTAGACTTTCGCTCCGATCTTATGAGCGATTCACTTGGTAAAACGGTATCGGTGTTTCCTAACAATTCCAGGTATCGGAAAGGAATGCTTCAGCATAAAAGCAGTTTGTCTTTCCGGAGAGCCCCATGGAGCATTAATGCTTCACTGGCCATCAACTTTCTTTCCCAGCAGCTCGATAATAAGATCAGGCAATCGAAGCTGAATAAAAATTCGTTTTATGTTGAGCCAACGGTTACAACATCATTCCGGCTTTCTTACTACTCAAAATTGTCGCTGACAGTTTCTGCTTCACAAAAACCTAATGTCGATAATTTTATTTTTGAAAATGAACTTCTGCTGGGGCTACGCAGCATAGCTGCAAATGAGCCTTCGCTGAACCTTGACAGGTCTAAGCTGGCAAGCCTTGCCTATGGCTATAACAATCTCTACAATCAGTTTGATCTTAACGCCGGGTTGTCATATCAGCAACGAACCGGCGGCTATTTTCCGTTTTATGATATAACACAATCGCTGATAGTAGCGCGATATCGTTATTACAACATCGATTTCAGTACTACAGACTTTTTCATGTCCGGTACAAAATATATTCCAAAGATCCTGTCAACAATAAAACTTGCAGTTAATCTCTCCCGGTATGATTATAGAAATTTCGTGAACAAAGACACGATGCGCGATAACGTATCATACACAGGAGGGGTGAATTTTCTTTATAAAACGATGTTCAAGCGGGGCCTGAATTTGCACAACAGTATCATCACGAATACGAGCATTGCCACCAGCAGCGGAAATAATACAAGAAGATCATTTACACAGTTGCAAAATCAATTCCGGGCCATTTTAGCCCTCCGAAAAGTATTGCTGCTGAGCGCAACATGGGATTGCATTATTCCTGATGGAAATAACTTTCACAACAATTTCAATTTTTTTGATGCAACTGTTTCCTATAAGCCCAAGGATAAAAAATATGAGGTGCGGTTGCTATTTAAAAATATACTGGATCAGCGTTTGTTCGGATTGCGTGATATTTCAGATTATTCCTCAAGTAGCTTCCGCATAAATACATTGCCCATGCACTGCGTTCTGTATTTCACAAGATCTTTTTAAGGATTGTATGTATTGTATGGATGGATAATCAACGCTTAGGTGTTATCTCGTCCGTCAGTCTTCAAATATTAGTAGGATAGCTTCATTATTTTTTTCTGAAATAATGATCCGCAAGCGCTCTTGTAATCCTCGCCGGAACCGCTTCATCCGTATTCGTCATGATAATGATCGACAAGTCATCCTTTTCGAACCGGTCATACTGCGAGCGGAAACCCACATTAGCGCCGCCATGATTGATCAGCTTATGGCCTTTGTAGTCCTCTATCAGCCAGCCAAAGCCATACGCAGCTGTGTTTTCCGGTTTATCAGATACCCTGATGAATGGTGTCCATAGCAGTTCCCAGCTCTTTTTCGAAAGAATGATCTTTTTCTCATCCAATACTTTATTCCAGCGGATCATATCACTGCTGGTGGAAAGAAAGCCACCGCTTGGTCGTACCGCATACATCGCTTCTGCATTGATCAGCGTATCTCCTTTATGCATGTACCCGCTGGCGCGGTTTGGGATAATAGGAAAGAAATCCGTCATGCAACTGTTTTTCATACCTGCAGGGATAAACAGTTTCTCGCGGATATAATCCTGCCAGGGTTGCTTACTCACTTGCGTGATGATCTCGGCAAGCATATAGTAAGCAAGATTACAGTATTGATATTTTTCACCGGTCTTAAAGTCAAGTGGTAGTTTATAAGCCGACTTGATGATCGCCAGATCCGGTTGAATGATGTAATTGTTATAAGCAGGTCCTTCTCGTTTTAATCCTGAAGTGTGGGACATCAGATGCTTGATCTGAATTGGTCGCCAGGTTTCCGGTGCATCGGGAAAGAATTTATGAACAGAATCTTCGATGCTTAATTGGCCATCTTCCTGCAGTTTGAGAATGGCTGTGGTAAAGAATTGTTTGCTGACAGAGCCCAGGCGTATCACGGTTTCTGAATTGACGGGTATGTTATGCTCCACATTAGCGAGGCCATAACCTTTGTTTACGACAGCTTTCCCGTTTTTGATGACCGCGAGGGAAAGACCGGTGATGCGCTGGTCTTTCATGAATTTCTGGACGATGAGGTCCGTGCTGTCGGTTTGTGCAAAACTGGCGATGCTGATCAGTAGAAACAGGAACAGGAATTTATTCTTCATATACATGGTTTGGCGGAACAGAAATTGGGACTTTGTTTTTGCTTTTTTGCGCACCCCGGAGCGCTCAGTGATTTTTCTAATATACTCATTTAATTTCTGGCCATCCTGTTTGTTTTACTGAATGTACCCGTGTTTGTATGAGCGTGAGATTTTATCGCTGTGCGGTATATAGAATTTATTGTCTTGAACAATCTGGAATTTTTTCGGGCAAATAATGAGTATATTTAGTGACACCATCATGCCGTACAGCAACTGTGTAAGCTCCATCAGGTTAAAAAGAGTGAAACGATATGACTGTAATAAACCAGATAAAAGCGTATATCGACAGCCAGGACGAAGTCAAACGTACTGATCTGCAAGCTTTGCATCAGCATATTCTTAAAATGTTTCCCCAAGGCAAATTATGGTTTTTAGACGGGAGGGATGCCAGTGGGAAAGTTGTCTCCAATCCAAATATTGGATACGGGCAATACACGATAAGGTATAAGGATGGATCAACGAAGGAATTCTATCAGATTGGACTAAGTGCAAACACGAGTGGTATTTCGATCTATCTGATGGGACTTGAAGACAGGCAATACTTAACTCAGCATTTCGGAGCTACCATAGGCAAGGCTACTGTAACAGTTTACTGCATTAAGTTCAAGGCGCTGAAAGATATAAAACTTGATATACTTGAAGAAGCCATGCGGTATGCGGTTAGTCAAACTGGTAAAGATTAGTGTCTCCAATGGTCGGTACGCAGATAGTTTTCTGAAGTATAGTCATTATCAGCGGATCTGCGCGCATTGATCTGCGTCCATCTGCGGGAACCCCTACGCCGGGCGTATGATTGATGTCTCCCAAAGACTTTCACCTCCTGATCCCAATCTTTAAACACCGCTTTGGGCGTCATCATCTCTATCTGAAACGCAGATCAATTTCCGAGATCTTCTTTCGAAGTCTTCAATCCGGTTTCATAGATCAAACATTAGCATCAGACATGATAGTATTATGTTCTGAACTACAGGTCTGTTAATCTGAAAAAGATACGCCATCATCTCTCCGGTGAAAAAAACATAAAATACTGTTTAAAAACACCGGGTATCCTTTAGTTATCGTGGTAGCTTTTCGCCTTGTTATAGTTGAGCTAAAACAATGCGATCATATGACGGAACAGCAAAACACAGAATACAAACAAACCTGGAGCGATGATTACCTGAAATGGATAGCTGCTTTTGCCAATAGCAAGGGAGGTTCGATCTATATAGGAAAAGATGATCAGGGCCGGGTGACGGGTGTGGCGGACTATAAGAGATTATTGGATGATCTTCCCAATAAGATCAGGGACATTTTGGGTATTATGACAGAAGTAAATCTTCATGAGACCGAGGGCAAACAGTTCCTGGAGATCATTACTTCTCCGTACTCTGTTCCGATCTCGTTTCGTGGTGCATATTATATCAGGAGCGGCAGTACCAGCCAGGAACTTAAAGGGAATGCGTTGATGGAGTTCCTTTTGCGGAAGGCAGGTAAGAGCTGGGATGATGTAATAGAGCCTTCCGCCACCCTTGCACACATAGATAAGGAAGCAGTGGAGAGGTATCTGAGAGCTGCTGTCAGAAGCGGACGTCTGCCTGATATGACTGGTATTTCTTTGCCTGATCTTTTAGAGAAACTCCGTCTTTATGAGGATGGCATGCTGAAGCGTGCCGCAATTATTCTTTTCGGAAAGGATCCGCGCCGGTTCTATCTCAACATGCAGGTGAAGATGGGACGGTTCGGACAGGCTCATGATGATCTGAAATTCCAGGAGACAGCAGAGGGAAACCTCATTCATCTTTTGCAGGAAGTACCTGAAATACTGAACCGGAAGTTTTTCACTAAGACAGTGAGTTTTGAAGGGCTTCAACGCATTGAAAAAGGTGATTATCCCGTAGCGGCATTACGCGAAATATTGCTGAATGCATTGGTGCATCAGGATTATATGGGAAGCTTTGTGCAGATCAGGATATATGACGATTGCTTCAATTGCTGGAATGCGGGATCGCTTCCGCCGCAGTTATCCCCCGATGGATTAAAAGGCCCACACTCTTCGTATCCCCGGAATACACTGATCGCTGATGTTTGCTTCAAAGGCGGTTATATTGATTCGTGGGGACAGGGGATCCTTAAGATCATCAATTCATGCCGTGAAGCCGGACTGCCCGAGCCCGAGATTATTGAGCGGCATGGAGGTATGCTGGTTACCTTGTTTAAAGACCGGTTTAACGAAGTTAGTTTAAGGAAAATGGGGCTGAATGAACGGGAGATCCGTACTATAAACTATTTGAAGGAACAAGGAGAAATTACTAATAGTAAATATCAGGAACTGAACAAAGTTGGAAAGACTGTAGCAACTGTGGAACTGCAAGGACTCGTTGAAAAAAGGTTGGTGATCCAGGCTGGAACCAAAGGAAGAGGAAGTAAATACAAGCTAATCGGCCGCTAATTGGCCGTTTTGGCCGCTAATTGGCCTCTAAAAGGCCGGAATGACACGTCAAGTTTTGGTGTAATTGGCAGAATCTATAATAGAACAAATGAGGTTGTTCAAGGGAGAAATATTTGTTTACTGATGATCGCTTTGCTGATAAATTTCTAAAATGTTATAAAATGAAGTTGGAATGGCTAAAACTGGAGAATTCTACTCGCAAAAGAAATTTGGAGCGAGCCACCATCTCCACCGGTCTCCCGCCAGAAGCCATCGAAAAAGACTGGTGGGTTACGCTTACTCTTCGTGCATTGTTCCGTACTCCCTATGCTCAGTTCTGCATTTTAAAAGGCGGTCTTTCTCTTTCCAAAGCCTGGAATCTTTTGCACCGCTTTTCCGATGATATTGACATTGCCCTCCTGCCGGAAGCATTTGGCATGCAGTATCATTGCAGACCAACTCATTCTTATCTAAAAAGGCTTAAAAAACGGGGCTGTATTTTCGTCGCCACCCAGATGAAAGATGCATTAGTTAAGGCATTCGATGAACTGGGCATTTTGGCTGATGATATCGCTATCAGGGTGGGAGTGGTGCGGAAAAAAGATCCTCAGATCATATTTATCCGGTATCGTTCAGTGATCACTTCACAGCCGGCCATCCCTGCGGAAATAAAGATCGAGTTCAGTGTCCGTAACTTAAAAGACCCTTTCACGGAGCTTGCATTACAATCGATCCTCTCAGCCGTTCTGCCCGGCGAAATGGACAAAGAAGATCCGTTTATTGCGCAGGTTGCTATGCCTCACAAAACATTAATGGAAAAAATGTTCTTACTACATGAGAAATTTAGTAATAGAAAAGCTAAACCCTGGAGAGGTCCCCGGCAGTGCCGCCATCTTTATGATATTGTTCAATTGATGAACACAACGGCAGGTTCTGATGCACTGTCAGATACTGCGCTCTATGCAGCGCTGATCCAACACCGGCGATTATATACGCGTTTACGCAATGTCGATTACAGCACATTAGATCATGCTGCACTTTGCTTTGTTCCTCCCCTGAAATGGGTTGAAAAAATCCGTAGTGACTATGAATCGGTCAAAGATTCCATGTTCTATCGTCAACCTGTTGCATTTGATGAATTATTGACTCAACTTAGATCATTTAACAGAAAGATGAGTTTTGCCGGTCAACATGATATTAGTCACCTAACCTGATTAATATTTCTCACGCTCAAATCTCTCATTTCCGCAACAATCTCGTGCATAAAAGCGGCAGCGGGAAAGGGAAAGGATATATCATTGGTTAATTATTGCGGCTTTTAAAGGCCCTGAAGATAACCAGAGTTGATCTCACAGTATTCGATCGCCATAGCGTGTATGATCGAAAATACAACCTCGTGTAGTTAGGGATCAACCAGGCTTAGTTCGTTGAAGCTTCGAATATTAAAGTGTTTTATTTCATTCACCTTCTTCCTGCGCTGTTTTCCCGGGCGACCGTTTTATTTATCTGATTGATTTTATCGACTGAAGACCCGGGGGGCCTATGAATGCTGGAGTCAACCCAGCCTTTAGGTAAACCCATTCCTTCAGGTAAAGACAACCTGGCAATCAGGGGACACCAGGGGCTGGCAGGAATTAAGGTTGCTATGGGTTTTATATTGGCCGCCCGGGAAACGGAGCCGCTATGCATCGCAACTTCCAAAGCACAAAATTAGCCTCGCTGGAATATGAAATAAATCGTAATATGTTCTTTATTTTTATGGATACAGGTAGTTTTTAATCAGGCAAACTGTAATCAAAAATATCGCGATGATAAAACCCTCATTATTCTTATTGGCATGCATTGTTACGTCTGCTATTACCACTTTTGGGCAGAACGCGTTTGTACTAAAGGGAAAAATCAAGGCAGACTTCCCGCAGGTCATTCAGATCGAGTACCTGGATAAAGTAGATAGTGTCTTATCCAATGACGGGCAATTTCAGTTCTCCGGAAATTTAGATCATCCTGTCCTGGTCCGGCTTTCAAGTAAGAACAGCATTACGAATCAACTGGTAACAAAAGAGCTTTTTATAGAACAGGGGAGTAATGAAATCGAATCGGAATTCAACCGGTTAAGATCAACAAAACCAAAGATGCAGTTCGGTTCTTCGCAACAAATACTGGATGACTATAATTATAAGTTTTCCTTACTGGTGGATATGTATCGTTTTACACGGGATAGCCTCGTCAATAAAAAATCCATCGATACGGTATTGAAAAAAAGAGTAAATAAGTTGTCCGATAAGATAAATCGTTTTGAAGAGATGTACGAAAAGGACTTCATTTTGCAAAACAGGAATAATTATGTAGGTGCTTATTTCTTTCACCGTTATGGTTCCAACTTTATGGAAGAGCGGGATATAGATTCTGTTTACGCATTGTTTCCTGATAAAATAAAAAGCAGTTTTTATCTGAAGAAGATTGCTGAAAAGCAAACGTATTCAAAACTGCTTAAAGAAGGAATGGCTGTGCCTCAACTCCGCTTGTACAACACAAAACAAAAAGAAGTAGTGCTCAATTCGCTGTTTACAAAAAAGATCACACTTGTTGACATATGGGCATCGTGGTGCGTGCCCTGCATCCAAACACATGCGCTGCTAAAAGAACTTCATGCAAAATATAATAAGGCCGGCTTAAGTATTATTGGGGTTTCACTTGACAGTAAACACGATAACTGGTCAAAATATTTGCAAAAGAATCCATTGCCATGGACAAATTTTATTGATCCCAAAGGCGAAAATGGAGAAACCAATAACATATTCAATCTTGTTTCCGGTAATGGAATCCCCTTTTTTGCGTTGATCAATGATAAGGGCGAATATTTGAAGATAGGAATCGAGGCTGAGGAATTGGAATCTTATATCGAAGGCTATTTGCGGCGTTGATTGGCACAGGTGTAACAGAAAAGAAAGGACTAAGCTGGGTTATACACGGCGCTGATCCGGTTTGCTAAAATGGCCGGGTTTAATATTGGCCGGGGATAGTACAGCATAACGATGAAAAACGTTGACGCAATGAGCCGGTCGAGAGCTTAAAGGGTAGGGGTGGATAAAACTCCCAGCTCTTCCAGCATAAATATTTAAAACGATTTCGTGGCTCAAACCCTTGCCGGTATTGACTAAACGCCGCATAATCCGCCTTTTATCGATCTTTTGCCGATAATTTTTTAAAAAAATATTTCAACTTTTTTTGGCGGAAAAAGAACGCGCCCTTATCTTCGCACTCCCAAAACAAACGGGTACGGATCGGTAGTTCAGTTGGTTAGAATGCCGCCCTGTCACGGCGGAGGTCGCGGGT
>VFQP010004308.1_pt1 | contig 13376 bp, 14 predicted proteins | sample 3512351 | NCBI WGS metagenome assembly VFQP01 (sample SAMN10412372, study PRJNA504923) | tailings metagenome | isolation source: Relicate 1 Philex TSF1 revegetated site | place: Philippines: Tuba, Benguet | collected 2017-08-29 | reverse complement strand
GGGGGGGGGGGGGGGGGGGGGGGGGGGGGGGGGGGGGGGGGGGGGGGGGGAGACGAGAGGCAGCTGCTGCCCTGCCTCCGCTGGTTCAGCAGCACGCTTCAACAGTGTCCCCGCGCCCTCACTGCGCCCTCGTCGCATGCAGTGTACCCTGACCTGGCGAGCCGCCCTATCGAGGTGCCGGTGCCGCTGGTCAACGGCAACCTGGGCCTGCAGCTCACGGCCGAGCAGATGGCCGACCTGCTCCAACGCATGCAGCTCGAGGTGAGGCGGAGAAGCAAGGAGCAGCAAGCAGTCGTGCTCGGGGGTGAGGACAGGCCAGCAGCGACCATCGACAGCACGCAGCTTGCGGTGAGGAGAAGCGAGCGGCTGTGCGGACTGCGGGACAGCAAGAGGAAGCTCAGGGCGTGCGGACATCTCGCCTGGGTGCCCGGGAGCGCACCCCACAGGCCGTACGTCAGCCGAGCGGCGACAGAGGCGGGCGCTCAGGCGCTCACGTGCTTGCGTGCCGCGTGCGTTTGTGCGTGCGTGGCGGCGGCGCAGGTGGTGGTTCAGCCGGGCGGGCAGGCGCTGCAGCTGCGCGTGCCGCCCACGCGCTCCGACATCCTGCACGCGTGCGACGTGGTGGAGGACGTGGCCATCGCCTACGGCTACAACAACATCCCCAAGATGGTGCGCGCGCCGCGCCCCTCCCACCCCACCCGCTCGCCCGCCACCCGCACCACCACCGCCACCACCACCACCCAAGCACGGGGCCACCGCGCTCCCACTGGCATGCTGCGGAGCGCCGTGGCGCCGCCGCAGCGTGCGATTCTGGCGGCGCGCGTCGCAGCTGCTGCTTGAACGCGTTCAACGGCGGCTGACGCGGCGACTGGTGATGGCGAATGGTCCACACGCGCAGGTGCCGAGCACGTACACGCAAGGGCGGGAGCTGCCCGTCAACCAGTTCACCGAGCTGCTGCGCGGCGAGTGCGCCATGGCCGGCTTCACAGAGGTGCTCACCTGGTGAGCACTGTTATGCTGCCTGTGCCGTCGTATAGCGTCTCAGCGCTGCGCTGCCGGGGGGACGAATCGGGCCGGAACGGTGTTCTGACTCGCATCTCTCTTTGGACACGCCCGCGTGCGTGCCTGCGTGCGTGCCTGCGTGCGTGTGCGTGCGTGTGCGTGCGCTCAGGGCCTTGTTGTCCAAGGCGGAGAACTTTGCGCAGCTCCGGCGCGGCGAGGGCAAGCCCGGCGAGGCCGTCGAGATTGGCAACCCCGCCACGGCAGAGTTCGAGGTGCGGCGCCTGACCACCAGTCGTAGTCACGCCGACCCGCCCTGCCTCCCAGCCCAGCCCCCGACACCGCAGCGCCTGCCGTCGCGTGCGTGCGTCCGGCACGCGCCCTCCCGGCGGCGAGGCGACGTTGCCGTCGTCGGCGGACGGTGCGCGGCGTGCATGTGCGTGCGTGCTCAGGTGTGCCGCACGACGCTGCTTTCGTCGGCGCTCAAGACGCTGGGCGCCAACAAGGACGCGCCGCTGCCCGTGCGGCTGTTTGAGGTCAGCGACGTCATCCTGCCCGACCAGGTGGGTGCGTCCGTAGGGGTGCGGCAGGAGAGACGTCATCCTCCGCACAGGGGGAGGAAGCGCCGCCCCTTGGAGGGGCTGGGGTGGAGTGGGTGTGTGGAGCAGGACTGGCGTCATCGTGCCCGACCCGGTGGGTTCGGAGGGAGAACTCTTGGGGACTTGGGGGGTGCACTGGGGTTTGTGGAGCGGGACTGGCGTCATCCCGCCCACCCAGGTGGGCCGGTCTTGGGTGCAGCGGTGCTCTGCAAGGCGAGGTGACGCCTCGCACGCGCCAGGCGACCCAACAAGATGAGCACGCTGCAGCACGCCGCGCGTGCCGTGCGACGCGACGGCGGGGACGACAGCGGCGCGCAGAGCGGTGGGCTGTGTGCGTGGGCGCTGTGTTGCGTGCGCAGGCCAAGGACGTGGGCGCGCGCAACGAGCGGCGGCTGGTGGCCGTGTACTGCAACCGGGAGGCCAACCTCGAGGTGATCCACGGGCTGCTCAACCGGGTGATGGAGGTGCTGGGCGTGCCGTGGGCGGGCGCCGGCGACAAGGCGGCAGAAGAGAGGTGCGGGCCTGGGGGGCCTTGAGGAGGGGAGGAGGGAGGCGCTGGGCGCGCCTCGGGGAGCGGCGCAGCAGCGGAGGGCTCGGGAGAGCCCCGTGGTGGCGATGCAGGCGGCGTGGCGCTGGCGTCTGGGACGTCCAACGCGTGCAAAGCATTGTGTGTGCGTGGGTGTTGTGTGTGGTGGGTGGGTGGGCGCAGGTACCAGGGCAGCTACAGCTGGGAGCCGTCGGACGACCCCGCCTTTTTCCAGGGGCGGCAAGCGCGCGTGCTGGCCAAGGGCACGCCGGCCGGCGTGTTCGGCATCGTGCACCCAGAGGTGAGGCGGCTGCTGCCTCCCCTGCTGCCCCTCCTGGCCCGCGGAGGGGCGTCGTTTTCGGAGCAGCAGCTAAAGAAGACCCTGGGTCACGTGTGCCGCGGCCACTGAGCCAAGGGAGCACGCCCTCGCCTGGCTCAGACTCGCCGCTGCCTCCTTGTGCGGTGCCCTCCTCACGCCACGAGCAGGTGCTCAAAGAGCTCGACATCCCCAACCCCGTGTGCGCGCTCGAGCTCAACATCGAGCCCTTCTGCTTCGACCAGTTCTACCGGCCGCTCGTCTCGCAGCCCTGAGGCTGGGGCGCGTGTGTGCGGCATGGCGGCGGCGGCGGGGTAGTGACTTGCAGGAGGCGCTCTTGACTGACCCTTGGCTGGCACGTGACCTCGCTGTGCCCGACCTCACCCCCAGCACTGCAGCGACTCTCTCTGCGCGCGAGAGCGATTCCACGGCCGGCGGTCCCGTCGCGGACGCAACCAACTCTTGCCGGAGTCCGAAAGAAAAAGCAGCAGGGCACGCAGCGCTCCGGTCAGTTGGTCATCAGGTTGCGCACGGGTCGGGTCACGCCAGCGAGAGCAGCTTCTTGACGCCGGTGGCCGGGTCTCCCTGCTTGACCAGCGACTCGCCCACCAGGATGGCGCCCACGCCCGCCTGCGCCACGCCAACAGCGCCAGCACCCGCCCGGCGGCGTCGCACACGTGTGTGACCGTGAGACCGGGAGCTGCCAGCAGGCGGTGCATCGCGTCGAGGGACAGCTGAGGGAGGAAGCTGGAGCGCCACAGGCTGCGGCGCCACAGGGTGCGCCGCCACAGGCTGCCTCAGGCTGCAGCTCAAGGGCCACGGGCTGCCACATGCAGGCGGTGCCTTGGAGCACTTCCTCTCGAGAGCCACGCCCGCCCGCCCGCACCTGCTGGACGAAGGCCACGTCCTCGGGCGTGAAGATGCCGCTCTCGCCCGTCATCAGGATGCCCCGCGCCTTGACCTACACCACGCACACAAGCACGGTGACTGACAAGGATCAGCGCAACCACGTGAGCGCGCCCACCCCACAGCGGCAAGGCGCGCCAGGCGATGACGCCTAGCCGCCCTTTGCGCCTCCGCATCCCTCGGCGCGCGGCACCGACCCTCCTCGGTGTCTCTAGGCGACCCACGCACCTCTTGCCCCGCCTTGCTCTCTCCCGCGCGAGTGCCAGGTCCGCATCTGACGCCCCCCCTCCCCGCTCCTTCCCTCCCCACCCCACCCTCCAGGCAGCCCGCGCACCTCTTGCCCCGCCTTGCTGTCCATGAGCCGCTGCGTGAGCGCCAGGTCCACCTTGAAGGTACCCAGGTCACGGTTGTTGATGCCCAGCAAGTGCTTCTCCACGCCCTCGAGCTGCAGCACCCGTGCCAGCTCCTTCGCACAAACGCACCACAGTAGAGCCCACCTCTGTGCTCAGCTCAATCACCGGCGCTCGCTGCAAGCCATCTGACACCACCTCTGGTGGCTGGCTCCGTCTTAACGTTACAGATGAAAGGTTCAGCAAAGGTTCAGCAAAGGTTCGGCGTACCTGCTCGGTGTGCACCTCGATGAGGCACTGCATGCCCAGCGCGCTGGCCACCTTCATGAAGTAGCTCAGGTCCTGGTTTGGCAACACGGCGGCGATGAGCAGGATGGCGTCGGCGCCGCTGCGGGACAGCGCGCAAACGGCACGCGGACGGCACACGCACGGGGGCTTGCAGCGCAGCCGCGCGCGCGCATGGACGCGTCGCAGCCCCTGCTTCCCCGCCTCCCTCCCCGCCTGACCTGTGGACTTGGCCTGGTGTTGCGCGCGCACGCGAGCACCTGGCCCTGTGACCTGAGACGCCTGGGTCACCACGCGCCCTGTCGTGCCCACACATGCTCACCTGGCCCTGGCCTTGAAGACCTGTGCCTGCCACGCCGCGTGGCGCCGCCCACACGCACTTGCAAACTGGCCCTGGCCTTGAGAAAGCTGCCTCAGAGTGAGCACTGGCCCCTGGCCCCGCCCACACCCGCTCACCTGGCCCTGGCCTCGAACACCTGGCTGTGGCCCCGCCAGAGGCACGCCGTCACGGGGACGCTCACCTGGCCCTGGCCTTGAACACCTGGTAGGCCTCGACGATGAACTCCTTGCACAGCAGCGGGCACTCGACGCCCGCCTGCCGGATGAGCCTCAGGTTGTCAAACGAGCCCTGGAAGAACTTTTCATCCGTCAGCACCGACAGGCACGCCGCGCCGCCCTGCTCGTACGCCTTTGCGATGCGGACCGGGTCAAAGTCCGGCTGGATCACGCCCTTGGAGGGCGACGCCTTCTTGACCTCGGCAATCAGGCCCGGCTTGCCTGCGGGTGCGTAGAGGAGGGGACGCCCAGAGGTGGAGTCGGGGGTGCGCTGTCACGGCGTGCCGCGGTGAGGACGCGGCAGCGCCCATGCACGCGCGCTTCAGGAGCAGCGTCCCACAGCTGGGATTGCCCAGGAGGGTGGCTGCTGGGGTGCCGCACCTGTCGCGGCGGCCTTGGCGGCGATTGCGCCCTTGAAGTCGCGCGCCGGCTTCATGCTCTTGACCATGGCCTGTAGCTGCACCAGCGGCACCTTGGACCGCATCGCCTCAATCTCCTTGGCCTTGTACCTGGTGAGGCGCAGCAGTGTGCCGATTGGCGGTGGGCGTGGCGTGCAGGAGCCGGCGGTCGAGGCTGGCACGACCCTGCCCAGCAGTGGCCCGTGAGAGCCTGTGCAGGAGGGGATGTGCCGCACGGCACGCACCAGACAATCTCCTCCAGGATGTTTTGCGGCTTGTTCTCGTCGGGCAGCCCGTTGACGCGGAAGCCGTGCGGCCCGCAGCTGCACGCATGCACACGAGCGGAGCACAGCACCGTGAGCACCGTGAGCCCCTGAGCATCAGCTAGTGAGACTCTGCACCGCCCTGCTGCGCTGCTGCACCAGGCCAGGTAGGACGGACTCACGGCTGCGTCTCCGCGCCGAGGGGCGGCCTGCGGCGGATGGTGACGCCGTCCTGGAGCATCTGCGGCGAGCAATTGGTCGGCGCGTGGAGAGGAGATGGCGTTTGCCACGGCGCGCGCGGCGAGCTCTTCTGTGCGCTCGAGAGGGTGAGGGCAGCCCGACGATCGCGTATCCGCTGAGCTGCTCGCGCACGCACCTGCGCGTCTTGCTGCTGAGCCATGTCCACCGCGCTGCAGCTGACCAGGGGCCTCGCGCCGCTGCGCAGGAGCTGGGGGTGGCTCGGCCGAGCAGCAGCGCCGCGATGGCCCGCACACCTGAACGCCCGCTGCGTGTGCGAGTTCAGCGCCATCCTCGTGTCACGCTCGGCTTCGCCGCTGCCGCTTCCCCCGCCACCTTCTTGGCGCACCGCCCCAACTCGAAGTGGTCTCCATGCTCGTTTGCTCCGCCGGCGGCGCCCGGTGATGTTTACGCAGCAGCATGGCGCCAGGCAGGGGAGGCAGGGGCGCACGCGCCGGCAGGGGCTCCGGTGGGGGCGGCAAGGACTCCACGGCGCAGCTGCACGCGTTCTTCGAGCGCGTGATCGGCCCGCAGCGCTGGCGCACGCAGCTCCTCCCTGCGCTGACGCGGGAGACGTCCCACGTGGCGCTGCTCAACGCCTTCCAAGCCACGGACGCAGCGGCGCTGGCCGAGCAGCAGGGCCTGCAGCCCTTCTTCGCGCACGGCGCGCTGCACGCCTTCAGGTGCGCGCAACTAAGAGCTCAGAGGCTCCCTCCATCAGCACCCGGACTGTCATCGCAGCAAGCAGCTCTTGATGCCATCCATCGCAGGCGCGTGCAGGACGCCGGACCCTACGCGCCGCCCCCCAATGACCCCACCACAGGCCTGAGAACACACTACTGGCTGGACGCGGCGTCGCTGGTGCCCGCGCTGCTGCTCGAGCCGCGACCCGGCTGCAAAGTCCTGGTGCGCCTGCTCGTTTCCGGGGACTGCGCCGCACGGGAGGCACGCCGCCACGCCTCACAGGCCACGCCCACGGCGGCGCACCGCACCGCAGGACATGTGCGCCGCGCCGGGCGGCAAGACGCTGGCCCTGGCCATGCAGATGTTCCCCGGCCGCCAGGGCGCCCCCGCGCCCCCGGCTCCGGCCCCCGCGCCCGTCGCGCCGCCCGTCCAAGGACCCACCCTACTGGTCGCCAATGAGATGGACAGGGCCAGGTGCACGCGCCTCGAGGTGCGACTTGTGGCTCGCTCACGGCAGATCAGGGATGCTCACCATCCATCCCGCCTGAGGGCGAATGGGCACGCAGCAACGCCCGAATGCAGCCCCACCAGTTGCCGATGCTGGTGGTGGTGCTGTGCTCCCCTCGTGGGTGCGCGCCTGCACTGTGCGGCCACAGGGCGTGCTGGGCGAGCACCTGCCCGGCGTGCTGAGGGCCACCACCGACCTGCTGCAGCCCGTGCGCACCACCTGCCAGCCCGCAGACAGGCGAGTCGGCGCCACCCAGTGACGTGCCATCCGGCCCCCCTCGCCCTCGCGTGCCGCCCCCTGGCCTCCCACCGCTGCCCCACCCGTCACGCGCTGCCCACCGCGCCCTCCCCTCCGGCCTCCCACGGTCCTACGCCCTGAACAACCACCATCATGCCCTACACCACCGCCATGCATGCAGGTACTGGCAGCGCAACGAGGCCGAGGTGTACGACCGCGTGCTGCTCGACGTGCCGTGCTCGAGCGACCGTCACGTGCTGCAGCGGGCGGCGCTGCAGCCGCGTGCCGGCGTGCCGGCCGGCGAGTGGAGCGAGGCCGGGTGCAAGCGGCTGGCGGACCTGCAGCTGCAGCTGCTGCTGGCCGGGCTGCGGGCGCTGGCGCCCGGCGGCCGCCTCGTCTACAGGTGACCGCCTCCCTGTCACCTCCCTCCTCGTTTGCGTCGCAGACCGCCAGGCCGCAGCTGCACGCGGCCCCACACCCTTGACTGAATGACGTGGCCCTGACGCGCTTCAAGCCCCCGCTCGTCTGCCACTATGTTTGCGCGCGTGTGTACGCGCAGCACGTGCAGCATGGCGCCCGTGGAGAACGACCAGGTGGTGGACCGCGCGCTCGCGCGCTTCCCGCCCGGCGCCGTCACCGTGCACCACCCGCTCCAGCCCCCTCCACCCGCCGCCGCCACCGACCCCGCCCAGCCGGACGGCGCGCCACGGGGCGGCGGCGCCGCCGCCGCGGCGTCGCTGCCGCTGTCGCCAGAGACGCTGCAGCGGGTGTTTGACGCCGAGCCCACGCAGCATGGGCTGCTCATCCTCCCGGATAGGGTTCAGGCGGGGCCCATGTACGTGGCGGTGCTGCACAAGCACGCCAGCGTGCAGGGGTCGCTGACGGCGGCGGCGCGCCTGGGCTTCCAGATGCTCGCGCCGGGGTCTGACGATGAGGAGGACGACGAGGACGACGAGGAGGAGGAGGGGGCGGGTGAGGACGGCCCTGACGCCGCCGCGCCTGACGCTGCTGTGCCTGCTGACGGCACCGCTGCGGAGCAGAGAGCGGCGCTGGCAGGGAGCGATGCTGCTGGCTGACGTGTTTGGCCTTTCCGCATGCGTGTGCAAGCGAAACGACGTCACGATTGCACAGCCAGGAAGCAGGGGGAGAGAGGAAAGCAGCAAGTCACGTGCCACGCCGTGGCACACGCGCCCTGGGGCGCGCCGCCGCCCTCCTCCGCTGCGCGTGTGCCTTCACCACGGCCCCGAGCACCGCCGCCGCGTGGAACGCCGCGCCCCGCGCCTCGGGCGTCAGCGCGGCAAACCCCGCGTTGGCCACCATGCGCCGCAGCCCCCGCCGCAGCACGCGCGCCTCGTCGCGCGTCATGCGCGCCGCCGCGCCCACCACCACGTCGCACACGGCAGGCAGCCACGCCGGCACGGGCCGCGCGCCCAGCGCGCCCAGGCCCCAGCACAGCTTGGCCAGCTGCATCGCGCTGAAGGCCCGGAGCTTGCCCAGCGCGGCGAGCTGCAGCCGGGTGAGGTACTGCGCGCTGAGCGCCCAGCGGAGCTTGGCCAGGGTGTGCACGGCGGACGAGATCTCGGCGGGTCGGGCAGCCGGGTGCAGCAGCCGCGGCGCGACGTGCGGCGCGAGCGCGGCGGCCCAGGCGGCGCGCTGCCGCAGCTTGGAGGACTCGAGCAGCAGCTGGCAGGGCACGCGCAGCGCCAGCGGCGGCGCGCGCGGGGCGGCGGCGGCGCCGCCGCCGGGCGGCGGCGGGGTGTCCGCCGCTGGGATCAGCTGCCGCGCCTGCGGCCACAGCGCACAGGTGCGAAAAGCACGAACGTTCACGCCGTGAGCGCGGCAAACGCAAGCAGAACAAGAGCAGGTAGGTCGTGAGTGTGGCAGCTGCTTGTGGATGCACGCACCCGCGCCAGCGCCGCCTGGAGCAGCGCGTAGTGCACGTACTGCGCCGCCCGCTGCCGCTCCTCCGTCAGCTGCTGCAGCCGTTCCACCTCGTCTGGAGCCACCACGGTGGTCCCGCCTGCCACCGCTGCCGCCGCCGCCGCCGACGCCCCGCCAGTGCGCCGCTGCACCAGCACCAACCGTCGCCGCCCGGCCTTCCCTCCCGCCACGGCGACGCCCGCCGGCTTACGGCTCGCGGGCGCCGTCGCGCCGCTGGAGGGCCGCCGCATGGCCGCCGGCGCCGCCGCCGGCACTGCCGCGCCCTGCGCCTGCCGCCGCCAGCGCGCCTCGCGCCGCTCCGCCGCGTGCAGCAGCGCCAGCGAGGACAGCAGCAGCGCCAGCTCCCTGGCGGTGGCGCGGCGCACGCGGGGCGCCACGCTCGCCTTGCACGCCGCCACCCACTCGGGCGGGAGCGGCACCTCCAGCCTGACAAGCGCCCACAGCAGCTGCAGCAGCTGCTGCAAGTCCAGTTCCGCCGCCGCCGCCGCCGCCGCCGCACCTCTGCGCTGCACCCTCGCCCTCGCGTGATGCGCGCGCTGCGCTGCGTTTGTGCCGCCGTCGCCGGCTGCCGCCGCTGCGGCGGGGAAGAAGAGCGCCTGCACGGCGTCGCGGAACGCGGGGGCCGCCTCGGGGCCGCCGTCGCCGGCGCCGTGCTGCGCGTGCTGCGCTTGGTCCGCGCGGAGCTGCCGCAGCATGGCGGCGTGCGAGGCGGCGACCGCCTGCTGCAGCCAGGCGCGCGGCGGGCGGTAGCGGAGCCGCGCCAGCGTGTGCAGCAGCCAGGCGAGGTGGCGGGCGGGCGGCGCGGCGCCGGCGCGGCGCTGCTGCGCGTCGGCGGCTTGGAGCACGAGCTGCAGCCAGGCCTGCGGCGGCGCGCAGCCCAGGTGCTGCAGTGACCAGAGGCAGACGACGATGGAGTGAGACACGCCCCACAGCGTGGGGGGCGGCGTGGGGCGCGCTGCGGAGGGGAGTGCTGGCGAGGAGGGGGCGGTGGGCTGCGCATGCGCCAGGGCGGGGGATGGGGAGGGCGGTTGGGCTTGCTGCTGCGCTGGCCAGGTGTTGGCGGCGTCGTGCGGGGGGCGCGCGGGGGGCGCGGGGGGCGGTGGTGCGGCGGTGTGGGCGGGAGAAGGGTGCGCCTGCCCCGGAGTGGGCGACGCCTGCTGCGACTGCATGTCCTGGAGCTTCTGCGCCCAGGCGGGGCGCTTGGGCCGGTTGAGCGGGGCGCCCCCTGGCTGGTGCTGCCCCTCGTCCTGCTGGGCGGCCCCCTCCTCCTGCTGCTGCTGCTGCTGCTGCTCGTGGTCAGAGTGGTGCCGAGGCGGGTGGCGGGTGGAGGCGGGCAGGAGCAGCGCCGGAGGCGGCGGCAGCCCGTTCAACAGCTTGGTGCCCTTGGCCACCACGGGCAACGGCGCGCTGCCCCTGCCACCGCCAGCCTTGCGCTCCGGTGGCGAGGTGGACGGTGCGGCTGCCGCCGCGGCGGGCGGCGCCACGCGCTGCTGCTGTTGGTGCTGCTGCTGCAGCTGTGGCGGCTGCGGCGCGGCGTCCTGCCCAGAGGCCGCCTGCATCAGCCTCCTCGCAAAGGCGCCATAGAAGGCGGCGAGCCACGAGGCGCCCGGCTGGCACTGCATGTGCGCCAAGCCCTGGATGAGGGTCGTGAGCTGCGCCAGCGTCAGCGCCGGCAGCGCCGCGCGCGTGCCCGCCGCCACGGCGCGGATGAGCGCGCTGCAGGCGCCCGCCGTGGCGCCCCCGCCGCCCTTGGCCCCGGTGTACAGCGCACTCAACGCCCCCGCCACCTCCACCAGGAACCCGGCGTCCAGCTCGCGGCAGCGCGGAAGCAGCAGCGCCGCCACCTGCCCCGCCACCTCCTCAGTGCCCGAGGGGCTCTCCTCATGCCGCCGCTGCGCCGCCGGCGGGGCGGTGCCGTCGTCGCCGCCGCCACTCGCCTCGCCTCGCAACGACGCAGGTGTGGTAGGCAGCGGGGACGTCCAGTGCAGCGGCCAGAGCATCCAGTCCTCTGCGTCGTCTTCAGACAGCTCGAACTCGTCCTGCTGCTGCTGTTGCTGCTGCTGCTGCTGCTGGGAGAGGCCGCGGCTGTCGAGCCAGGCAGAGAGGGAGGTGGCGGTGCGGTGCGGCATGAAGCCGGCCTGCTTGGCGCGCCGCTGCCGGCCCAGCTGCCGCAGCACGTCGAGGCACAGCTGCGGGGGTAGGTCGCCGCCGCACTGCTGCAGCAGCTGGCGCAGGCCCCAGGAGGAGCGCGCGCCGCAGATGCGCGCCGAGAGCACGGCGGCGTCGCGGCTGTGGTGCTGGGACGCGTGGGCGGGCGGCGGCGGCGCTGCGCTGGGCTGCTGGTGGCGTTGTGCTAGCCACGGGGTTGGTGCCTGTGCGTCGTGCTGGGGCGGCGGCTCCTCCGGCGGCGTGCCGCGTGGTTGTGGCGCCAGTTCGCCCCGGCTCTGCGGCCACGGGGTCCTGCCAGGGGACGGGGAGTGGTGCTGCAGCAGCTGCAGCGTGTTGCTGTTGCTGCTGTCATGCTGCAGCCAGGATGCAGGAGGCGACGCGAGGCTGCTGCCGCTGGCACGAGGCCGCTGCGGCCTGTGGCCCAGGGCGGCCGCCGCGTCGACGCCACGCCGCTGGACCTGCACGGCAGGCGCCGTCGACGGCGTCAGCATCGTGTAGCGTGCACCGCTTCGCACAAAAGCAAGCGGGCGGAGGGGCGGAGGCAGCGTCTCGCATGGGCGTGCCCTCAACTTGGAGGAAAGCAGAGCAGCAGCAGTAGCAGCAGCGTAGCTTCATGAAGGACCTACGCAACACGTCGTTGGCTGCCCAAGGTGCGTGGCTGTTCCTGTGTGCAGCGGCGCAGGACGTCACCTCCACGCGGCGCACACACGCGTGCTCCCTGCGGGTGCCCTGCGCAGCCCAAGCCCTCAAGCGCACGCTTGAGACGCGCGACCAGCGGCGCCTGGCCGACAAGATCGCCAGGAACCAGCAGAAGGAGGACGATGACGGGCCCGCCGGTCCGGGATCCAGCGCGCGGCGGCAAGCCGCAGCCGCAGCGGGCAACCAATCGGTGGCTGCGCTGGAAGCCATCACGGAGGAGCTCGGGCAGCAGCCCGTCTTCCACTGCGACCTCTGCCAGGTGCCATGTTGGTGCCTCACCGCACACCCACCTGCCCGCCGCTCTGCACCGGTGCCACAGCGCTGGCCAAGAGGCCGTTCGACATGAGCACGCAACGCCTGACGTCCGCAGGCGACCTTCATGGCCGAGGTGGCGTACCAGCAGCACCTGCAATCGGCCGTGCACCGCAAGGCAGAGGAGAAGAAGAAGCAGGAGCAGGAGCGCTGGCGCCGCATGCAGGAGTGAGCCGGCTCTTGGCTGCTGGCAAGCGCCTGGGTGGGACGCCGCAGGCGGCGCGCTTGATCATGGGGCCCGCAGCGAGCGACGCAGTGTGCGTGCCCTTGTGTGCGTGTGCAGGTCAGGGCTTCACGGGGTGACGGCAATGGCCCTGGGGGCGGCAGGGTGGTCCGCCACGCACGACAACTCAGGTATGGGGCAGGCTGGAGGGGGGCGGCGTGTGCTGCGAGCCTCCTTTGGGCGAGGACGACGCTCCTGCACACCACCGTGCTGGCGCAGGCCGGGGAGCAGGAGGGAGAGGCGGCGGCGGGGGCGGGGCCGGCGGCGCGGCGGCGGCGCAGGCGCAGGCGCAGGCGCGCGCGCGGCAGCGGGCGGCTGAGGAGGCGGCCCGGCGCAAGGGCGGGGGCTCCGTCAAGGACATCATGACGCACCAGCAAGTGACGGCGGCGCTGAGGGCGCAGGAGGAGGAGGAGCTGCACATAGACGGTGCGCGGAGATGCCCGATTAGGCCAGCCTCAGCACCGTAGGCTCTGCAGGGCCAACGCCTGGCCATCTGGACTTGAGGCCGTTGCAGCAAGGTGTGCCTGCCATCGCGACTGCTCGCAGGGTGGAAGCCGCCCAGCATCACGCTGCCCAAGCCGCAGCCGCAAGCTGCGCCGCCGCCGGAGCAGGAGGCGTCGAGCGGCAGTGAGGACGCTGGCGAGGCGGGGCGGGCGCAGCAGCCCGCGGCTGCGGCCGAGCCAGGGCAGGCGCCGGCGGCGTCGCCTTCCTCCTCTTCCGACGCGGGGGCAGGGGGCAACGCGCTAGGGCTGGGGGGCTACGGTGCGAGCTCCTCCAGCTCCTCGTCAGGTGGCAGCGCGTCAGGCGGGGAGGAGGACGGGGAAAGGGACCGGCCGCAATCGTTCTTCTGACGTGCGCGCGCACAGAGCCTTCAACGCTTGCAATCGTCAACCCAAGGCTTTGTTGCTCTCGTGAAGCATGCAGCAAGCATTTCATTCCCATGTATCATGGGAATGAAATGATCCGGCGCGGAAAGCAGCGTTCGAATCGTCAAGAGGCGTGGCGTGCGCGCTGCGCCTGTCGCTCCCTCCCAGTGCCGCCGCTCTCGCGCTAGCGTCTCGAGAGCTGCGCCATGCCTGGCCACATGGCAGTCCAGTCGTCCTGCGCCTGGGGCGGCCAGGTCCAGCGGCCGATCCAGCACAGGCCAATCCAGGCGCTCACTCGCGCTT
>VFQP010004307.1_pt1 | contig 13381 bp, 10 predicted proteins | sample 3512351 | NCBI WGS metagenome assembly VFQP01 (sample SAMN10412372, study PRJNA504923) | tailings metagenome | isolation source: Relicate 1 Philex TSF1 revegetated site | place: Philippines: Tuba, Benguet | collected 2017-08-29 | reverse complement strand
CGCGGATGGCCTGGTCGAAGCCTTCGCGCAGCAGGCCGTCGAGCACTTCGGCCCGGACCTGTTCGCCGAAGCGCTGCTCGACCACCTTGGCCGGCACCTTGCCCGGGCGGAAGCCCTTGAGGCGGGTGGTCCGCGCGATCTCGCGCAGACGGCCACCGACCTGGCTTTCCAGGTGCTCGGATGGCACGCGGAACGTCATCTTGCGTTCCAGACTGCCCAGCGATTCGACCGAAACTTGCATATCCACTCCTGCGCTCGCGGCAGCCCGCCGCGCGACATCTGACTGATTGAGGTTGATGGAACTGTCGCCGGAGCGCTCGCGCAGGCCCCGACGACGGAACGCGATAGTGTGGCGGATTCGCGCCGCGGCCGCCAGCGATGCGCATCGAGGGGTGGCGCGGCGAACGTTGCTGAAGCAGCGCCTGCGGCCGGTGCGATCCACCGCCGGGCCCGCCGACCGCGCAGTCGTCCTCGACGGGCCGCCCGACCGAGTGGTGCGAAAGGCGGGACTCGAACCCGCACGCCTTGCGGCACTGGTACCTAAAACCAGGGCGTCTACCAATTCCGCCACTTTCGCGCTGCGCCCGCACGCGGGCCGGCGCATCGTAGACCATCTGCGGACCGGACGCCCGCCTCGTGTCACCGCAACGAAAAACGCCCGGCAGTGCCGGGCGTCTTCGCGAACTGGTGGGCCGTCAAGGATTCGAACCTTGGACCTATTGATTAAGAGTCAACTGCTCTACCAACTGAGCTAACGGCCCGATGAAGCGGGCGCGCAGTGTACGCAACTCTGCGCGCTTGGGCAACACCCGAAGATGCATGCCATGACACGATGGGGTGGCTGAGGGGACTCGAACCCCCGACCACTGGAATCACAATCCAGTACTCTAACCAACTGAGCTACAGCCACCACAAGAAAACGTCTGCACCGTCGCCGTGCCACGAGTGCCGCGACGAGCCGCGCATTCTATCCGATTCGAGCGGAAACGGAATGCCCCCGGACCGAATTTCGCCGCACCGGGCGCGCAGTGTAACGCGCCCGTGCCGGAATCACACCGGAGCCCGTCCGACGGCCCCTGCCCCGGCCGCGGCCGGCGTCGGCCGGTTGCGCCCCTGTCGCCGGATCAGATCGTGGATGTAGGCCATCTTGCCGATCACGGCCGGCGCGATCACGAAGGGATAGAGATCGGGTTGCCCCATGGCCCGGTTGAGGCTGTTGACCGCGTAGGTCAGGGGCAGCCAGGCATCGACGAGCCGCTGGACGTCGGCGACCAGCACCGGGTCGAGCGCCAACTGCGCGTCCATCGACGCGTCGTCGGCCACGTCCGGTGCGATCCGGATTCCGAAGGCGGACGCCATTTCGAGCGTATCGACCATATGCAGATAGTGCGCCCAGGTTTCGGCCCAGTCCTCCCAGGCGTGCATCGTGGCGTAACTGCTGACGTAGCTCGCCTGCCAGTCGTCCGGCGCGCCGTTGGCGTAGTGCGCGGCCAGGGCCTCGCCGTAGTCGCGTCGCTCGTCGCCGAACAAGGCGCGGCAGCGTTCCAGTTCCGCATCGCCTGCGTCGCGCACCAGTCGATCCCAGTAATAGTGGCCGATCTCGTGCCTGAAATGGCCGAGCAGCGTACGGTAGGGCTCGCCGAGTTCGATGCGCAGGCGCTCGCGCGCCAGGTCGTCGGCTTCCGACAGGGCGATGGTGATATGGCCGTTGTCGTGGCCGGTCATCACCTTCGGGCCGCGCCGCGGATCGGCGAGAAAGTCGAACGACAGGGGTTGCGGATCGCCGCTGTTGGGATCGGGAGTCGGCAGTCGCAGCCGCAGCAGCGTGTAGAACAACCGCCGCTTCGCCGTCTCGATACGGCGCCAGGCCTCGAGGCGCTCGGGGATGCTCAGGTCCGGCACCGTGCGGTTGTGGCGGCAGGCCCGGCAATAGGGCGACGGATCGTCGGCACGCAGCATCCAGTTGCACGCCGAGTGCGCGGCGTTGCGGCAGAACCGGTGCGCCCCCGGTGGGCCGTCGAGTGCACGCCAGTGGTCGCCGTCCGGCTCGAGCGCCTCGAGCGTGAGGCTGTCGGGAAAGAAGCCGAGCCTGCTCCCGCAGCGCAGACACGCGCTGTTCTCGAAATACAACACCTGCTCGCATCGCGAGCATTTGAACAATCGCATGCGGGTGCCTTCAGTCTGCGCGCGCGTCGCCGTCGATGTCCGCCCATACGCGCATCGACAGGGTCCGCAGGGGACGGTAGCTCGTGAGGAAGGCCACATCGGCCGCGTCGCGCCCGTGCGCGATGACCACGCGCCCGCCACGGGGCGTCGCCTGTGTCGCGTCGAATGCATACCAGGTGTCACCCAGATAGGCTTCGAACCAGGCGTGCATGTCCATCGGCTTCAGGTCGTGCAACCAGCCCACCACCATCCGGGCCGGAATATCGAGCGCGCGGCAGAGGGTGATGCCCACGTGGGCGAAGTCCCGGCAGACGCCGGCGCCCTGCTCCAGGGTCTGTTGCGCATCGGTGCTGGAATCACTGGTCCCGTAGCGATAGGCCAGATGCGCATGGATCCAGGCGCGGATCGCCTCGGCCTGTGCATAGCCGGGCGTCGCCCCGCCGACCACGGCCTGGGCCTGCTCCCACATCGCGACGCGGTCCGAGGGACAGTAGCGGCTCGGCAACAGGAACTGCAGCGTCTCGTCCGGAAGGGCCGCCGGATCGTTCGCGGGCGCCATCGGCGCGACCGGAAGATCGGGCGCGGCGTCCACCACCGACTGCACCTGCAGCCGCGTGAGGCCCGCGGGCAGCGTGAAACGCTGGCAACGATTGCCGAACCCGTCGGTGTATTCAGCGAAAGCGTGCGCCGGCTCGAAGCCGTCCCGACCGTTCACACGCCAGCGCACCCCACCCGAGCGCGGACGCAGCATCGCCTGCACGGCGCCGCGGGCCTCGGTTTCGATCGACAGTTCGCAGCCGGCGAGCAGGCGCATGCGGATATTCCAGGACGGTGCACGAGCGTAGGCGCCCACCCGTGGAGCGGGCGTGCACGATGGCGCGGGCGCACCCCTGCACCGCGTCGCCGCCTGCACGGGGCGGCGTCGAATCGCGACGCTGCCGCGCAAGGCGAGACCGCAAACGGAAAACGGGCGCCGAGGCGCCCGTTCCGGATACGGCGAGACGCGGGTTCGTCAGTTGCGCGACTGCAGCTTCGAGAGCAGGCGCAGGAACTCGATGTACAGCCACACCAGCGTGACCATCAGGCCGAACGCCCCGTACCACTCCATGTACTTGGGTGCACCCTGCTCGACGCCGGTTTCGATGAAATCGAAATCCAGCACCAGATTCAGCGCAGCGATCACGACCACGAACAGGCTGAAGCCGATGCCGACCAGGCCGGACTCGTGAATGAGCGGAATCCGGACCCCGAAGAAGCCCAGCACGATCGTCGCCAGATACACCAGCGCGATGCCGCCGGTGGCGGCCACCACGCCCAGCTTGAAGTTCTCGGTGGCCTTGATCAGGCCGCTGCGATAGGCGAACAGCAGCGCGAACAGGGTGCCGAAGGTCAGCATCACCGCCTGCAGCACGATGCCTTCGTACATGAAGTTGTACATCGCCGAGATCGCGCCGAGAAAGAAGCCCTCGACCAGCGCGTACAGCGGCGCCGTCACCGGCGCCCACGTCTTCTTGAAGACGGTCACCATGGCGATGATGAAGCCGCCGATTGCACCGCCCCAGAGATAGATGCCGAAGCCCGCCTGCGGCCGCCCATCGACGCCGAAGTCGACCTGGGACCAGGCGAACGCGGCCGTCAGCACGGTCAGCAGCAACAGGAAACCGGTCTTGCTGACGGTGCCGTTGAGGGTCATCGCCTCGCCGTCGCGCGAGACCACGCTGCCACTGGCGAGGTCGAGGAAGGTCGATTCCTTGAGGGTGGGATTGCCGCTGCGCATGGAGAATGCCCCTGTGATGTCCGTGGAAAACCGCAAGCCCGAGAATACACGTCACCGCCGTCGCCCGCGCATTCATTGACAGCGTCACGGGGGATTCCGACAATGCGGCCCGCGCAGGCCCTTGGGCACGGCGCGTCGCCGCTCGTTCCGGCGGGGTATAGCGCAGTCTGGTAGCGCGCCTGCTTTGGGAGCAGGATGTCGGGGGTTCGAATCCCTCTACCCCGACCATCCCCCGCGTGCCTCACCCCTTCGCGCCCGTAGCTCAACCGGATAGAGCACCGGCCTTCTAAGCCGGGGGTTACAGGTTCGATTCCTGTCGGGCGCGCCAGTCGAATCCATTACTTGGCGCGCCGCGGATGCCGGCTCCTGCCACTCTCCTGCCGACTGGAGCGGAGCAGGTCTCATCGTGCGGCGTGAGAGGCCTACCCGCGATCTGCGCCGGTGTCGCCGCGAATCCGGGGAATGACGCCTGTCCTGACTCGCCCTGCCTGCCCCGATCCTCAGCGCGTACCGCGCGTCGCCGATCCGCTCACGACGCGACTGCACGCCCCTCCCCGGACCAGAACCGGCCTCAAGACGCCGGCACCTGTGGGCCGGCATCCGCCGACCTCCGCGGCCAGGCGATGAAGACGATCGTGGCGACCGCCAGCAGCCAGCAGTAGTAGACGCTGCCGGCCAGCGCCAGCGGCGACACGGCCGACAGCGATGCCGCCAGCAGGATCTGCGCGCCGTACGGCAGCACGCCCTGGGCCACGCAGGCGAAGATGTCGAGCACGCTGGCTGCGCGTCGCGGACTGATGCCGTGTTGTTCGGCGATGTCGCGGGCCACGCTGCCACTGACCAGAATCGCGACCGTGTTGTTGGCGGTGAAGACGTCCGCGGTCGTCGACAGGGCCGCGATGCTGAACTCACCGGCGCGACGTCCACGCCGGCCACGCGCGACGCGCTCGATCGCCAGCGCCAGCCACGCCAGGCCGCCGCCGGCCTTGGTCAGCGCGCCGAGGCCACCGATCAGCAGCGACAGCAGAAGGATTTCGGTCATGCCCTCGAAGCCGGACCAGATGTCGCCGACGAAGGCCACCGGCCCGTAGTCGTCGGTGAACGCCAGCCCGAACGCGCCCGCCAGGACGATGCCCAGCGCCAGTACGACGAGTACGTTGACCCCGGCGACTGCGAGCGCCAGCACCAGGAGATACGGCGCCATGAGCCAGGGCGACCCGATCGGCTCGGCGTCGATCGGCGACGCCGCGCCGAGCACGCCGAGCACGACGGCGGTGGCGATCGCCACCGGCACCGCGATGCGCACGTTCTCGCGAAACTTGTCGCGCATCTGCGCGCCCTGGGTGCGGGTGGCCGCGATGGTCGTATCGGAGATGATCGACAGGTTGTCGCCGAACATCGCACCGCCGATCACCGTGCCCACGACCAGCGCCGGCGCGAGCCCCGAGGCATCGGCCACGCCGAGCGCGATGGGCACCACGGCCGCGATCGTGCCCATCGACGTGCCGATGGCCAGCGCGATCAATCCCGACAACACGAACAGACCCGGCAGCACCAGCGCCGACGGCACCGCCGACAGCCCGATCGACACCACGGCGTCGACCGCGCCGATCGCGCTCGACACATAGGCGAACGCGCCCGCGAGCAGGAAGATCAGGCACATCAGCACGATGTTCGGATCGCCCATGCCGCGCAGCAGCAGTTCACCGGCGGCCAGGCCTCGCCGATGGGCCAGCCACACCGCGAGCGCGAGCGCCGGAAGGATGGCCACCGGAGCGCGCAGCTGGTAGAAGCCCATCGGTTCGCCCTGGGCCGTGAAATACAGGCCCGCGCCGAAGAACAGCGCGAGGAACAGCAGCAGCGGCGTCAGTGCCAGCGCACTGGGACGAACGGTCATCGGACAGGTCCGGATTGCGGAGATGCATTGTGCGGTCCGCACCGCCCGGCGTCATGCGCGGCAGGCGGGACGCTCGCGCATGAAAAACGGGACGCCGAAGCGTCCCGTTCCAGACCTGCGCCGAGAGGTGGACGCGGTTACAGGTGGGACACGATCGCCTTGGCGAATCCCATCGTGTTGCCGGTGCCGCCGAGGTCCGGCGTCACGCCGTCCTTGGCCTCGAGCGTGGCGACGATGGCCTTGCGCAGGCGTTCGGCCTGATCGGGCATGGCCATATGGTCGAGCATCTGCGCCGCCGCGAGCAGCAACGCGCAGGGATTGGCCAGACCCTTGCCGGCGATGTCGGGCGCGGAGCCGTGCACGGCCTCGAAGATCGCCACGTCCTGGCCGATGTTCGCACCCGGCGCGAGGCCGAGACCGCCGACCAGACCGGCGCACAGATCGGAAATGATGTCGCCGAAGAGGTTCGTGGTCACGATGATGTCGAACTGCTCCGGGCGCATCACCAGCTGCATGCAGGTGTTGTCGACGATCATCTCGTTGGCTTCGATGTCCGGATACTCGGCCGCCACCTCGCGCGCGACCTTCAGGAACAGGCCCGAGGTGCTCTTGAGGATGTTGGCCTTGTGGACGATCGTCACCTTCTTGCGGCCGGTCTTGCGCGCCAGCTCGAAGGCGTAGCGCACGATGCGGTCCGAGCCCTTGCGGGTGATGCGGGTGATCGACACCGCCGTCTCGCCATCGGCCGACACTTCCTGGCCTTCGCTGATGTACGAGCCTTCGGTGTTCTCGCGGATCGTGATCAGGTTGACGCCGCTGTCGAAGCGCGAGCGCGTGTTCGGGAACGAGGTCGCCGGGCGCACGTTGGCGTAGAGGTCGAACTGGCGGCGCAGTTCCACGTTGATCGAGCTGAACCCGCCGCCGACCGGCGTGGTCAGCGGGCTCTTGAGCGCGATCCTGGTGCGGCGGATCGAATCCATGGTGGCCGCGGGCAGCAGCTCGCCGTGCTTTTCGAGGGCCATCAGGCCCGCATCGGCGTCTTCGTACTGCAGGCCGAGCTGCATCGCGTCGAGCACGTGCAGCGTGGCGTCCATGATCTCCGGGCCGATGCCGTCGCCGCGGATGATCGTAATCGTCTGGGTCATGTGGGGTGGCGTTCCGTACGCTTGGGACGCCGCGGATGTCGGCGGCGTCGGGTGAGAAAACCCGCCCATTATGCCCGAGGCGGCGATGCCGCCCCAAATCGACCAAGGTCGCAGCCGCTCACCCGTGCGCGTGCGCGTCCGGGTTCGCGGCCTCGCCCTGCTCCAGCCGGTCGAGGAAATCGACGGCCCGGCGCAGGTGCGGAATCACGATGCTGCCGCCGACGACGAGCCCCACGGAGAAGGTCTCGAAGAACTCCGCGCGGCTCACGCCCGCCTCCCTGCACTGGGCGACGTGATAACTGATGCAGTCGTCGCAGCGCAGCACCATCGACGCGACCAGGCCCAGCAGCTCCTTGGTCTTCACATCCAGCGCCCCGGCCTGGTAGGTCTGGGTGTCGAGCGCGAAGAACCGGCGCACCACCTGGTTCGGCTCGTCGAGGATGCGCGTGTTCATGCGCTTGCGGAATTCGGTGAACTCCGCGATCCGGTCGGCCTCGCCGCCGGCCTCCGTGGAGGACGCGGTCACGGCGCACCGCCCTCGAGCAGCGTCAGGAACCCGCCCTTGCGGTGCAGCGCCATCATGTCGTCGTAGCCGCCCACGTGGGTCTCGCCGACGAAGATCTGCGGCACGCTGGTGCGGCGCGCACGGGCCACCATGTCCTCTCGCGCGGCACTGTCGAGATCGATGCGAACCTCGTTCCACTGTAGCCCCTGGCTCTTCAGGAACTGCTTGGCGGCGACGCAATAGCCGCAGATCGCACTGGTGTAGACGGTGATTTCGGGCGACGGGGCGCCGGCGGCAGGACTGTTCAAGGCGATCTCCGGGAAACTTCGTGGGCGCATTGTCGGTCACAGCCGGTCATGCGGCGATGAGTACGCTGTCGACGCTGCGTTCCACGCTTAACATGGGATTCACGCCTCGGCGCCCGACTGGCGCCATGCTCGGGAATCCCGCAGTCCGCCTCCGAACCGCCAGCGAGATCCGATGCGACACACCGACTCCACTGCCCGTTCCCTCCGATCGCGGCTGCTGCCGCCGGTCACGGCGCTGGCGCTGGCCGCGACCGCACTGTGTGCACCGGCGCAGGACACGCGTCTGCCGGACATCGGGTCCTCGGCCGGCACGGTCCTGAGCCCGGCCAAACAGGCGGAGTACGGCCAGATGCTGCTGGCCCAGCTGCGGCACTACAACTACGTGCTGGAGGATCCGCTGGTGGACGGCTGGCTGCGCACCGCCGGCACCCGCCTGGCCGCGGCAAGCGATCAGCCGCAGCAACCCTTCACCTTCTTCATGATGCGCGACCGCAGCATCAACGCCTTCGCCACCCTGGGCGGCTACATCGGCATGAACGCCGGTCTGGTGCTGGCGGCCGAAACCGAGGACGAGGTGGCCGCCGTGCTGGCGCACGAGGTGGCCCACGTCACCCAGTCGCACGTGCTGCGCGGCGTGGAGCGCGCCCAGCGCGACCAGGTCCCGATGTTGCTGGCCATGCTCGGTGCGATCGCCGTCGCCTCGCAGAGCGGCAGCAATTCCTCCGACGACGCCGCCATGGCGGTGCTGGCCGGTGCCCAGGGCCTGGCCCTGCAACGCCAGATCGACTACACCCGCTCCAACGAATCCGAGGCCGATCGCCTGGGCATCCGCACCCTGGCCCGCAGCGGGTACGACCCCAATGCCATGGCCACGATGTTCGAGCGCATGCAGGCGGTCTCCCGCACCAACCAGGGCGGCGAACGCGAGCGCCTGCCCGACTACCTCAGGACGCATCCGGTCACCACCACGCGTATCAGCGAGGCGCGCGATCGGGCCGAACGCATGGGCCGGGAGACGGTGACCGCGGTGACCACGACGCCGCAGGGCTCGGTCAGCCAGCGGGTGACCATCGACGCGCCGCAGGCCGCGCCGCCACGGGCGCTCGACAACCCGTTGCTGCCGGCGACGCTGCGCCTGCCGCCCGGTGCGAGCTCGGGCGCCGACAGCACCCAGTTCGGATGGGCCCGCGAACGGTTGCGCGTGCTCAGCGCCAACACGCCGACGCTTGCGATCCGCGAATACGAGGCGATGCGCCGCGCCGGGCCGCTGACCGACGCCCAGCGCTACGGCCTGGCCATCGCGCGGATGCAGGGGAACGATCTCGACGGCGCCTCGCGCGAACTGGGCGCGCTGCTCGCCGACTACCCCGGTGACGTGTGGCTGTCGCTGGGCGTGGCCGAGGCCGATGCGCGCGCCGGCCGCACGGCCGCCGCGGACAGGCGCTTCGAGGCCCTGATCGAGCGCATGCCGCGCAATCCGGCGGTGGTGCTCACCTATGCCGACAGACTGGCCGAGCGCAACACGCCGGAGGCCGGCCGCCGCGCACAGGCCATCCTGCGTCCGCTGCTGAACTCGTCGAATGCCGATCCCGCCTTCCAGCGCGCCTTCGCGCGCGCCAGCGAAATGGCCGGTGATCCGGTCCGCGCCGGCGAGGCCTGGGCCGAAGCGGCGTTTCTCGGCGGGCGTGCCGAGCAGGCCCTGATCCAGCTCAATACGCTCAAGAAACGCGAGGACCTGGACTACTACGCCCGCGCCCGCATCGACGCGCGCATCGCGTCGATCACGCCGACCGTGCTGGAACTGCACCGCCAGGGCGTCCGCGACGAGGATCTGCGCCGGCGTTAGGGGCGCAGGCGCCGCTCCCCGACCGTGAGCGGCGCTTCTGAAGCGCCTGCAACGGGAGGTGCGGGCACCCCGCCGCCCGGTGACGAGCGAGAGAGGCCCACTCGCTGCGATTCGTGAGATCACGGCCGGTGCATCGTCTGCGCGCCGTGTTCATGCGCGCGCGGCCGAGCGTGGCGACCGGTCCGTCCGGACCGATCGACGGACGCCGCGTGGCACGCCTCGACGTTCCGCGGAGTCGGACTTCGCGCCGCGAGACACACCGCCGAACGCACGACAGGGACGAGCACGCGCGCGGCTGACACCGCCCCCGCGGCCCTGTGACCATGTCACCAGCCCGTCATAAAACTGTCGTGTAATGGCGGCGTCCCCAAGGATCAATGGAAGGCTCCATGCAGAAGCGCATCCTCATCGTCGACGACGAACCGGCGATCCGCGACATGGTCGCGTTCGCGCTGCGCAAGGGCGAGTTCGAACCCATGCATGCCGGCGATGCGCGCGAAGCCCAGTCCGCGATCGTCGACCGCGTTCCCGATCTGATCCTGCTCGACTGGATGCTGCCGGGCACGAGTGGCCTCGACCTGGCCCGCCTCTGGCGCAAGGTCGCCCTGACCCGTGACATCCCGATCATCATGCTCACCGCACGCGGCGAGGAAAACGACCGCGTCGGCGGTCTCGAGGCCGGCGTCGACGATTACGTGGTCAAGCCGTTCTCGGCGCGGGAACTGCTGGCGCGCATCCGCGCGGTGATGCGCCGCGCCCGCGACGACGACGAGGACGGCAGCGTCACCGTCGGCGACCTGCGCATCGACGGCGCCGCGCACCGGGTGTTCGCGGGTTCCGATCCGGTGCAGATCGGCCCCACCGAATACCGCCTGCTGCATTTCTTCATGACCCATCCCGAGCGCGTCTACAGCCGCTCGCAGCTGCTCGACCACGTCTGGGGCGGCAGCGTCTACGTCGAGGAACGCACGGTCGACGTGCACATCCGGCGCCTGCGCAAGACGCTCGAGCCCAGCGGGCTGGACGGCATGGTGCAGACCGTGCGGGGATCGGGGTACCGGTTCTCGGCGTCGGTGTGAGCCCCGCCAGGTCCGTCTCCGCATTTGACCTTCGATCGGCGGCATTGCACAGCGGACACCCGGAGGGCGGCGGGCATGGATGCCCGCCGTTTTCCGACCGAGCCAGGATGGCGAGTCGGAAAATGCCGGAACGAGTGAGCACTGGGGCTGCTGTGTCGAGGAATCGTTTTTCTTTGGTTCCGTTTCTTTTGACGATTGTCAAAAGAAATGAACTCGGCCGCGACAGCGGACGAAAGCCTTTGACTCATCTTTCTTCGCTCACAGCCGAAGAGATCAAGAGCTTCCGCTCGCCACGAGCGAGCGGGTCACTTTTCTTTGTTGGCCCAAAGAAAAGTAACCAAAAGAAAGGGCCTTCCCCGACGAAACACATCCGGCATGTCGCTCGTTCCGGGATTTTTCGACTCGCCATCCTGGCTCGGTCGAAAAACGCCGCCCATCCATGGGCGGCGCCCTACGGGTCTGGCGGCACCGATGTTGCATCCAGCTTCATGGAGAAGCTGAAAAGCGGAAGCTACAACGGCGGCAAGAGCACCACCACCGCTATCGGCAACCTGCACTCCGACAACAGCAACCTGCGCCCCCCACATTGCCTAGACTTGCCCACATGCCCCCCCGTATCCACGCCGCCTGGACCCGCACCCTGCTGCAGCTCGCCGCCGTCCTCGCCGGTGCCGCCGTGGTGGGCGCGCTGGCGGGCGACGTGTGGATGGCGCTGGCGATCGCCGCGCTCGGCGTCGTCGCCTGGCACTACTGGAAGCTCTACGACCTGCTGCGCCGCCTGACCTCGCGCAGCCGCGTGCCGCCGCCGCAGGGCGACGGCGTGTGGCAGGAAACCGATCGTCTGCTGCACCGCGGCCAGCAGGACATGCGCGCGCGCAAACGGCGCCTGATCGCGATGCTGCGCGCCTACCGCGCGGTCGCCGCTGCGCTGCCCGACGCGGTCGTCGTGGTGGAACGCAACAGCCAGCGCATCCAGTGGTTCAACACCGCCGCGACCACCCTGCTCGGTCTGCGCATGCCGCGCGACATCGGCAAGCCAGTGGGACCGACGCTGCAGCCGCTGCCGGTCGCGCACTGGTTCGCGCATGGACGCCGCGCCGAACCGATGCTCGACGTGGCCTCGCCGGTGTCGTCGGGCACGCGGCTGGAACTGCGGCTGATTCCCTACTCCGAAGATCTCTGGCTGCTGGTCGCGCGCGACGTCACCAAACTGGTGCGGCTGGAGCAGATGCGCCGCGACTTCGTCGCCAACGTCTCGCACGAATTGCGCACGCCGCTGACCGTCGTGCACGGCTACCTCGACATGCTCGATCCGGCCGAACAGCCCGAGTGGGCGCCGATGCTGCAGGAGATGCAGCACCAGTCGCAGCGCATGACCCAGCTGGTCGAGGACCTGCTCACGCTGTCGCGCCTCGAGGCCCAGGACAGCATCGGCGAGGAGACAGTGTCGATGGCCTCGATGCTCGCCTCGCTGCGGCGCGAGCTGACCATGCTGAGCCAGGGCCGGCACACGATCGGCGTCGACGACGCCTCGGCCACCGACCTCGTCGGCTCGCCGCGCGAGCTGCACAGCGCCTTCTCCAATCTCGTCAGCAACGCGGTGCGCTACACGCCCGCCGGCGGCCGCATCACCATCCGCTACGAGGCCACCGCCAACGGCGTCGCGCTCGCGGTCGAGGACACCGGCTACGGCATACCGGCCACGCACCTGCCCCGCATCACCGAACGCTTCTATCGCGTCTCCACGAGTCGTTCGCGCGAATCGGGCGGCACCGGACTGGGCCTGGCGATCGTCAAGCACGTGCTGCATCTGCACCAGGCGCGGCTGGAGATCGACAGCGAAGTCGGTCGCGGCAGCCGCTTCGCCTGCCACTTCACCGCCGATCGCGTGCGTCCACGCGAGGCCGCCTATCTCGGAGCCACCGGATGACCCGGAAATCCGCCCGTCCCGGTCGCACGCGCGCATCGGCCACGGCCGCGCCCCTCGTCGACACGCATGCCACCGCGTTGCAGGACGGCGTCAACGACCCTCTGCTGGACCCGGCGCTGTATCTCAACCGCGAACTGTCCCAGCTCGACTTCAATTTCCGCGTGCTGGCCCAGGCGCTGGACGAGTCGGTGCCGCTGCTCGAGCGCCTGAAGTACCTGTGCATCTCGTGTACGAACCTCGACGAGTTCTTCGAGATCCGTGCCGCCACCGTGCGTCATGCGCAGGACTTCGGCACGCCGCTCGCGCCCGACGGCATGACGCCGACGACGGTGCTCAAACGCATCCACGACCGCGCGGCCGAGCTGGTGGAGGCGCAGTACGCGTGCTGGAACAAGGTCATGCGTCCGTCGCTGGGTGCGGCCGGTGTCCGCATCCTCGGGCGCGACACCTGGACCGCGCGGCAGAGCCGCTGGCTGCGCGCGTATTTCCGCGAAGAGATCATGCCGGTGCTCTCGCCGCTGGGCCTGGATCCGGCGCATCCGTTTCCCAAGATCCTCAACAAGTCGCTCAACATCGTCGTCGTGCTCAAGGGCAAGGACGCGTTCGGGCGCGTGGGCAATCTCGCCATCGTGCGCGCGCCGCGCTCGCTGCCGCGGATCATCCAGCTGCCGGAGAACATCTCCGGCGGCGAATACGATTTCGTGTTCCTGTCGGCGGTGTTGTCGGAG
>VFQP010004306.1_pt1 | contig 13384 bp, 15 predicted proteins | sample 3512351 | NCBI WGS metagenome assembly VFQP01 (sample SAMN10412372, study PRJNA504923) | tailings metagenome | isolation source: Relicate 1 Philex TSF1 revegetated site | place: Philippines: Tuba, Benguet | collected 2017-08-29 | reverse complement strand
CCCGCGCTGTCCTGCGTGCGCACCACCCAGACGCTGGGCGAGACCTGCTCGAACAGGGTCTCGGGGGTGAGAACGGGCTGGGCCCTGGCCGGCGCCAGCAGCGCGCCGGCCAGGGCCGCCACCAGCCAAGGGATCCGTGTCGTGAGCACTTTGGGCATGTCGTTCAGCGTGAGGGCGGCAGCAGGCCGTTGAGATCGTCCAGGGTCACGGGCCCGCCGGTGCGGGGCGCGGCGCCAGGACCGCTGGGGATGCCCGCGGGCGGCGCCTGGCCGGTGCCGCCGGGCCGCCCCGCGACCAGCGGAATGGCGCCGGTGTAGGCCAGGCCCGCGAGCTTGGCGCGGGCGACGGTTTCGCCTTGCAGGCTCAGGCGCGGCTGGCCCACGAACAGGCCCAGGGTGATCAGGGCCTCGACGTAGACCGTGCCGCCGTCGACCAGCTCCACGTCCACGCTGCTCTCCACCTCGGTGCGTGCCGACACGGTGTGGCGCCCCGCGGGGCGGTCGACGAAGAAGAAGCCCTCGGGCACCATCTGGCCCACGACCTCGCCGCCCAGACGCACGTCGGGCTGGATCGCCGGCCCCAGGCCGCCCGTGCGGTACACCATCACGCGGCCATGGCCGGGCTTGATGGAGGGAAAGTTTCCCTGCACTTCGCTGAAGCGGGGACCCGTGGCCGCGCATCCGGTCAGCACCAAGGCCGCCACACCCCAGGCGGCCGCGCGCCAGCAGCGCGCCAACACCTCACGCATACCCCCACCTCCTACCTTTTGTTACCGCGGATGGTAGTGGCAAGCAGGGGTCGCGCGGCTGGGTGTTACCCCATGGCCTGTTGCAACCAGCGCGCAAAGGCCGCGCATTCCCAGCGCTCCATGGTGCCGCTGCGCCAGCACAGGTAGTGGGCATGCGGGCTGGGCACTCGGCGTGGGTAGAGCGGCACCAGGGCGCCGCTGTCGATCCAGGGCGCGGCGAGTTTGTAGCGCAGCAGGCCCACGCCCATGCCGGCGGCGGCGGCGTCGCACATCAGGCCGATGTCGTTGAACTGCGAGCCCTCGGCGGGCTCGGGCCAGTCGAGGTCGTGGGCGGCGAACCAGGTGCGCCAGGGCTCCAGCGGACTGCGCAGCAAGGGCAGGCCTTCAAGGTCCTGCGGGGTGTCGAAGGGGCCGTGCTCGCGCACGAAAGCCGGCGAGGCCATGGGCGAGACCTCGTCCTTGGCCAGCAGCAGGTGTTCCACATCGGCGTAGCGGCCGGTGCCGAAGCGCACCATCAGGTCGGCGTCTTCGGCCACCACGTCGAGCAGCGGGATGCTCACCTGCAGCGTGAGGTCGATCTCGGGGTAGGTGTCGCTGAACTGCTTGAGCCGCGGCAGCACCACCGAGCGCGCGAAGGTGGGCGTGATGGCCAGGCGCAGCTTGCGCCGCCCGGGCGCGGCCTTCTGGCTCGGGAACTGCTGCAGCGAGCTCAGGCCCTCGCGCACGTGCGCCAGGTACTCGCTGCCTTCGGTGGTGAGCGAGAAGTCGGCGCGGCCGAACAGCTTGGTGCCCAGCACCTCTTCGAGCTGGCGGATGCGGTGGCTCACCGCGCTGGGCGTGACGTTGAGCTCGTCGGCGGTCTGCGTGACGCTGCGCAGCCGCGCCAGCGCCTCGAAGGTGAGCAGGCACTGGATCGGCGGGATGCGGATCATGCGGCCTGCCCCGGCGTCACTTGAAGACCACGGTCTTGTGGCCGTTGAGCAGCACGCGGTGCTCGCCGTGCCACTTCACGGCGCGCGCCAGCACCTGGCTTTCGGTGTCGCGGCCCAGGGCGGTGAGGTCTTCCACGGTGTCGGTGTGGTCCACGCGCGCCACGTCCTGCTCGATGATCGGGCCCTCGTCGAGGTCGGCCGTCACGTAGTGCGCGGTGGCGCCGATCAGCTTCACGCCGCGGTCGTGCGCCTGGTAATAGGGCTTGGCGCCCTTGAAGCTGGGCAGGAAGCTGTGGTGGATGTTGATCGCGCGGCCTGCGAGCTCGCGGCACAGGTCGTTGGACAGCACCTGCATGTAGCGCGCCAGCACCACCAGCTCGGCGCCTTCGCCGCGGATGATCTCGAGCTGTTTCGCCTCGGCCTGGGGCTTGGTGGCGGCCGTGACCGGGATGTGGTGGAAGGGCACGTTGTAGCTGGCCGCTAGCTGGTAGAAGTCGCGGTGGTTGCTCACGATGGCCCGGATGTCCAGCGGCAGCAGGCCGCTCTTCCAGCGGAACAGCAGGTCGTTGAGGCAGTGGCCTTCCTTGCTCACGAAGATCACCGTGCGCATGGGCTGGGCCAGCGGGTGCAGGCCCATCTGCATTTGAAAAGGGGCGGCGAAGGCGGTGAGCTGCTCCAGCAGCTCGGCCTGGCTCAGTTGCGTGCAAGCAAATTGCACGCGCATGAAGAACAGGCCGGTGGCATGGTCGTTGTACTGGGCCGCTTCCTCGATGTTGCCGCCGCGCTCGAACAGGAAGCCGGAGACGGCGTGCACGATGCCGGGGCGGTCGGGACAGGAGAGGGTGAGGACGTAGGTGTTTTCCATGGCGGCGCGATTGTCGCAGCCTTGTTCGGGCGGCGTCCGTGGTGGGCCTCACGCCGGCGGCCGCAGTGGTGCCTTCGTGCGCGCGGCGCCGGTGCCAGAATGGCCGTTTTGCTGACCTTGCCGAGGAGGTGCCGCCATGGCCTACAACGACTTCAAGATGGACAACCAGTGGTTGCCCTTCACGCCCAACCGCAGCTTTGCCAAGGACCCGCGCATCTTCGTGGCGGCCGACGGCATGCACTTCACCACGCACGACGGCCGCCAGGTGATCGACGGCATCTCCAGCCTCTGGTGCGTGGGCGCGGGCCACAACCGCAAGCCCATCAACGACGCGATCAAGCGCCAGCTCGACACCCTGGACTACGCCACCGCGTTCAGCGTGAGCAACGACAAGGCCTTCCGCGCCGCCGAAATGATCGCGGCCATGGCCCCGGGCGACCTCAACAAGGTGCTGTTCTGCAACTCGGGCTCGGAAGCGGCCGACACCTCGATGAAGGTGGCCCTGGCCTACCACCGCGCGCGCGGCGAGGGCCAGCGCAACCTGTTCATCGGCCGCGAGCGCGGCTACCACGGCGTGGGCTTCGGCGGCATGTCGGTGGGCGGCATTCCGGCCAACCGCAAGGTCTACGGCACCAGCCTGCTGCCGCGCGTGGACCACCTGCGCTTCATCCACGACCCGGTGAAGCACGCCTTCGTGCAGCACCAGGAGCCGGTGTGGGAAGAGGACATCCTGCTCGAGCTGGAGAACCGCATCCTGCCGCTGCACGACCCGAGCAACGTGGCCGCGGTCATTGTGGAGCCGGTGGCGGGCAGCGCGGGCTGGTACGTGCCGCCCAAGGGCTACCTCAAGCGCCTGCGCGAAATCTGCGACAAGCACGGCATCCTGCTGATCTTCGACGAGGTCATCACCGGCTTCGGCCGCCTGGGCACGGCCTTCGGCGCCGACTGGTACGGGGTGCAGCCCGACATGCTCAACTTCGCCAAGTGCGTCACCAACGGCGTGATCCCGCTGGGCGGCGTGGTCTGCAGCCAGCGCATCTACGACGCCATGATGGGCGCGCACGGCAGCGCGCCCGACCACGCGATCGAGTTCTTCCACGGCTACACCTACTCGGGCCACCCGGTGGCCTGCGCGGCGGCCATCGCCACGCTGGAGCTGTTCCAGCAGGAGAACCTGTTCGCGCGCGCCGGCGAGATGGGCCAGGTGCTCAGCGATGCCATGTTCAGCGCCATCAAGGGCCTGCCGCACGTGGTCGGCATCCGCAGCCTGGGCCTGGCCTGCGCGGTCGAGTTGGCGCCGCAGGCCGGCCTGCCGGGCAAGCGCGCCTTCGACGTCTTCCTCGACTGCTTCCACCGCGGCGTGCTGGTGCGCAACGCGGGCGACAACCTGGTGTTCGCGCCGCCCTACATCGTCGAGCGCGAGCACATCGAGACCATGGTCTCGGTGCTGGCCGACGCGATCAAGCGCCTGCCCGCCTGATCAGCGCTTGAAGCGCTCGCGCAGCTCGGCGCAGTGGTCGCGCTCGGGCAGCGCGGGCGTGTCCCAGTAGGCGTCGGCCGTGGCCCCCGGCTCGGCGCTGCTGGCGCCGCCGGCACGTGCCACCACCACGCGGTGCGCCTGCCCCGGCGGCAGGTGCAGCGGCACGCCCAGGTCGCTGCGCACGTGGCCGTTGCCCGCGATCAGCAGCACCGTGCGGCCCGGCTCCAGCCGCGCCGTGGCCGCCTGTGCCATCGAGCGGTCGCGTGCGAGCTGGATGCGCGCCATCGGCCCGAGCTGGCTCGCGGGCAGCAGGTCGCAGTGGCCGCTGCGGATGGCCTCGCGCTGGCGTTCGAGCACCGCGGCGCTCACGCTGCGGTCTAGCGCGGCATCGCCCATGGCCGCGCGCATGCCGCTTCGCGGGAGGTTGCCGCCCACCACCGGCACGCCCGCGCGCACCGCGGCCATCACCACCGGTCCGTAGGTGGGCCAGGGCCAGCCCTGCTGTTCGTCCCAGCCCAGGGCGGTGCGCACCGCGGCCTCGCTGGCATCACGTGCCAGGCCGCGCGTGTCGCGGCCGGCCTCGGCCATTTCCATCACCACGGCCGCGAGCTGGTTGCGCGCGGCCAGGGCCTGCACCAGATCGCGCTGCAGCGCCTGGTGCTCGGGCGCGTCGTGCTGTTCGCCCACCAGCAGCAGCGGCGTGGGCTGCGTGCGCGCGAGCAGCGCGTCCAGCGAGGGCGCGGCCGGTGGCCGGTGCGCGCAGGCCGCGAGCAGGGCCAGCGCCGCGATCAAGCTCAGTCGCGGTGAGAGGATGGGCATGCGCCGATACTACGGCCCTGTTCCGCGGCCGTCGGCGCCGCCCTGAGATATCCCCCGCGTGCCTTCCCTGTTCATGTTGCGCGGGCCGGCGTCCTGGACGCGCACGGCCCTCACCCTGTTGCTCGCCTATGCCGCCGCCCGCCTGTGCGTCTGGCTCGGCACCCCCATCCCCTGGATGATCGGCCCCCTGCTGTGCACGGGGCTGGTGTCGGTGTTCGGCGCCCGCACCGAGAGCTGGGCGCCCTTGCGCAATCTCGGCCAGTGGGTGATCGGCGCGGCGCTGGGCCTGTACTTCACGCCCGAGGTGGGCGCGCTCGTGGCCAGCCTGTGGTGGGCCATCGTGCTGGGCGTGGCCTGGGCCCTGATGCTGGGGCTGGGCCTGGCGGCCTGGCTGCGCCGGGTGCACGCGGCGCGGTTGCGGCTGCCGCCGCAGCAGTTGCTCAGCACCACCTATTTCGCGGGCGCGATCGGCGGCGCGTCGGAGATGACCCTGCTGGCCGAGCGCCAGGGCGCGCGCACCGACCTCGTGGCCGCGGCCCATTCGCTGCGCGTGCTGCTGGTCACCGTGACCATCCCTTTCGCCCTGCAGGCCGCGGGCGTGCGCGGGCTCGACGCGTTGCCGCCCGCGATCCGCGTGGTGCAGCCGGGCGGGCTGGCGCTGCTGGGCCTGTTGACGCTGGCGGGGGCGCTGCTGATGCAGCGCCTGGGCCGCGCCAATCCCTGGTTCATGGGCGCGCTCGTGGCGACCATGGCAATCACCTTGTCGGGCGTGCAGCTGTCGGCGCTGCCGGCCACGCTCACCGAGCTGTCGCAGCTGTTCATCGGCGTGAGCCTGGGGGTGCGCTTCACGCCTGCTTTTGCGCACACGGCGCCGCGCTGGCTGGGCTCGGTGGCGCTGGCCACCTGCGTGATGATGGGCCTGTGCGCGGGCTTCGGCTGGCTCATGGCGCAGCTCACCGGCCTGCACCCGGTGACCATGCTGCTGGGCACCGCGCCCGGGGGCATCGCCGAAATGGCCATCACGGCCAAGGTGCTGCAGCTCGGGGTGCCGGTGGTCACGGCCTTCCAGGTGTGCCGGCTGGTGGCCGTGCTGGTGCTCGCCGAGCCGGTGTACCGCTGGCGCTTCGCGCGGGCCTGAAACGCAAAAGCCCGGCGCGGGCCGGGCTTTGGGGCGGGATGCAGGGGGTGGTCAGTGCATGACCACAGGGTTCTGCGCGAGGGAGGCGTAGCCTTCGAGCGTGGTTTCCACCTCTTCCTGCGAGGGGCTGTTGCGCTGCCATTCGGTGATCTGCTGCTGGAACAGTTCGGCCCACGACCCGTCGAGGTAGACCTCCTTGCCCGAGCGCTTGTCCACGATCTCGAAACCGTGGCGCGGGATCTGCGGGCCGTCGGCCACGGCCACCTCGCCCTTGGCGGGCGCGTCGGCCTGGATGTGGACCACCGCAAAAGCATCCGAGTCGTAGAGCATGTTCATGGGGTGTTGTTCCTTTCACGAGAAGCCGCTGTGTGCCGTTATATCGGCAAATGGAGCCGTTGTTGCAGCCGCTTCGTGATGCATGTGGTCCCCATGGGGACTTATTTCAAGGGCCTCGCCTTCAGGGCCGCCGCGCCAGCCTCTGGTCGGCCATGTCGCCATCGGGCTGGGTGACGCGCAAGCGCACGGGCAGGTGGCCCAGGGACGGCGCGAGCCAGACCTCGACCTTGGTGTCCCGGTCTTTGCGCGGGGCGCGCAGCAGGCGCCGGGCCTCGATGTTGCCGGCCGGCAGCGCCAGGGTTTCGAGCGGGCCGACCTCGAAGCGCCAGGGCTCGGCGTCGCCCGTGCCCGCGACCTGGAAGCCGATGACCTCGCCTTCCTGGCGCGGCTGGGCGCGCATCAGGCCCGCAAGCTGCATGAACAGGCTCAGGCGGTCCTGGGCGCCAGGCATGAGCTCGGCCTCGGGCGCGTTGTTGCTGAAGCGGATGCGCTGCGCCTCGCGCTCGAACTGCGCGGCCTTTTCCTTGTTCTTGCGCTGGTCGGCGAAGCGTTCGGGCCGCAGGCCTTCGGGGCCGGTGCTGCCCTTGCTGGTCTGCACGCGGCTGCCCAGCAGGGGCATGCTGATTTCCATGCGCGCTTCGTAGCCCTGGGGGCTCAGGCGCCAGTCGAGCACGCCCTTGGCGCTGTAGTCGAAGCCGCTGGCGCGGCCGAGCACGTCGTACTGCAACTGGGTGCTGGGCGGCGGGTTGCTGCGCGGCGCTTGTGGGGGCGCGGCGAGCACGGCGCTGGCCAGCAGCGCGCTGGCCAGGCCGGCGAGGAACAGGCGGGCGGATCGCATGCGGTTCATGCAGGCTGGGACCGCGGGCCGCTGCCCGGGTGCCCGAGATCGGCGCTGAGCCGACGGGTGGTTCTGAGCAGGGCGGTCGCGGGCGCGCCGTCCCAGGCGGTGTCGAGCGTGGCCACCCAGCCCAGCACCACCATGCCCAGCGCGAGCCGGCCCTGGGCGTCGAACACCGGCGCGCAGAAGCCGCCCACCCCGGGCAGCAGGCTGTGCACCACGCGCGCCACGCCGCGGCGGCGCACCTCGTCGAGCAGGGCTTGCACCTCGGCGGGCGACTGCGGCAGGTCTTCGGCCGTGAGGCCGTCGCCGCGCGGCAGCTTTTTCAGCCGCGCGAGTTCGTCGCGGGTCATGGCGGCCAGGCGCTCGGCGTCGCGGCCTTCGCGGCCCATGAAGGCCGCGAAGCAGCGGCCCGTGGCCGAACTCAGCAGCGGCATCACGTCGCCCAGGCGCAGCGTCACCGGCATCACCTGCGGGGCCTCGGCCCAGTGCACCATGGTCGGGCCCTGGTTGCCCCAGACCGCGATCGCCACCGTGTGGCCCACGTCCTGCAGCAGGCCGTCGATGCGTTCGCGCGCGAGCTTCACGGCGTCCAGGCGCGCCAGGCTGGCCAGGCCCAGGCGCAGCGCGGCCGGGCCCAGGTCGTAGCGGTTGCTCACCGGGTCCTGCACCACCAGGCCGAGGCGCTGGAAGCTCACGAGGTAGCGGTGGGCCTTGGCCGCGCTCATGTTCGCGGCGGCCGCGAGGTCGCGCAGCATCAGCGGGCCATGGGCCTGCGACATGGCCTCGAGCAGCTCGAATCCCACTTCGACCGACTGGATGCCCGCGCGCTGCGGCTCCGTGTCGTCGGGAGTGTCGGTGTCGTCGGCAGGGGTTTGGTCTAGAATCTCGCGCTTACGCATAGGTGAACGAATTTCACTATTCGTAATTATGTGACGAAGCCCCGGTTCGGTGGGGCGGCGCTTCACCCAGCACACTTCACCCCCAACGGCAGCAGGAGAACGGCATGAAACTCGCCACCTACAAGGACGGCTCGCGCGACGGACAACTGGTGGTGGTCTCGCGCGACCTGAGCACGGCCCATTATGCGACCGGCATCGCGAACACCCTGCAGCGCGCGCTCGACGACTGGAACTTCATCGCCCCGCAGCTGCAGGACCTGTACGTCACGCTGAACCAGGGCAAGGCGCGCCATGCCTTCCCGTTCGATCCGGCCATGTGCATGGCGCCGCTGCCGCGCGCCTACCAGTGGGCCGACGGCTCGGCCTACATCAACCACGTGGAACTGGTGCGTGCCGCGCGCAACTCCGAGGTGCCGCACAGCTTCTACGAAGACCCGCTGATGTACCAGGGCGGCAGCGACGACTTCATCGGCCCGCAGGACGACGTGGTGTGCCCGAGCGAGGACTACGGCATCGACTTCGAGGCCGAGATCGCGGTGATCACGGGCGACGTGCCCATGACCGCCACGCCCGAGCAGGCCCTGGAAGGCGTGCGCCTGATCATGCTGGCCAACGACGTGTCGCTGCGCAACCTGATCCCGGCCGAACTCGCCAAGGGCTTCGGCTTCTTCCAGAGCAAGCCGGCCACGGCCTTCAGTCCGGTGGCGGTCACGCCCGACGAGCTTGGCGATGCCTGGCAGGGCGGTCGCGTGCACCTCACGCTGCAGAGCACCTGGAACGGCCGCAAGGTGGGCATGTGCGAAGCCGGCCCGGAGATGACCTTCCACTTCGGCCAGCTCATCGCCCACATCTGCAAGACGCGCAACGTGCGCGCCGGCTCCATCGTGGGCAGCGGCACGGTGAGCAACAAGGCGGTCACGGTCGACGGCCGCCAGGAATGGCCCAAGGGCTACAGCTGCATCGCCGAGAAGCGCGCGATCGAGACCATCCTCGACGGCAAGCCCTCGACCGCCTTCATGAAGTTCGGCGACACCATCCGCATCGAGATGAAGGGCAAGGACGGCCAGAGCGTGTTCGGCGCGATCGACCAGAAGATCGCCCCGCTCGCCAAGGCCTGAGGCCCCGGGCGCTTCACTCGGCCTGCGCCTGGCAGGCCACGCAGCGCTCGGCCGTGGGCTGGGCGTGCAGCCGGGCCGCCGGGATGGGCGCGCCGCATTGCAGGCACAGGCCGTAGCTGCCGTCGTGCACGCGCTCCAGTGCGCGTTCGATGGCCTGCAGCTCGGCCGTCTCACGTTCGCCGAGCTCGGCGCCGAGGTCGAAGGCGTCGTCGCGCACCAGGCCGCGATCGTCGGCGCGTTCGCGCTTGTCCGAGGCCGCTTCGGCCCGGCTGCGCGCGCCGCCGCGCTGGCCTTGGAGGCGCGCGAGCAACTCGTCGCGGCGCGTGACCAGCTGCAGGCGGAAGGTGTCGGAAACGGGTTTGCTCATGGAGGCCTCCTGAGCCCGCATGGTGAGGCCGCGGCGCGCGGCGCGGCTTGACGCAGGTCAAGCACAATGGCCCGCGTTCCGAATCAACACCCGAGGAGACCCCGCATGAGCCAGACCGTGGACTACGGCCGTTACCAGACGCTTGAGATCACCCGCCGCGGACCGCTGGTCAACGGCACGCCCAGCGTGCTCGACATCCGCATGCGCGCCGATGGCCCCGGCGGCAACGGCAAGCTGCCCACCGCCGGCCACGACGGCCACTGGGAACTGAGCGAGATCTGGCGCGACGTGGGCCGCGACGACAGCGTGCGCGCGGCCGTGCTGCGCGGCAGTGGCATGGGCTTCTCGGGCGGTGGTGACCTGGCCCTGGTGCAGGACATGGCCACCGACTTCGAGGTGCGCTCGCGCGTGTGGAAGGAAGCGCGCGACCTGGTCTACAACGTCATCAACTGCGACAAGCCCATCGTGAGCGCCATGCACGGCCCGGCCGTGGGCGCGGGCCTGGTGGCCGGTCTGCTGGCCGACATTTCGATTGCCGCGCGCAGCGCGAAGATCGTCGACGGCCACACGCGCCTGGGCGTGGCCGCGGGCGACCACGCGGCCATCGTGTGGCCGCTGCTGTGCGGCATGGCCAAGGCCAAGTACTACCTGATGCTGTGCGACGCGGTGAGCGGCGAAGAGGCCGAGCGCATCGGCCTGGTCTCGCTGGTGGTGGACGACGATCAGCTGCTGGACAAGGCCTATGAAGTGGCCGACCGGCTCGCCAGCGGCAGCGCCAGCGCGATCCGCTGGACCAAGTACTCGCTCAACAACTGGCTGCGCCAGGCGGGGCCGAGCTTCGACACCTCGCTGGCGCTCGAATTCATGGGTTTTGCCGGGCCCGACGTGCGCGAAGGTGTGGCATCCTTGCGCGAGCGCCGCGCGCCGCGCTACGGCGTCGACGGCTGATCCCCGGAACACCTCGAGGAGACTCCGATGAGCGATGCGTCGGCCCCTGGCTTCGGCAAGTTCGTGCCGGGTTTCGATTTCCTGCAGAACCTGGCCACGCAGGCCGCCGGCGGGCTGGCACAGGGCATCGGGCAGAACCTGCCCCAGATGCCCAACCTGAGCCACTGGGTCGCGCCCACCTTCAACGTCGAAGAGCTCGAGAAGCGCATCGAAGAGCTCAAGGCCGTGCACTTCTGGCTCGACCAGAACGCCAAGGCCCTGGGCGCGACCATCCAGGCGCTCGAGGTGCAGAAGATGACGCTGTCCACCCTGAAGTCGATGAACTTCAGCATGGGCGACGTGGCCAATGCGCTCAAGCTCAAGGCCGCCGACACCGTGGCCGGCTTCACCGCAGCGCCCGCGCCGGCCAGCAAGTTCGCCGGCCTCGAGGTGGCGCCGCGCCACAACAGCGCGGCCGACGCCCCCGCGAAGCCCGCGCGCAAGACCCGCAAGCCCGCGGCCAAGAAGGCCACGGCGGCGGCCGCACCGGCCCAGCCGGCCGGCGTGGTCGACCCGGTGCAGTGGTGGGGCGCGCTGTCGCAACAATTCCAGCAGATCGCCAGCAACGCCCTGAAGGACGTGGCCAAGCAGACCGCGCTCGACACCACGCGCCAGGTTGCCAGCGGCCTCGGCGGTGCCGCGGTGAAGACCGCCACCGGCCTGGCCGGCCAGGCCGCGCGCAAGGCCGCGCGTGCGCTCTCACCCACGCCCGCGAAGAAAGCCCCGCCGGCCCGCAAGGCCCGCGCCTCCCGCTGAACCGATGAAACGATTTCCCCACGCGCACGCCACGCACCCGCAGTGGCGCATGGCCGCGGCCATGGTGGTGGCGCAGTTGCGCGCCCAGATGGCCCTGCCCGATCACGCGAGCCAGCCCTCGCTGGGCCTGCTCTACATCACCGACCACTACGCCACCGAGGCCCAGGCCATCCTCGAATGCCTGAGCGCCGAACTGCCCGAGGTGACCGACTGGGCCGGCACCGTGGGCGTGGGGGTGTCGGCCAACAACGTCGAGTACTTCGACGAGCCCGCGATGGCGCTGATGCTGTGCGACCTGAGCCCCGACCAGTACCGCGTGTTCAGCGGTGTCGCGCCGCTCTCGGTCAGCGGCCGCGCCGACGCGGGCGACGGCTTTTCGGCCCACACGGCGCTGGTGCACGCCGACGGCGGCACGCCCGAGCTGGCCGAGCTGATCCACGAGATGGCCGAGCGCACCGGCAGCGGCTACCTGTTCGGCGGCCTGGCCGGCAGCCGCAGCGCCACGGTGCAGTTCGCGCTCGGCAGCACCGGCAATCTCAGCGGCCAGGGCGCGGCCAGCGGCGTGTTCCACGGCGGCCTGAGCGGCGTGGCCTTCGCGCGCGGCGTGGACATCGTGTCGCGCGTGACCCAAGGGGCGCAGCCCGTCGCGCCCGAGCACCGGGTCACCGAGGCCGAAGGCAACCTGGTGCTGCGGCTGGACGGCGAGCCCGCGCTCGACGTGCTGCTGCGCGAGCTGCGCATCTCGCTCGACCACCCCGAGCACGCCATGCCGCGCCTGCGCAACACGCTGGTGGGGCTCACGCGCTCCGAACCCGATGGCGTGGAAGTGGGCGACAGCGAAGCCGCGCGCCTGCGCGGCGCCTTCGGGCAGGAGGTGCTGGTGCGGCACCTGATCGGGCTCGATCCGGCGCGCCGCGGCGTGGCGGTGGCCGATCTCGCGCCCGTGGGCACGCGGCTGGCGTTCTGCGAGCGCCACGTGCGGGCGGCCCGCGCCGACCTGGTGCGCGTGTGCGCCGAGCTGCGCGAAGAGCTCGAACCCGAAGAGGTGCTGATCGGCAGCGGCGAGGCCGAGCTCGAGCTGTCGCCGCGGCCGGCGCGCAGCATCGCGGGCGCGGTGTACGTGAGCTGCGCGGGCCGCGGCGGCCCGCATTTCGGCGGTCCGAGCGCCGAGCTGCAGGTGGTGCGCCACGCGCTGGGCGACGTGCCGCTGGTGGGCTTCTTTGCCGGCGGCGAGATCGCCCACCACCGGCTCTACGGCTACACCGGCGTGCTCACGGTGTTCACGCGGCCGGCCTGAGGCCGGGGCGGATCAGCGGCTCACCGCCGTTGCCGGGCGCGCTCGAGCATGCGGCGGGCCTCGTCTTCGGCCAGGCCGTAACCGCTCGCGAAGGCGGCCAGGTCTTGTCCGCTGGCCTCGAAGGCGCGCAGCAGCGCGGCCTCGCGCGCGATGCGCGCACTGGCTTCGTCGAGCGCGGCCTCGGTGACCGCGTTCAGCGCTTCGTCGCGGCTGCGCACCAGCACCGCGTAGGCCTCGCGGCCGAGCCCCGATTGTTCGAACGCGCGCGCGATGCGCTGCTGCAGCTGCGGGCGCAGGTCTTCGCTGCTGCGCTGCTGGCGGCGCCGGTGCACTTCGAGCAGCGCGTGGTGGCGCTGGTCGGGCGCCACCGCCTCGACCACCTGGCCGTCGAGCCCGCGGCGCGGCTGGCCCGAGCCCACGGCATTGAGGTAGCGCGTGCTGCGCGTGTGCAGCGCGAGCGCGGCCTTGAGGTCTTCGGCCTTCACCGCGTCGCCGTGCGCGGCCAGCAGGTCTTCGTAGATGCCGCGCTTGAGCGGGCGGGGTTCCTCGCCGAACAGCGCGGGGTGCCATGCCGCGAGCTGCGCGAGCAGCGGGTGGCGCGGTGCGGCGGGCGTCTGGGGCTTGGCGGGGCGCGGTCGGCGCGCGGGGCGGGAGGTCTGGGTCATGGGTGCAAGGGCGTCGAGCGCGAAGGCGCGATCATGCCAGCGCGGCGCGATCCGGCCGCGGTCAGGCCGCGAGCGCGCCCCGCAGCGCATTGGCGTCGACGGGTTTGTGCAGGAGGGGGAAGCCGAGTTCGGAGGC
>VFQP010004305.1_pt1 | contig 13388 bp, 13 predicted proteins | sample 3512351 | NCBI WGS metagenome assembly VFQP01 (sample SAMN10412372, study PRJNA504923) | tailings metagenome | isolation source: Relicate 1 Philex TSF1 revegetated site | place: Philippines: Tuba, Benguet | collected 2017-08-29 | reverse complement strand
CATCCAGGTGCGGGCGGTGGGGGATGGTGGGGACGGCAGGGAGGCGTTCGGCATGTCGCTCATCCAGGTGTGCATCTAGGCGCTCCGTGAGGGGCCCCAGGGCAACGGGAGACCCTTTGCCAGTCTCTCTCCAGGTGCGCTGCGCCGCGGCGGGGCCGAGGCCGAGCGCGGCGCGCTGCGCCTGCTGCGTGCCCCGCAACACGCAGATCCTGGTCAAGGAGCACCGCAAGCCCTGGTACCAGCTCATCACGAGCGTCTGCATCATCCTGGCGTGCGTCTTCACCGTGGCGGGCATGCTCGACGCAGTCACGTACACGGGCTTTAAAGCCTTGAAAAAGGTGCGGGCCGCGCGGCGCGCCGTCGCCTCCGCGTCTCTTCTCTCCCAGGAAGGGGGCGGGCGCTGCCGCTTTGGGCGTCGTCGCCAGCTTGCGACGAGGTGGTGCTTTTCGCAGACGCTGCGAGCCCCAGCAGCAGCATGTTGGCGTGCGTGCTTTGCTCCTCGGCGTGGCGTCCGCAGGTCAACATTGGCAAGCAAGGGTAGCAGCGGCGGCGGCGGCGGCCAGCGGGCTCCATCATCAGCTACTACTAGCTGGTACCATTCACAGGCAGGGATTCAGCGGTGGCTTGGCCTCGGGGCGGCTGCAGCCCTTTGGCGCGCCGCGACTTGCGAAGACGACGACGACGGCTCTGTGCACGCTTGCACCTGCGCTTTGCCCCCCCTTGTTTTGTGTGCGCGCTTGCGGTTTCGCGGTGTGCAAGAGCCAGCCGGCGTGCTGAGAAGGGAACTGCGGGGGCGGGGCTGGCGGGGAGCGGCACGCCCGCCGCCCCTCTTCGCGGTGTGCGCATGCTCACAGACGGCGTTGCACACGGGGTGTGCCGAAAAGGAAGCAAAAGCAGGCTGCTTTTCACGCAGGTTGGGCGGTATGGGCGTCGGCCGTCACGCCCGCTCGGCCCACGCGGCTGGCCAGCCGACCCGTGGCGCTGAGCGCACAGCTCGCCGCTGGGCCCGCCAGCGACGGGACAACGCGCCGTGAACCTGCACGTCCCACCACACCGGGCATGCACGAGAGGAGAGGAAGGTCAGTGAGGGGCCGCCCGCGCTCAGCGCCGCCTTCCCCACGCCAGCGCTGCGCGCGCACATTGCCTCACCCTGGCGACGGTGCAGAGCGTCCGCGTCGCCGGCCGTCGCTCTCACACGTCAGGAGGGCTGCGCATGGCAGGACGCAAGCAGCCCAGAGCGTGCGCGCGAACAGTGCGTGCGCGTGTTCCGAAGGGCGCTAACGCCAGCGGCGGCAACGCACCGTAACGGCAAGCCGGCCGGCTGCTGGTGCGGCTGCTGGTGGTCAGGCGACGCGTGCGCGCCGAGCGCGCCCGCGGCCAGGGCCGCAGCCTCGTCCGCAGCGCTCCGGTCCACCTGCACCTCCCAATCCACCTGCACCTCCCAGTCCACGTCCGTGCCCTCCTCCTCCGCCTCCTGCTCGCCCTCCTCCTCCTGCTGCTGCTGGCGCGTCTGCGCTGGGCTAGGTGCAGCCTCCGGCCCAGCGCGCCGCTGCCGCTTGTGTGGGGCTGCGCCAGAAGTGGAGGGCTGCGCGCACCACGTGACAAGCAGTGTGGCGGTCCGGCGCGGGTGTGCAGTGCTGCCCTGCTGAGTTGCACGCGAGGGCGCGCCCAGCGGCGCCGCCAGCGAAGGAAGCCGCTCACCTGCGCTTCCATGAGCTGCTCCAGCTGGGCCACCTTGGCCTGCCCCAGCACCTCCACAGCCAGCGCGCGGCCTGCAAAGCGAAGCGAGGGCAGAGAGCTGCGGCAATCAAGCGACAACGTCACCTGCGCCGAACATGCATCCCGCTGTGCAGCCCCTCGCGCGCACCTTGCTCCGCTGTCAGGTGGGCGTAGCGCTCCAGCGGCACGTCCCGGAACGTGCACCTGCTCCGCGGCACACGGGCGCAGCGCACGCCTCGCCACACGTGTGGCGCCAGCACGCCCGCAAACACGCGCATCCACACGCTACGTCAGCGCACCTGTCTCCCAGGATGTACGCGGCGGCACTGACGAGCGCGGCCGCCTCCTGCTCGGTGGCACGCTGACCCAAGCGGACCCGCTGGCTGGGCCCTTGCGGCTGCCTGACGGCGACGTGCGCGTCCCACTTGCCCCTGGTGCTGCCGAAGCTCACGCCCTTGTGCTTGCTCGTACGGCCCTCCGCGTCCCTGCGCGCCACCCGGGAGATGAAGCACGCGAGCCCCCACTTGGTGCAACCCCACACGCCGCGGACTGAGTGCCATGCAAGCGGCGGCAGCGCTACCGGCACCTGGACGGCTGCTCCCGCGTAACGGCGTGGGGCTGCGCGTCGTCCACCTCCTCGTCCTCGTCCTCCTCCTCGTCGTCCTCCTCTTCACTGCGCTCCTGGGTGCGGCGACGGCCGAGAGACGGCGTGCTGGGGCGCTGCTGCTTGCGTGGCGTTGCTCCAGAGGTGGAGGGCTGCGCGCAACATGCGGCATGTCAGCGCAGCAGTGGATGCAGGAGGGACGATGGCCAACCAGGTAACACGCGACAGGGCCGAGCGGCGCGGTAGGAACAGCAGGTGCGCACCTGCGCCTGCATCAGCTCCTCCAGCTGGGCCACCTTGCCCTGCCCCAGCACCTCCACAGCCAGCGCGCGGCCTGCAAGCAAAGCGCAGCGAGGGCAGAGCGCTGCAGCAATCAAGCGACAACGTCACCTGCGCCGAACATGCATCCCGCTGTGCAGCCCATCGCGCGCACCTTGCTCCGCTGTCAGGTCGGCGAAGCGCTCCAGCGGCACGTCCCGCGCCACGCACCTGCACCGCACGCAAGCGCAGCGCACACCTCGCCGCGCACCGCGTCGGCATCCTTGCCGCCGCCCGCCACACGCACAGCGCTGCCGCACCTGTCGCCCAGGATGTGGGCGGCGGCACTGACGCGCTCTGCCGCCTCCTGCTCGGTGGCCACTAGGCCCAGGCGGACCCGCTGGCTGCGCCCGCGCGGCTGCGCGATGGACACGTGCGCGTCCCACTTGCCCCTGGTGCTGCTGAAGCTCACGCCCGTGACCTTGGCCACGTCCCTGCACGACACCACGCACGTGACGCGCGGCGCAGCCGTCGTGACCACCTCTGCCTGCTGCGTGTGCCCCTCTGCTGGCAACTCGGTCGGAGTCCTGCCACAGCGCCCACCGCACCTGAACTGCTGGTGGATCTGCTCCAGCGTGAGGGCCTGCTCCAGCGTGAGGGCGTCCAGCTCCGCCGCCAGCGCGGGCGTGACGGGGAAGTTGCACGCCTGGGGGCCGCGCGCCTTGTACAGCAACCTGCCAGTGCGCACCGCAGCCAGCACCATTTGAGGCGTGAGGCTGCCCCACGACGCCGTTGGAGCACTCACGCTCGCTCAGCAGCGTCAAGTCAGTGCTCACCTGTCCACCGCCCGCGCCGCCTCCTCCTCCGTTTGGTGGCACCTGGTCTTGTAGTGCTTGTTGTTAATGGTCACGTCTCCAAACCAGGCCTTGGCGCCAAGCTTGGCGGCGCCGTTGCGGTAGACGTTGGCAAACCTGCTCTTGCGCGGCGCGCTGCTGCCGGGGTCAGGGTCAGCCTGAGCTGGGCTGCCTCCCACCGGCGTGCCCGGCGGCGGCGGTGGCCCGCCCGCCTCTGGTGGGGCGCGCCCGGGCACGCCCTGCTGCGCCGCCTGCTCGCCCGCCTCCATGCCAGGTGATGCTGCCTCCTACAGAGTGACCACGCCCTGCGGCCGCAGCGCCGCGGCTTGAAGTGGAGAGCGAGCTCGATGCCTGCGGGCGCGGCGATGCCGCAAGCGCGTTGGCGGGAGCGCTTGCGTCCGTGCCCAGATCTGGCGCTTGGCCTTGCACCGTCTCACTGGCGCGTGAACGATGAACCACCTGCGATCAACCTGGGCCTGCTCTGGCGCATGAGGCGGTTCGCACCTGGTGCGCGAGCGTCAGCGGCTGCCCAAGCGGCTGCTCCTGAGGGCTCCGGCGTGCACGGCTGCAGTGTGTATGGTGCGGAGGCGGTGCCACTGCTCTGTCCCTCCCCAACGCTCAAGCTCTGCCGCTCAAGCGCCGCACCTCCACCATTGGGCCCTCAACTCGGCTTCGCGGCTTGAAGCATCGCGCTCGCGCTCGGAGGAGCGGCACGATGGGACCGCGGCAAGCCAATGCGGCACTCGTGGCCCGCAGCAAGGCGATGCTCTCCTTTCGCTTCTCGCGGCGTGCGCGGGGAGTCGCGCCAGCCGCACACGCCGGCACGGTCCACCACCTGCAGGCCTCTCTCTGGGACTGGTATGAAGGGGCTGAAGGCACAACACACACAGGCCGTGGCACTGGCCCAATGAGGCACTGCCTGGGGAGCAAACGCGTCCACACCGACCTGACGTCCCGCGCCTCGACGCTTTAGCTCCCTCGTCCCTTATCCTACTCCTCCTCACGACTGCCCTCAGGCTGGCTTCCGAGTCTCACGGGTGCAGTCACCCGTGCCTAGCGGCCCGTGCGGCCCCGTGCAGGAGGAACTGCCCTGTCAAGGCGCACTCTTCCACGCTTGCACCTCATCTCTCTCAAGGCGTCTCAAGGCCACAGCACGTCCCAGAGCCAGAGCCACGCGCACTCCCACACTGCAAGCAAGCGAGCGCCGCGCTCAGCTCCCGTCGCCGGGCGACGGCGTGCTGGGCGTGCTGCCCTCCGGCGGCCAGCGCACATCCATGGCCGCCAGCGCGCGCTCGCAGTGCCTCCACCACACCACGCCGCCCGCGGCGCCCTGCGCCTCCTTGGGCCTCTTGCCAGGCGTGCCGCCGCCGGGCAGGGCGCCCACCAGGCGCTCGGCCGCCGCCGCCGCCACCGCCAGCTGGCACGTGCGAACCACCTCGGCCGCGCTCATGTCGCGCGTCGCGCTGCACAGCCGCTGCATCTCCTCGCCCGTCAGCTCCGCCTCCGTCTCGCTCAGCACGTGGTAAAGCAGCGCCTGCACCCGCCGTGCGCATCAAGCGTGCAGTGACTGTGCCCACTGCGCCGACCCTTGTTCCGCGACGTCGGCGCTCGCCCGTGCCGATGATGCAAGATGCGCGCGGACAAACACAACCGCGCAGCAGCAGCAGCAGCAGCAGCAGCGCAGGATCGAAGACGGAGAGCCACCACGTCGTCGGCGGCGGCAACGCACCTCGCGGCGCGACTCGCCGGCCTGCGGCACGTGCACCAGCGCCAGCTGCAGGTCGTCGCCCAGCGAGATCTGGCCCAGCACGCTGGCGACGATGCTGCGGTCGTGCAGGCCGCGCGACCCGTGCACGGTGCCAGCGATGACCACGCGCGGCGGCAGCGATGGGGCGGCGGAGGAGGAGGCGGGCGGCGCGCCGAGCGCGGACAGCAGCGCCCGGTGGCTCTGGCCGGCGGCCGAGCGGATCTGCGCCAGGCCCAGCAGCAGCTCTGCGCGCGGACGGAAGGAGGGCCAAAGGGGCGATCGGTCAGCGCCAGCAGCCGCGCGGAAGAGCCGGGGCCAGAACGTGGCAGGCAGAGCAGAGACTCAAGCTCTGGAGGTGGACGGGCGCGCAGCAAGAGCACGCCGAGTGCCCCCGAGCGCACGCACCGGCCTTGGCTCGGAAACAGCCCCGCGGGTTGAGCGGCGGCTCCCAGGCCGCCGCCGCCGCGTCCCCGACGGCTCCGGCGCTGCCGCCGCCGCTGCTGCCGGGCAGCGGCGGCGTGGTGACGATGGCGCCCAGGTCGTGGACCACCAGCATGACGGTCTGCCCCTGCCCCTGCCCTTGCTGCTGCGCGCTGGGCGGGGGCGCGGCGGCGGCGGCGCGCCGCACCAGCTGCACCACCTCCTGCGAACGCGCATGAACAGCAGCCCCACGCATGCGCTGAGTGCCTCAGAAGTCCGCCGCGCGCGCTGGCCTCGCGTGCAAGCGGGCTTCTGCGGCGCAGCGGCGGGCTTCCCCTGCTCCACTCCTGTGGCAAGGGCCGCTGATGGGCGGCGGCTGGTGGGCGATTGACCCACCTAGCTCTGGCCTGGGCTGCTGATCTGCTGATCCTTCCTGCTCAACAGGAAGGAACCGTCCCTGGGAAAGGGACCGGAGTGTACCGTTCCATTGATGCAAGACACACGCACAGCCCACCTGCAGCACGGCCTTGACCTCGCGCCCGGCGTCGTCGGGCTCCTCGTGCTTGGACGCCTCGGCCAGGTCCAGCACCACCACGCTGCGCGGGCGACGCGGTGTTGGCGGGCGCACCAATGGGGGCCCACGCGCTCACTGGGCAGCAGCAGCAGCAGCGTCACGTCATATCAGGTCAGGCCAGCGCCCTCGCCGCAATGGCACGCCACGCAGCACCCCCAGCGCCAGCAGTCGCGCGGAAAGCCGTGGTTGGTTGCTGCAGCGGGTGCGCAGGGCGGCAGAGGGAGGTGCTGGGGGGGCGGAATGAGCTCGCAGGCGCACCGGGCGCCCAGCTCGGCGGCCAGCGTGCGCAGCATGAGGCGCTTGCCGTTGCCCGCCGGGCCGCCCACCAGCACGGCGGCGCATCCCTCGGGCTGCTTAAGCGCAGGCGCCAGCAGCGTGCCTGCGCCAGCCGCTCTTGTTGCACTGGTTGATCGCATTGCGTTCAGCCAGGAAGGCTGCATCAGGAGAGGCCAGACACCGCCCGCGCACCTGTGGCGGCGGTGGCGGTGGTGGCGATGGTGCCGGTGGGCTGCGGGAGGCCGAGGACTTGGCGCGTGCGGGCGAGCGCGTCGTCCAGGCCCACCAGGCGCTCCAGGGGCGCGTCGGGGTGGGTGGCGGCGGCGGGCTTGACGTCCACCCCTGCGGGCGGGTGAGCGGCGAGGGGGTCGAGGAGCGAACGGGAGGGCATGGATGGGCGTGTGGCGCCTCAGTGGAGGGAAGCCGAGGGGCAGACTGAACGCACCAGTTCGGGGCGCGCTGCTGGCGCCAGCAGAGGGCGCGGCCGCGCGGGCGCGCTTCTCGGCGGCGGACGGCGCCTGGGCGGAGGCGGCTGCGGCGGCAGAGGTGGCTGTGGCGGCGCGGGGGCCGTGGCGGACGACCCTGACAGTGGTGCCCGAGGTGGCGGCGGCGCCGCCGGTGGGCAGGGTGGTGTTGGCGCTGCCGCCGGTGAGCGAGGGCCCGGCGCGGATGCCGCTCCAGCGCCGGCGCGCCGGCGCCGCCACCGCTTGGCCCGCCCCTCCCTGCGAGCGTGGGCGGGCAGCAGGAGCGCCCCAGGCATGATGCACTTGCGCCATTCGCGCAGGAATTGCGCCGCAAGGGTGCAAAGCGGCGGCGTGCACACCTCTGGTGGCGTGAGGCCGGCGTTGCCCAGCGCTCCCGCGCCGCCGTCCGCCGTCGAGGAGGCCTGCTGCAGCAGGCTGGCGTCCTGTGCCGCCGGCGCGTGGCCCAGGGCGCGCTGCCGCAGCTTGAGCAGCGCCAAGGAGTCGGACAGGTGCTGCAGCGCCTCACCCGCCGCCTTGCCCTTCTGCTGGCCTGCGGCCTCTGCAGCTGGGGGCGTGAGGGACGCGTCGAAGAAGCTGCTGAGCGCGCCGGCGGACGGGCGCTTCTTCTTGCTGTCGTGCTTGCCGAGGTCGTCGTCCTCGGGCGTGCAGAGGTTGGTGGCCAGGCTGTCGGGAGGAGGGGGCGTCTTGCCGCCTGCGCAAGTCCGGTGGCCGCACGGAGTGCCGATTGTCCATTGGGCTGTGGCGGCGGGGGCTGCCTTCTCGCTGGATGGCCGCGTCGTGTGCACACGCGCGTGTGTGTAGCTGCACAGCGCTCACTCTTGACGGCGGTCAGGACGTCCGTCGCCATAGTCTCCGAAGCAGCGTTCGCGCGGATGCCCAAGCTCTTGGCGAGAGCCTGGAGCTTCTTGCGGGGCAGGCTCTTCAGCGCTTCCAGCTCCATCGCGCACCGCCGGCCTGCCGCAGTGCGAGCGAGCGCGTGTCCGACACGTCGTTGAGGCGCGTCTCGCCGCTGCAGTCAGGATGCGTGCGCCGCGGCGTTGATGGCCAACCTCACCTCGACAGCTGGCCGCTGCGTGGCTCAACGAGCCGGCTGATGCGCTAGTGGTCTGCTGCTAGCGAGGGAATATATCCTACTGTTTGCCCGTGGCTCCTCCGTTGCAGAATGATGAACCGAGGGTTTGCGCGTTCGCGCGGGTGGCGCTGCGCCGCGCTGAGCCCCAAGAGCACAGCACACGCCTCTTCACGCGCCCTTGGACAACAGTGGCATCACGACGGTCAGCTGCCTCTTCTTGGAGCTCCACTTTGCCTTGGCCGCCGACGCGTCCACTCGCTGGGGCAGCGGCACCTGCGGCAAAAGAGGCGCACGCACGCTGCTGGGCAACGTCAGCCTCCCCTGTATGGAGCCCAGTGTGCCCACACACCGCGCGACCTTGATTCACGCACGGCGCACCTGCAAGGTCCGGTAGCGCCCGGGCGCGCCGACGCTCACGGCCGTGGGCCCCACATCCAGCACCGTCTCATCCACCGACGCCACGGCCGGCAAGGTCACCACCAGCTCCAGCGCGCCCTGCTCCCCGCCGCCGCTGAGCACGTGCTCGGGCTGCGGAAGAAGCACCGGCGGCCCGGCGCCGCCCTCCTCGCCGTCCCCCACGTCCTCGAGGATGTGCTGCACGACCTTGTGCACCTCGGTGTGCTTGACAGTGCTGCTGGCGCCGCCGCCGGGCCGCCTGCCGGGCGCTGACGCCTGCGCGCCCTCAGTGAGCACGTTGGCCAGCGAGGCGATGTCTGCGCCCGCGGAGCCCGCCTGGGCGGCGTTCCTAGGGGTGGAGCGCTGGTTGGCGCGCCTCTGCGCCTCGTCCAGCAGGGCCAGCGTCTTTTCCGCGTTCTCGCCCTGGAGCGCCGATGGCGCCAGGTGCACCACGTTGCCCCTGCGTGCGGCACCGTGTGCGTGGCGGCACCATTCAGCCAGAGCAGCGCATGCAGAGCTTGGGATTCGCCTGCAGCGCACGCACTGCTGCTGGATGAGGCCGCCGCCCTCGAACGCGCCGTCCCCGCGCGAGGTACATGCGGCACCGGCCTCGCTCTTGATGCCGCTCAGAGCCTTGTCGAATGAGAAGCCGCCCTTGCCCTTGCTGCTGCCCTTGGCAGACTGCTGCTGCTGCTGCTGCTGCTCTCCTGCGCCCGTCAAGTCGATGACCGCGGGCAGCAGCTCAAAGAGCCGCGCGCCGCCCTGCAGCTCCGGCGGGACGTCGGCGAGCACCGGCACGCGAACCATCGTGCTGCCGCTGCTGCTGCGCGGCGCCGGTGCCTCGGCCATTCGTGCACAGACGGGTGCGGGAGGGACGCGGCGCAGCAACAGTGCTCGAGCAGGTGGGGGAGGCGCAGCAGGGGGGTCCTGCAGAGCTGCTCCCAGCTGGTGAAGGTGGTGAAGGTGGTGAAAGCTGGACGTGCGTTCCCGCACGCCACAGCACCTGTCGATACGAGCATTCGTAGCCGACAGCTCGCGCGCGGCACCATCCTGACGGGGTCTGCTGCCCTTGGCGCGCTTGTGCTCTGTGAGCTGCAGGGAGGAGGCCGGCTGCGCTTTGCATACTGCGTGCGCGCTGGGTTATGTGGTTATCGGGTTGCAGGAGCACACCGCATCCGGCAAGACCAAGCAAAAGTGAATCCCAGGCACCTCAGCTCAGGCGCTCCAACAAGCGCTGCCGCATCGCCGCCACAGCCTGCGCTAGCGGCAGCCGCTCAATCTCCTGCAGTTGCTGCCGCTCCCGCTCCTCTGCCGCCAGCTGCTGCGCCGCCCCCTCCGCTGCCGCCCGCTGCTGCAGCGCCTGCCTCTCCGCTGCCTCCTTGATCTGCTGCTGCGCCGCCCCCTCCGCTGCCGCCTCCAGCTGCGCTGCGCGCTTCTCCTGGTTGTTGGCCCGTTGAATCATGCCTGCGCAATGGCGAGTGGAGTGGCATCCAGCGGCAACAGGGAGCAGGAAGGTAAGTCCAGAGCAAGGGCGCCCAAGAAAGGGGAACACGTCGCTGTCCACCAGCAAGACCGCCCCACCCAGCAGCAGTGAACCCAGGCTCACCTTGGCGGACGCGCGAGCCCCCCACGACGACGCCGGCCAGCTGGCCAAGCGGCTCCACCTCCACCTTGGCGCGCTCTGCCGCCGCCTCCTCGTCCAGCCCCTTGTTGCGGAAAAAGACCTTGGGCAGGCCGTCGCTGTCCTCCACGAACTTCATGGCGCGCGTCTTAGGCTCGTAGTACTTGATCAGGTAGTTGTCGCCTGGGGAGGGATACAGCACGCACAGCGCACACAGAGATCTCAGGCGGGGAGGGCGGGGCGGGCTGTGCGGCACCACCCCCATGACACGCGGCGTGTGGTTGCATGCGAATCGCTGAGGGCGGCGGTGGTGTGTGGTGGAGATGGTGGGCGGGAAGGGGGCGGTGGCGGCGCGCGCCATCCACCAACACGCACTGCGTGCTGCGGAGGCGGGTAGGGCTGCTGGCAAGCCCGTCGCCACCACCCCGCTCCCAAGAAGCGCACCTCCAGCGGCGCTGTCGATGCGCTTGTCGTCGGCGGTGTAGGGCTTGCCCGCGTCGTCGCCCTTGCGCTTCTTGGCCGTGCCGTCCAGGATCCTGTCACGCTGCGCCTCACCTGCAAGCAAACACACGCACAACCGAATGGACCACGTTGTCAGGTGGAGGCGATTGGAGGTTCACCCAAGTGAGCGGGAAGGCGGGCGGCCCTGTGCGCGCGCTTTCACCCAGTTCCCGCTGCGTTCCTGCGCGCTCTGGCGGGGCTGCCGGGGCAGGCCTGCTGAGGAGGGCGGGCGGAGGCGGCTTGGCGGCACCCCACAGATACGCTCTACCGCCACAACTGCCATGTGGCCCACGCCACACGCACCTGCCCTCGACGCGCCCATGCTGGTGAGCCGCACGAGCGTGCGGCCACTGGCCTGCAGCAGCACGCTCCCCTTGGAGGCGCCGTCGCGCCAGACCGGCAGCAGCACATCGTCCACCAGGGACAAGAAGTCCTCGGGTGGCAGGGGGCCCCGCGCCAGATGCGCGAGCAGCGTCTCGAGGTCCACCGCCAGCTCAAAGCCGCCCGAGGCAAAGCCCGCATAGCCTGCGCGCACGCACGACCGCAGCGCACACAGCGCGCAAGCCAAATCCCACAGCACTTTTCTGGCAGGCCCTGTATCCGCGCACACCCACGCATCGCGGATCACCACCCTTCGCCACCAACTCTCTCACCTGAGGCGACATGGCCCAGCTCAATAAGCGCGGCAGGGTAGGGCGGCAGGGTGCCGTCCGCCAGCGGCGCGCGCAGCGCCTGCCCCAGCGCCTCAGTCACGCGCAGGGTGGCGCCCAGCGGGTCGCCGCCCGCCCGCACCGCCTCCTGCAGCTCCCGCTGCGCGTCCCCAAAGGCCGGCAGCCGCATCAGCTGCAGCAGCAGGCAGGCCACCACGCGGCCGTAGTGCGGCAGCGCAGCGTCGCCCGCCATGCTGGCGCTGTCGACCGCCAACTCCTCCAGCAGCGCCTGCTCCTCCGGCGCCAAGCCCCCCATCCCGCCCTCCATCCCCTCCTCCTCCTCCTCCTCCTCCTCCTCCTCTGGCCCCCACGCGCCGCCGCCGCTGCTGCTGCTGCCCGCCCCGCTGCCACCCTGCTTGTCCGCCAGCTCCTGCGCCGCGTCCGGGTTCACTCGGCCCAGAGGCACGTAGTGCCCCCAGCGGGGCAGCCGGTGGCGCTCGCTGCACAGCGCGCGCAGCAGCCGCCACAGCAGCACCGGGTCGCTGGCCGAAAGGAGCAGCACCTCCAGGCCACGTGAGCCCACCAGGCGCTGGCCCCCCAGGGCGCGGGAGCGCCGCAGCTGCTGGTCCCGCTGCTCCGCCTGCTCCTTGGCCAGGCGGTACGCCACGCGCAGCGCCTCGTCCGCCGCGTCCCCCACCAGCAGGCCCGCCTCCTCCGCGTGCCGCGCCAGCAGCACGGCCGAGTGGTTGACGAGCGGCAGCTCCACCTTGGCCGGCGCCACCACTCGCCGCAGCGGCGCCAGCCGCTGCTGCTGGCTGGTGCGCACGTTGACCATGTGCTTGTAGGTCATTGACGCTGGCGCGAGGGGCGAGGCGGCCAGCACCTCGGGCGGCACGAGCCGCGGCAGCGGCGTCGCCACCGCCGCGAGGATCAGCACCTCGTGCAGCAGCGCCACGGCCACCTCCTCGGTGGCGGCCGCAGGAGCGGCAGACTGCAGCAGCGTTGCCGCCGCCGCCCAGGCACCTGCGGCTGCGCTGTGCTGCGTCAGCAGCGCGACCACGGACGCGGCGGAGAGGTGGGGCGCTGCCAGCGGCGGCGCCGGCGCCCCGACTGGCCGGCCGCTGGGGAGGCGGTGGTGCTTGATGGCGTACCCCGCCACCTCCCTCGCCGCCGCCGCCAGCACCAGGGCCAGGAGGCGCTCCAGGAGCGCCTGGGCCTCCGGCCCCGCCATGGCAGCGGCGACCCGCTCGGGCCAGTCGGCGCACACGTCGTTGCGGGAGAGCTGCCCCACCAGAGAGTGCTGCAGGTTCGCCGCTGGCGTCGTCCCGTGCTCGGCCGCGCGCTCGGCGCGCAGCAGCCCGTCGCCGGGCAGCGCCGCCTGGCCCAGGCCCACCTCGGTGAGGATGGCCAGGGACAGGCTGTGCAAGAGGAACACGTCCTCACGCCCGCCCACGCCGATGGTGGAGCCGCCGAGCAGCGCCGTGTGCAGGCGGCCCACAAAGGACAGGTGGTGCGGGCGCTGCCCCGGCAGCGGTGGAGGGCCGAGCGCCTGCCCGTGACGGTGCCGCGGCTGGAAGCTGTGCTCCACGTGCGTGCACACGTGCAGCACGTCCAGCTCCGCCGGGACGCTCGTGTCCTCCGCTGCGGCTGACAGCGCGACGGTGTGCAGCTCGTGCAGGCAGGCCACGGCCTGGTCCTCCAGCGAGGCACCAGGCTGCTGGCCGCGCTCCACCGCCTCCCGGTGCGCGTGTGACTCGGTCACCTGCGTCCCCTCCCCGCCGACCCCCGCCTTGGTGCGGGTGCAGGCGGGGTGGGAGGGGAGCGGCCAGGCGTTGGTGGCGCACACGGCGCGCTGCACCATCAGCGCCAGGATGCCCGCGAGCATCGGCTGCCGGAGCTGCTCAGCGGCGGGCCCGCCAAAGGCGGCGTACATGGCGTGCACCGGGCCGGGCGGCACAGGGCCTGGGCTGCCCACTGCCACCACCGCCGCGCCTGGCCCGCGCCAGGCCAGCGCGGCGCCTGGCGGCACAAGGTGCTGCCGCTGCTGTTGCCGCTGCTGCTGGGGTGGTGTGCTGCAGCTGGCCCGCAGCTGCTGCACGTAGCGCTGCTGGCCGGCAGCCGTGCGCAGGTCGGGGGCAGGCGTGGGCGGTGAGCGCGGCAGGGCCTGCGAGCACGGGTGCACAGGTTGAACCACCGCGTCAGCAGGTGTGT
>VFQP010004302.1_pt1 | contig 13391 bp, 12 predicted proteins | sample 3512351 | NCBI WGS metagenome assembly VFQP01 (sample SAMN10412372, study PRJNA504923) | tailings metagenome | isolation source: Relicate 1 Philex TSF1 revegetated site | place: Philippines: Tuba, Benguet | collected 2017-08-29 | reverse complement strand
ACTGATGGTCAGCTCACCAGAATAATCGGTCGACGCCACCCACAAACGCAGAATATCGGCACCATAGGTATCCATCACTTTTTGTGGCGCGACGACGTTACCTTTGGATTTACTCATTTTATGACCCGCACCATCGACCACAAAACCATGCGTGAGTAAGGCCTTATATGGCGCATTGCCGTCAATCGCACAACCGGTCAGCAAGCTGGACTGGAACCAGCCACGGTGCTGGTCTGAGCCTTCGAGGTACAAGTCAGCCACAGGCTGGTGTTCAGCCTCGCGCAACTTGGCGGCAGCGGACAAAGTAGGATGCTGCTCGGAGCGCACCACGGCATAATGTGTCGCACCAGAGTCAAACCAGACATCTAATGTATCGGTGACTTTTTTATACTGCTCGGCATTCGCTGGCGCATGCTGGGCGAGGAAAGCGGCGCCATCCAGGCTGAACCAGGCCTCAATGCCCTGCTGTTCTACCTGTTTACATACGGTTTCGAGTAATTGCGCAGTGTGTGGATGCGGCTCACCGGTTTCTTTGTGCACAAAGAACGGCATAGGTACGCCCCAGTTACGCTGGCGTGACACGCACCAGTCTGGGCGATTCTTGATCATGGCTTCCAGGCGTGCACGGCCCCAGCTCGGGAAGAACTGCGTCTCATCCACGGCGGTATTCGCATGCTCACGCAAGGCTTTGCCATCTGGGCCGACAGAGTTCATGCCGATAAACCACTGGTGCGTCGCCAATTGCATCAGTGGCGTTTTATGACGCCAGCAATGCGGGAAGCTGTGGTTCAAACGCGCAGAGGCCAACAACACGCCATTTTCCTGCAACTTGGCCAGGATGATCTTGTTAGCATCCTGGCGACTCAGGCCGCGGATTTCTACAAATTCAACCAACTCGCTGCTAAAGAATTTGCCATCACCACCAATGAGTACGCGCGGTTTTTCATTAGGGAAATTGGCGCGCATCACCAACCAGTCATCGTTACCATGGGCGGCAGCCGTATGCACCAGGCCGGTACCGGCATCGGTAGTTACATGGTCGCCAGTGATCACCGGCACCTGGCGGTGATCGAACGGATGTTGCAACAACAAGCCGCGCAAAGCGTCGCCCTTGCAACTGGCGATGACAGAAGTATTTTCTTCGGTATATCTGGCCAAGGTTTTTTCTGCCAACTCACGCACCAGGATCAGCAAGCCTTTGCTGGTTTGAATCAGGTCATAATCCAGCTCAGCATTCACGCTTACCGCCTGGTTAGCAGGTAGCGTCCATGGTGTTGTGGTCCAGATCACGGCATAAGCATCACCATTCACGGCCGTAGCAAATGCTTTGCTCAATGCAGCGTTATCCACCACCTTGAAACCGACATCAATCGCCGGCGAATTGACGTCTTCGTATTCCACCTCAGCTTCAGCCAGGGCAGAACCGCAGTCTACACACCAGTGTACCGGCTTGGAGCCTTGATACAGATATCCATTCTGGTAGATATCACCCAAGGCGCGCATGATATCGGCCTCGGTGTTAAATGCCATGGTCAGGTAAGGATGATCCCAGTCACCCAATACGCCCAGGCGGATAAAGTCTTTTTTCTGCTTATCGACCTGCTCGGCAGCATAGGCGCGGCACAGTTCGCGGAACTTGGCCGGGTCTATATTTTTGCCGTGGTTTTTCTCTACCACCAGCTCGATCGGCAGGCCGTGGCAATCCCAGCCTGGCACATAAGGCGCGTCAAAACCACTCATGGTTTTGGCCTTGATAATGATGTCCTTGAGGATTTTATTGACTGCGTGACCAATATGAATATCACCGTTGGCGTACGGCGGCCCATCATGCAGGATAAAGGCTGGCGCGCCTTTACGTTTGGCGCGGATGCGCTCGTACACCCTACGCTCTTGCCAGCTTTTTAACCAGGCGGGTTCGCGCTTGGACAAGTCACCGCGCATGGGGAAACTGGTTTCAGGTAAATTCAGTTTATATTTTGAATCTTTGGTTTGGTCAGTCATTTAAATATCCAAAAAATCAGCCACAGATTGATGGCTGATCGATGTTCAGCGCTTATCCGTGGCTAAAATATTGTTTTGCCTGCAAGGCATCCAGCGCAATTTGCGCCTTCAATGCATCCAGTCCGGCAAATTTTTGTTCGTCACGCAGTTTATGAAAAAACTGCACATGCACATGCTGATCGTAAAGATCACCATTAAAATCAAACACATGCACTTCAAGCTTGAGTTTGGGGATGCCTTCCAGGGTCGGCCGATTACCCAAATTGGCAACCGCCGGTAAATTGTTCAATTTTACCGCATAAACCCCGGTCAGTGCAGGCCGTTCATGGCGCATATGTACATTGGCTGTCGGGTAACCCAACTGGCGCCCGAGCTTGGCACCATGCACCACCTTGCCACTAATGCTGTACGGGCGATCAAGCAAGGTATGCGCCTTGACCAACTCGCCTGCCGCCAGCGCATTACGCACCAGCGTGCTGGAGACACGCTCGCCATGTAATTGTACTTCCGGCAGCGGAATCACATTGAAGCCATGTTCGATCAATGTTTGCACGGTGCCTGCACGCTTGGCGCCAAAGCAGAAATCCTCACCAACCATGACCACATTAGCATTGAGTTGCTGTCGCAACACCTGCATAAACGTGGCTGGGCTCTGTGCGGCAAACGCCCGATTAAAGCGCTGCACATAGACATGCTGCACACTACACTCGGCAAAATATTCCAATTTTTCGCGCATCGATGCCAAACGAGCAGGCGCGTTTTGCGGCATGAAAAACTCGCGCGGATGTGGCTCAAAGGTCATCACGGCGGGCGTGATTTTGTAGGTTTGCGCATAGGCAACCAGTTGACGCAGCAAGGCCTGGTGCCCCAAATGCATGCCATCAAAATTGCCGATGGCAATCGCTTGCGGCGAAGATGCTGCTGGAATATGGCGAAATATCTGCATTATTTAGCCACCCGTTTCATAAAGTCCCTTGGCCGAAAACCAAGCAGGCCGAGTGCAGCAAAATACACACTCATGCCCAGCACGACGATGCCTGCCAGATGCGCCATGCGGGTCAATGTCGCCATGGCCAACCAATCACCGGACCAGGTCGCCGCCGCATGCAACACCAGTGCCATGACGGTCACCGCCACCAGCAGTTTGAGCAAGAACAACACCCAACCAGCCTGTGGCTGATAGGCGCCGGATTTCTGTAACGTCACCCAAAGCAAGGTCGCGTTCAGACAAGCCCCGAGGCCAACGGCCAGCGCCAATCCAGCATGTTGCAACGAGGTAAACCACAAGAAAGCCACATTCATGATTTGCGTCATGACCAGGGTAAAGATGGCAATTTTAACCGGCGTTTTAACATTCTGGCGGGCATAAAACCCCGGTGCCAGCACCTTCACCATAATCAGGCCAAGCAGGCTCAGGCTATACGCAATCAATGCGCGCTCGGTTTGCAACACGTCCATAGAAGTGAATTTGCCGTAATAAAACAGGCTGGCGACCAGCGGTTTGGAAAGCACAGCCATCGCCACCGCTGCCGGAATGGCCAGCATAAAGGTCAGGCGCAAGCCCCAGTCCAGCAACAATGAAAACTCGACGCTGGATTTATCTACATGCGCCTTGGATAAACTGGGCAACAAAATCGTGCCTAATGCCACACCCAGTACACCGGTCGGGAACTCCATCAGGCGATCGGCATAATACAGCCAGGACACACTGCCGGTGGGCATAAATGAAGCAAAAATGTTATTCAGCACGATGGAAATCTGCGCCACAGACACGCCGAAAATAGCGGGGCCCATCAACTTAAGGATGCGGCGCACGCCTTCATCCTCAAAGTTCAAGGCATAGCGCGGCAACATGCCGATTTCCTGCAGGTAAGGCAACTGATACAGCAACTGGATAATGCCGCCCACAAACACCGCCCAAGCAAGCACGTAGACGGAATTGTGGAAATACGGCGCAATAAAAATGGCCGCCGTGATAAAACTCAAATTGAGCCAGACTGGCGTAAAGGCAGGCACCTGGAATTTGCTGAATGCATTGAGCACCCCACCTGCCATTGATACCAGCGAAATAAACAGAATATAAGGAAAGGTGATACGTAATAATTCAGTGGTCAATGCAAACTTGGCCGGGTCATGCACAAAGCCCGGCGAAGTCAGGCGCACAATCAACGGCGCCGCCAGCATGCCAACAATAGTAATCACCACCAAAAACAGGCCCAGCAAACTGGCCACATGATTAATCAATGCCTTGGTCGCCTCAGGTGTACGCTGCTTGCGGTACTCGGAAAGGATAGGCACAAAGGCCTGGCTAAATGCGCCCTCGCCCGAAATACGGCGTAACAGGTTGGGGATTTTAAACGCAACAAAAAAGGCATCGGTGGCCATGCCCGCGCCAAAAATACGAGCAATCAGCGTGTCACGGACAAAGCCGAGCAGGCGCGAGATAAACGTCATGCCACCTACGGTGGCCAGTGCTTTGAGCAAATTCATAAATGGTGGAAAATACGCGCCTTCATCTATTTTTGGCAGCTTATTGCTCACAGCGAACTGTCAGCAGATTGAAAAGTTGGCCGATTTTACCATGCAGCAACAATCAATCGACTAAATGCGTTTTTAATCTTGCAAAAACAAAGTAAAAACAGTATGATGCACGGTTTCGTATCACACCCCTTTTGAAAGTTACAGGATAAAACGAATATGGCAAATACCGCACAAGCCCGCAAACGCGCGCGCCAATCCGTCAAAGTAAATGCGCACAATGCTGCATTGCGTTCTACTTTGCGTACTGCGATCAAAAAAGTAATCAAAGCGATTCAAACTGGTGACAAAGCTGCTGCTGTGGCTTCTTACCAAGAAAACGTTAGCGTGATCGACCGTATCGCTGACAAGAAAATCATTCACAAAAACAAAGCTGCTCGTCATAAGAGCCGTTTGACTGCTGCGATCAAAGCATTGTCCGGTGACACACCTGCGACTTTGGCTTCTGTGAAAAAAGCAGCTGCACCTAAAGCCGAAGCGGCACCAGCTAAAAAAGCTGCTAAGCCTCGCGCGAAAAAAGCTGCTGAATAATTTCAGTAGGGGTGCATACTAAAAGAGCCGGACACATGTCCGGCTTTTTTATTGACCAACCTCCGCCACGCAGCAAAAACCAGACACAAAAAAAGCCCGGACATGCCGGGCTTTTTTAACAGTGTGAGTTACTCACCAATGTGCAATTCACTGCGCGCCACTTTAGCGGCATTGAGCACAGCTTGCGCGTCCTCACCAATCACTGTGAAATGCCCCATTTTGCGCGCTTTGCGCGGCTCATGCTTGCCGTACAGGTGCATTTTGAGGTTGCCATGCGCAAAGGCTCTATCCCACGCAGGCTCAATCTGCTTGCCGCTATACAGCCAGCTATCACCCAAAATATTCACCATGACGGCGTTGCTATGCAAATGCGGACTGCCTAATGCCTGGCCTGTAATCACACGCACTTGCTGCTCAAACTGGTTGGTCACGCAGGCATCCAGGGTGTAATGTCCAGAGTTATGCGGACGCGGCGCAATTTCATTCACCAGCAACTGGTTGCCGACCACAAAAAACTCCACCCCCAATACACCGACATAATTCAGGCTATTGGCCAGCTTTTTCGCCAGCTCTTGCGCATTGGCTTTAATCACTTCCGAGCAACGTGCAGGCGCGATACTGATATCAAGAATACCGTTCAAGTGGCTATTTTCAGCAGTGGGGAACGCAGCAATATTGCCATGCACATCGCGCGCCAACACCACGGAGACTTCCAGGTCCAGCGGTAACATTTTTTCCAGCACGCAGGTTTCCTGCTTAAAGCCCTGAAAGGCGGCCACCGCTTGTTCGCGGTTGGCGACACGCGCCTGACCTTTGCCATCGTAACCAAAGCGCGCCACTTTCAGCACCGCCGGGTACATATCACCATCTTCTGGCAAATCGCTTTCAGCCGTCACTGGCACAAACGGCCCAACAGGCAAGCCAGACTCCTTGAAGAACGTTTTTTCCTTGATGCGATGCTGGGCGATCGCCACTGCATCCGCACTCGGATGCACAACGGTCGATTTCGCCAAGGTAGCCAGCGTTTCAGCAGGCACATTTTCAAATTCGGTTGAAATCGCCTGGCAGGTATCCGCCATCACCTTCAAAGCCGCCGCATCGTCGTATGCCGTACATAAATGTACATCGGCAATCATGCCCGCCGGGCTATTCTTGTCAGGATCCAGCACCGTCACCTTGTAGCCCATTTCATGCGCTGCAATGACAAAGAAACGGCCAAGCTGGCCGCCGCCCAGCATACCCAACATAGCAGAAGGTTGAATTACGGATGATGTCATGGTTTTTCGCTCAACTCCATTGCATGAACTTTTTCAGCTTGTTTTTTGCGGAAAGTCGCCAGCTTCTCAGCCAACGCCGCATCCTGGTTAGCCAACATCGCAACCGCAAACAAACCTGCATTCGCTGCGCCCGCATCACCAATGGCAAACGTGGCCACCGGGATACCCTTAGGCATCTGCACGATAGACAGTAGCGAGTCTTGCCCTTGCAGGTGCTTGGAAGGCACAGGCACGCCCAATACCGGCAAAGTCGTTTTCGCAGCGACCATGCCGGGCAAGTGCGCAGCACCACCGGCACCGGCAATAATCACCTGGAAACCATTGCTTGCAGCAGATTCAGCAAACTGGAACATCAGGTCTGGCGTGCGATGCGCAGACACCACGCGCGCTTCGTAAGCAACACCAAAATCAGCCAGCATTTGCGCGGCATTTTTCATCACTGGCCAGTCACTGTCCGACCCCATAATAATGGCTACCAAAGGTTTACTCATCACGTTGCCTTGTCACTCTCTTCGTCTTGTTGGCAATTAAACCAATACCAGATTATCTCTGTGTATCAACTCTTTTTCTTCTACATAGCCCAGTACACTTTCAATCTCGTTGCTGGGTTTACGCTTAATTCTGCGCACTTCATTGGCATTGTAATTGACTATGCCTCGCGCCCACTCTTTCCCTTGTGCATCCACACAGGCGACCACATCACCGCGCTCAAACTGGCCCAATACGTCGACCACGCCAATCGGCAATAAACTCTTGCCATCTTTGCTCAGCACACTGACGGCACCATCATCCAGCACCAGTTTGCCACCCACACGCAAATGATCAGCCAGCCACTGCTTCTTCGCCAGCGTTTTCATTTTGCCTGCTTTTAGATGTGTACCTATGGCCTCACCCAGGCTTAAACGCATCAACACCTCTGGCTCACGGCCAGAAGCGATGACGGTATGCGCGCCGCTATTGGCCGCACGCTTGGCAGCCAGGATCTTGGTCAACATGCCACCGGTGCCCACGGCACTGCCGGCGCCACCCGCCATGCTTTCCAGCTCGGGATTACCAGCGGTTTCAAAATTGATAAACACCGCATTGGGGTCTTTGCGCGGATCAGCAGAATACAGGCCTTGCTGGTCGGTGAGGATAATCAGCGCATCGGCTTCGATCAGATTGGCGACGAGCGCGCCAAGGGTATCGTTATCACCAAAGCGAATTTCTTCAGTGACCACGGTATCGTTTTCATTAATGATGGGGATGACGTTCAAATCGAGCAAGGTACGCAAGGTTGTGCGCGCATTCAGGTAACGCTTACGGTCGGCCAGGTCCTCATGCGTCAGCAACAATTGCGCCGTGTGCAAACCATGTTGCGCAAAACATTGCTCATACATCTGCACCAGGCCCATTTGCCCCACAGCGGCCGCAGCTTGCAGCTCATTCACCTCTACCGGACGTTTTTTCCAACCCAGTCGCTGCATGCCCTCAGCGACCGCACCGCTAGATACCAGCACCACTTGCTTGCCTTGTTTGACCAGCGCACTGATTTGTTGTGCCCAGGCCGCAATCGCAGTCTTATCCAAGCCCTGGCCATTATTGGTGACCAAGCTGGAGCCGACCTTCACAATCAGGGTTTTGCTGTCTTGTATGAGTGAAACGCCCATAAAACTTATTCTGTCGCTGGCTGCGGTTGTGCTGCTTCTAGTTCGCGCTGCGCACGCACTTGTTCAATATGGTCCATGATGGCGTACGTCAGCGTCTGGCAGCCGATGCCACTGATTGCCGAAATCGGGAACACTGGACCATCCCAGCCATAGGCTTTGACAAAGTCAGCCACTTTCTGCGCACTGTCTTCCAGCATGTCAATTTTATTCAGCACCAGCCAGCGCGGTTTATCGTAAAGTTCCTGGTCGTATTTTTTCAGTTCATTCACGATGGCTTTGGCTTCCTGCACCGGATCAACCGCATCATCAAATGGCGCCAGGTCAACCAAATGCAACAGCAAAGAAGTACGCTGCAAATGACGCAAGAACTGATGGCCCAGGCCAGCCCCTTCAGCCGCACCTTCAATCAGGCCAGGCACATCGGCAATGACGAAGCTGCGGTTGCTGTCGACACGTACCACGCCCAGGTTTGGATGCAGCGTGGTAAACGGATAATCGGCCACCTTTGGTTTAGCCGCAGAGGCTGAGCGGATAAAGGTAGATTTACCGGCGTTAGGCATGCCAAGCAAGCCGACGTCCGCCAAGACTTTCAATTCCAGATACAGCTCGAATGCCTCACCTGGGTCACCTTTAGTACACTGGCGCGGGGAACGGTTGGTACTGGTTTTAAAGTGGATATTACCCAGGCCGCCATTGCCGCCTTTGGCCATCATCACTTTTTGGCCATCCGCACTCAAGTCCACCATCATCTGCCCGGTGGCTTTATCGCTGATAGTCGTGCCGACGGGCACGCGCAGGATCATGTCATCGCCACCTTTGCCGTAGCAATCGGAACCGCTGCCATTCTCACCGCGTTGTGCTTTAAAAGTACGCGTATAGCGGTAATCCACCAGCGTATTGATATTACGGTCAGCCACCACGAAAATAGAGCCGCCGCGACCACCATCACCACCGTTGGGGCCGCCCATAGGCTCATACTTTTCGCGGCGGAACGTGGCAACGCCGTTACCACCGTCACCGGCGTAAACTTTGATAGTAGCTTCGTCAATAAACTTCATGATTCAATTTGCCTTTTAAGCGCATGGCTGCGTTATGGTGAACAAGGCTGCATGCAATCTGCGAACTATAAAGTAAAAAGCCCCGTCAAGCGACAGGGCTTTTTACATAAAACTTTGATTAAACCGCTTCGATGCTCACGGTATGACGCTTCAACGCGCCTTTGATTGCAAATTTAACTTTGCCTTCTACCAATGCATACAGCGTGTGGTCTTTGCCCATACCGACGTTTTCGCCAGCGTGCATTCTAGTACCACGTTGGCGAACGATGATGCTGCCAGCGTTAACTACTGTTTCACCGAAAGCTTTAACGCCCAGACGTTTGGCTTGTGAGTCGCGACCGTTACGTGAACTACCGCCTGCTTTTTTGTGTGCCATGTTTGATTCCTTATTCTAGCAATCTGCTCTACTCAAGCAGAACGTGCTTATTTTGCTGAAATAGTGTCGATTTGAATTTCTGTGTAGCTCTGACGATGACCTTGAGTCTTGCGATAGTGCTTACGACGACGCATTTTGAAGATCATCACTTTGTCGCCGCGGCCATGTGAAACCACTGTGGCATTCACTGTAGCGCCAGCTACCAAAGGTGCACCAACCGTAGTTGATTCGCCGTTAGCAATCAACAAGACTTTGTCGATCACAACAGTAGAACCCACATCACCCACCAATTTTTCTACTTTTAATTTGTCACCAGCGGCTACTTTGTACTGTTTGCCACCTGTTTTAATCACTGCGTACATAATGATGCCTTAAACGTCGCCTTTTAAAGAACCCGCAATTATACGCAATTTATTGCAGAATGCAAATATATTTGCGCATGTTTTTCATGTCCAGCCAGACCGCCGGTTTGACTGCCTTTTTTGCCGCCAAAAGCGCTATTTTACAGCGTATCGCCAGGGACGGATACTGCCATTGGTGTAATACCGATAGACCGCAAATACACACTCCAGCAATTCGGCAGACAGCTGCGTATCCTCGCCCGCCGACGTGCGTAGCGAAACCACGCGGTACATCGGCTGCATTTCAATATTATTCAATGAGCTCAACGGTTGTAAAGTGTATGCAGGCAAGTGGATGGTCCTGCTGCAACAAGTGTACGTTAAACATGTCCGTGACCCGCAGTTGCAAGGCCTGGCCGTCATGCAGGGTCAATGCATAGTGTTTTTTATTCTGTTGCGTCACGCTTTTTACTGCTGACGCCAGCAATTCTGAGACTTGCATCACTCGCCTTTTTAACAAAAGTCGCAGCTTATCGCTGCCAGGCATTGCCGAACAGCCACAGTTTCGATTAAATTAACCATATCAGATTAGAGACTTAACGGCGACAGGACCAGTTGTGAAAAAATACGAAATCATCGCCGAAGAAATCGCCAGCGCGATTCAGCAAGGCCTGCTCAAACGCGGCGATAAACTGCCTTCCATCCGCCAGATACAGACCAGCAAGCAGGTCAACGCGTCTACCGTATTTCAGGCTTATTATCTATTAGAAGCACGCGGCCTGATTGTGACGCGCCCGCGCTCCGGCTATTACGTCGCCGGGCCGCTGCGTAGCGAACGCCTGTTACCGCACACCGCCAGTGACGAAGGCACACCGACCACGCTGCAAGTCAGCGACTTGGTATTCAACCTGCTCGAGCGCATCAAAGACCCGCAGCAGATTCCGTTCGGCTCAGCCTTTCCCAGCCCACTGTTATTTCCGCTGTCAAAACTTGCAGATCATATGGCCAGCACCGTGCGCCGCATGCAACCACAGGATACGGTGAGCGACATTGGCCAGGGCGATATTGCGCTGCGGCGCCAGATTGCCTTACGCTACCAACTGGATGGCAAGCCTACTGACCTCAGCGATATTGTGATTACCAATGGCGCACTGGAGGCGCTTAACCTGTGCCTAGCCGCCGTGACCCAGCCTGGCGATAGCGTCATTATCGAATCGCCCAGTTTTTATGCGGCTTTACAGGCCATTGAGCGCATGGGTTTGCGCGCGATTGAGGTGCCCAGCCACCCCGAGCAAGGCATAGACCTGGCGGCATTGGAGCGCACCATTATCCAGCACAAGCCAAAAGCTTGCTGGCTGATGACCAACTTCCAGAAACCGACCGGCAGCCTGATGCCGGAGCAGAAAAAGCAGGCCTTGGTCGAGTTGATCACGCGCTATCAATTGCCCATGATAGAAGATGATGTGTACCGCGAATTATATTTTGGCAAACAGCGTCCGCTACCTGCCAACACTTGGGACAAAGAAGGCTGGGTGATGCATTGCAGTTCGTTCTCCAAAGCACTGGCGCCAGGATACCGCGTCGGCTGGGTATCTGCCGGGCGCTTTGCCGAAAAAATCACCCGCTTAAAGATATCCACCACCCTGGCCACTTCAATACCAGCGCAACTGGCATTAGCGAGCTACCTGGCCAAAGGCGGCTATGACAAACACTTGCGGCAGCTGCGACACCAACTCATGTTGCAGCAACTGCAATTCTCGCAAGCCATCCACCAGCACCTGCCGCCACAAGTACGTTTTACCTTGCCGCAAGGCGGCTATTTCTTATGGCTACAGCTGCCAGATCAACGCGATAGTTTGCAGCTGTTTCAACAAGCGATTGCCGAAAATATCAGTCTCGCTCCCGGCCATATGTTTTCGTCACAACAGCAATACGCCAGCTATATCCGGCTCAATTACGGGCATACCGTCAATCACGTGCATTTGCAGGCCATTGAACGCCTGGGACGATTGATCAAGCAGGCGTGAATATTGCACATCTGATATGGTTTTTTAACAAAAAACTGAATCTGTTTTAAATCCACCTTCTCTTTTACACTGCATTCGTCTTATTAATACCGAGTGCTTGTATGACATCTTCACGCAGTAAACCTGTGATCCCGATTGTGGCAGCCCCTGTCGCCGGGCAGACTATTTCGCTTTACCAGAAAACACCCAAGGTGTATCCACGCTCAGTCAGTGGCTATTTTAAAAATTGGCGCTGGCTGATGATCTGGCTGACACAATTAGTGTTTTACGGCATGCCCTGGCTGCAATACGGCGGCCGCCAGGCATTGCTGCTGGATATCGACACGCACCGCTTTTACCTGTTTGGCCTGGTGATTTTTCCGCAGGATTTGTTTTACCTCGCATTGTTATTGATCATCAGCGCCCTTGGCCTGTTTTTATTTACGGCGGTGGCGGGCCGCCTCTGGTGCGGTTTTTCTTGCCCGCAATCGGTCTATACCGAGATCTTTTTATGGATGGAGCGGACCATAGAGGGTGACCGCATGGCCAGGCAAAAACTGGATAGCCAACCCTGGGGGATGCGAAAAACCGGCATTAAAGTGAGCAAGCACTCCGCCTGGCTGGCTTTCTCCCTGGTCACTGGCTTTACCTTTGTCGGCTATTTCACACCGATACGCGAATTATTCAGCGACATGGTGCAATGGCAAATGGGCGGCTGGTCCTGTTTCTGGCTAGGGTTTTACGGACTGGCCACCTATGGCAATGCCGGTTTTTTGCGCGAACAAGTGTGCAAGCACATGTGCCCCTATGCGCGTTTTCAAAGCGCGATGTTTGATAATCACACCTTGATTGTGGCCTATGACAGTACGCGCGGCGAACCACGTGGTGGCCGCAGTAAAAACCAGGATTACCAGGCAGACGGCCTGGGCTCATGCATAGACTGCAATATCTGCGTGCAAGTGTGTCCGGTCGGCATCGATATCCGCAATGGTTTGCAATATGAATGCATCAGTTGCGGCCTGTGTATCGACGCTTGCAATGACGTCATGGACAAAATGCAGTACCCACGTGACTTGATCCGTTTTTCCGCGGCCGGCCTCAGCGGACAGCACAAACTGCGGCAACACCTGCTGCGGCCACGTGTGCTGATCTATAGCGGATTGTTTGTATTGATGACTGCCTGGTTAGGCTACGGGCTGTTGCATAAACCCGATTTCAAAGTCGATATCATGCGTGACCGCAATATCATGTACCGTGAAACCGGCCATGGCATTGAAAACCCTTACCAGTTGCACCTGACCAATGCGACCGAACACAACCAGCGTTATCAGGTACGTGCCAGCGGCATAGACGGCTTGCGCGTGGAAAGTGAGCAGACACTCACAGCAGCCCCGACTGAGGAAATATTAGTGCCTTTGAGTTTGTCAGTGCCTGCGAGCGATCTACAGGGCAGCCATCGTATCCAGATTGAGGTAACAGCGCTCTCGAATGGCGAGCAAGTATCTACCAATAGCACCTTCTACCTGCCCTGATACTTACCCTACCCCTTACCCGTGTACTCGGCTGGTGAACGCTTTCCTAACCAGCCAGATCCAGTACACGGGTCTTTTTCTG
>VFQP010004301.1_pt1 | contig 13392 bp, 12 predicted proteins | sample 3512351 | NCBI WGS metagenome assembly VFQP01 (sample SAMN10412372, study PRJNA504923) | tailings metagenome | isolation source: Relicate 1 Philex TSF1 revegetated site | place: Philippines: Tuba, Benguet | collected 2017-08-29 | reverse complement strand
ACACCACGGCTGCCGTCGGAACGTCAAAGGTGGAGAGCGCACGCCAGACCATTGAGCGCCTCAATCCCAATGTGTCGGTCGAGACGTTCAACGCGCGCCTCGACGCATTGAACGCGGCCGAGATCATCTCCCGCTTTGACATCGTCGCGGACGGCTCGGACAACTTCGCGACCCGGTACCTCGTGTCGGATGCAGCATACTTCGCGCGCCGCCCGCTCGTGCACGCGGCTGTCGGTCCCTTCGACGGTTACCTCACGACGTTGAAGCCGTTCGAAAAGACAGCGGAGGGAACGCCCTATCCGAGCTATCGCTGCATCTTTCCCGAAGCGCCGCCGCCGGGGACGGTGCCGAATTGCTCCGAGGTCGGCGTGCTCGGTGCCGTGGTCGGCGTCTTGGGCACCCTTCAGGCAACGGAAATCCTGAAAGAGCTGACCGGCGCCGGGGAGAGCCTGGCAGGCCGTCTCGTCCTCTACGATGCGAAAGAACCCCGCTTCGAGACCGTGCGTGTCGCCTGGGATCCAGACAATCCGCTGTCCGGAACAGCGCCCACCATCCTGGACCTGTCGGTGCATCGCGACGCAGACGCCGCCACGGCAGCCTGCGGCATGCCTTAGTTCAAATGACCAACTCCCGGCAGCGCGTATCAGGCATGTTCCTCCCGGGACAGACCGAAGAGCGCCGTTGCGTCGTGGAAACAAGTGCATTTGTGCTTTAGACCCGTGACGTAATTGGGCCGGCCGGACGGCCGCCTTCAAGGCGCGAGCTGATGTCCCTGATCGCAGACCTTCTCTGGACAATCTATGCGCTTGTCCGCGGCGCCTTCGATGCGCTTCTGGGCCGGCGCAGAAAGCGCTACAGCTCGTCGATCGACATCGCAGCGCCCCTGGATACCGTTTGGACCGCGGCCTCCGCCCACGAGATTGTTTTCGATGGTCCACCACGCATCGAGGTCGCGACGGCGCTGAGGCCGGGAACGTCGGATACCTACGATGGGACCGTCAGCGTCGGCGGTCGCGTCATGCCGATGGCCTATCGCGAAATCGAGATGAAGCCGCCGAATGGCCTCGTAATTGAAATCCTTGAACAGGGCAGCGCGCCCAACGTGGCGCTCGGCGCAGACTATTACGTCGCCTGCACGCTGGAGCGGATACCGGAAGGCACGCGCCTCACTATCGTGCACGAGCTGACGCATAAGAGCTTCGCGGGGCGCATTCTTGTACCTGTCGGCGCGCGCCAGAATAGCCGCCGGCTCCGCGACTATTGCGAGGAACTAGCCGGCACGGCGAAACGCCCCACGAGCAAGCTGCGCGCGGCGCTGATAACGGGTGCGCTGACATACGCCAGCTTCACCTACCTTTTCGATTGGAGGTTCGCGGCCGTGCTGCTCGGCCTGCTCGTGGTGCACGAGGCGGGACACGCAATTGCCATGCGGTGGGTCGGCCTGCCGGTTCAAGGTGTGTACTTTATTCCGTTTTTTGGCGGCATCGCCGTTGCGGCTGCCCCGCATCGAAGCGAAGCCGAACGCGGTTTCGTCGCGCTCATGGGCCCGGGTTTCAGCCTCATCACGACGGGAGCGTTTTTGTTCGCGGCTTTCGCGACCGGAGATCCGCTCTTCGAGCAGTTGGCGTTGGTGAGCGCCATCCTGAACGGACTGAACCTCGCCCCGGTTCTCCCCCTGGACGGCGGACAAGTCACGGATGCCGCGCTATCGGGCTCCGATCCGGAGTTTGCCGCCATCATCAGCATGCTCGCGTTGATCGTGGGCGTCGGTGTTTCGGTTTATTTCCAATGGCACGTGCTCACCGTGCTGCTGCTTTTGACGGTGCTCGCGTTGCGTGGCGCGCGCAAACGTCCACGGCGCACGGAGCCGATTTCCGCCGCGAGCCGCAATTGGCTCGTCGCCGGTTACGTGGCCACGGTCGCCTTCTATGTGGCTGTCGTCGCCCGCTACATGTCGTAGGGGCTGAGGACGAGCATCAGAACATCGCCGGGTGGACTTTGTCGGGCGGCGCATGGCCGTCGAGGAAGGCCTTGATATTGATGATGACCTTCTCGCCCATGTCGACGCGGCCTTCGATGGTGGCCGAACTCATGTGCGGCAGCGCGACGACACGCTCCGAAGCGAGCAGCTTCGGATTGATCGCAGGCTCGTGCTCGTAGACGTCGAGGCCCGCGCCGGCGATCGAACCGGCTTCGATTAGACGCGCGAGTTCGTTCTCGTCGATCACCTCGCCGCGCGCCGTATTGACGATGTAGGCCGTCGGCTTGAGCAGCTTGAGACGGCGCGCCGACAAAAGGTGGTAAGTCGCCGGAGTGTGCGGACAGTTGATCGACACGATGTCCATCCGAGTGAGCATCTGGTCGAGGCTTTCCCAGTACGTCGCCTCGAACTCCTGCTCGATCGCCGTCGAGACGCGCTTGCGGTTATGATAGTGGATCTGCAATCCAAACGCCTTCGCGCGCTGCGCGACCGCTTGGCCGATCCGCCCCATGCCGACGATGCCGAGACGTTTGCCGAAGATGCGGTTGCCGAGCATCCAGGTCGGCGACCATCCGGCCCATTTCGTCTTGGGGTCCTTGAGATAAGCAGCGCCTTCGGGCACGCGCCGCGGCACGGCGAGAATGAGCGCCATCGTCATGTCGGCGGTGTCTTCAGTCAGCACGCCGGGCGTATTCGTCACCGTGATGGCACGGTTGCGGGCCGTGTCGAGATCGATGTTGTCAACGCCGGTGCCGAAGTTCGCGATCAGGCGAAGTTGCGGACCGGCCTGCGAGATGACGGCGCGATCGATGCGGTCGGTCACGGTCGGGACCAGGACGTCCGCCACTTTGGCCGCTTCCGCGAGTTGCGCCTGCGTCAACGGCGTGTCGTCGGTATTGAGGCGTGCGTCGAACAGTTCGCGCATGCGGGTTTCCACCACGTCCGGCAGCTTGCGGGTTACGATGACGACTGGCTTCTTCACAGGGTTAGGCATATCAATTCCACCGCGGCATGAGATTTTGAATGTGTCTCTAACAGAAGGTCATGGCCGTGACAAAGTGATGGATTGTCTGAGAAAGCAATTTCGAACGATCGTGGGGACTGTGCGGGAGCAGGGGATGCGATTGAGTAGCCGGGGCGTCGCAAAAGGGTTGGCGATTCCCTTCTTCTTGGCTTGGGCGGGCACAGGCATCGCCGGAGGTGCAGATACGCCGCCCCCGTCGCCGCCGGCAGGCGCCGCGGCATCCCACGGAAAGTCTGAGAGCGGGCTTCCCATTCCGCGCTTCGTCAGCCTAAAGGCCGATCGCGTCAATCTACGCTCCGGCCCGGGCGTCGACTATCCGACGGCCTGGGTCTATCGCCGCGCTGGATTGCCGCTCGAGGTGATCAGCGAATTCGAGGGCTGGCGCCAGGTGCGCGACGCCGAGGGGGCGACAGGCTGGGTTACGCAGTCGCTTTTGTCCGGGCGCCGCACGGCGCTCGTGACGCCGTGGGACGTGAAGGCGGGTAAGCCGGTTCCCCAGGTCCCCGTCCGCAACAGCGACAGCAACAGCGCACGCGCCGTTGTTAACGTTGAGGCGGGCGTTATCGCCAACATCCATGGATGCGACGGGCGCTGGTGCAACGTCACGATCGACCGCTACCGCGGATACATGCCCCAGAAGCAACTCTGGGGGGTCTACGAGAACGAGACCGTGAAATAATAAAGCGCTTCGGACGAGGGTCTGAAGCGCTCCTGAGCATCTGCCGGGACCCGTTATCAGGTCTTCGGAACCAGTCGGACCACGACGTCGATGTGGCTCACCTTCATGCCCTCGGGCGGCTCGGGCAGACCGTCAACGCGGATCGAGTCCCCCGGGATGTCCATCAGCTTGCCGTCCTCTTCGATAAAGAAGTGGTTGTGATTGGACGTGTTGGTGTCGAAGTACGCCTTGCCGCCATCGATCGCGAGTTCACGCAACAGGCCGACGCCCGTGAACTGGTGCAGGGTATTGTAGACCGTCGCCAAGGAGACCTGCTCGCCGGTCGAGAGGGCTTCCGCGTGCAGCATTTCAGCCGAGACGTGGCGATCTTCGCCGCCGAACAGAAGCGCGCCGAGCGCCACGCGCTGACGCGTCGGGCGCAACCCGGCCTTGCGCAGGCGTTCCGCGATGGCGGACTGCATGGGCGGCAGGTTCGTCTCAGCGAGCATTTCGTCGCCGGAACCGGGGATCAGGTCTTCAGCTTCGCTCATTTGAAATAGCCGATTTAAATAGGTCCCGCCGGCTTTCCCTCCCGGGACGGACTATCGCCGGGGCCGGAATGTCTAACTACGTCAGTATAGAAGCAGGGCCCGCGAACCGCAACCCGGCTCCAAAGCTCTGTTTTCCGGAAGGGTTTCCCGCTGCTTCGCGCTGCGGCATCCGCCACCGGCCAAAAATAGCCAATCACCGTTCTCTGGACAATACGTCACCTTTTCCATGCGGCGACTTGACGGTTCCCCTGAATATCGTTTGAACGTCAGTCGGATGTGCTAGGACAACGCGGCTCTAGAGCGACGCGAAAGAGCGGTGCTGCCGCGATTTGTGCTGCGATGAAGACAGAGGGACGAAACTGATCGATGGCCGAGCGCCGTTCAAGCTACGATTTCGAAGATTTGCTGGCGTGCGGACGCGGTGAGCTGTTCGGTCCCGGCAATGCGCAGTTGCCGCTGCCGCCCATGTTGATGTTCGACCGCATCACCCATATTTCCGAGACGGAAGGGGCGCATCAAAAAGGCCAGATCGTGGCTGATCTTGCCGTCGCGGGGAACGAACGGCTGGACTGGTTCTTCAAATGCCACTTTCAGGGCGATCCGGTGATGCCGGGCTGTCTCGGGCTGGACGCCCTGTGGCAGCTGACCGGCTTCTTCCTGGGCTGGCTCGGCGCTCCGGGACGGGGCCGGGCGCTCGGCGTCGGAGAGGTCAAGTTCACGGGCATGGTCCTCCCGACCGTCAAGAAGGTCGAATACGTGGTGGATCTGAAGCGAGTGATTTTGCGGAGGCTGAAGCTGGCGATCGCCGACGGAATGCTGAAGGCGGACGGCCAGGTCATCTACACCGCCACTGATATGCGTGTAGGCCTGTTCGAGGCAGGTGAAGCACCGGCCGCCGGATAGCCAGCAGGTCGAAGAAGAAAAAGCGTGGCATTCCGAAACACTACAGGGCGGCGAGGAAGGGGTTGTCGATGAGACGAGTGGTCGTCACCGGCATGGGTATCGTGTCCTCGATCGGGAACACGACCCAAGAGGTGCTCGCCTCTCTGCGAGAGGGCAAATCCGGCATTGTCCGCGCGGACAAGTATGCCGAGCTCGGATTCCGTTGCCAGGTGCACGGTGACCCCAAGCTCGATTGGGAAGCCCAGGTGCCGCGCAAGCCCAAGCGCTTCATGGAAGCGGGCGTCGGCTGGAATTACATCGCGATGGAACAGGCAATCCGCGATGCCGGGCTCGAACCGGGCGATGTCGTCAACGAGCGCACCGGTATCATCATGGGTTCGGGCGGCCCTTCGACGAAGGCCATCGTTTGGGCAGCCGACACGGCGCGCGAAAAGGACCCCAAGAAGGTCGGTCCGTTCGAGGTGCCGAAGGGGATGTGCTCCGGCCCCTCTGCGGCGCTGGCCACCAGCTTCCAGATCAAGGGCGTCAATTACTCGATCTCGTCGGCCTGCGCGACCTCCGCGCACTGCATCGGCAATGCGACCGAATTGATTCAATGGGGCAAGCAGGACGTCATCTTCGCCGGCGGCTGCGAGGAACTGGACTGGACGCTCTCGGTGCTCTTCGACGCCATGGGCGCCATGTCGTCCCACTTCAACGATACGCCGGCCACGGCCAGCCGCGCTTATGACAAGAACCGCGATGGCTTCGTCATTGCCGGTGGTGCGGGCGTGCTGGTTCTCGAAGAGCTAGAGCGCGCCAAGGCGCGAGGCGCCAAGATCTATGGTGAGATTGTCGGCTACGGCGCGACGTCGGACGGTCACGACATGGTGGCCCCGTCAGGCGAGGGCGCGGCGCGCTGCATGGTGAAAGCCTTGGAAGGCTTCGACGGCAAGGGCCTGGGCCGCCAGATCGACTACATCAACCCGCATGCGACGGCGACCCCGGTGGGCGATCAAAAAGAGATCGAAGCCATCCGGCAGGTTTTCTCGGGCAAGACCATCCCGAAAATTTCCGCCACCAAGTCTCTTACGGGACATTCATTGGGTGCGATCGGGGTGCAGGAAAGCATCTTCTCGCTTCTGATGATGAACAACAAATTCATCTGCGAAAGCGCGAATATCCAAGAGCTGGACCCCGAGTTCGAAGACATGCCGATTGTTCGCAGCCGTATCGACAACGCAGAGCTTAACTGTGTCATGTCGAACAGCTTCGGTTTCGGCGGAACAAATGCAACTCTCGTATTTAGCCGCTATGATGGCTGAATTCTTGCGAGCGACGGGACAAGCCCTCGGGCAAGGAGCCGTGCGGTAGGGGCATTCCGCCCCTCGAGGACGGCTTGGTATGAAAGTTTATAAGCAGGGACGCGGCTGGTTCGAGATCAGCCGCAATTTTGGTGCGAGTGTGAGGTCGCCGATGGCCGAATTTGACGTTGCGAAGCCTGGTCCGCTGATGGCGGGTAAGCGCGGTTTGATCATGGGCGTGGCGAACGATCGCTCGATCGCTTGGGGCATCGCCCGTGCGCTTTCGGGGCAGGGCGCCGAGTTGGCGTTCACCTATCAGGATGGCGCCTTCGGCCGTCGCGCCGTTCCGCTCGCCAAGTCGATCGGCGCGGAAATCATCGAGCCCGTCAACGTGCTCGATCTCGCCACGGTTGATGCCGCCTTCGCCCGAATCAAGGACGCATGGGGCAGCCTCGATTTCGTGGTCCACGCGCTCGCCTACTCCGACCCGCGCGAGCTTGCGGGCCGCTACGTGAATACGACGCGCGACAACTTCACCAACACGATGGTTATCTCGTGCTTCTCGTTCACTGAGATCGCGCAGCGCGCAATGGCGTTGATGCCGAACGGCGGCTCGCTGCTCACGCTGAGCTACGGCGGCGCGACGCGGTCTGTTCCGTCCTACAACGTGATGGGCGTTGCCAAGGCCGCGCTCGAAGCCTCCGTCCGCTACCTCGCCGCCGATCTTGGCCCGCAGGGTATTCGCGTGAATGCGCTGTCCGCTGGCCCCATGCGCACCCTCTCCGGCGCCGGCGTCTCCGACGCGCGCGTCATTTTCAACTTCCAGAAGGAGCATTCGCCCCTCCGGAAGACGCCGAGCCTGAACGAGGTCGGCGGGTCCGCCCTGTATCTGCTTTCGGATCTCTCCGGTGCAGTTACGGGCGAGGTCCACTTCGTGGATTGCGGCTACAGCACCATCTCGATGCCGAGCCTGGATGCCCTCAAGACGGCCGACCAGGAAGCGTCTGCGGCAACCGCCGGCCGCTCGCCGTCGGAAGCCGCTGAGTAAACGCCCTCACGCCGCCAAGATCTGGAACGAAGCCAACGTCAGTTGACCCGGCCCGCGCTTCTGCGCAAACAAAGGTCCCCATGATTGGTGTCTTCGATTCCGGCCTCGGCGGTCTCACCGTGCTCGCGGCGCTGACCCGGCGCTTTCCGGAGCAATCCTTCGTTTATTTGGGCGATCACGCGCACGTTCCCTACGGCAACCGGCCGTCGGAGGAGATCATCGATCTCACGCGCGCGTCGGTCGAAGCGCTGTTCCGGCGCGGCTGCAAGCTCGTCCTTCTCGGCTGCAACACGGCCACCGCTGTCGCCGCGCGCCGGTTGCAGCAGGCCTGGTTGCCCGCGACGCGCTGGAAAGCGGAAGGGCACAATGTCGTAGGCATCGTCGCGCCGACCGTCGAAGCCGCGACGCAGACGCCATGGGCCGTCACGACGCCGCAGTATCCGCAGAAATTTCTGACCGACCGCATCGCCGTCTTCGGCACCACGCGCACGATTGCCTCTAACGTCTATGCCGAGGAGATCTTGAAGCGCTGTCCGAAGGTCACCGTCGTGCAGCAGGTTTGCTCGGAGCTGGCCGGTGCCATCGAGCACGGTGCCCGGGAAGCAGAGCTCGAGCGTCTCGTGCAGACCGGCATCGACGCAGCGATGGCGCAGGCCGGCGGCGAGCCGCTGCATCGCGCCATTCTGGGCTGCACCCACTTCCCGCTTGTGGAACATCTCTTCCGCCGCCATCTGCCGCCCGCCACGCGCATCCTCTCGCAGCCGGAGATCGTTGCCGACAGCCTCGAAGATTATCTCTCGCGCCACCCGCACTTCCGCAGCAACGGTTCACCGGAAGGTACAGTGCTGTTCACCACCGGCGATCCGGACGAGGCGAGCGAACGCGCGCGTGTGTTCGCGGGTGAAGGACCACGGTTCAGACGCTTCGAGGAGTGAGAGAGCGTTACGCTGGAGTTTCTTCCGGCGCCGCTTCCCGGCGTTCTTGTGCCTTCCGGCGCAGAAGCTGGCCGATCTCGGGGCTGGCGATCTCGAGCCGGTGAAAGTCTTCGCGGTGAAGCTTAAGCAGCCGGCACTTGGACTTTGTGACGAACGAGCCTTGCGTGTAGTCGTGCTCGAGCATCGCGACGATGCCGAAGACATCGCCTTTCGCGTAGACCTTGTCCTCGCCCTCCGCCGTGCGCCGTCCGACCTGTCCCCACGCGACGAAATAGATGGCGTGCCCGGCCGTGTCGCCGCCGAGCACCTCGACGTTGGGCGGCAGATTGTGCGCATGGAGCAGCGGCATGATTTTTTGGACGGCGTCTGCATCGAGCTCGGCCAGCAGCGGAATGCGCGACATCAGCGACCAGGTGACGACGAAATCCCGCCGCCCGAGTTCCTGCGCGAAGCCCGCGGAAATAATCGCGACAGGCAGCGCTAGAATGCAGAGCCCCGTCACCATCACGATGGATCCGAACGCCTTGCCGATCGGCGTGACGGGGGCAACGTCGCCATACCCGACCGTCGTGAGCGTCGCGATGGCCCACCAGGCGGAATCCGGCACGCTGCCGAACTTGTCGGGCTGAGCGTTGCCCTCGATGTAGTAGATGCCCGTCGAAGCGAAGAGCACGACCGTCATGAGCAGCAGGCCCGCGCCGATCAGCGCGCGCTGCTCGTTGATGAGCACGCGTAGCAGCGTATGCATCGCTGGCGAGTAGCGGGACAGCTTGAAAAAACGCAGCAGCCGCAGCGCACGCAGAACCCTGAGATCGATCGACAGGAACGTCCCGAGATAGAACGGAAGGATCGCGGCCAGATCGATGAGCAGCGCGGGGCGCATGGCGTACGTGAACCGAGCCTTTGCCGGAGGTAGATACCGCAGAAAAGGAACCTCGACCGCTGTCCAGATGCGGAGCGCGTATTCGATTGTGAAGATCGCGACAGAGAAGACCTCGAAGGCGGTGAAGTAAGGCCCGTAAGCAGTGGAGAGAGACGGCACCGTCTCCGCGACGAACGCGGCGATGTTGAGTAGGATCAGGACGACGATTGCAGTGTCGAACACGTGGCTCGCGCGGCTGTCCCCGTGCCCGATCTCGATGATCTCGAAGATGCGTCGCCGCCACGTCGTATTGACGTGCAGCACGCGCCGCGCTGTGGCGGCTCCGGCACGCGCTCGGGTGGCGACATACGACCTCGCCGCGGCCAATTGGCCCGAGCCAGCCCCGTGTAGCTGATCCATGTCCTGAACCCCCGGGTTCCACCCGGGTTGAAGTCTAGACCGCTACCTCGGTACTGTCTCGGCCTCGCGATCGCCCTCACCACCCGAACGGAGAAGAACCATGGCCGAAACCACCCCCGTCTGCGATTTCGGCTGGAAAGCGCCCGGCTTTCGCCTCCCGGCGACCGACGGCAAAACCTACAGCCTGGAAGATCTTCGCGGCCCGAACGGCACGCTGGTCATGTTCATCTGCAACCACTGCCCGTATGTGAAAGCCATTCTGGACCGCCTTGTCCGGGATGCGCGCGAACTTGAAGGGCTGGGCGTCAGTACGGTGGCAATTTCCTCCAACGACGCGGTGACCTATCCCGAGGACGATTTCGCCCGCATGAAGGACGTAGCAGCCGCCAACCGCTTTCCGTTCCCCTATCTTTATGACGAAAGCCAGGAGGTCGCCCGCGTTTACGGTGCCGTCTGTACCCCTGATTTCTTCGGCTTTAACGGTGAGATGGAGCTTCAGTACCGCGGCAGGCTGGACGCCAGCGGCCGCGACCCTGGACCGGTCACCGCGCGCCGGGAGCTATTCGAGGCGATGAAGGGCGTCGCCGCGACCGGGAGGGGCCCCGCCGACCAGATCCCGTCCATGGGTTGCTCCATCAAGTGGAAGGACGGCTGATCGGCCTCTGACGCCGCAGATCCCTGAAAAACGGCCAAATCCGTTGACCGCGGACGGCCGCCGCAGCTATAGACGGGCCACTGAGCCGCTCGGAACTCGTGTTTCGGGCGGTCAATGCATTTGAGCCTGCGCTGGATGGCGTGGGAGCGCGCCGGATCTGAGGTCTGGACGCGAGCAAATTCATCAAGTCAGCCAGGTCATGGAGCAAGGCGGAAAACCGGCTCCAAAAAGAAGGAAAGCGTTATGGCCAATACCAAGTCGGCAAAGAAGGCAGCGCGCCAGATGGTGCGCCGGACCGAGGTCAACAAGAACCGCCGCTCGGCGGTGAAGACCGAAGTTCGCAAGGTCGAAGAAGCGATCGCGTCCGGCAACAAGGAAGCCGCAGCGGCTGCTCTTAAGTCCGCTCAGCCTTCGCTTGTCCGCACGGCGCAGAAGGGCGTGATGCATCCCAAGACCGCGAGCCGCAAGGTCTCCCGTCTCGCGCAGCGCGTTAAGGCGATGGCCTAAAAACTCACGTTCTCCCACGCTCTTTTTCGTCATCGTTCGTCTATAAAAGAGTGTGATGTGTTCGCCACAGGGAAGGTCGGGCGATGGAATCGCCCGGTCTCCTCCCAAGCCTCTAAGTGGCGGATTCTTGGGCCAGCAGCCGCGCCGGACAATCGTCCCAATGCGCGCCCGCCCGATCTTCAGTGAACCCCGCCAAAGAAAAAAGTGATCCAGCGGCGCCGACCACATCGGCGCCGTAATTCGTTTGGGCTATCTGGTCGGGCCCTGTCGATTAATCTTAATCGTCAAAGAGTTTGCCCACTGGTCCTGTGGAAAGGACTCAAGTTTTCCACGCCCGGCCCACCGCTCGTTCCACCGCTCACGCACTGCTTGTCCCCCCGCTCGTACCCTTGCGCAGAGGTTACCAACCCGTTAAAAGAGTCCTCGTCAGCGCGACGGGAGAGACAAGCCTGTAATGACCAGGTTCTCCCGCCCCCAGACTCAGGGTTTGGTTGCGTATAGTCATCCTGATTTCTTCAGTATTTCAGTAGAGTACAAGTATCCTACTCGTTTCGTAGGGTGCGACCGTTTTTTTACTGAAACAATACTGTTCGGTGACTTTATTAACTGTGCCAGAAAGGGACATTTTCCCGGCCTGCGCAGCACGAGTTTCGAGGGTAAGGGTTTGAGTGACAGCGTCAAAATAGAGGATGTGCCCGCGGCGGAAACATGGGCGCGCCTCCAGACTGACGCCGAGGCTGTTCTGGTCGACGTGCGGACGCGAGCAGAATGGACCTTCGTCGGAATCCCTGACCTCAGCACGCTGAACAAGCGTGTGATCACGGTCGAGTGGCAGACCTTCCCCGACAGCCGGATCGATCCGGACTTTGCGGGAAGGTTGTGCGGGCTACTCGAAGGGGCCGGCGTTTCGAAGGACACCGAGGTGTTCTTTCTATGCCGGTCTGGGGCACGCAGCCGGTCGGCTGCAGCGGCAATGGCAGACGCTGGCTATACGCGCTGCCGCAACGTCGAGGATGGCTTCGAGGGACCTCTCGATGCCACTCAAAAACGGGGGCACGTCGCAGGCTGGAAAGCAGCCGGACTGCCCTGGCGGCAAGGATAGACAGGTCTGAGGGGATATGGCGCGGCCCGTTTGGGCGAACGAGCGGCGCCATGAAATGCCCGCCTTTTGCGGAAGGCGGGCGCAACACAAGTGCGGGGTACAAATTATGCAAGCGATCTCTAAAGCGGAGCTATCTTTTTCGGCACCCGAGCGGGCCGTGCGGGGAGGCTCGAGCCACGTCGCCGTGAGCGACAAGGCAGGCGGCAATGCGAGCGGCATTGAGGGCAAGGGATCCAAGGTACGCGCTACCCTTCGCGCTCGCCTCGGCGAGGACATCTACACGAGCTGGTTCAACGCGCTTGAGTTCGATGAGTTTGACGGCAAGACGGTGAGAGTTTCTGTTCCCGTCACCTTCCTCCGGAAGTGGATCCAGTCTCATTATCTCGATGAGCTCCTGAACTGCTGCAAGACCGAATTCCCGTCGGCCGAACGCGTTGACGTGTCCGTACGTCAGCCGGGTGGCAGCGCGCCGCGCGTCGCGGCAGCGGCTCCCGAGCTGGCTAAGCCGCGCGAGGCCGCGTCCGAGCCGCGCGCGTTGGGCGCCTTCGAGCCCGTGCGGTTGCCGGCGATCCGCCCTGTTGCGGGCCGCACCAGCGTCGATGGTTTTGAGGGATCACCTCTCGACCCGCACCACACCTTCGAAAACTTCGTAGTCGGCGCGTCGAACCGCATGGCGCACGCCGGTGCCATCCAGGTCGCCGAGACGGTTCTGACGGACAGCCCGGCCTTCAATCCGCTATACCTTTATTCCTCGGTGGGCCTCGGCAAGACGCATCTTCTCCAAGCGATCGCTTGGGAAGTGAAGCGTCGCGCGCCGAACGCGCAGGTGCTGTATCTCACCGCCGAACGCTTCCGCTACCAGTTCGTGGAAGCACTGCGCGCTCAGGATCCGCTCTCCTTCAAGGAGAAGTTCCGCGGCATCAACGTACTCCTGATCGACGATCTCGAGTTCATGCAGGGCGAGAAGACCGAGCAGGAGTTCGATCACATCATCAACGCGCTGCTCGATGGCGGCCGTCAGGTCGTCGTTGCCTCGGCGCGTCACCCGGCCCAGATCGAGCGTCTGAACGAGCGCATGCGCTCGCGTCTGCAGCGCGGTCTCGTCGCCGAGATCGGCGGCTTCGACTACGAGCTGCGGATGCGCGTTCTCGAACAGCGTCTGGCCGAGAAGCGCGCTACCGACCCGACGTTCGAGCTGTCGCGTGAGGTCATTGAGATCCTGGCGAGCCGCCTCACCGAAAGCGGCCGTGAGCTTGAGGGTGCTGTCAACCGGCTCTACCTCACCTGGCAGCACATGCACGCCCCCATCACGCCGGATATCGCCGAAACGGTCGTTCGCGATCTCTTCCAGGGCGTCGAGCCGCGCCGCATCAAGATCGAGGACATCCTCCGCATCATCTCGCGTCACTTCGGGGTGTCGAAGGGCGATCTGCTTTCGCAGCGCCGCCATCGCTCCGTGGTCT
>VFQP010004300.1_pt1 | contig 13392 bp, 8 predicted proteins | sample 3512351 | NCBI WGS metagenome assembly VFQP01 (sample SAMN10412372, study PRJNA504923) | tailings metagenome | isolation source: Relicate 1 Philex TSF1 revegetated site | place: Philippines: Tuba, Benguet | collected 2017-08-29 | reverse complement strand
GTCGACTTCCGCTCGTACGAGTCCGTCGACGTCGAGCTCGTCCCGGGCGTGAACGCGCTCGTCGGGCAGAACGGGCAGGGCAAGACGAACCTCGTCGAGGCGATCGGGTACGTCGCGACGCTCGCGAGCCACCGTGTCGCGGGCGACGCCGCGCTCGTCCGTGCGGGGGCCACGCGCGCGGTTGTGCGGACGCGCGTCGTGCGGGGCGACCGGGCGAGCACCGTGGAGCTCGAGATCGCGTCGGGGCGGGCCAACAGGGCGCGGATCAACCGGTCCCCGGCCCAGCGGCCGCGCGACGTGCTCGGCATCGTCCGGACCGTGCTCTTCGCGCCGGAGGACCTCGCGCTCGTCAAGGGCGACCCGGACGGACGGCGCCGCTTTCTCGACCAGCTCGCGGTGCTCCTGGTGCCGCGCGTGGCGGCGCTCCTCGCGGACTACGACCGGGTGCTGCGCCAGCGCGGCGCGCTGCTCAAGTCGGCGACGGCGCTGCGCGGGCGCGGCCGGCGGAGGCCGTCCGCCGTCGAGCCGCCGCCCGACGACGACGCCCCCGAGACCGCGGCCTCGCCGCTCGCGACGCTCGAGGTGTGGGACGCGCGTCTCGCGAGCCTCGGCGCGGAGATCACGGCGCTGCGCCTGCAGCTCGTCGCCGCGCTCACGCCCTACGTCGCGGAGGCGTACGAGCAGGTCAGCGCGGGGCAGGGCGAGGCGCGCATCGCGTACCGCTCGTCCGTGGACGAGGCGCTCGACGCGGACGACGGTCCCGTGGGGCCGCCCGCGGCGGGTGACGCCGCGGACCCGGGCGACGCACCGGCGTCGGGCATCCCCGACGTGGCGACGCTCGAGAGGCGCATGCTGGAGGCCATGGAGGCCGTGCGCGCGAAGGAGGTCGACCGCGGGGTGAACCTCGTCGGTCCCCACCGCGACGACCTCGTCCTCACCCTGGGCGGCCTCCCGGCGAAGGGCTACGCGAGCCACGGCGAGTCGTGGTCGTTCGCGCTCGCGCTGCGGCTCGCGTCGTACCGGCTGCTGCGTGACGGCGCCCCCGCGGGCCTCGACTCGCTCCTGTGGGCAGACCAGTGGGGGCCCGACGGCGAGCCGATCCTCGTGCTCGACGACGTGTTCGCCGAGCTCGACGTCCGCCGGCGCGAGCGGCTCGCCGAGCTCGTGGTCGACGCGGGCCAGGTGATCATCACCGCGGCCGTGCCCGACGACGTCCCGAGCCGGCTCGACGGCGCGCGGTTCGCCGTGCACGACGGGACGGTGCACCGTGTCGAGGACTGAGCCCGCGGACCGGGACCCGGCGGACCGCCAGGACGACGACGCGCGCCCCGGCCCGGCCGACGAACTCCCGGAGCGACGCGCCACGGGGCTGCCCGTCGGTCACGTCGTGGAGCTGACCCCGCCGGCGGAGGTGGCGCGGCAGGCCCTGAACCGCGCCAAGGCGGCGGCGCGCGCGAAAGGGCTGCGGCCCGGGCAGGAGCCTCGCCGACGCATCCTCGCGGACCCGCCGACGTCGGGCGCGCGCCCGGGCGGCCGTGACCCGCAGCTCCTGGGCGACGTCGTCGCGCGCCTGCTGCACGAGCGGGACTGGGTCGCGGACGTGTCGGTGGGGGGCGTCGTCGGGCGGTGGCGCGAGGTCGTGGGCGACCAGGTCGCGGACCACTGCGAGCCCGAGACGTTCGAGGACAAGGTGCTCGTCGTGCGGGCCGACTCGACGGCGTGGGCGACGCAGGTGCGGCTCCTCACGCCGCAGCTGCTCGAGCGGCTCGCGCGCGAGGTGGGCGAGGGGGTCGTCGAGACGGTGACCGTCCTCGGGCCGGCGGGACCGAGCTTCCGCCGGGGGAAGAAGTCCGTCCGCGGGCCGGGTCCCCGCGACACCTGGGGCTGAGAAGGTCCGGACCGACGACGAGGCCCGCCGTGCAGGGGGCACGGCGGGCCTCGCGGGTGGTGACCGGGGCGTTGGTCACCACGTCAGGGGGGTCAGGCCTGGGCTCGGCGGCGCAGCCAGAGCACCAGGGCCCCGCCGCCGACGAGCAGCGCGGCGAACGCGGCCGCGCCGGCGACCGTCGCACCGGTCGTGGCGAGCGCGGGGCCGGTCGGCTCCTCGGGTCCGGCGACGTCCTCGACGGCCACGGGGGCGACGGGCGGGTTCGCGCACGCGCTCGTCGCCGGCGGGTACTCGACCACGGTCGAGTACGACGGGTTGACCTCGAACAGCACCTCGGCGCCGTCGCGGGTCCAGGCGTAGTTGCCGTCGGTCTCCGTGTACGAGCCGTCCTCGTTCCGGACGAACCCGGGCCACTGCCTCGGCTCCTCGGCCGAGGCGCCGGGCCACAGGAGGGTCCCGCTGAGCGGCTGGTCCGTCACGACGTAGTCCTCGCCGCCGTTCGGGTGCAGGAAGGTGATCGTCAGCGGGGTCTCCGAGTCGACCGTCACGCCCTCGGGCAGGCCGATCTCGTAGCCGAGGTACGGGACGTCGCCCTGGCAGACGGCGCCGATCTCGCCGGGCACGAGGGCGCACGCCTCGTCGGACGGCAGGAGGTCCTCGAGCGGGAAGAGCGCGAAGCGGCCGTCCTCGGTCACGAGGTAGCCGAGACCCTCGGTCTCGAGGGAGAAGGTCGCCTCGGCGTCCTTCGGCTCGGCGACGACGCCCTCCTCGGTGAGGGTGTACCGGACGTCCTCCGACTCGGCGGGGAGGTTCTGCTCGGTGAGCTCGGTGCCGCACACCTCGACGGCGGTCGGCACGTCCGGCGTGACGAGGACGTCGACCTCCTCCTGGACCGGCTGGGCAGGCGCACCGGGCCTCGGGGTGTCGCACGCGCCCTCGGGGAGGAGGTCGGCGAGGTCCTGGTGGTCCCACGCGACGAGCGTGCCCTCGGGGAACTCCCCGAGGTGCTTGCCGTCGGGCGAGTAGCGGATGTCCGTCGGGAGGTCGTCGAGACCGCCGGGCAGGTCCACGAGGTCCTGCTGGACGGCCCAGGCGGTGCACAGCTCGGCGGTGTCGACGCCGGGCTGGATCGCGCGGGCGACCTCGCGCACGTCGTCCAGGTCGAGGGGCTGCACGACCCAGGCCTTGTCCCACGGCTTCTCGGGCGCGGCGATCTCGGCGCTCGTGACGATCTTCTGCGGGCCGGAGTTCTCCCAGGCCGCGTCCTTCGTGCGGTCCAGCTTGGGGTACACGTAGACGCCGACCTGGACCGGGGCGTCGGGCGTCTCGCAGGCCCGGGTCGAGCCGGACTGCTCGTAGTCGTACTGGCGGCCGTCGGACGCGTCGACGGAGACGGTCCAGGTGTGGTCCTGCGTGGGGTCGAGGTCGTACGACCGTGTGAGCTGGCGCTCGAAGGTCGTGGACTCGACCTCCTTCCCGTCCACGGTGACGGTGAGCTCGTTGCTCTTCTTCGAGTAGGCCCAGAGCTTCACCGAGAGCGTCGTGCAGTCGGCGGTGACGTCGGGCGTGTGAGCGGAGGCGGGTGCCGCGGTGGCCACGAGCAGGCCGCCGAGCGCGAGCGCTGTCGCCGCAGCGCTCGCGAGGAGTCTCTTCACTGAGTGGGGTCCCTTCGGGGTCGAGCCGCCCGCGTGGTATCGCTGCTGCGCGGACGACGCGCGAATCAGGATGGTGTGTGGTATTAGACCACTTTCCGCGTGAAACACCGATTCCCGACTTGTCCGCTGCGGTAGCGCTCCCACGTGGAGCGCAGGACGGTTGCTGCGGGCACTTTTCCGGCGACCGTCGACGGTCGCCCGAGCGTCGTGCACAGAGCCTGTGGACAACCGTGTGGAGAACTTCCGCCGGGACGGCGCGGATCGCGTCGCGAATGTCCTGCGAGATGTCCTCAGGACGGCCGAGATCCGCGGAATTCGGCTCGTGGCGGGTAGACTGGGGAGGTCATTCCGGGTCTTGTCACCACCCGCCCGCGCAACCCGTCCGCGGCGCCTCCACCGGCCGTCCGCGGCCGGTCGGACGCTCCTCGCACGGAGCCGGCGCAGGCGGCGGTGCGGGCCCGGAACCTTTGAGCAGCGGCGGCCGGTCCGGCACGGACACGGCGGTCGCGCGCACGACGACGAGGAGCAGTCCTGCCCGTGGCAGAGCACACCGACACCGCCATCCCCGACCCGACGGCGTCCGCGGAGGCGGCACCCTCGGCGGGCGGCGGCTACGACGCGAGCAACATCACCGTCCTCGAGGGCCTCGAGGCGGTCCGCAAGCGTCCGGGCATGTACATCGGCTCCACCGGTGAGCGCGGTCTCCACCACCTTGTGTACGAGATTGTGGATAACTCTGTGGACGAGGCCCTCGCCGGGCACGCGGACACCATCGACGTGACGCTCCTGGCCGACGGCGGCGTGCGCGTCGTCGACAACGGCCGTGGCATCCCCGTGGCGATCCACCCGACCGAGGGCAAGCCGACGCTCGAGGTCGTCATGACGATCCTCCACGCCGGGGGCAAGTTCGGCGGCGGCGGGTACGCCGTCTCCGGCGGTCTGCACGGCGTGGGCATGTCGGTCGTCAACGCGCTCTCGACGCGCATGGTGTCCGAGGTCCGGCGCGACGGGTACGCGTGGCGGCAGGAGTTCACCGAGGGCGGGAAGCCGGTCGCGCCGGTCGAGCGGCTCGAGCCGTCGCAGGAGACGGGCACGACGCAGACCTTCTGGGCCGACCCGGAGATCTTCGAGACGACCGACTACGACTTCGAGACCCTGCGGGCGCGCTTCCAGCAGATGGCGTTCCTCAACAAGGGGCTGCGCATCACGCTCACGGACGAGCGTCCGGCCCACCTCGACACCGGCGACGAGGTGACGGGCGGGGACGACGCGGCGGCGGACGCCGACGGCGTCTCGGAGGCCGACGGCACCGCCGCGGCCGGCTCGTCCCCCGCGCGCACCGTGACCTACAAGTACGACGGCGGCCTCGTCGACTACGTGAAGCACCTCAACACGGCGAAGAAGGTCGAGCTCGTCCACCCCGACGTCATCGACTTCGAGTCGGAGGACACGGAGAAGCGCATCTCGGTCGAGATCGCGATGCAGTGGACGAGCGCGTACTCGGAGTCCGTCCACACCTACGCGAACACGATCTCCACGACGGAGGGTGGCACGCACGAGGAGGGCTTCCGTGCGGCGATGACCTCGCTGGTCAACCGCTACGCGCGCGACAAGGGCATCCTCAAGGAGAAGGACGAGAACCTCACGGGCGACGACATCCGCGAGGGCCTGACGGCGGTCATCTCGGTGAAGCTCGGCGAGCCGCAGTTCGAGGGCCAGACGAAGACGAAGCTCGGCAACACCGAGGCGAAGACGTTCGTGCAGCGCGTCGTGCACGAGCAGCTCACCGACTGGTTCGACGCGCACCCGAACGAGGGTCGCGACGTCATCCGCAAGGCCATCCAGGCGTCGCAGGCGCGCCTCGCCGCCCGCAAGGCACGCGAGGCCACCCGCCGCAAGGGCCTGCTCGAGTCCGGCGGCATGCCGGGCAAGCTGCGCGACTGCCAGTCGAACCGTGCGGAGGAGTGCGAGATCTTCATCGTCGAGGGTGACTCCGCGGGCGGCTCCGCCGTGCGCGGGCGCAACCCTCGGACGCAGGCGATCCTGCCGATCCGCGGGAAGATCCTCAACGTCGAGCGCGCGCGCCTCGACCGGGCCCTGTCCAACCAGGAGGTCCAGTCGATCATCACGGCGTTCGGCACCGGCATCGGGGAGGACTTCGACCTCACGAAGCTCCGGTACCACAAGATCGTCCTCATGGCCGACGCCGACGTCGACGGCCAGCACATCGCGACGCTCCTGCTCACGCTGCTGTTCCGGTACATGCGCCCGCTCATCGAGAACGGGCACGTCTACCTCGCGCAGCCGCCGCTCTACCGGCTCAAGTGGTCGAACGCCCCGCACGACTACGTGTACTCCGACAAGGAGCGCGACGCGTTCCTCGCCGCCGGGCAGGCCGCCGGCAAGCGGATCCCCAAGGAGAACGGGATCCAGCGCTACAAGGGTCTGGGCGAGATGGACTACTCGGAGCTGTGGGACACGACCATGGACCCCGAGCACCGCACCCTCAACCAGGTGACCCTCGACGACGCCGCGGCGGCCGACGAGATCTTCTCCGTCCTCATGGGCGAGGACGTCGAGTCCCGCCGGAGCTTCATCCAGCGCAACGCGAAGGACGTGCGGTTCCTTGACATCTGAGCCGCTCCTCGCGGAGCCGGGGGGCGGCAGGACCGGACGCCCCGGCGCGGCCCGCCCTCCCGGGCGGGTCCGGAGGTCTTCCAGGACGACGACGCACGAAGAGACGAACGAACGAGGTAGACCGTGACCGACGAGCAGAACCCCGAGAACGAGCCCACGGCTCCCGGCGACGGGTCCGAGGAGATCGTGCACGCCGACGGGACGGCGGTCGCGGTGCACCACGGGCGCATCGAGCAGGTGGACCTGCAGCTCGAGATGCAGCGGTCGTACCTCGACTACGCGATGAGCGTCATCGTGGGTCGTGCGCTGCCGGACGTGCGCGACGGCCTCAAGCCCGTGCACCGGCGCGTGCTGTACGCGATGTACGACGGCGGCTACCGCCCGGACCGCTCGTACTCGAAGTGCTCGCGCGTCGTCGGCGACGTCATGGGCAAGTTCCACCCGCACGGCGACAGCGCGATCTACGACGCGCTCGTGCGCCTCGTGCAGGACTGGTCCCTGCGCTACCCGCTCGTCGCCGGCCAGGGGAACTTCGGCTCCCCCGGCAACGACCCGGCGGCCGCCCCGCGATACACCGAGTGCCGCATGGCGCCGATCGCCATGGAGATGGTCCGGGACATCGACAAGGACACCGTCGACTTCCAGGACAACTACGACGGCCGCACCCAGGAGCCGTCGGTCCTGCCGGCCCGGTTCCCGAACCTGCTGGTCAACGGCTCGGCGGGCATCGCCGTCGGCATGGCGACCAACATCCCGCCGCACAACCTCCGCGAGGTCGCGGCGGGCGTGCAGTGGCACCTCGACCACCCGGACGCCTCGCGCGAGGAGCTCCTCGCGGCGCTGCTGCAGCGCATCAAGGGCCCGGACTTCCCCACGGGCGCCACGATCCTCGGCCACAAGGGCATCGAGGAGGCGTACCGCACGGGCCGCGGCTCGATCACCATGCGCGCCGTGGTCAACGTGGAGGAGATCCAGGGCCGCGTGTGCCTCGTCGTCACGGAGCTCCCCTACCAGGTGAACCCGGACAACCTCGCCGCGAAGATCGCGGACCTCGTCAAGGAGGGCCGCGTCCAGGGGATCGCGGACATCCGCGACGAGACGTCGGGCCGCACGGGCCAGCGCCTCGTCGTCGTGCTCAAGCGCGACGCGGTGGCGAAGGTCGTCCTCAACAACCTGTACAAGCACACCCAGCTCCAGGACACGTTCGGCGCGAACATGCTGGCGCTCGTCGACGGCGTGCCGCGCACGCTGAGCCTCGACGCGTTCGTCCGGCACTGGACGACGCACCAGCTCGACGTCGTCGTGCGCCGCACGCGGTACCTGCTGGCGGAGGCCGAGCGCAGCATCCACATCCTGCGCGGGTACCTCAAGGCGCTCGACGCGCTCGACGAGGTCATCGCGCTGATCCGGCGCTCGCCCGACGTCGAGGAGGCCCGCACGGGCCTCATGGAGCTGCTGGGCGTCGACGAGGTCCAGGCGACCGCGATCCTCAACCTCCAGCTGCGCCGTCTGGCGGCCCTGGAGCGGCAGAAGATCCTCGACGACCACGACGCGCTCGAGCGCCAGATCCTCGACTACCAGGACATCCTGGCGAAGCCGGAGCGGCAGCGGTCGATCGTGGGCGACGAGATGGGCGAGATCGTCGCGAAGTACGGCGACGAGCGTCGGACGACGATCCTCCCGTTCGACGGCGAGGTCTCCATCGAGGACCTCATCGCCGAGGAGGAGATGGTCGTCACCATCACGCGCGGCGGGTACGTGAAGCGGACGCGCAGCGACAGCTACCGCGCCCAGAAGCGCGGCGGCAAGGGCGTGCGCGGCACGCAGCTGCGCGAGGACGACATCGTCGACCACTTCTTCGTGACGACGACGCACCACTGGCTGCTGTTCTTCACGAACCTCGGCCGCGTCTACCGCGCGAAGGCGTACGAGCTCCCGGAGGGCGGGCGCGACGCCAAGGGTCAGCACGTGGCGAACCTGCTCGCGTTCCAGCCGGGCGAGAAGATCGCGCAGGTCCTCGACCTGCGCGACTACGACGCCGCCGAGTACCTGGTGCTCGCGACGCGCCGCGGCCTCGTGAAGAAGACGCGGCTCTCGGAGTACGACTCGCCGCGCTCGGGCGGCCTCATCGCGATCAACCTGCGCGAGGACGAGTCCGGGACGCCCGACGAGCTCGTCGCGGCGCTCCTCGTGGACGCCGACGACGACCTCATCCTCGTGTCGCGCAAGGGCCAGTCCATCCGCTTTCCCGCCGACGACGACACGATGCGGCCGCTCGGCCGCGCGACGTCGGGCGTCACGGGCATGAAGTTCCGCGACGGCGACGAGCTGCTCTCGGCCGACGTGGTCGAGGAGGGCTCCGACCTCTTCGTGGTCACGGAGGGCGGGTTCGCGAAGCGCACGCGGATCGACGAGTACCGCGTCCAGGGCCGCGGCGGTCTGGGCATCAAGGTCGCCAACCTGGTGGAGGCTCGTGGAGATCTCGTGGGGGCTCTGGTGACGGAGGCCGACGACGAGGTGCTGGTCATCATGGAACGCGGGAAGATCGTGCGGTCCGCGGTCGGCGAGGTGAACCTCACCGGTCGGAACACGCAGGGGGTGACGTTCGCGAAGCCCGACAAGGGCGACCGCATCATCGCGGTCGCGCGGAACGTCGAGCGTCGCCTCGGAGAGGATCGGGATACCGTGGAGGGCGAGGACGGGACCGGCACGGCCCCGGGCGTCACCGACACGAGCAGCGCACCGACCACCGACGCGACCGCCTCGTCCGACGGGGCGGGCGGGACCGACCCGGCCCCCGGAACCACCGAGGAAACCAGATGAGCAGCGAGAACAACGCACCGCCGACCATCACGCCGCGGCTGACCGTGCCGCGGCCGGACACGGACGCGTCGGCACGCCCCGCGGCCGCGTCCCCGAGCCGGCACGGCGAGGCGGACGGGACGTCGTCGAACGGCTCGTCGAAGAAGGGCTCGTCGAAGGGCGCCTCGGCGCCGGCGACCCCGCGTGACGGGGCGACGGCCGCCGTCCCGCCGCCTCCCCCGCCGCCCCCGGGCCCGGCCGCCCAGGCCGCGCCCGCGCCCGCGCAGGGCACGGTGGACGACGACGGCATGGAGCGCGCGTCGGGCGAGAGCCGTGTCGCGGTCGCCCGGGCCGGGGCCGTGAAGGCGGCGGCCGCGGCGATCGCGGCGGCGAAGACGGCCGCGAAGAAGGTGTCGGCGGCGGTCCCCGCCGCACCCGCAGAGACGGAGCCCGAGCGCGGGCACGACGAGATCGACGACGAGACGGTGAGGCGCGTGCCCACGACCACCTCGGCCCCCACGAGCGCGGCGGCCGCCGGCGCTCCCGCCGGGGCCTCCATGCACTACTCCGCCGCAGGCGTGACGGGCACCGCGCGCCCGCTCACGGGCGCCACGCCCGCCGTGGGGACCGCGACGGGCGCGACGCCCGCCGTCCGGCCCGACGGCGGCCCGCGCCGCGTGCGGCTCGCGGTCTCGCGCATCGACCCGTGGTCCGCGATGAAGCTCGGCTTCCTCCTCGCGGTCGCCATCGGGATCATGACCGTGGTCGCGACCGCCGTCGTCTGGTACGTGCTGGACGGCATGCAGGTCTTCTACAAGATCGAGGAGCTGTTCACGCAGATCGTCGGCACGGAGACGGACGTCGACATCCGTCAGTACGTCGCGTTCGGCCGCGTGATCTCGATCGCCACGCTGCTCGGCGTGGTGAACGTCGTCATCATCACGGCGCTCTCGACGATCATGGCGTTCCTGTACAACATCGTCGCGGCGCTCGTGGGTGGCGTGCACCTCACGCTCACCGACGACTGACCGCGCACCGGCTCCCCGACCGGGAGGCACGGGCCCTCGGTTTGGGTCTGCGGCTCCCGGTGGGGTAACCTCAATCGCTGCCTGCGAGCGGAGCAGCCCTCCTGGGGCTGTCCGGCGAGGCGCGTGCGGGCCTATAGCTCAGACGGTTAGAGCGCTTCCCTGATAAGGAAGAGGTCAGAGGTTCAAGTCCTCTTAGGCCCACTGCCAACCCACTCGAGGGGGAACACCATGAAGAAGCTCCTGCTCCTGCTCCTCGCCGCCGGCGCCGGGTACCTCGTGTGGCGCAAGTACACGGAGGACAACGCCGAGCGCGACCTCTGGGCAGAGGTCACCGACACCTTCGAGTGAGCACCTCTCGCCGCTGACCGGCCCCGGCCGCGTCACCCGGGGCCATGGCGCAATTGGTAGCGCACCTGCTTTGCAAGCAGGGGGTTGGGGGTTCGAGTCCCCCTGGCTCCACCATCGTCACGACCACGAAGACCCCGTCCGGCTGCGGACGGGGTCTTCGTGCGTCCGGCCTCGGCGTCGGCGTGCCCGCCGCCGAGGCTGCGTGCCGCCGCCGCGTGCCGCCGCCGTGCCCGCGTGCTCGTGAGGTCTCCGCCCCCTGGGGACGACGAGGGGCCCGTCCCTGCTGGGACGGGCCCCTCGGTCGTCGGTCACCGTCCGAGGACGGCGGGTGGAGCGTCAGGCGTCGTCGGCCTTCTTCGCGGCGTCCTCGGCCGCGGACTCGGCGGCCTCGCGCGCCTTCTTGCCGGCGTCGCCCAGGTCGTCCTTGGCGTCCGCCGCGGCGTCCTTGACGTCCTCCGCCGTGTCCTTCACCGCGTCCTTCGCGCCGGCAGCGCCGCCACGGGTGGTGCTGCGGGCCCGGCTCGTCGCCTTCTTCGCCGCGTCCTTCGCGTCCGAGACGGCCTCGGTGACGCGGTCGGTGACGTCGTCGCGGACCTCGGCAGCGCGCTCGGCCAGCTTGTCGGTGGCCTCGCGGCCCTTCGCGACGGCGGCGCCCGCAGCCTCGCCGATCGACTCGGCGGCGTCCCCGACGGCGTGCTTGGCGTCGCCGACGACGTCGTCGAAGTGGACCTGCTGCTGCTCCTGCTCCCACGGCTCGGCCCAGGGGTCGGTCGTGGGCTGCGCGCGGCGGTAGAGCACGTAGCCGACGCCCGCGGCGGTCACGCCACCGGCGATCCACCAGAGCGTGCGGCCCTTGCCCTTCGAGGAGTCCGCCGCGGCGGCCTTGGCCGCCGCCTTGTCCGCGGCCGCGGCGAGCTTGGCGGCCGCCTTCTCCGCGGTCTTGTCGGCGTGCTTGGCGGCCTTCTTGCCGGCCTTGCCCGCGGACTTCTGCGCCTGCTTCGCGGCCTCCGCCGTCGCCTTCTTGGCCTGCTTCGCGAGCTTGCGCGCCTTCTTGCCCGACGCGGCGGCTGCCGCGGCCGTGGCGGCGGCGGTCGCCTCGGCCGCGTTGTCCGCGGCACGCTGGGCGGAGTCTGCCGCGCTGGCGGCGGCGGCGTTGAAGCTCGCGACGATCTTCGGCAGCACGTCCTCCACGAGGCGGTCGTGCGCGGTGTCGATCGCGGGCGCGGCCTTGGTCGCGGCCTTCTCGACGCGCGGCGCGGCGGCCTGGATGCTGTCCTGCCACGCCTTCTCGACGCGCGGCTGGAGCCACTCGAGGAACGCCTCCACCTTGGGCGTGCCCCACTCCTTGGCGTGCACCGCGGCGTCCTTGGCCTGGTCCGCGAGCTGGGTCGCGGCGCTCTGCGCCGTCGCGGCGGCCTGCGCGGCCTGTTCCTTCAGCTTCTCGGTGTCGATCGACTCGAGCGTGTCCTTGACGGAGTCGCTCGCTGAGCGAGTACGGGTCATGCGTGCTCCCCGGGGTCGTCGTCCGACGGGACGAATGTGCGGATGCGATGCGTTTCCGCCCACTCTGCCACCACCCCGGCCACGCCGCGAGACATCGCCCCGGACGGGTCGGGCGCGGGTCTCGTGGGAAGATGGTGCCCATGTTCGCAACCCTCCACACGACCGCAGGTGACATCCGGATCGAGCTCCTGCCGAACCACGCCCCGAAGACGGTGGCGAACTTCGTCGGGCTCGCCCAGGGCACCACGACGTGGTCCGACCCTCGCACCGGCGCCGAGCGCACCGAGCCCTTCTACGACGGCCTGATCTTCCACCGCGTGATCCAGGACTTCATGATCCAGGGCGGCTGCCCGCTCGGGACCGGCACCGGCGGCCCCGGCTACACGTTCAACGACGAGATCCACCCCGAGCTCCAGTTCGACCGCCCGTACCTGCTGGCAATGGCGAACGCGGGCGTGCGCCGCAACCCGGTGACGGGCGAGGCCGAGGGCACCAACGGGTCGCAGTTCTTCATCTCGACGGTCCCCACGCCGTGGCTCAACGGCAAGCACACGATCTTCGGCGAGGTCGCGGACGACGAGTCCCGCGCCGTCGTCGACGCGATCAACGTGACGCCCACGCGTCCGGGCGACCGCCCGCAGGAGGACATCGTCATCACGTCCGTCACCATCGAGGACTGACCATCTCGGCGACACCTCCCGGGCCACCCGGCCCGCCGGCGTACGGGACGGCCGGACCGCACGACGGTCCCGCCGTCCCGCCGGTGTGCCCGCGGCACCCCGACCGCGTGTCGTACGTGCGCTGCCAGCGGTGCGGGCGCCCGGCGTGCCCCGAGTGCCAGCGACCGGCCGCGGTCGGCGTCCAGTGCGTCGACTGCGTGCGCGACGCCGCCCGCCAGGCGCCGACGCCGCGCACCGCGCTGGGTGGGAAGGTGCGCGGCGGGCCGCCCGTCGTGACGTTCGCGATCATCGGCCTGTGCGTCGTGAGCTGGCTCCTCCAGCTCGTCACGGGCGGCACGTGGACGAACATGCTCGCATTCGCGCCCTGGGTCGGCGAGCTGCAGCCCTACCGCTTCCTCACGGCGGCGTTCCTGCACTCGACGAGCCCGGTCCACATCCTCTTCAACATGTACGCCCTGTGGATCACGGGCCCGTTCCTCGAGCAGCAGCTCGGCCGGCTGCGCTTCACGGCGCTCTACCTGCTCTCCGCGCTCGGCGGCTCCGTCGGCTACCTGCTCCTCGCGGGGGGCCCGACGTCGGAGGCCTGGTATCAGCCCGTCGTCGGCGCCTCGGGCGCGGTGTTCGGCCTCTTCGGGGCGATCCTGCTCGTCCTGCGCCGGACGGGCCGCAACGCGATGCAGATCGTCGTGCTCATCGGCATCAACTTCGCGATCGGGCTGTTCTTCCCCGGCATCGCGTGGCAGGCGCACCTGGGCGGTCTCGTGGTGGGGCTCGCGCTCGGCGCCGCCTACGCCTACGCGCCGCGCGAGCGTCGCACCCTCGTGTCCGTGGGGGCGACGGTCGTCGTCGTG